>JADMIO010792823.1_pt1 | contig 19380 bp, 21 predicted proteins | sample 8958161 | NCBI WGS metagenome assembly JADMIO01 (sample SAMN16585339, study PRJNA669376) | soil metagenome | isolation source: Crop rotation soil | place: USA: Cullars Rotation, Alabama | collected 2011
CGCGACAACTTGTCCACGTGGAATTCTAAGCTTAGGATCCCAATGTGCTGGAAAGATAAGGGCGTGATATAGTCTTGCGGTACTTGACCCTCAGGGTCGGAAAGGAGTTCCTTCATGAAGTGTTGTATCTCATGTTCCATTTTTGGTTTTGATTCATCCGGCGCCGGCTCCTCGTAGCTGCCCCTCGGCCGCTACGAGGTAGCTGTGAACATGCAGTGGAGCGGGAGAAATGCCCTAAGGGCGGTTCGTGTAACGAGCCGCCCTTTCTTTTTGTTACATTCTGTTATAATGCCGACATGTCAGAAATTGCCCTCTATCGAAAATATCGCCCACAGAAGTTTAAAGAGGTCGTGGGCCAAGATCATGTCGTAAATGTTCTTGAAAATTCCTTGAAACTCGAACGGATCTCCCATGCCTATCTTTTTGCGGGCAGTCGAGGTACGGGCAAAACATCGGTTGCTCGAATTCTTGCTCGAGAAATCGGCACATCAGATAATGATCTTTATGAAATTGATGCTGCATCAAATCGCGGCATCGATGATATCCGCGAACTTCGCGAGGGGGTGAATGTGCTGCCATTTGAATCAAAATACAAAGTCTATTTGATCGACGAAGTCCATATGCTCACCAAGGAAGCATTCAATGCGCTTTTGAAAACGCTTGAAGAACCACCAGCACATGTGGTTTTTATTTTGGCCACGACAGAAATGGACAAGTTGCCGGAAACCATCATTTCTCGTTGCCAGGTTTTTCAATTTAAAAAACCAACTCAAAAAATGCTTCGCGATATTGTGATGTCTCTTGCAAAAAAGGAGGGATACACCATTTCAAACGAATCAGCCGAACTCATTGCACTCTTGGGTGATGGATCGTTTCGTGATACGGAAGGCATGCTTCAGAAAGTGTTAAGTTCATCGAAAGAGAAAAAAATTAGTCCAGAAGAAGTCGAGGCAGTGACCGGCTCACCAAAAGGAGTTTTGGTTCACGAATTTATTTCTTCTTTGTCAGACAAAAATCTTCGCAATACTCTTGCGACGATCCAAAAGGCGAGTCAGTCGGGGATTGATATGAATGTATTTCTCAGACTTATACTTCACAAAGTTCGAGCAGTACTTCTGCTTCGATTTAGTGCAGATGTCTCGCTTCTTGAAGAAGAATTTGGAGAGGAGACGCTCGCATTTCTCAAATCGATTGCGGATTCAAAGACGTCATCTATTTCTTCGCAGGCTATTTTAGAACTTTTAAATGCTGGCCAAATGATCGGAAAATCAGCGGTTCCTGAGCTTCCGCTCGAACTTGCGGCAATCAAACTTTGCAGTTAGGATCAATGTATTGCGGGATCGTCTAATGGTAGGACATCGCCCTTTGGAGGCGAGTATCTTGGTTCGAGTCCAAGTCCCGCAGCAAAAATCTCACCATGCTCGAAATAAAAATAAATTAAGTGAGTAATTTTAAAAAGCAAAGGTTAGAAAAAATAACTTTTATTGTAGGCTTAACCCAGCTCTTAATTGCTGTTTTTCAATATATTTCTTATTTTGCATTTGCTGAAAGTAGTAAACTTCAGATTTTTGGAGCCACGACTACAATTTTATCGGGGTTATTTTTGCTCTATTTTAGTAAAAAGGTATAAATGAAATCCCTCAAGTTCATGCCGCATTTGGTGGAGAGTGGAGAAGATTCTTGCGGGCGAGAAGACTTCGACATGGAGGCTTTTTGACGTAACTCATATTTTAGGTTACTTTAATTTTAGATTATGTCAGTATTTTGTATTCGTCACACAACGAAACGAGGTGAATTATGACCTGTGCAACAGACATAGTTCCGGGTACCTTTGAGGCGATGGAGCCGGAACAGTTCAGGGCTATTGAAATGGTCCACAAAATCGGTGAAAAAATTGCCGAAGAACATCCTGAGCTTGCTGAATGGTATCGTGATCTCAATCGATCATTCATTGCTTGGGAGGTGGCAAGGGAACTTCTACCTAATGAGTGTGAGGTTTCGGAAGAAGTCGCAGCAACAGCAGTTACTTACGCAATTAGTTTGCTTCTTCCTAAAGCGGAACGGGACGAGCTCACTCGTCTTCGTAGATCGGAAATCATGAAAGCCAAATGGGACTTCAATAGTCCTGAATGGCGAGAACATTGCAAAAACGCAGCACGTATCCGCTATTCCTTAGGTATTAGAGTCGATGTGAAGGCAATGCTTGACGCCCGCGGCCGAACGGCATGGACTGATGAAGAAAAAGAAGCGGTATTACGAGCTGCTGTTGATAGTAAATACCGGTTGCCCACGGGCGGTCCTAACTATGAGCAGATTGCTCGCGATGTTAACGATCGTTTTCATGGAGGAAAACCTATTCGCTACGAAAACAGCTGCAGATCTTTAGTTGGCTACACTCGAAAAATGGCCAAGAAGCGCGCCCAGCAAGGATAATGGGGCGTTTTTTTATTTGTGCTATAGTGCGTATATGACATCAAAAAACACCATTTGTCTGTGGTATGAGAAGGATGCGGAAAGTGCGGCAAAGTTTTATGCGGCAACATTTCCGGATAGTGAAGTAAAAAATGTTTTCTACGCACCGAGCGATTTTCCGGATGGCAAGAAAGGTGATGCACTCACGGTAGAATTCACGGTCGTCGGTATTCCTTGTATAGGTCTCAACGGTGGCCCAACATTTAAACAAAGCGAAGCGTTTTCTTTTCAGATTGCGACTGAGGACCAGGAAGAAACTGATCGTTATTGGAATGCAATTGTTGGAAATGGTGGCAAGGAAAGCAATTGTGGATGGTGTAAGGATAAGTGGGGTGTGTCGTGGCAGATTACGCCTCGTACACTGACTGAAGCTCTGGCAGCTGGCGGCGCAGAAGCAAAGCGAGCCTTTGACGCAATGATGACTATGAATAAGATTGATGTTGCGGCTATCGATAAGGCAAGAAAAGGTTAAGAGCCGAATTTCCTTTAATGGCTGAACTGAAAACAAAAGTAAATAAAGCAAGCGTCGAGAAATTTTTGAGTACGATCAAAGACACCCAGAAACGCGAAGATTGCAAAGTCATTTCTAAAATGATGGAAAAGGCGACGAAATCTAAACCGGAAATGTGGGGTAAATCGATCGTCGGTTTTGGTCGCAGGAAGTACACCTATGCAAATGGCAAGGAAGGCGAATGGATGGTCATTGGTTTTGCTCCACGCACTCAAAACATTGCCCTCTACGGACTCATCGTTTTCAAAATGGATCGGGGTGGTTTAAAAAAGGGCAAAAAAGATAATGAGTTTCTCTTACAATTAGGAAAATATAAAGAAGGAGGCGGCTGTCTCTACATCAATAAACTTTCGGATGTGAACACAAAAGAACTTGAAAAAATCATTAAGCTTGCAGTGAAGCGTAAGAAATAAGAGTCCTAATTAACATCAAATAAAAAAGCCGACCAGTGGTTAAGGGCGGCTTGATACCTAGATTTGGCTTATGGAAATAGTTAGGGGGAGAGTGGTGCTGCCCTTCGAAGTGGCACCTTTCCTGTGCAAAAGTGGTGCTCAATGTTAAACGAGCCTTCACGAGTCGAGCATTTTTCTCGGATTCCAAATTGCTTGAAGGTTCCCCAGAAAAGATCGCTATTAATTCGATGCCCGTTAAGTCGAACTTTTTTCATAAGAACAACAGGATCAAAGTCGTGAGGGAATTTCCCATCAGCTTCTTCGTAGATCGCTCTTAGAATGGCGATTCGGGCGTAAGGGAACAACTTCTTGAAACTTTGTTTTCGAGCGGCGTAAGACCGACGAAGTTGCTTGCCATGATCTGTAAAGTTCGCAAGAACACGTTCCATGCTCTTCATGACTGTTCCTTTCTAGCTAATATTTAGGTACTTGGTGCTGTAACCTATGTTACTGATCCCGTCAATAAAAGCAAATAACGAAAGTCCAATTTCTTAAACTTTTGGTATAATCTATATATGAAAAGTGTAACTATCATCATTTCCTGATGCGCTTATTTTTCTGTACAACTCTCCTTCTTCTCGTCGGCTGCTTTTCTACTGCCTATGCATCGATTTTACCGACATTCACTTTCACTCAATCAGCAAATCAAATCGTAACGGTCAGTATTCATGGTGATCCAGAATCCTCAGTCGAACTTCACTATGGCTCCGGCGCCTCCCTGGTCGCAACGATTGGGTGGACGGATAGCAATGGGAATTTTTCTGCACCGTTAAGTGCTACAAGCTACAATATGGGCTGTGAGCAAACGGCATACGTGCTTGTTGCCGCTCGACCTTCTCCGACAATTCCTTGGGTATATCCTGGCACTGCTTGTTCATCTATTGTCGCCACCCCTACCAATATTTCTTTCAGTCGTAATAACGTCGTCCTTTCGCTTGGTCAAAATCAAATTGTCACTGTAAGTGGCACTGGCGGATATTCGATCGGCAATCCCAACCCTTCAATTATTGGAGCAAGTATTTCGGGCAGCATAATCACCCTTTCGGGATTAAAATTTGGAGGGTCAAATATAAATGTATGTGAAAGTGATGGGCAATGCGCACTATTATATGTGGTGTCGTTACCTTCTTCATATCTTGCGAGTGCTGTGCCGGCACCAATTTGCCCGACGAGTCCGGCGCCGACCGCCTCGACTCCACCGGTTCAAACTCCTGTTGCCACTGTTTCCAAGTACATATTTAGTAATCTACTTTCTTTAAACGCGGTCGGCAATGAAGTCACCGAGCTTCAAAAACGATTAACTGCACTTGGTTTTTATTCTGGTCCCATCACCGGCAAATTTGGTGCCCTGACTGAAGCAGCAGTTAAGGCTCTCCAAAAAGCCAACAATATGGCTGCAGTCGGATATGTCGGACCAGGAACTCGAGCTATCCTTAATAAATAATGTAATAACTATGAGAAAAATTATCGTTCTTACTTTTTTAAGTCTTGATGGGGTGATGCAGGCTCCCGGTGGCCCAGAGGAAGATACGTCGGGTGGCTTTAAGTATGGCGGATGGACTGTTCCTTATTTTGATGATTTCGCTGGAAAAATCATGGCCGAGCAAATGAAGCAGCCCTTCAGTTTGCTTTTGGGCCGAAAAACATTTGAGATTTTTGCAGCATATTGGCCAAAGCATGCAGATAACTGGCCCGGCATCAATGAGGCGACTAAATATGTGGCTTCAAAAACCCTTTCTTCATCTGAGTGGGAGAATTCAGTATTTTTGAAAGGGGATGTAGTGGAAGAAATTAAAAAACTCAAGCAAGAAAATGGTCCCGATTTGCAGGTCCACGGTAGTGGAAACTTTATCCAAACACTTCTCAAAAATGATTTGGTAGATGAATTCTGGCTCAAAATTTTCCCGGTCACTCTTGGCAAAGGCAAACGGTTGTTTGCTGAAGGTACACTGCCTGCCGCGTTTACTTTAACTGACTCTAAAACTTCACCAAAAGGAGTAATTATCGCAAACTACACTCGTGCTGGCGAAGTAAGGACGGGATCGTTTTAAAAATAAGGGAATATACTAAATGGAAACTACGGCCAAATCATCAACACTACCAATCGTTTTTGCTACAGTGCTCATCGATATGTTGGGGGTAGGAATTTTAATTCCTGTCATTCCACTTCTCCTCACTGATTCAAATTACGCCTATCACCTTCAAGTTCCTCTTTCGTCCGGCTACATTATTTTGGGATTTTTGACGGCAATTTACCCGTTCATGCAGTTTATTGCCACTCCGATCTTGGGTCAGCTTTCCGACCATGTTGGTCGTAAGAAAGTGCTCGCCTTCTCTCTGGGAGGAACGGCACTTTCTTATGTTATTTTTGCGATCGGAATTATTTTCAAAAATATTCCTCTTCTTTTTATTTCTCGTGCACTCGATGGAATTACCGGTGGAAACATTTCAGTGGCTCAAGCAGCTATTGCTGACTCTACCGAACACCACAATCGTGCTCGAAACTTCGGAATTATTGGTGCCGCATTTGGGATCGGTTTTATTATCGGTCCATTTCTTGGTGGGGAATTATCAAATCCAAAAATATTGCCTTGGTTTAATGCCACCACCCCGTTTTGGTTTGCTGCCATTTTGAGTGGTCTCAACATGCTCTCAGTACTATTCTTTTTTAGAGAAACCCTTCATAAAAAAGTCCAGGAAAAAATTCACCCCCTTCAAGCACTCATCAATATTAAAGCAGCGCTCATTTCACAAAAATTTAGAGCTTTCTTTACTACCTCATTCCTCTACCTTTCTGGTTTTAGCTTCTTTACCACTTTTTTCGGTGTCTTCCTTATTCAAAAATTTGGATATGATCAAGGGGGAATAGGTTTGTACTTCGCCTTTGTTGGTGTCTGCATCGCCCTCACCCAAGCGCTCATTACTGGGTTTGTGGCCAAACGAGTTTCTTCTATCAATGTCATCTCTGTCACGCTCTTTATCTTTTCCGCAACCCTTCTCTATATCTCGACTCTTTCAGGCGGTTGGATTCTCTATCTTATAACTATTCCTCAGTGTATTTGTATCGGTCTCACCATGGCCAACCTTACTGCTCTTATTAGCACTAATGCCGGACCACATGAACAAGGAAAAATTCTTGGAATCAACACAAGTGTGCAAGCTCTCGCTCAATCAATTCCACCTGTTATTGCTGGGTACTTGGCAGTAAATTTCAGTGCCCGGGCTCCCATTGTTACCGCTGCCTCAATCGTCTTCATTTCGGCTCTTTCATTTGTCTTTTTTGTCCGGTCTAAAATGAAACCTGCATGAGCCGAAAAATAATCATCTATAGTGTGTTGTTGTGTGTGATCTCTGTGTTGATTGGCTGGTATGGCAAAACATACACCACTCAGCCAAAAGTTCGGTTCAAAGAAATTCGAGAAAATCTGTCTACTTATCACTACATCAACCCTCTCCTCTACATCAACACCTTTACTCAAGATCCCGCATTCAACTCCCTCAGAAATCTGATCACTAATTCAATTAAGACCTCGACCGGCAATGATGATGCGGATTCGATATCGGTCTATTTCCGAGATATGAATTCAGGTCATTGGACAGGTGTGGATGAAGATCATCAATATGAACCTTCAAGTATGCTCAAGGTATTGGTAATGATTTCATATTTAAAAAAAGCTGAACTCGATCCATCTATTTTGAACAAACAATTGTATTATCGATCTACGAACACTGGGCAGCACTATCCACCTGTCCATCCACTCAAGGCTGGATATTATTCAGTCACCGATCTTATCCGATCGATGATTGTGGAGTCAGACAATGATGCTGTCCACCTTCTCGATGAAGGTAATGACACAGCTTTTTATAGTATTTACAACACTCTCCAACTGCCACCAATTCCAACCGCTGACGAAGCAGCTATAGATGTGCCTGATTACATGTCTCCTAAATCATATTCAGCCCTTTTCCGGACTCTTTATAATGCAACTTTTCTCTCCCGTCCCGATTCAGAAGAAGCTCTCAAACTGTTGAGTCAAACTACTTTTAATAAAGGTCTCGTTGCGGGTATTCCAGAAGGAATTACTGTGGCCCATAAATTTGGTGAACATGCTGTCCAAACTCAAACTGGGGAAGTTATTCAAAGTGAGCTCCATGATTGTGGAATTATCTATACTCAAAATCATCCTTATTTTCTTTGTGTGATGACAAAAGGAAAAGATTTTGCAAAACTTGAAAAGGTGATTTCAACTATTTCAAAAATAGTCTACAACTACGTAGCAACTTCTTCTCAATAAAAAACAGCCCAAGGGCTGTATCAGAAATTGGCTGGATCGAGTTCAACCTGCTCAATTTCATAGTCAGGAGGAATCGTTAGAGAACCCGCGTGGCTTCCATTCCAGCTGATCTTACCACTTACCACTAAGTTGGTGATCTTGGCTTGCCAGTTATGTTCGACGGTATTTACGCGTTTTCCTAAGCTGAGAGCAGTATCGTCTTTATGGATTTTGATACTGCGCCGGAAAAATACTGGACCGCGATCGTACTCGTCTGTCACAAAGTGCATTGACACCGCCGAATACTTGAGGAGATGAGCGCGGTAGGCTCGTATCACTTCTTCATGGACATGATGCCCATGCATTCCTTTGCCGCCAAATTCAGGCAGGGGACCAGGGTGAATGTTGAATACCGTTTGCGAATTGAAACGAGTGTTTGGATCAAGGCCTCGGACTAACTTAAGCCAACCAGAGAGGGCGAAGAAATCAGCTTTAGTGTCGCGGGCAATTCGTTGGTACATTGATCCTTCCCATTCACCAGTTTGACAGTCGCCGTGGAAAAAGAAAAAGGGAATCTGAAGTTCTTGGGCTCGTTTGCGCACCCCACCATTCATGTGGTTTGACACTACGAGAACAATATCAGCATTGAGAATGCCTTCGCGAGAGGCGAGGACGAGTTTTTCAAAACCCGAGCCACCTTCTCCTTTTTGTGGTCCACCTGAGGCAAACACAGCTAGTTTTGGTCGCATAAGTACTCCTTCCAAGGTTCAATCTGCTGTTAGTAGAGCATATTCGCCTAATGAATTCAAATAAAAACTCCGACTGAGTCGGAGCTTACTTTACGTTACAATGAGGTGCACAATGTCGGAGGTGAGGAGTTTGTTCGGACTTCTCATGTCAAACAAATCCTGACTCATGATGACTTCATTTTCGCCTGATCCGCCGGAGAAACTAATCTTACCGCCATCGGTTACCCGAACGATGTCGTCACCGTTTCCACCGACGATCCGATCATATCCACTGCGGTCACTGCCCGCATAGAAGAAGGTCGTACCATCGCCACCTTTCATTATGTTCTTACCAGGACCTCCGTCGAGCGTATGCGGCGCCGCGCCGCGAGCCAGAAGATAATCATTCCCTTCTTCGCCGTTTGCGTAGGCTTCTGGATGGTCCGGGTCCGGCGGAGTATAACGATCACCTTCAAGTAAGATCCAATCGTCGCCGACGCCACCACGGATATCGTGAGGGCCACCGCCGAACGCATAGATTTTGTCATTACCTTCGCGGGCCTGGACGACGACGCGCTCATCAGAATTGACCACAATCGAATCATCTCCACTGCCACTATCGATCGAGATGGGGAAGCGGAAGGGAAGATGAGTACCTACGAAATTGACAATGTCATTGCCACCGTAGCTTTCGATCATGACTGAGGAAAATGGCTTTGTGACATATTTGTGCCATTTTCCAACGTTCACATCCGCCCGTGGACCTTTCGAGGTCCCCCGCATCGTCACTACGATGTGGTCATCTCCTTCACTACCCATTACATGGAGGACTCCGTTGTCAATTCCAGCCGAAAGAAATACTCGTTGCTCGAGTCGTTCGAATAGTCCAAAAAGCATATCAAACTCCTTCTGTAAAAGACCTATAGTTCGGCTTAAAATTATACTAATTGAGTGAGATGTCAAGATTAAGCTCGCTCCATTGACAATAGGTTGTTTTTGATATATTGTTAGATCTATCAATACATATTACACAAGACGCAGACCTCGTTTTAATCGGAATGTCCGACATCAAGGTACTACTTATATAAATCCGTCCAAATTCGTTAACAAAGCAGTGGTTACGGAAGAATTTGAACACTTTGTCCCTGAACATACTTTTCAGGATTTTCATATTGATGAGGCGCTGAAGCAGCGGATCATTGCTAAAGGTTACACTGCTCCGACTCCGATTCAGGACAAGGCCATTACACACGTACTCAATGGTGCTGATATCGTGGGCATTGCTAATACCGGAACTGGTAAAACGGGTGCATTTCTCATTCCTCTAATTCACAAAGTTCTCGAAGATCGAAAAAAGCAAATTCTCATTATTGTGCCGACGCGAGAATTGGCGATTCAGATTGATCAAGAACTTATGGAATTTAGCCGGGGCATGAAGATTTTTTCTGTGTGTTGTGTTGGAGGCGCACCGATTGGTCGCCAACTGTCGCAATTGCGCTATCAAAATAATTTTATTATTGGTACCCCAGGACGACTCAAGGATTTGATCGATCGTGGATCTATCCGCCTTTCTGCATTTAGCGTGCTTGTGTTGGACGAAGCAGATCGAATGCTCGACATGGGATTCATTCATGACATGCGTTTTGTGATGTCAAAAATGCCCAAAGAACGCCAGACTCTTTTCTTCTCGGCTACTCTTTCAAGTGAAATTGAAAAATTGATTAGCGAATTTGTGCGCACCCCTATTCGAATTTCAGTTAAAACTGGAGATACCGTCGGTTCTGGCGGTGGCAGCAGCACTCCTCCACCCAGCGAAGGGAACTCTGATCCGCCCAGTGGCGCTCATGTTTTTGCAAACTTGCAGAAAGATTCCCACTGGAATGCTTACGCCTTACTTCGTGCTGAGAACTATCACCTTTGTGATCACTGCTCGCCGAGTGGATCAAAAATTAACTGGAGCACGAAACAAGGTGTTTCTTCACCTTCCGTCAGCGGCTCAGCCATGAAGTTTTCTGTTGGCGGCGATCAGGCATATAACGACATGTTCTGGAACAATAAGTTCACCAGCCGTCTGCCTGATTCAGATCATCTCGAGAAGTATCATGAATTCACCTACGACGTTTATTTCTTCGGAACAAGTCTCGAGAAGTCGCAGGCGCTCGAATTCGATATCAACCAGTTCTATAACAACCGTCGTTTCATCTGGGGTCATGAGTGCCGCATCGCTGGCGGTCACGAGTGGGATTCATGGGACAACAACCAAGAGCATTGGGTAAAAACTGGCATTCCTTGCAACCCGAAGAGCAATGCCTGGAACCACCTGATCATCAAAGCAAGAAGAATTGATGACACTACGATGGAATTCGTCTCCATCACTTTAAACGGCAAGACATGGAATGAAAACCGCAAGGACACGGTGTTGAAGCGCGATGGCTGGCACGGCATCACCATCAATTATCAGATGGATCTGAACAAGCACGCCGACGATTACACGGTTTATCTCGACAAACTTAACTTCTATTACAAATAATTAATTTTGTTGGTAGGTGCTAACGGGCGCATCGTTTATTCGATGTGCCCTTTTTTGCTGCGATTGCTTCATCTGTTTGTGCTCTGTTATAAGTTCCACATTGCAACGAAGGCATTGTTTGAGATGAAGCCCGCTATTTTTGCGGAGAAAAGTATTTTTAAGGAGAAACGATGAAAAGACGATTTACGGTATTTTCGCTGATGCTATTACTTTGTGTGGCTTCAATCGCAGCCTTCGCCGCCGATTCTGGAGTGTTGAGCGCCCAGGAAGTGAAGAAGGTTGTTCCTGATGTTTACTTCTTCCGTGGGCAATCGGCCCCTGTACAAATTCGTAATTCTTCTGGTTTTAAAGTAGGAGATAAATTTGTTTTAGCCGGATTGGTTGACACTTCGGGATACGCTGCTGATGTTCAGTCCAAATATCGTGGTTTTTTTATTACTGAAGTGAAACTTACTATTGAAGGCAAGGACCTCGCTCCGGGGGCCTACGGTTTTGGATTTTCTAAAGAGGGTAAATTTACTGTGCTGGATGTAGGCGCGAATGATCTTCTGAGTGTGGATGCGCATTCAGATGAAAATTTAAAGCGCCCTGTTCCATTGAAAATTGAAGCTGATGGTGACGGATATCGTTTATATGCAAATCGCCAGTATGTCAGCGTAAAAGCCCAATAACAAAAAATGATTTTTCTAAGAGACTGCGGAAATTGCTATCCGCAGTCTTTTTCTATTGCTTCCAAAGGATTGTGAATAAGATGAATTACTTTGACGGAATGGATTAGCTAACTAGCTTGCGGAGAAAATCGGTTTCATTCATTCGATACTTGAATGCTTTGCGCCCATCGATAAAAACAACAGGGACTTCGTCAGTGAATCGTCTGCGTAGTTCTGTGTCGTTTTCTACATCCACCTCATGCCACTTGAAACCGCCGCGCCGCTCGAGCTTATGCAGCGTCTCTTTGACGATCTCGCATAAGTGGCAACCTTTGCGAGAGTAAACTATGACTTGTCTCAAATCAGGCATGTTTCGGTGGATTTTACCCGTTAAGTCATCGCTTTTCTACAAAAGAAACGTAAATTTTTATAAAAAAAATTCGAGAGCAATGCGAGAATTTTTGATAGTTTAATGTCCGCCATCTGACAAAAAGTGACATCAAAAATCTAAATCGATTTTTTAGTAGTGAACGTATTGCATTTACAATTCGTCCATGTCGAAAAGCGAAACACGCCCGCTTGCAGGCAGTAATGTATTGGTAACAGGTGGCGCGCGGCGACTAGGCCGGGCTTCTGCCCTTATCCTCGCCAATGCTGGCGCCAATGTCACCATCACATTCCGGACTTCAGAGCGAGAAGCGAATGGCGTTGTACAGAAAATTCGCAGTCTCGGAGTTCAAGGCGGTGCGATTTATTGCGATGTTACCAATGAAAAAAGTGTACGTAATGCCATTAAGCAGACAGTTCGAGAGATGGGCGGATTAGATATCGTTGTCAATAATGCCGGCAATTACGAGACAGTAGATTTCGAAAAAATTACTGTCCAGCAATGGGACGCTATCTTCGCTTCAAATACTCGTGGTCCATTTCTGGTTTCTCGGGAAGCTCTCAAGCATCTGCGGAAAAGCAAAGGCAAGATTATCAACATGGGATCCTTAGGCGGACTTCAGGCTTGGCCGACCCACGCTCATTATTGTTCCTCGAAAGCTGCGCTGCACATGCTCACGAAAGTCATGGTGGTTACACTTGAGGGAGAAATAGTGGATTAGATTATTGTAGTTCTCCACAAGGTCGAACAATAAGCAAAGCTTTCAAAGTCATAAATATTCTTCGAGCGAACAAAGTGAGTCGAGAAGTACCTTATTTTAGAATTTGTAGTGACTGAGTAGTTGTGCCCAAAGCTGTAGTGACTAATGGTTGGTTTAAGATTTGAGCAGTGGTGGGAGGAGCGGTTGGCTGGGGAGTGGAAACTGGAGCTGGGGTTGAAACAGCAGCAACTGGTTTATAAGGGATAGAAGTAGTAGAGGGTTTGTCACTATTTTGGGCAATAAAATCTGATTCTTCAGGGTTTTCCCTAACAGTTGGTAAAATAATCCTTGGATCAATTTTTTGGTTATCCTTTGATACCTCAAGATGGGTGTGCGGCCCAGAAGTATTTCCGGTTAACCCTACTTCGCCTAAAAAGCTGTTTTCATCAACTTCTTGTCCGCGGGAGACGTAAGTTTTGCCCATATGAGCATATAAAGATTTATAACCTAGTCCATGATCAACCTCCACCACTAACCCTAACCCCCAAAAATTATAACCAACCTCACTGACAGTTCCTTTAGCAATTGGTTTAATTGGCATGCCAAGTCCTGAGGCAATATCAATTCCTGGGTGAAATGAGGAAAATGGCGTACTTAAATATCCAGGCATGGGAAGCTGGAAAACAATTGGTGCTTTTGAGGCTTCAACAATTTGGGTTAAAGTCGCATCTTGGGCTAAAACTTTAGAGGATTTAACAGGTGGAAAGTTAAAAACTGGCTGGTATCCGGAGAAAAAAATCAAACAAAGAAGCCCCCCCAGAGCAATTTTGGTGAGAATTTTGCTTTTTTTGAGGGTACGGGCAGATATTTTCAATCTTAGGCTGCGCTTAAAAATTTTCCTAAGATTTATGTACTTGTAAATCCAAGACATAGTGCGTCCTAATTTTGGACAAAAAAAAGCCTGCTAGAATAGTTGCAGGCAGAAGTGAATATTATAGCAGAGTTTCACCCCCAAAGCAAATTTAGGCGACTCGTTTCAAACCCAGTTTAATCTTGTATAATGATTAAATTCCCATGAAAAAAGTAATTATTATTCTGCTTGTTTTTATTAGTTTAATCTCAATTATCTTCCAGTTTGGAGCCCGCCCCCTGGGAAAAGTTTTAGGTATTCAATCCAGATCAGGCATTAAAGTTGAATCAAACCAAAAGGCTAAAGTCTTTTTGAATAACCAGGAAAAAGGGGAAGCTCCGTTTCAGGATGATAATTTATCATCAGGGGATTATTTAGTAACTTTAAAACAAGATCAGGCTTCTGGATCAGCTGTTTTATGGGAAGGTTATGCCAAATTAAATCCTGGGACTTTAACTGTGGTAAACAGGGAAATTACTGATAAAAAAGAAACAGCTTCTGGGGAAATAATTGCTTTGGAGGTGGGAACAGGATCAACTGTTATTTCTACCCCAACTGATGCTGAAGTAATTGTGGATGGGGTATTAAAAGGCAGAACCCCAGTTTCTATCCCAGATCTATCCCCAGGAGAGCATCAGTTTATTATTTCCAAAGATAACTTTCTAAAAAGAAGCATCAGAGCCAAAGTTTTGGAAGGTTATAAACTAGTTTTAACAGTTGACCTAGCTATCTCTGAAGCTGATTTAACCAAAATCCCAGTCGCTCCAATTACTCAAACAGCTCAAGTAACAGTTAAATCAACCCCAACTGGGTTTTTAAGAGTTAGGGAAAAATCCAATATTAATTCCAAAGAAATAGCCCAGGTTAAGGTGGGTGAAACCTTAGTCTTACTTGAAGAAATTCCAAATTGGAACAGAGTCCGGCTATCAGACGGCAAAGAAGGCTGGGTTTCTAGCTCTTATACAGAAAAAAAGAAATAATTTAAGCTCCTAAGTAATAAATAATCCCTATTACTAAAACTAACCATAAAACTACTGTTATAAGTAAGGGTCTATCTGTTAAGAGTACTCTTTCTGGGGACTCTCCTTCTTTTTTCTCATAGATTATGTAGAGATATCTCATGACTCCATAAATGACTACTGGGATTGTAGCCATCAAGTATTTGGCCTGGGCAAAAGGTAGGGAGAAGTTATCAAATAAAATGGTTAATCTGTATCTGGCAAAGATAGGGGGCTGCAAAAAAGTGAATAAAGCAAAAGCTAACCAGGTGGAGTTAGCAAACATGGCTGTTAACATATCCAGCAAATTTTCTGGGTAATGAAGTAAAGTTTCTCGATGTTTGGCAGCATGAGATTGAAGTAATGTTAGTTCTGATCTTCTTTTTCCAATTGCTAAAAACAAAGCAAAAGAGATAACACAGAGGAAAAACCAGACGTTTAAATGAGCATCTATCACCCAAACTCCGGCATAAATCCTTAACACAAACCCCGCCGCAATTGCCATCACATCAAGCAGCATGGTGGTTTTTAAATATGAAGAATAAAACAGCTGAAGAAGTAGATAAGCTAAAATAGCTAAAAACAAAGCTGGGGACAGAGCATAAGATAAAGGCAAAACAACTACTATCAAAACCAAGGCTAAAACAACCACAAATTTAACTGGTAAAATCCCCGCGGCAATTGGTCTTTTACTTTTGAAAGGATGAAGTTTATCCCGCTCAATATCAAAAACATCATTGAGCAGATAAACACTTGAGGTAGCCAGAGAAAAAAGAAAAAAAGCTTGGGTGACAAGCCAAACTGAGGAAGGGTTTTCCAGTTGTCCAGAAAAAATAATTCCTGCAAATAAAGCAAAGTTTTTAATCCATTGTCTGGGCCGAACAGCTTTAATTAAACCCCAAAGAAATTGCAGCTCTCGTGATTGTTTAAGATTGTCCATTATCAGGTTTTTTAAACAGATGAAGCCATAAAATAGCTCCGGTTATAACGACTGAAAAAATAAGCAGGGCAAACAATTTACCCTGGCTATTTAAAGCAGTCGAAAGTATTCCCAGAATAGCACAACTAAAAATATACAACAAGGAAATCTGCCTATGACTCAAACCTCTTTTTAAAAGTAAGTGATGCAAATGGAGCTGATCTCCCAAAAAGGGGGATTTTTTGCTGGCAACTCTTCTTATAAAAGTATAAATAAAATCAATTGCTGGAATTAGTAAAACCAGTAAAGCTGTCGCGAGTTTTGCTCCGGATAAAATTGATAAAACTGCAATCATAAAACCCAAAATATTTGAGCCAGAAAAACCAGGAAAAATTTTGGCTGGGTGCCAATTAAAAATTAAAAAGCCAAAAGATGCTCCAGCGACAATAAAAGACATTGAAGCAATTGTAAGTTGGTTAAAATCGCCATTTAAAAAAAGTTCATAAGATAAAAAGCCCAGGGTTAAAGCCGCTACTCCAGTGATTCCTGGCATCTGGCCATCAACTCCTTTGGACCAGTTAACCATATTCATCATCCAGACAATCCAAACCAGAGCAAAAATATCAGCCAAGACAACTACATTATGAAGCTGTCCCAAAATTTCAATTGGATAAATTATTTCATCCAGCCTTAAAATCCCACCCAGTGGGTTAGTAATAAAACTAATTCCCACACCTGATGCCACTACAATCCCCGCAGCAATAAACTGTAATAAAAGTCTGGGATAAGGACTTAATTTTTCTGCTGCATCATCAATTAAGCCTATTAAAAGTAAAATGATTAACCCAAAAATAATTCCCAAGAGTGGTTTAGTCAGGGGAATAAATAAAACTAAACTAATTAATATTCCCAAAAATATAGGTAGTCCTCCAGCTCTGGGAACAATTCTTTTTTGGACATGGGCTGGGTGGGGTCTTTTGTCTGGGTCATCTATTAGTTTATATTTTTTAGCAAAAGCAATGGTTAAAGGGGTAGCTAAAACCGTAATTACTAAAGAGATTAAAAAAGGCAAAATAAAATTTAACATTTAAACAAAGATTAAGATAATTTTAATCCCTGTTAAAGTAATTAAAAAGGAGATAAAAACAGTTGCCAGAGCAATCATTCTTTTAATAAACAGTTGAGAGGTATGCAAATGCCAGGTTAAAAGCAGGTTAATTAACACAATCAAAAGGATAATTCCTGGAAGAAGTAAATATTGCAAAAGATTAGTCAGTTGGGATTCTCCCCAGGGCAGAGAATAAAATAAAGGAATCTCGGGGGGAAGAAAAGGGTAATAAAAAGCCCAGAGCGAGATAGAAAAGAGAGCAAAAAAAATAGATAAAGTTGTTGACCAGAATAAAATCCCATCCTGTTTTTGATAAAAGTGAGTAAAATTTTTAATAATTTTCATATTCTTTTTGTCATCCTCAACTTGATCGGGGATCCCTAAATAAGAAAGCCTGGATTCCCTCTTTCGCGGGAATGACATAAAGGACAGAAGTTTAACACTAGTTCTATATTACTTAACTTGTCAATCTCGCCTTATTAGTGACTCTAAATTCTAAATATCTGCCAAACATTAAAGAGGTTTGGGCATCAATTGCCGGGATAGTGGTAATAGTCACTAAAATAATTGGCACCAACAGATACTGCAGATAAGACCAGACAACTTGAATAATATTCCAGCTTTTAGGACGACGCGGTGCAGTTTTTTCCTGAACAAAAATGGTTGCAAATAATCCTAGGAATGCAGCTGTTAAAATCCAGGAAGAGATAATTGGTAAGTTAATTGCTACCACTGATTGGGAATATTCAGGATTGATATAAGGGATAAACAGCCCAGCAAAAGTAACTAGGAGTGCTAAAGCGCCCCATTTTAAATTAGCCCACAACACAAATAGCAGTTTATCTGTTTTATCCCAAAAATCTATGTCCCTTCTTCTAAAATATTGTTTGAAAACATAAGGGATATGTTCCACCCCATAAGCCCACCTTTTTAGTTGTAAATATTGATTTTGGAAAGTTTTAAAAAGTGAAGTATCCAAATTAGCATCAGCGCTAATTGGTAAAAAATGAGGCAGGACTTTGTAGTCGCCGTTAAAATGGAAATAAGCTTTCCAATAAAACCCTGAGTCATCATTCACTTTATCAGTCATCCAGCCTCCAATTTGATTTAATGACTTAAGATTAATTGAAAGGGAAGAGAAGTTTTGGTATTTATCAGAGCCGGCCATTTCAGCTAGCTGCCAGAAAGCAGTTCCGGTAGCAATTAACCTGGTCACAGCTGGGGCTTCCCAAAAATTATTGTAATACAAAAATGAGCCGGTATAAGTTCTTTTATCTCTTTTTTCAACTGGAGTTTCCAAATATTTATACAAAGCTCCGCCTAAAAATTCAGGATGAATCACAAAATCAGCATCCAGGGTGGTGACAAAAACTTTATCCTCAGAAATCTTTCTTTTGGCAAATTCCTTAGTCGCATTAGCCATCATCCAGTTTCTATTTGTACCAGGTCCTTTAACTTCACCAGGCTGAAGTTCATGGACAGTAGTAAAGACCCCACCAATTTTATCTTCATATTTTTTAAGGAATTGTTTAATTTCATTTATCTGTTCAGGGTTAGCCCAGGCTTCAAAACCAACTGACAGAAAAATTTTATCTTTAGGGTAATTAGAATTAGCTATTGCTTCAAAAGCTGGGGATAAGACTTGCAGACTTTCTTTATAGGTAGGTAAAACCAGTAGATGATAATACTGCTCCCACTTACCTGGAAAATCTGTCTGGAGCTTTTCCAGCCAGAGCTGTTTTTTAGCCCAGGTTAATTTGTGATAGCCAACCATAATTAAGACAGCTACCCTCAGAGCACTAATCAACCAATAAATATCAGCCGCAATAATTATGTAAGCGACAGCAAAAGGTAGAGTTAAAGATAACCAAAAAGGGGAAGTTAAAGCAATCCAGGTTAGAGCCCCAGGTAAAATCTCCAGAGCCCTTTCAAATTTAGTTTCATGTTTTCTGACAAAATCCAGCTCAACTTTTTCAGAGATAATATAAGTTCTGGTTAGAAGGTGATGTCCCAAAGCTCCAACCCCACCACCAATTAAAAAGAGGCTAAATAAAACATCTAAAGGTGAATAAAGATAAGCTTTACCAAAAAAACCAGTCACAAAACCTAAAATAATCAGCAAAATTCCAATTAAAGAGTGCAGAGGTTTGCCAAAAACTCTATTTATAATCTCAGACAGGAAAAAAAAGGAAAATAGTCCAATAAAAAAGGAAAGTAAAAGTCGCATCTTTAGAGTAAAGTTTAGAGAGTTTGAGGCTAAAAAGCAAATGGATTTAAGGTTACTGCTTCAATCTAAACATCTGCCTTACATTGTTAGTTGTAGTTTTGGAAACTTCTTCTAAAGAAACATCTTTAAGTTCAGCAATTAATTTAGCTATTTCTAAAACAGACGAGGGTTCATTTCTTTTGCCTCTAATAGATTGGGGAGGTAAAAAAGGGCAGTCTGTTTCTAAAACAATTTTTTCTAAGGGTAGGCTTTTTACAGCTTCTCTTAGATAATCATTTTTAGGGTAAGTTAAATTACCTGCAAAAGAGACTAGGAAATTTTCAGGAATTTGTTTTGTGACCTCCATTTTTCCAGAGTAACAATGAAGTATTCCCTTATAATCTTTAACCAATTCCAAACAGTCCATCCAGCATTCAATATTTTCTGGATTTTTACTTCTATCATCTCTGCAGTGAATACTTTCCAGCACAGTGGGATCCGAAGCTTGGAATTCACGTGACTTGAAGTCGCGGC
>JADMIO011113593.1_pt1 | contig 19378 bp, 20 predicted proteins | sample 8958161 | NCBI WGS metagenome assembly JADMIO01 (sample SAMN16585339, study PRJNA669376) | soil metagenome | isolation source: Crop rotation soil | place: USA: Cullars Rotation, Alabama | collected 2011
GGAAACGGGAAACGGGAAACGGGAAACGGGAAACGGGAAACGGGAAACGGGAAACAGGAAACGGGAAACAGGAAACAGGAAACAAGAACCAACAACCAATGAATCTATATACCATCAACACCGGTTACTTCAAGCTTGACGGCGGCGCCATGTTTGGAGTCGTACCCAAATCCATCTGGAATAAATTAAATCCTGCCGACGAAAACAACATGTGCAACTGGGCATTGCGCTGCCTGTTGATAGAGGAAGGAAAAAGACTTGTGCTCATTGACAATGGCAATGGTGATAAGCAGGATGAAAAGTTTTTCTCTCATTATTATTTAAATGGTGATGACACGTTGGGTAAATCACTACGAAGCGCCGGTTTTACCGAAGACGATATCACGGATGTTTTTCTCACCCATCTTCATTTTGATCATTGTGGCGGAAGCATAAAATGGAACATGGACAGGACAGGTTACGAGCCAACGTTCAAAAATGCAACTTACTGGAGCAATGAAAGGCATTGGGAATGGGCTGTTCATCCGAATGCAAGGGAGAAGGCAAGCTTCCTTAAAGAAAATATTCTTCCGATACAGGAAAGCGGGAAATTAAAATTCATTAAAGAAGGAGAAAAATTGTTCGATGGCTTTGACATTGTTTTCGTGAACGGCCATACGGAAGCCATGATGCTTCCCATCCTGAATTACAACGGACAGACGGTTGCCTTTTGCGCCGACCTGATTCCTTCATCGGCTCATGTTCCGCTTCCATACATCATGGGTTATGATATGCGGCCGCTGGTCACACTCGAAGAGAAAACAAAATTCCTGAAAGAAGCAGCTGCAAAAAATTATATCCTATTTTTTGAACATGATCCGGTGACGGAATGCTGCTCGATTGAAATGACAGAGAAAGGTGTGAGGGTGAAGGAGAAAATGAAACTGGCTGATTTGAAAATGTGATGATGTGCTGATGAGGAATGCGAAGTGCGCAAGTATGTAAGTGCGCAAGTACGCAGGAGTATTTACAAACCTACACTCTTGCGTACATGCGCCTTGCGTACCTGAATCCTATCATCTGAATCTTATAACAAACGCCCCGCTATGCTGAACCGAATAACAATCTACTCCCAGCTGTTTGGCTTCTGTTATCCAACGGTCAGTTCGTGAAAGCGAATTGGATGAATCAATGATGAGCTGCTTAAACTTTACTTTCTTCACTACTTCTTCCAGCTTTACTTTCAGGTTTTTTGAGAGAATCAAATAATCAACACAAGGAACTGGAATGTTTTTTTTCAGAAGGGAAGCATCATTCAACAACAGGATTGTTTTGTTTTGGAATACTAAAAAATTTCTTCTTAGAAAAAATCGACTTACATCTCCCGGATTTATAACCACATCATTTTCATCGAGTCCGCAATCCCACCAATAGTGAACAATGTTGAACATCATCATGCTCTTATTATTTGTAAGAGAAGTGTCAGCAATAAACAAGGATGAACATCCGTCAACCAGGTTGACAGCTGATGATTTTTGAACAGAATAAACAATGAGTTGCTTTTGATTTTTGACCTGAAACGATTCATTGATCTGAAATCCGAGAATAATGATCGCTCCGCCAACCGATGCAAATAAATAGTTGGTTTGTTTTTTTATCAGGAAAAGTATAAGCATCAGCATGCAGAAATACATCAGCCAGGTTTCAACAACAGTAATGGATATTCCGCTAAGTAATGCATGAGGAAGGTGCTCAATGGTAATGACAATCCAATTCAGGAAATGAACAGCTTTTCCCAACAGCAAGCCGATCCAGCTTGCAACGGTTGTAAAAGGCGATAGGATGAACAGCGCTATTCCTCCGTAAATAATCACGGTAGACACCGGTATAACAAGGAGGTTTGACAAAAGAAAATAATTTGGAAACTGGTGAAAATAAAAAAGGCTAAGTGGAACAGTAGCAACCTGGGCGGCAATGGAAACCGCTACCAGGCTCCAGGTTTGCTTTCCCAGCCAGGTAGTTGGGCCAAGCAATTGGTGAACTTTCGGATACAGAAAGACAATGCCAAGCACGGCGAGGTATGAAAGCTGGAAACCAACCTGCATCAGCAGGTGAGGATGAAAACAAAATAACGTCATGGCAGAAGCCGCCAGCGTATTATACATATTCGTGTACCGGTCTATTGATTTCCCGATCACGACATACGACAACATCGCAGCTGAGCGAAGAACAGCAGGCGACAACCCAGTAAGCAATGCATAGAACCAGAGAAAAAGGATCAGGATTCCTGCTTTTACCAATTTCGTTTTCCTGTTTCGGTTCATGAAAAACAGGATTCCATTCAAGGCAAAATAAATAATACCGACATGCAAGCCGGAAACAGACAATACATGCAGTGCTCCTGAAGCAGAGTATGCATTGATGATATCCTGGTCAATCTCGTCGGTATCGCCAAGCAACAAGGCCGACACAACAGCGTAATCATCTCCGCTGATGTTGTTGTCCCTGAAAATTTTCAGCAATTTCTCTCGCATATTAATGGCTATTTCAACAATTGAATAGCCGTAATGATGACCGACGATTTTCCATTTCGAAGAACCAAGAAATAACTGATGGAATACCTGGTTAAAAGACAACCATTGCTTGTAATTAAATTGCGATGGGTTGCCGGGAGGTTGTACTTCGGCAGGTATTCCTGTAAAAAGAATCAGGTCGCCGTAGCTGAGATCTGACGAAACAGAATCTTTCGAAATGTAAACGAGACACTTCCCTTCAGTATTTATCCACTTATCAGCCGACCGAACAGCGACAACTGAAATAGTTGTTTTATAACTTTTGGCTTTTTCCTGTTTGCTGTCATTTAAGTAGGCAATAAAAGCAGAAGCATTCTTAACCTTACTGAAATGGTCATGATCATGGATCTCAGTTTTTAATTCTGTTAACAAATACGCAAATAAAAAAGTAAGCAGATGAGCAGACAAACCGAACATCCACCTGTTTTTGTAGCTGAAAAATTTCCGGAATAATACCTGAACGGATAAAACAAAAAATGGAAGTGCGCTGAAAAGAAGAATGGAAGAAGGGTTGAGATACATTCCGAATATTCCGGCAAGTATTCCAACAATGAAAGCAGGAAGCAGCCGGAACAGCGGCGTTTGATTCCAATAATTCATGAAAAGAAAAAGTTAAAAAATCAGTTATTAGTTGTCAGGTTGTTGTATTCAAATTCAAAGTTCAACAACTAAACAACTTAACAACTAAATAGCAAATACCAAATACCTAAAACAATAGTACAGAAGTCTTAACTACGCAAGTACTCAATCATCAGTCGTGCTGCGTTTGCAGAAGCGCCTTTGCCTCCAAGCTTTTGTTTAAGCGACCTGTAATCTGCTTTCATCTTTTCCCTGTTAACAGGATCAAGGATTTTTCTCAATTCATTTTCCAGGTTCGAAGCATTCAGATCACGCTGGATCAATTCCTTCACCACTTCCCTGTCCATGATTAAATTGACAAGGGAAATATATTTCACCTTCACCAGCGAACGTGCAATCATGTAAGAAATGTTTCCACCCTTGTAACAAACTACCTCCGGCACTTCAAAGAGTGCAGTTTCAAGCGTAGCTGTTCCCGATGTCACAAGCGCTCCTTCTGAATTCACCAGTAATGAATACGTCTGATCCACGAGCAACGGAATATTTTTTCCTGTAATTAATGATTCATAAAAATTTTTCGGAACTGAAGGAGCAGCAGCAATGACAAACTGGTATTGAGTGAAGATGCCGGTCACACTTAACATCATGGGAAGCATGGCTGCAATTTCCTGTTTCCGGCTTCCGGGCAGCAAAGCGATGATCGGTTTGTCGTCCAGGTTATTTTTATTCTTCCAGTTCTTTTTTTCGGCTGCATTACTGTTCTCCTGTTCAATCGCATCAAGCAGCGGGTGACCGACAAAGTCAACGTCGTAATCAAACTTTTTATAAAACTCTTTTTCAAAAGGAAGAATGACAAACATCCTGTCCACAAACTGTTTTATTTTCTCTACACGCGATTGTTTCCATGCCCACACCTGAGGAGAAATATAATAGAATACCCTGATGCTGTTCTTTTTTGCAAACTCAGCAATGCGCAGGTTAAAGCCGGGATAGTCGACAAGAATTAATACGTCGGGCTTATGCCTGAGGATATCTTCTTTACAGAAAGCAATATTTTGCAGGATCGTTCTGAGATTCATGATCACTTCCGTGAAACCCATGAATGCCAGATCGCGGTAATGTTTCACGAGGACACCCCCCTCCTGCTGCATGCGGTCGCCACCCCAGCAACGGAAATGCGCTTCGGCATCCGCCTTTTTCAATTCCTTCATCAGGTTGGATGCATGCAGATCACCTGACGCTTCACCGGCTATGACGTAATAATTCATTATGCCAGCTTTAAAATAACAACGATGAATGCATAAATAAAGGTAGCGGCAAGAACCCCTTTTGCAGAACGATCAGCTTTGGCCCAGATAAAAAGAAAAAAGACAAGCAGGTTTACAAACACGGATAAGCTGATCATCACTGATAAAATTCCCAACCCTTTCACATGATGAAAAATGTTCGACAATTCCTCTTGCGGGAATTTAATTTTCGCATAGAGAGAAAAAGCAACCACCGGTGCGAGGATTCCGGAAACCAGTCCTGTCAGCATATGATCCTTTGTATTCATTAGCCAATAAGAGATTGATGAAACTTAAAATAACAAAAGAAATAAACGAGCGCAGGGATTACCGTTGCCAGCAAAATTCCTTTCCCTAAATTTTCTTTGTCCATCTTCACCATCACAAACCTGAACACCAGGATATTCAGGAAAATTGCAAACAGGTGAACCTTCGGAGCCCTGAGCAGATAAGGATCCTGGTAATAATTTACAATGAACACACGGATGCAATTAAACAGGAAGTAAAACAGAACCAATGAAACCAATCCGGAAAAAATTCCAAGCAGAAAAGAATCAGGAAGTTTTTTCCACATCGTAATTTATTTTGTTAAGAAATGAAATGGCATGATGGGCCGTGAAATCAAACTGGACAGGAACGATGGAAACATATTTATTTGCAAGCGCCCACTCATCGGTATCATTTCCTTTATCATAATTCTTAAATTTCCCCGTAAGCCAGTAATACTTTCTTTTATTGGGATCAAGACGCTCATCAAATTCTTCTTCCCATTTTGCCATGGCCTGGCGGCATACCTTAACACCTTTTATTTCCTGGTGAGGAATATTCGGAATGTTTACGTTCAGCAGGGTTCCTTCCGGCAATCCGTGCTTAAGAACGTTAGCGGCAATGATACGGGCATATTTTTTTGGCCCTGTCATGTCAGCCTGCAACGAATAATTAAGGAATGAAAAGCCAATGGAAGGTATCCCTTCGATGGCCCCTTCCATAGCAGCCGACATGGTTCCCGAATAAATTACATTGATGGAAGAATTTGAACCGTGATTAATACCAGACACGCATAGATCGGGCTTACGGTGCAGGATTTTATCAATGGCAATCTTTACGCAGTCCACAGGCGTGCCTGAGCATTGATGCCAGACGGATTCCCCATGCATTTCAACTTTATCGAGCCTGAGCAGGTTATTGATGGTAATGGCATGACCCATTCCTGACTGGGGACTGTCGGGAGCGACCACGAAAACATTTCCTAACGGCTGAACTGCTTCCACCAGGGCATGAAGGCCGGGGGCGGTTATTCCATCGTCATTGGTGACCAGGATTACAGGTTTTTCCTTTTTCATTCGGTTATTTCAGCGCGAAAGTAGAAAAAAGTACAACGTTTCAGGTTCAAAGTTTAAAGTTTAAGGGGTTATGGTTAGACATAAACTGGTTTTTTAACCTCCTGATAATATTTTTCGAACATGAAGAAAAAAAATCACATTTAAATTTGCCAAACAGAAAAAGATCATTTAGTTTTAGGTTCGATGAAAAAGATGTCTGTCATTGCTTCAAGCAAAGAAGTGATCGAAAACCTGCAGTGGTATCTTCAGTTCAGGAAGTTCACGAACATACATGTCAATCATTCAATGGGAGAAATCATTGCGGAGAGAAAAAAACTCTTCGGAAAAAAACATGTCGTCAACCTGAAAGTGATTAAGGTGAATGAAGAGACTACGAACATCGAGCTGGTTGTAGACCCGGAGTTGCATGAACGCACGGTTCTCCACGAGCAGATGGAAGAAAAATTAAGAGATCATATTTACGATTATATCTGATAAAAATTCCGGAATTCTATTTTGTTGATTTCTTTTTTGCCTGATTTTCAGCAGAATCAAAAGTATTCCAAAAGCTTAACATTAACTTAATGTATTAAAATTGCTTCTCACTGCTTTTCGTTCTACGTTTGAATAGATTTTCCTAAAACTGATTTTTATGGTTGCTACAATTAAATCCATCGGCAAAAATCTGAGGTCTTCCACTCCACTTTTCAAAAGCTGTGAAAATGCTTTCAACTTAATTAAATCAGGGAGAGAAAGAGAAGCAAAAGAAACTTTTCCATTGGAATACTACCTCATCAAAAAATATCTGTACCTCAACTTAGAAGATTTTACCAAGCAATTGGAAAATAAATTAGACATGCAGTAAAAGCTGTTCATCTTTAAGGTTGTTTATAATTTTTTGTGTACGGGCGAAAGCCCGTTTTTTATTTTCAGTTTCTCAAAAATTGTGTTTGTTTTATATATTCACGGATTGATCCAACTAAAAAAACAAGATGGAAAATAATGATGGCCCGACCCGTTCAAACGGTAAAATATGTTACCTTGAAATCCCTTCTTTCGATGTCAGCATCTCTTCTGAATTTTACAAACGTGTTTTTAACTGGCGGGTGCGGCAGCGCGGCGACGGCGTTCTTGCATTTGATGACACCGTTGGAGAAGTAAGCGGAACCTGGGTGTTGGGACGAACAGCTACAAAAGAAACCGGAATTTTAATCTACATCATGGTGGATGATATCAACAAAACGGTTGGCGCCATACTCGCCAATGGCGGAAAGATTGTTCAGCCTGTAGTGAGGATACCCGAAACAATAGCACGATTCAGCGACCCGGCCGGAAATATTTTCGGGCTTTACCAGGAACCGAAAAAAAATAAATAGGTTTAAAGGTTAAAGGTTGTGGCAACATTTAAAGCCTAACAGTAAGCCGCGAAGAAGCATGGTAAGCATTGAAGCTTTCAGAAAACTGGCGCTTTCATTTCCGGGTGCGGAAGAGCAGCCGCATTTTCACCTTCCATCATTCCGTGTGAAGAAAAAAATATTTGCAACGATGTGGGAAAAAGAAAATAAGGCGATGCTGAAGTTGTCGCTGGTTTCACAATCTGTCTTTTGTTCGTATGATCATTCAATCTTCTATCCTGTTCCGGGCGGATGGGGAAAGCAAGGTGCTACTTTTGTGGATCTCGGTAAAGTCAGAAAGGATATGTTTAAAGATGCACTAACGACAGCCTACAATGAGACCGTGACAAAGAAGAAAACAAAAAAGTAAAACTCCTTTATGAAATTCAAAATCGTACCTGAAAATCTCGTTGAGCGGATCGCCCTGATGTTCAACCTGGCTCCCATTCCATTAGTTGATACGCAAGTGGCCTTTAATTCCGCGCGTACCATCATGGCTGCTGCCGATCTTGGAATTTTTGAAACGATTGGAAAATCATCGAAGACAGCAGAGCAAATTGCAAGGGAAAGCAACACCAACCCGGTTGCTACGAGGCATTTGCTTGATAGCCTCGTCGGACAAAGCTATCTCCAATGGAAGGAGGGCAATTATTCTCTTCGCCCGAGGTATTATAAATGGCTTCTCAAAGAATATCCTTCGAACCTCGTCGGGAAGCTTCGTTTCCAGATCAGCGAATGGAACTGGATGTCACGGCTTGAAGAATATGTAAAGACCGGAAAACCCATGGACTTTCATGCAGTCATGTCAAAGGATGAATGGTCGAACTACCAGGATGGAATGCGTGATTTATCAATGAGCGCTGCAAAAGAACTGGCAGGTAAGCTGAAGCTTCCTTCGGATGCAACACAGATGCTTGATATCGGTGGTTCGCACGGATTATTTTCAACCGAACTTTGCAGGAAAAATCCTTTGCTCTCAAGCACCATTCTCGAATTACCGGGAGCCATTGACCGTGCAAGCGCAATCGCTTCCAGGCAGAACCTGACCGATCGTGTAAAATACAAAGCGGGAAATGTCCTTACTGAGGACCTGGGTGAACAGAACTATGATCTCGTTTTAATAAACAATATCGTACATCATTTTACGGTGGAAGAAAACAAGGCGCTGGCAAAGAAAATAGCACGGTCCTTAAAACCAGGAGGCATCTATGCAATCGGTGAATTTATCCGCCTGGAAAAACCAGGAGCGGGTGATGTCGTTGCAGCAACGCTGGATCTTTATTTCGCTTTTACAAGTTCATCGGGAACGTGGTCATCAGAAGAAATAAAATCATGGCAGAAGGAAGCGGGTCTGCAACCCGCAAGATCGATCACATTAATGACATTGCCCGGCTGGAAAATGATTGTTGCTCATCAGTAAAACTAATTTTAAACAACGCTGTTGTGGGGAAGCCCCAAAAATGGAAGCGAGTAAAAGATTTCTCACGATGGGAAAACCGATTCTCACGGAAATTAACTAAAAGGAATCGGTTCCAGGAAGCTGACAGGCGTTGTGATAATTTCACCCTTCATTGGAAAATGCATGGTTACTTCCGCCGTTTCAAATTTCATCATAAACGGATAGCTCGTGACCGTGCCGTCTCCGATGTATTTTCCGTTCCGGAATACCCTCACCTGCTGTCCTGCAAATACCAGCATGAATTCAAGGTTTTCAATGTATACCAATTCATCCATGTCAATAATTACAAGGTTTGACACCAGATCAAGGTCAACATAATCTTCTTTAAAAATCCGGTCATACAATGATGGGGTCACGTGCAAATCTCCATTCAGGATGCATCCATAACCATCATTTTTAAATGTTTCGTCCGGGACAATTGATAGCGTGTTTTTCATAGTTTAAGTTTAAGTCAAACTCTTATCAAACAATTTCAGTACCGATCCAAAATGCATTAGAAAGATGGCATGATATTTCAGTTCTTTGCGGAAACATATAACTCAAAAAAAACAATTAAATATGAAAAACTACCTGCTCATCGGAACGATTTTACTTTTCGTTACCGCCTGTTCCAATCAATCAGAAGTGGATAAAGCAAATCGTGAACGTGATTCACTTGCTGCCATCGTAAACCAACGGGATTCATCCCTGAACGAATTCATGACCTCTTACAACGAGGTTGAACGAAATCTTGATTCCATCGCTGTCAGGCAAAATATCGTCAGTAAAAGCACAGAAAATGCCGGCGAATTTAAAGCAACTTCAAAAGACCGTATCAATGCAGAGATTGCTGCGATCAACAACCTGATGGAGGAAAACCGGAAAAAGCTGGCTACGCTGAACGCAAAGCTTAAAAGTTCCAATGGAAAAAATGCCCAGCTTCAGAAAATGATTCAGACGTTGAATGAACAGCTGGCACAAAAAGATAAAGAGCTTGCTGAGCTGAATGAAAAGCTTGCCGGGTTGAATGCACAGGTGACCTTGCTGCAAACTTCTGTTGATACACTTAACCAGGCGGTTGCTGTAAAAACCACTGCCTTGCATACAGCCTACTATGTTATCGGGAAAGAGAAAGACCTCGAGGAAGCAAAGATCATTGACCGTTCAGGAGGTGTTCTTGGATTGGGAAAAACCGACAAGCTCAGTACAACCTTTGACAACAGCAAGTTCACACGCGTTGATTATACACAGATGGGAAGCATTCCGGTTGAAAGCAAAAAAATAAAAATTGTCACTACACATCCTGCCGGTTCTTACAGCCTCGATAAAGATGGAAAAGACATGGTGAAAAGCATTCTCATCACTGATCCTGAAAAATTCTGGAGCGCTTCAAAATACCTTGTCGTTGTAAAAGATTAATTGTTTTATCCGCGAAACCAGCAACTCTTTTTGAAGTTTGGAAAAACCATCCGTCTCAGGCGAGATGGTTTTTTTATTTTTCATTAAACTGCATGTATTCATCAATGAGAAGCTGTAAATACGACTTTCCTTCTTCGAGGTATTTGTTATTCTCATCTGCGCTGACGGACTCATTTTTAACGGATATTATTTTTTTCAGCTTATGATCATAAGCCAGCTGCTGTTGCTCCGTGATCCATCCGAAGCCCTCATCAAACGAATAAAAAGCATACGGAGTATGGTTGCTGAAAATATTCCGGCTCCAATGAAACTGATTATGCTTTCGCCCAAGCATGCCCAGGATGGTAGCAGGAAAATCAATCTGCGATGCAATTCTGTTGTTAACCTGCCCGCAGTATTCCTGCTTCAAAGCTCCTCCCAGCAACAAAAAAGGTATCCTGTGACGCGGTGCAGAATTGTATTCAAATCTGGAAGGACATGAATGAGCATGATCAGCGACGATAGCAACAAGGGTATTCTTATACCATGCTTGCTTTTTCATATCCGTCATCAGTTCACCAAGACATTTGTCAGTATAATGAGCAGTGTTGATATAATCATCACACCAATCACCCGTTCTGCCGGGAACAATTCTCTCAACATCGGCATCAAAAGGTTCATGATTCGTAGACGACATGATGATAGAAAAGAAAGGTTCTTTGGTTGCTTTCATATCCTTATTAAAGAATTGAAAAAGTTCTTCGTCGTAAGCTCCCCATTTCGTACGCCTGTTAATAGCAAAATCATCTTCGCCAATAATTTTATCAAAGCCCATGGCCTGCAGATAGCTTCCCGTAAAAGCAAAATGCAGGTTGCCTCCATAATAATACGATGATGAGTAACCGATCGAGTCAAGAAAATGCGGAAGCCCGGGCATCCTGTCAAACTTTCCAAACTGTCGGATGATGGTAGTCGTTGGCTGTGAAGGAAAACCGCTGACCAATGCTGCCAGTCCCTGCTCGGTACGGAATCCGGGAGTATAAAAATTTGTAAACAGCAATCCTTCTTTTGAAAGCTCCGTAAAATTCGGAGCGATTCCTTTTTTTCCTCCAAGCGGTTCCATGACTTCGGCGCTTACACTTTCGAGCATGATCAGAACAATGTTCGGGCGGTTCGTATTGAGAATTGTAAACGACGAATCATCATCCTGCTTATTTAAGTTCCTGATAATTTCATTGGCTCTTTCAACAGCAAAATAACGATATGGATTCTCTTTCAAAGCAACGGGATCTGTGAGCGCATGAATGAAATTCCATGAGCTGTTGACTGCAGCCTGGTTTAGCACAGCATGCCTGGAAAAATATGCCCACGATTTGTCGAGCGGAAATGTCTGGAAGCCGCCGCGCAACCCTACAATGAGAACAAACGGCATGAAAACAATCCATGCTATTTTTTTTGAAAGCGAAGTGTTGGCAGAAATTTCCCCGGAGAAATGTTTATTGAACAGGCGGATGAAAATAAAACACTGAATAATGAGGACGACAAGCAGAAATAAATAATGAAGGCTCCAGACAGTTGATAAAGCTTCCTTCGGGTATACGAGGTATGAAATTGCTTTTTGATTGATGCGCGTCCCCCAGGTTTCATAGAGTGCGCTGTCACAGGCATTGATAAATGCGGAGAGGATAATAATAAGCCGCATGTACGTCCGGAATATTCCCTGGAAAATGGTATGACGGTAAAAAATATAAAAGCTGAAAAGTAAAAACGGCACAAGAAGCACCGTGCAGCAGGAAGCCACATTCATGGTGATGGCATGCACAAACGACTGAAGAATTTCAGAAAAAGAAATTCCCTGCATCGTACCCACCCGGAATAAAAGAAATACGATTTGTTCGCTTATAAAGAAAGCGAAAAGGAAAAGAAAAAGCTTAAGAAAATAACCCGGCAGACCTTTTATCATTGCGGCAAAACTAAAAACTAAAAACAAAGAACCAAGGACAAATTTCAATTTCAAAACCTATCTTTGCCGCCAGATGAATTCTCAACCTACTGTTGCTTTTCATACCCTTGGCTGCAAGCTCAATTTTGCCGAGACTTCCACGATTGCCCGTAACCTGAAAGAGAACGGATACAACAAGGTGGAATTTGAAAATGCAGCCGATGTCTACATCATCAACACCTGTTCAGTTACAGAGAATGCTGACCGCGAATGCCGGGCTGTTGTTCGCAAAGCATTGCATCATAATCCTTCTGCTTTTGTTGCCGTCATCGGTTGCTATGCCCAGTTGAAGCCGGAAGAAATTGCAGCCATCGATGGCGTTGATTTGGTTCTCGGAGCTTCTGAAAAATTCAACCTGTCTTATTACCTCCATCACCTTCATAAAAAAGAAAAGGCAGAAATACATTCATGCGAAGTTGAGTCAGCCGGTTTTTTTGTGAGCTCGTATTCATTGGGTGACCGGACGCGTGCTTTTCTTAAAGTGCAGGACGGCTGCGACTACTCATGTTCCTATTGCACAATTCCCCTGGCGCGAGGAGCAAGCAGAAGCGATTCAATTGAGCATGTTCTTAAGCAGGCCAATGAAATCGCATCGAAAGGTGTAAAGGAAATTGTATTGACAGGAGTGAATATCGGGGATTTTCGAAGTCAACAGTCAGTCGACGGTCAACAGTGGACCGTCGACCGTGAACCGTCAACGAATTTCCTTTCATTGATCAAAAAATTAGATGAAGTCGAAGGCATCGAGCGTTTCCGTATTTCCTCGATAGAGCCGAATCTTTTGACCGACGAAATCATTGAATTTGTTTCGACATCAAAAAAGTTTGTTCCGCATTTTCATATTCCGCTTCAGTCAGGATCAGACAAAATTCTGAAGCTGATGCGCAGAAGGTACCTGAGAGATTTATATGTGGATCGTGTTTCAAAAATTAAATCACTGATGCCGCATTGCTGCATCGGGGCAGATGTTATTACAGGTTTTCCCGGTGAATCTGAAGCTGACTTTTCAGACACATACAATTTCATCAACGGCCTTGATGTTTCTTACCTGCATGTGTTCACGTATTCGGAACGTGATAATACAGAAGCGCTGAAGATAAAAGACATTGTTCCGATAAGTGAGCGGAAAAGGAGAAATAAAATGCTTCGCATTCTTTCTCAGAAAAAGCTGCATCACTTTTACCGGCAGCACATCGGGAAAACGTTTCCTGTCTTGTTTGAAAAGGAAGAGAAGGAAGAAATGATGCATGGATATACTCCAAACTATATTAAAGTGACTGTACCGTTTGATTCATCACTCATCAACCAGCTTGTAGAAGTTGAATTAAATAACATAAAGGATGATATGACAGTTTCAGCTAATATTTTAGAAACTGTTTGATCAAAAAAACTGGATTAAAAATCCCCATCATCACATTACCACATCAATAAAAAGTGTATCCAACCATCTCCGATTTACTGAATGATCTTTTCGGAATTAATGTTCCGCTGCCCATTCAGTCATTCGGTTTTTTTGTTGCCATTTCATTCCTGCTTGCTGCTTACACCTTGTCTATTGAATTCAAACGAAAAGAAAGCCAGGGATTGCTGAAACCGGTTTTTAAAAAGAGACTGGTTGGCGAACCGGCGAAAATGACAGAGCTGGTGTTTTCAGGATTGATTGGTTTCATCATCGGCTTCAAGGTCATTCATTTTATTTTTCATTATGACGTGCTGGTCGCTAACCCGCAGGAGGCTTTGCTTTCAGGAGAAGGCAACTGGTTGGGTGGAATAGTTTGCGGAAGTCTTTTTGCTTTCCTGAAATACAGGGAAAAAGAAAAAACCAAAAAAGAAAAACCGGAATGGGTGGATGAGAAAGTTCATCCTTACCAGCTGGTAGGTAACCTCACCATGCTGGCTGCAGTAGCGGGCCTGCTGGGAGCTAAAATATTTCACAACCTCGAGAACCTCGATGATTTTAAGCGGGATCCTGTCAATGCCTTGCTTTCATTCAGCGGCTTAACGATGTATGGCGGGTTGATTGTCGGCGCCGTTGCGCTGATCTGGTACGGAAAGAAAAACGGCATTGCACCGTTGCATAATTGCGATGCAAATGCTCCGGGTTTGATGCTCGCCTATGGTTTTGGCCGCATCGGTTGCCAGGTTGCAGGCGATGGTGACTGGGGAATTGTGAACACGTCTCCAAAGCCAGGCTGGATGAGCTTTTTGCCGGACTGGTTCTGGAGTTACAACTATCCTCACAATGTGGTGAGTGATGGGATTCCGATTCCGGGCTGCACAGGCAAGCATTGCTTCATGCTGGAACAGCCCGTCTTCCCTACTCCATTGTATGAAAGCATAGTCTGTATTGCGCTTTTCTTTTTGCTGTGGAGTGTGCGGAAAAAAATTACAATTCCGGGAATGATGTTTTCGCTCTATTTATTACTGAACGGCATGGAACGTTTTTTTATCGAACTCATTCGCGTGAATACAAAATATCACGTGAATGGATTTGCATTTACGCAGGCACAATTCATTTCTGTTTGCCTGGTATTGCTTGGAGGATTTGGCATCTATTATTTTCGAAGGAAATCAAATAGCGTAACCGTTCAATAAGGAAAATGGAACTTCAACCTCTTTGTGAGCAGGTTTGCGGACTGGCAAAAGATGTCGGGGAATTTATTCGTACCGAACGGAAAACATTTTCCTCTGCATCCATCGAATACAAAGGCAACAATGACATGGTTTCCTATGTGGATAAAACTGCTGAGCAAAAATTAGTGGATGGTTTGAGTAAGCTGCTTCCTGAATCAGGCTTCATTACCGAAGAAAATACATCCAATGCAAAAGGCAAAATCTATCAATGGATCATCGATCCGCTGGACGGAACTACCAATTTCATTCACGGCGTTCCCTGCTTTTGCATCAGCATTGCGCTGATGAAAGAAGAAACGCTGGTGATCGGCGTCATTTATGAAATCAATCTCGATGAATGCTTTTATGCTTTTGAAAACGGCGGAGCTTTTCTCAACGGCAAAAGAATTTCTGTTTCTTCCGTCAGTAAAATAAAAGATTCATTGCTTGCAACAGGATTTCCGTATTCAAACTATTCGCGCATGAAAGAATACATGGACGTATTTACTCACTTTATGCACAATACACATGGACTGCGGAGACTTGGTTCGGCAGCAGTTGATCTTGCTTATGTTGCCTGCGGCCGCTTTGAAGGTTTTTATGAATACGGGTTGAACTCATGGGATGTTGCTGCAGGTGCTTTCCTCGTAAAGGAAGCCGGTGGAAAAGTTTCTGATTTCAACGGGGGCCGTAATTTTGTATTCGGAAGAGAGCTGGTGGCTTCCAATGAAAAAGTATTCAGCGAATTTCTTTCCGTCATACAGGAAAAATTTTCAAAGAATGATAACAAATGAAAATCATTCTCACAGGTGCAACTGGCATGGTTGGTTCTGAAGTTCTGAAACAGGCCATTGCCGATCCGGGCATCACGCACATCACAAACATTGTCAGGAATAAGCCGGAGGCAGAAGATCCGAAGGTAACGACTGTCATTCACAAAAATTTCCTGGATTACTCAGGGCTGGAAGATGTATTCAGGAATAATGAAGCCTGCATCTGGTGTCTCGGTATTTCGCAGTCGCTGGTAACCAAAGAGCAATATCATGTGATCACGTACGATTATGCGCTGGCTGCGGCCAAAGCGATGCTAAATACGAACCCGGCAATTTCATTTTTATTTCTCAGCGGATCAGGGGCTGATCCAAAAGAAAAGAGCAGGACGCTTTTTGCGCGCGTAAAAGGAAAAACTGAAAATGCTTTGCTAAAGCTTCGTTTTAAAAAGCTCTACATTGCACGTCCTGCCGGCATAAAACCCAGGCGGGTAAAACAAACGGCTCCGTGGTATGAAAAATTATTTTTTCGATTGTATCCTTTCCTGAAAATAGTTCTTCCGTCCATGGTGATCACTTCCGAAGAGCTGGCAAAAGCAATGCTTCATATTGTTAAAAGCAAGGGAGACAAAATCATTTATGAAAGCGGGGAATTAAAAAAAGAGTCCTTCGTTTTTAGTTCATAGTTTTTTAGAACCAGGAGCTAAGAACCAGGAACCAGGAACTTTCTACTTTTCATTCACTCCATAGTTCAGCTCCGACTGGAAACGTTGATCGCGAACGCCGAGCTTTTCAGCGGACGCTTTAGAAACCTTGATGACGACGTTATCATTGTCGCCTGTATCCGGAAGCTTACCCACTACTTTCACAAAGATGGAGCGCTTGTTCATCTTATTCGTCACCTTGATGATGGTACCGACAGGAGCTGTTCTGTGCAATGCAAAATATTTATTCGGATTGATGTTTTCATCGTCAATCCACGTGGCAACACCTTGCTCGGAAACTTCTTTGCGGATTGTAAACGGTTTTTTTATCGGCTGGATGTCCGTTTTATTTTCATGAGCAGACTTTAAAGCAGCCGAATCTGTTTTCAATCCTTTGTTATTTTCTGCATCGAATAGTGGTGTTCCTTTTTCAATGATTTCTTTCTTCTCAGGTGCCACGGCTTTTTTCTCCTCAGCAAGCACCTGTTCTGCATTCACTTTAACCTTCTTTGTCTTATACCCGATGATAATTTCTTCACCACTCTTCAAATCATTTGACTGAAGGTGATTCCACTTTTTCAGGTCATCCGGGGTCACTTCATATTTTTTAGAAATCGAATACAGCGTTTCTTTTTTCTTTACCTTATGAGTAACCGGTTCCTCCTGCTCTTTCAGAATATAATTTTTCTGGTTTCGCGGGTCATTCATTTTTACTTTATCCTGCGGAATAAGAATAACCTGGCCGATGTGAAGCACATCATCTGCATCCTTGTTTGCAAGACGCACCTCGCTGTATACAACACCAAATTTGCGGGCAATGCCATACCAGCCGTCATGCTCTTCAACCTTGTATTCAATGAATTTTTTCCCGTTGACTTGTCTTACACCAACGGAATCAACCGGAAGTGAAAATGCGAATAACCCCTCCAGCTCAATGATTATCAACACAATAATCAGCGCAAATATTTTTTTCATAATGTCCCTCATCATTTTGCAAAATTACCTCAACGTATTAAAGCGTCTGAGGTTTCAGCCATTAGAAATAAACATATTTATTAACAGGGATTAACGGAACATCAGCTGATGGCTTCTGCTTTGGTTCGTAGCAGCGCCAGTCCCAAAAAAGTGATTGCTCCGTTGACAATAAGCAGTTCAAAACCGAATTTATAACCATTGAACCAGACCGGGGAATTATCATTGATGATCCAGCATAAAACCGGTGACAGAAGACAGACAACCGGAACGAATTTATCATTCACCCGGGCCCTGGTCATTAAACCGAAAGCATACAACCCGAGTAACGGACCATAAGTATAAGAAGCAGCCTTAAAAAGATTCCTGATGACTGCATCATCGTTAATGATCCTGAACAAGGTAACCCACAAGAGGAGAATCACGGCAAAGATGGCGTGTACAGTATAGCGTATCCGTTTTCGTTTTTCATCAGTCAGCTTTTCATTTTTATGAATGCCAAGGAAGTCAAAACAGAAAGCCGTTGTCAAAGCAGTAAGTGCACCGTCTGCACTTGGATAAGCAGCCGAAATCAACCCGATGATAAACAGCAAGCCGGGAATGGTTCCGAGGTAATGAAGTGCAACATTCGGGAACAGGTCGTCGGTGTGTTTCGGATCAATGGCAATATTCTTTTGCGAAGCATAAAAACAAAGCACGGCTCCAAGAACCAGGAAAAGTAAATTCACAACGAAAAGCACTGCTGTGAACGTGAACATATTCTTTTTTGCTTCACCGATGTTTTTACAGCTGAGATTTTTCTGCATCATCTCCTGGTCAAGCCCTGTCATGGCAATGGCTATGAACATTCCTCCCAGGAAATTTTTCCAGAAATAATTTGGAGAAAGCGCATCGTGGACAATCGTTTTTGAATAATCGCTGTTGTTCACTTGTGTAATAAGGTCGCCAAAGCTCAGCCCGAGCTGCTTTGAAATCATCACTACACTCAGGATCACAGCGAGCAGCATAAACGTGGTTTGTAATGTATCCGTCCACACGATGGTCTTGACTCCGCCTTTGTAGGTATAAAGCAGGATGAGCCCGATAAAAATTCCTACTGTAACATAAAAGGGAATTCCCCATTGGTCAAAAACAAAGGTCTGCAGCACATTCACCACGATAAAAACGCGGAATGAAGCGCCGACGACGCGTGATAAAATAAAAAAGAATGAACCGGTTTTGTATGACCAGAATCCAAACCGTTGCTCAAGATAGGTGTAGATGGAAGTAAGATTTCTCTTGTAAAACACCGGCAACAAGACGAGGGCAATTACGGAATAACCCACTACATAGCCCATCACCACCTGCATGTACGAAAACTGTGTGGTGGCAACAGCGCCCGGCACCGACATAAAAGTGACACCGGAAAGCGAAGCACCAATCATTCCATAAGCAACCACGTACCAGCGTGATGAGCGGTTGCCGATGAAGTAAGATTCATTGTCTGCATTGCGGCTGGTGAGCCACACAACAAAAAAAAGCAACGCTGAATAAGCAACAACACAGGTAAGGATGAGAGTTGAGGACACGATCTTAATACAATTTAGAATTCAAAATTTAGAATTTATAATTCCGCGAAGCGGTTGTGAAACCCAGTCTAAGTAAGTATTTTAGCAGAGAAATTATTTTCAGGAGTTCCACAACTTATCAACACAAATTTTGACTAACTATTCATCCAAAATATTAGAAGAAGCGGTTCATGAATTTTCAAAGCTGCCTGGAATCGGGAAAAGAACTGCCCTGCGCCTGGTGCTTCATCTTTTAAAGCAATCACCGGATGAAGTGGAAAGATTTGGCCATACCTTTCTCCGCCTTCGTAATGAAATCAGGTACTGCCGGGTTTGCCACAACATTTCCGAAACGGAAGTTTGCTCCATTTGCTCCAATCAAAAACGTGATGGTTCCATCATTTGCGTGGTGGAAGATGTGCGCGATGTGATTGCCATTGAAAACACAAACCAGTTTAACGGGAAATACCATGTGCTTGGAGGAATCATTTCACCGATGGATGGTATCGGTCCGAGCGACCTGAATATTGAAACCCTGCTTCATAAAATTGCTTCCGACGAAATCAGTGAAGTCATCATGGCATTGAGTGCAACAATGGAAGGCGACACCACTGTTTTTTACCTCTATAAAAAAATCTTCCAGCTTGATTGCAACAATTTAAAATTTTCCACCATTGCACGCGGAGTGTCTATTGGCGATGAGCTCGAGTATGCCGATGAAGCCACGCTTGGCCGTTCCATTGTAAACCCTTTCCAGCACAGTGGGATCCGAAGCTTGGAATTCACGTGACTTGAAGTCGC
>JADMIO011398678.1_pt1 | contig 19378 bp, 17 predicted proteins | sample 8958161 | NCBI WGS metagenome assembly JADMIO01 (sample SAMN16585339, study PRJNA669376) | soil metagenome | isolation source: Crop rotation soil | place: USA: Cullars Rotation, Alabama | collected 2011
GCCGCGACTTCAAGTCACGTGAATTCCAAGCTTCGGATCCCACTGTGCTGGAAAGAGTGATTATCGACGAGCACGGTGCCGTCACCTCCGCGACCATTACTCAGGCAATCAACCCGCTCTATGACCGCTCTCTGATCGCGGCCGCGAGACGATGGCAATTCCGTCCCGCACTGCTTGGCACACAGCCGGTGAAGTATCGGAAAGTCGTCGGGATCGTGCTTAGGCCGACTGCGAACTGAAAAGAGTCTTTGGGCAGACGACGCAAGTCAGAGAAAAACGCGACATTCAGGGCTCACCGCGCGAATCGGAAGACATTTGTCTGACTGTTGAAGGGCTAAGTTCGGCGCCAAGGCAGCGTAAGTGCCAATGAATCTGCCTCTTAACGACATGAAGGGGCGCGACGGCGCAACTGGCGGCACGCTTGCACTAACGGTTGAGAACACGGACAGCACCATGAACACAATGACTATGCGCGCAAGAGCGCGCCTCGAGCTGATTGGCCGCAGTCCTGAAATTGTAAGTCTTCAGGAAGAGATCGAGCGGGTCGCGCGCTCCGACGCCAAAGTGCTGATCACCGGCGAAAGCGGTGTCGGCAAGGAAATCGTCGCGCGCAGCATTCACACGCTGGGGCCGCGCGCTGCGATGCCCTTCGCACCGGTCAACTGCGCTGGCCTGCCCGAAACGCTGCTCGAATCGGAGCTGTTCGGCCACGTCAAGGGCAGCTTCACGGGCGCCTATCGCGACAAGCCCGGCAAACTCGAAACCGCGCACATGGGCACCGTCTTCCTCGACGAAGTCGGCGAGATGACGCTGCGCATGCAGGGCCTGCTGCTGCGGTTCCTCGAAACGGGCGAGCTGCAGAAAGTCGGTCAGGACGGCGGCAGCCGGCACGTGAACGTCCGTGTGGTCGCGGCGACGAACCGCAATCTGCGTGAGCTGGTCGCGCAGAATCAGTTCCGCGACGACCTCTATTACCGCTTGAACGTCATTCACATCGTCGTCCCGCCGCTGCGGGATCGGCGTGAAGACATTCCGGAACTCGTCGAACACTTCCTGTCGCGTTATACCGCGGCGAACCGTTCGACGATCACCGGCGTGTCGCCGGCCGCATTGAAGGCGCTCTGCGAGCACCCGTGGCTTGGCAACGTGCGCGAGCTCGAGAACTGCATCGAGCGCCTGGCCGTGACGGCCAAAGGCCCGCAGATCGAGCTCGAAGATCTGCCGTCCGATTTCAGGCAGCAGGATCCGATCAGCCTGAAGCCGAGACGCGAACGTCGCCGAACCGTTGCAGACGACCTGTATAAGCGGATGGTGGAGCAGCGCGAGTCATTCTGGGTAACGGTCTATCCGCTGTTCATGGAGCGCGAGATCACGCGGTCGAACGTCCGCGAGGTCGTGCGCAAAGGGCTGGAGGAGGCGCGCGGCAACTACAAGATCGTTGCGCGCTTGTTCAATATGGAACCGCGCGACTACAAACGGTTCCTCAACTTCCTGAGAAAACATGACTGCCAAATTCCGTTCAAAGAGTATCGCTAGCGGCATCGGCGCCGCGGTCGCGTTGTTGGCGATCGCCGGGCCATGCGCCGCTCAATCGGCGGCCGGAACAGCGGCGGTTGCTCCCAAGAGCAACTCCTCCGCCGCGGCGGCTGCCGTGGCGCCGAGCATCGCCGTGCCGGCCGAATACATCATCGGCGCCGACGACGTCATGTCGGTCGTGTTCTGGCGTGACAAGGAACTGTCGGCAGACGTCACGGTTCGTCCGGACGGAAAGATCTCGCTGCCGCTTCTCAACGAAATTCAGGCGGCCGGCCTGACGCCGTCGCAGCTCAAGGAGCGGATCGCGGAAGAGGCCAAGAAGTACGTCGAAGATCCGACGGTGACCGTCGAAGTGAAGGCGATCAACAGCAGGAAAGTGTTCATCACGGGCGAAGTCAGAAAGCCCGGTCCGTACCCGATCACCGGCTCGATGACGGTATTGCAGCTGCTGTCGATTGCTGGCGGCCTTGGCGACTACGCCAAGAGTGAAAAGATCGTGATTTATCGCACGGAGGGCGGAAAGCCGGTTTCGTTCAAGTTCAATTACAAAGAAGTACTCAATCAGCAGAAGCTTGCCCAGAACATCGAACTGAAACCTGGCGACACCGTCGCGGTTCCGTAGCGCACACGATCCCGGGGCACGAAGTGAACCGAAACAGATTCGGAATCCGATTCGTCTGCGCGTTCGCCGCTGCATTGCTGCTCTGCGCCTCCGCCCAGGCGCAGCCGATGAGCGGCAGCCCGTTCTCGGGGCTGTTCAGAGGGTCGCCCAAAGACCAGCCGCAGCATCTCGACCTGAGCGGGTCGGCGTTCGCGGCGTGGGATGACAACGCTCTCGGACAGCTGCCGAACGCGAGTGGATTGGGCAGCGTCGCCGGGCCCACGATTCTTCCTCAGACCGTCAAGCCTGGAATCGCGAACGGCTATCAGGCGGCGCTGAATTACGGCCTGAGCCGCGGCGGCGCGCGCGCATCGCTTTCGCTGGCCGGCGACGGGTCGTTTCAATATTTCCAGAGCAGCACGAGCAGCAAGCCGCTGACGTTCGAAAGCTACAACTTCGTCGCGAACTTGCGCACCAGCCTCACCCCCAAGGTGTCCCTGTCGTTTGGCGGGCTGGCGAACTACGCGCCCTATTACCAGTACGCGCCGTTTCTGAAGGCCACCACCAACGAAGACAGCCCCGTCGGATCCGATTACGGCTTCGCCGTCGACTCTCAGTGGGTCAGATCGGCGGGCGCCAGCGCCACGATTGAAGATCGGTTCACCAAGAGGTCGGGGATTTCGGGAACGGTGAACTGGACGCAGCAGGACATCACGTCCGAGGATCGCACGATCACGACCGAGTCCGCCGGCATGCGCTACAGCCACAACTTCACCCGGAAACTGAACTTCTACATCGGGTACACGCTGTCGCAGTCTCAATACGCGAACTCGGAAGGCGACCCGTTCCGTTACGGAAACGTCGACATCGGCCTTGGTTACGGAGACGGGCTCGTCCTGCGCCTCGGCCGGTCCACGACGCTGTCGTTGAATGCAGGCTTGTCGATCGCGAAGAACGGCGATCCGGCCTCCGTCGCGAGGACGGGCAAATCGACGCAGTTCTTCGTCACGGGCGCGGCGATTCTCAATCGATCGCTGACACGGAGCTGGTCGACGTATCTCGGATACACACGCGGTGTCAGCTACGCGGTGGGCTTCACGGAGCCGCTCTATACGGACGCGGCGACCGCCGGGCTCGGCGGTCAGGTCGTCGATCGGCTGTTCTTCTCGATGGGCGCGGGCGCGTCGCGCGGACAGCAGGTCTTTTCCGAAGGCGGGACGATGACGGCCTACACGGGTTCGGCCCGGCTGACATACGGGCTGTTCAGCAACGTGGGACTCTACGCCCAGGCGTCGTACTACAAATACTCGATCCCGCCGGCAGCATTGCAGTCTTTTGGTTTTCTTCCGCAGCTTGAACGGCGCAGCGTCAGCGCCGGGGTGACCACGTGGCTTCCGTTGATCAAGCCACCGCGAGTACGCCGAACTCCAATCGATCAGCAGGACGGACAACAGTGATCCCGGGCAAGGTTTACACACCGGAAGACATCGCATTCATCGCGTGGCGCCGCAAGTGGTGGGCGATTCTGCCTGCGATCGTCATCGCGACGGCGGCCTTTGTGTGGATTCGGACGCTCCCGAACCAGTACATGTCCGACACGCTGATTCTCGTCGTGCCGCAGCAGGTGCCGGAAACCTATGTCCGATCGACCGTGACGACGCGCATCGAGGATCGGCTCCAGACGATCACGCAGCAAATCCTCAGCCGCACGCGTCTCGAGCGCATCATCCAGGACTTCAATCTCTATCCGGAGCTGCGCAAGACCGCGATCATGGAAGACGTCGTCGAACGCATGCGCAGCAGCATTGCCGTGCAGGTCGTCAAAGGCGATGCGTTCCGCGTCAGCTTCACCTCCGACGACGCGCGGACCGCGATGCGCGTGACCGAGCGTCTCGCGTCGTTGTTCATCGAAGAGAACCTCCGCGACCGCGAGGTGCTGGCCGAGGGCACGAACCAGTTCCTCGAAGCGCAGCTCGAAGACGCGCGCCGGCGGCTCGTGGAAACCGAGCACAAGGTCGAGGAATACAAGAAGCAGTACGACGGACAGCTGCCCGAGCAGCGCGAAGCCAACATGCAGGGGCTGCACAACACGGAGATGCAGCTGCAGGCGCTGATCGACTCGCTCAATCGCGATCGCGATCGCAAGCTCCAGCTCGAGCGGGCCATCGGCGACATCGAGGCCGTCGACGTCGCGTCGCTTCCGCAGGCGACGGCTCCGACGTCCGCGACGAAGGACGCCGACGGTCTTCCCGTAGGCGCCACCGCCGCGCAGCAGCTCGAAGCCGCGCAGGCCTCGCTTCAGGGGCTGCAGATGAAGTTCAAGGAATCGCATCCGGACGTCCTGCGCCAGAAGCGGCTGATCGCCGACCTGCAGAAGAAAGTGGACGCCGAGGCGCTCGCCCGGCCGTTATCGGCGCCGGCGACGGCGGGCGAACTGCTGAAGAAGAGCCGCCTGGCGTCGCTGAAGGAGGAAGTGGCGAAAGTCGACAAGCAGATCGCCGACAAGACCGAAGCCGAGCAGCGGCTGCGGGGATCGATGGGCAACTATCAAAAGCGGATCGAATCGGCGCCGGCGCGTGACGCGGAGCTGACCGAGCTGACGCGCGACTACCACACGCTCCAAACGATGTACACGAGCTTGCTCGCGAAGAAAGAAGACTCGAAGGTCGCGGCCAACCTGGAGCGGCGTCAGATCGGCGAGCAGTTCAAGATTCTCGATCCGGCGAGGCTGCCGGAACGCCCCTCGAGTCCCAATCGGCGTCAGCTGCAGCTGGTCGGGCTGGGCATGGCGGTCGGCATCGGCATCGCCCTCGCCGCGCTCATCGAATATCTCGACAAGACGCTGAAGTCCGAGATGGATGTTCGGGCGGCGCTCAATCTCGTGGTGCTCGCTGGCATTCCGATTCTGCCCGACGCGAAACGACACGGCGAGCGACGGTGGAAGGTCGTAGCCATTTCGGCGGCGGTGCTGCTCGTGGCCGCCGCAGGGACGGCCGCGGTCGTCTGGAAGGTGTGGCGGTAGGCATGTACGAAGATTTCTATGGGCTGCGCGAGCGGCCGTTCGAGCTGGTTCCGAATCCGCGTTTCCTGTTTCTGTCGCCTCATCACCAGGAAGCGCTGACGCACCTGAACTACGGCCTGTCGGGCCGTCCGGGGATCACGATGGTGATCGGAGACGCCGGCACGGGCAAGTCGACGCTGATTCGAGCGTCGCTCGAGAGCGCGCACGGCGACGGATCCCGCATCGCCGTGCTGGCGAATCCGACGCTGACTCGCAGCGAGTTCTACGAGCACCTCGCCGGAGCGCTCGGCTTCTCGGCCGAGGCCGCGAGCTCGAAAACCGCCTTCTTGCGCGAGATGGACGCGGCGCTCGGGGAGACGCAGAAAACCGGCGGCATCGTCGCCGTCATCGTCGACGAGGCGCAGAGCCTGCCGAGCGAACTGCTCGAGGAGCTGCGACTACTGACCAACGCGGGTGCGGACGGCCACGGGTCGCTGACGCTGGTCCTGGTCGGGCAGCCGGAGTTGTCGGAACGACTGAACGATCCGTCGCTTCGACAGCTCAAGCAGCGAATCACTCTGCGAGCCGAGCTCACGCCGTTCACGCTCAAGGAGACGGCGGGCTACATCGCGTCGCGCATCACGATTGCCGGGGGCCGCGCCGATCAGGTGTTTACGCGCGATGCCGTTCTGGCGATTCACGCGGCGTCGAAAGGGCTGCCGCGCGTCATCAGCGTGTTGTGCGACAACGCGCTCGTCACCGGCTTCGCGTCGAACGTGCGGCCGGTTGGCTCCGCGATCGTCGCCGACGTCTGCAAGGACTTCGACCTTCCGCGAGTGAAGGTTCAGGAAGAACCTGCTCGTCAGCCGCCGAAAGCCGCACCCGTGCAGGCGGCGGCATCTGCCGCGCCATCGTTGGCTGAAACGCCGGCGGTTGCCGAAGCTCCGGCCGCGAAGCCCGAGCGCGAGATGTTCAGCGGCGTGAAAGAGCCGCGCCGATTCTCTTTCTTTCGAGGTGCACGCGGATGAGCCGCTTGAAGGACGCCCTGGATCGCGCTGCGCGGAAGGCCTCCGAGCAGTCGAGGCAGGCTTACACACCGCCGTCGCAAGTCGTTCCTGAAGCCTGGCCGTTTCAGGAGGGCGACGAGCTGACGGCGCGTATTGTCGGGGAAACGCCGCTGCACGAGCAGGCACTCGCCGACGCCGCCGCGGCGGCCGAAGCGATGTCCACCACCGAGCAGTTCGCGCCGGAGCATGTCGAACCCGTGCTGATGCCCGCCTCGCCGCAGGCGCTCTCCGCGAGTGAGATGAGCGAGAGCGCGTCCGTTCGTCGAGCGCGCGCCGAATTCTGGGCGCGCTATTCATTCGGCGCAAAAGGCATCGGCAAGGTCATCGTCGGGCCAAACGCGGACCCGGGTCTCGTCGAACAGTACCGGCGGCTGGGCGCGGCGCTCCATCATCACCAGCTCCACACCGGCGCGCGCACGCTCATGGTCACGAGCGCGGCCGCTTCGGAAGGCAAGACGCTGACGGCCACGAACCTCGCGCTGACGATGAGCCATTCGTATCAGCGCCGCGTGCTGCTCATCGACGCCGATCTGCGGCGGCCGAGCGTGCACGAAATTCTTCGGCTTCCGAATTCCGTCGGCTTGAGCGACAGCCTGCGTCATCCGGAGAAATCGCTGGCGCGCTACCACACGATCACGTCGACGTTGTCGGTCTTCAGCGCCGGCCGGCCCGACTCCGACCCAATGGCGGGCCTGGTGTCGGACACGATGAACCGGATTTTGACGGAGGCCACGCAGCAGTTCGACTGGGTGATCGTGGACACACCGCCCGTGGCGCTGCTGCCGGACGCGAACCTGCTGGCCGCGATGATCGACACCGCGTTGCTCGTCATCGGCGCGAACTCGACGCCGTACCCGTTGATTCGGCGCGCGATCGAGGCCATCGGGGAGCAGCGGATTCTCGGCGTCGTGCTCAATCGCATGACGGCCGCCGACATCGTCGCGGCTTACAACTACTACGGTTACGGCTACGGCGCGTACGCGTACGGGCCCAAGAAACCGCGTCGTGGATTCAGATTCTGGCGCAAGCCGACAGAGCCGGCGCCGAAGCCCAATGCGCCCGTCCCGACAGGAGTTGACGCGGTCGTTCAGTAATGCCGATGAGAAATTGGCGACCCATCGTTCTCATTCTGGGAGAGACAGCCCTTCTGCTTGGGGCTGTCGTGCTCGGAATATACGTGCGCCTCGGCTCGGAAGCTTGGTGGCTCTTTCAGTTCGAAAACGGGTGGCCCAAGGCTCTGCTGATCGTCGCTGTCTGTCAGCTCACCTTGCATTATTCCGATCTGTACGACCTGCGAGGGGTGACGGGCGTCCGTGACTTGACGGTACGCCTGACGAGTGCCCTCGGCACGACGTCGCTCATTCTCGCAGTCTTGTACTACCTCGCGCCCGACTGGATTATCGGCCGCGGCGTCTTCGTGATCTCGGTCGTGTTCATGATCACGTTCGTCGTCGTCTGGCGCATGGCGTTCGCCTGGCTCACGCGCCGCGTGTCGCCGCGCGAGCGTCTGTTGCTCGTCGGCACCAACACGGCGGCCGTCGATCTCGCGCGCGAGCTGTTCGCCCGGCGCCAGGAACTCGGCGTCGACATCGTGGGGTTCGTCGATCCTGATCCGGCGCGGATTGGGGCTCCAGTCATCAATCCGGGAGTCGTCGGCGCCATCGACGACATCCCCGCCCTGGTCGCGCGCCTCAACGTCGATCGCGTCGTCGTCAGCCTGTCCGACGCGCGAGGCAAGCTTCCGATGAACCGGCTGCTCGACATCCGATTCTCGAACGGCGTCACGTTCGATCATCTTGCGTCGGTCTACGAGGAATATACGGGCAAGATCGCGGTCGAGAACCTGCGTCCGTCCTGGTTGATCTTCTCGGAAGGGTTCCGCAAAACGCGCCTGTTGATGGCGGCCAAGCGCGCGCTCGACCTCGTGTTCGCGAGCGTTGGGCTGCTCATTGGATTCCCGATCATGGTGGTGGTTGGACTGGTCGTGAAGAGCACGTCGCGCGGGCCGATGTTCTACCACCAGACGCGCGTCGGCCTGCACGGCCATGAGTTCACCGTCCACAAGTTCAGGACGATGCGCGAAGACGCAGAGCGGACGACCGGGCCCGTGTGGAGCACCGCGAACGATTCGCGCGTCACACCGGTCGGCGGGTTCCTGCGGCGTACGCGGCTGGACGAGATGCCCCAGCTGTGGAATGTGCTCAAGGGCGAAATGAGTTTCGTCGGCCCGCGTCCGGAGCGGCCTGAGTTCGTGCGCGAGCTGACCGAAAAGATTCCGTATTACGGGCAGCGTCACGTGCTCAAGCCGGGCGTCACCGGATGGGCCCAGATTCGGTATACCTACGGCGCGAGCGTCGAAGATGCGGTCGAGAAGCTTCAGTACGACCTCTACTACATCAAGAACCTCTCGATCGCGCTCGATTTCGTGATCCTGCTCGAGACGTTGAAGACCGTCATCATGCGGAGAGGCGCGCGGTGAGCATCTCGCCTGCACCCGGCGTGGTCAATGTGATGACCGTCGACGTCGAGGACTACTTCCACGTGTCGGCGTTCGACGGCGTCGTGTCTCGCGCGAATTGGGACGGGTACGAGAGCCGCGTCGCGAAAAACACCGACGAGCTCCTGGACATCTTCGGACGGGCCGGCGTGCGCGGAACGTTTTTCGTGCTCGGGTGGGTCGCGCAGCGCTTCCCGTCGTTGGTGCGACGCATCGCGGACCTCGGGCATGAAGTCGCGTCGCACGGATTCCATCATCAGCTGCTGTATCTGCTGACGCCGGCGCAGTTCAGAGAAGACATTCGCACGGCCCGGCGCGCGATCGAAGACGCGGCCGGCCAGCCCGTGATGGGATACCGCGCCCCGAGCTACTCGGTGATTCAGCCGAGCCTCTGGGCGATCGATATCCTGATCGAGGAAGGGTACGCGTACGACGCGAGCATTTTCCCGATCCATCACGACCGCTATGGCATTCCCGAATCACCCCGACATCCGTACGAGCTGAAGCGCGAGGGCGGCTCACTCATCGAATTGCCTGGATCGACCGTCCGCCTCGGCCGCGTGAACCTGCCCATCGCCGGCGGCGGCTACTTCCGGCAGTTTCCGTACATGTGGACGAAGTGGGGCATCGACCGCGTGAATCGCATCGAGCATCAGCCGATCGTGTTCTATCTGCATCCCTGGGAAATCGATCCCGAGCAACCGCGTTTGCCCGTCGGGGCGGCGCGCCGTATGCGCCACTATCGCGGTCTCGACCAGACGCGCGGCCGGCTGGTCCGGCTGCTGAAGGACTTCCGCTTCGACGCTGTCAGCACCGTGCTGAACGTCGCGCCCCTGCAGGTGGCCTGATGACAGGCGCATTTGCGACTGTCGAGCACGACACGACGAGTCCGACTGAACTCGACGCGGCAACGGCCGCGGTCGAGCAGTCCGAATCGGCGTGGACCGCGTATGTCGCTCGGCATCCAGACGCGACGGGCTATCACGATTGGGCGTGGCGCACCGTGTTCGCCAAGGCATTCGGCTGCGAGCCCATTTACCTTTCAGCGCGGCGGGGCGACCAGGTTGTCGGCGTGCTGCCGACGGTGTTCCTTGACAGCTGGCTGTTCGGCCGTTCGCTGATCTCACTTCCGTATCTGAACTACGGCGGCGTGATTGCCGACGACCCTGCCGCCGAGCGCGTGCTGTTCGACTACGCCGTGCAGATCGCGCGTCAGAAGCGTTGCCGACACGTCGAACTGCGTCACGTGGGTCAGCATTTCAGCGACCTGCCGTGCAAGCGCCACAAGGTGACGATGCTCCTGCCGCTGCAGGGGTCGACGCCGATGTGGGACGCGCTCGACCGCAAGGTCCGTAATCAGGTGCGTAAGGCGCAGAAGTCGGACTTGACGTACGTCTCGGGCGCGGCGGATTTGCTCGATCAGTTCTACGCCGTGTTCGCGCGCAACATGCGCGACCTCGGCACGCCGGTCTACTCGCGGAAGGTGTTTGCAGAAATCCTGTCGGCGTTTCCCGGCCGCGCGCGCATTCACGTCGTGTCGCTGAAGGGCACGCCCGTCGCCGCGGGCTTCACGTTCGAAACGCGAGGAACGGTCGAAATTCCGTGGGCGTCGTCGGTGCGCGATTTCAACGCGCTGTGCCCGAACCATCTGTTGTATTGGAGCATCCTCGCGGACGCCGGCGACCGCGGATGCGCGACGTTCGATTTCGGCCGTTCGACGCCGAACGAAGGGACCTACAAGTTCAAGGAGCAGTGGGGCGCGCAGTCCGTGCCGCTGCACTGGGAGTACGGACTGCTCGATCGAGAAACGCTGCCGGACACCGGACCGAGCAATCCGAAGTTTCAGCTGGCGGTGTCTGCCTGGAAGAAGCTGCCGCTCGCCGTCGCGACGCGAATCGGTCCCTTCATCGTGCGGGCGATCCCATAGGTTCAGCATGGGACTAGTCATTGGACTCGCTGGCGCGTCACGAAACGGAGCCGTCGCAGTGTGCGACGGGGGCCACGTCATCGGCATGTGCGAACAGGAGCGGGTGACGCGCACGCGGCGCGAATCGCTGACGCCCGACCGCCTGCCGCTGCAGACCCTGACGACGATTCTTCGCGTCGGCGCCGACGCCGATGTCGAGGTCGCGACCTACGCGGCCGGCGAGGCGGCGATCAGAGTGCCAAGGGGATTGCCCGTCGAGTACGTCGATCATCATCGCGCGCACGCGGCGACGGCGTTCTACACGTCGCCGTTTCCCGACGCAACCATCATCGTCTGCGATCGAAGCGGCGATCCGGAACTGACCGTCTGGCGCGGCGACGCGTCAGGCATTCGGCGCGCGGAGTTCGCGTGGCGGGGTCCGGGACTTGCGACGCTGTATTCGCTGGCCGCCGACGCATTCGGATTCGGCACCGATGGGGAAGCCAGGCTCGAGGGGCTCGCGCGCGTTGGCAGTGCCGGTCATCCGACGTCGCTGCCGGAGATCGCATGGCGCGGCGATGGCCTGGATCTACCGGCGACCTATCAACGTGAGATTGGCGACGCGTTCAACATCGCGTCGTCGTTAGAGGCGCGAGCAAGCCTCGCGGCGGAAGTGCAGCAGCAGATCGGACACGTGTTGGTCGACGTGATTACGTCGATCGGCCACCAGGTGGGCGGTTCGAATCTGTGCCTCGCCGGCGGGCTGTTCTACAACAGTTTCTTGAATACGCTGCTGGCGCGTTCGAAGGTCTACCCGAACACGTTCATCCCGGCCAATCCTGGAAACGCCGGCGTCGCTATCGGCGCAGCTCTCGTCTCGAGCGGAGCGATCGATCGCGATGCGGCGTCCTCCACGTCGCCGTTTCTCGGCCCAGGCTTCACGGCCGAAGTCATCAAAGCGACGTTGGACAACTGCAAGTTGTCGTACGACTACCTGTCCAACGGGCGATTGATCGACCAGACCACCGCCGCGCTCATGAAGGGCAAGTTGGTCGGATGGTTCGAGGGACGGATGGAGTGGGGCGTTCGTGCATTGGGTCATCGCAGCATTCTGGCCAGCCCCTTTGCGCCGTACGTGCTGGAAAACCTCAACCGGTTCCTGAAGCACCGCGAGTCGCATCGCACCTACAGCGTCTCCGTCTGTGCCGAGGACGCGTCGAAGTTCTTCTGCGGGCCCGCAATGTCACGGCTGATGGAATACGAATACGAGGTGCTCGATCGCGATCGCTTCCGTCACCTGCTTCCGGCGAATGCCACGCGGCTCCGCGTGCAGACCGTCGACCGGTCGGCGGGGCTGTTTTATGACCTACTTCGCGCGTTCGGCGATCAGACCGGCGTTCCGGTGCTCGTGAACACGTCGTTCAACGGCTTCAACGAGCCGATCGTGTGTCATCCGCGCGACGCAGTTCGCGTGTTCTACGGAACCGGTGTCGACATGGCCGTTCTCGACGGCCTGGTGATGCGGAAATAGCGATGCGTGCACTGAAGCAGCGCATCGGTCTCGTTCTTGGCGCGATGGTCGTCGCGGCGGTGCTGTGCGAACTCGCCGCGCGGATTGTGTTCCCGGCGCCGCCCGATCCGACTCGACAGCCGCAAATCGTCTATCAGTTCGACCCGGAACTCCGATACGTCCTGTCACCGAATCAGCGCGGGTGGATCGACGACGGCTTCGTCACGACGAACGCGCTCGGGTTCCGAGGCGGCGACGTGGCATCGCCGAAGCCGGCCGGACGCGTTCGAATTGTGGCCATTGGCGATTCCCTGACGTTCGGGTGGGGCGTCAACGACGGCGAGACATTCTGTTCGAGGCTTGCGCAATTGGTCGGCGCGCGGTTTCCTGGACGCGACTTCGACGTCGTGAACCTCGCCGTTGGCGGATACAACACGCGTCAGGAAGTCGGGCTTCTGCGGCGCAATGTCAGCCGACTGCAGCCGGACATGGTGCTCGTCGGCTTGTATTCGAACGACATCCCCGAGGCGTTCGACGACAAAGGGGCAGCGGCCGACAACGGCCAGGCTCCGCGTGTCCTCCATTTGAATCCGGCGCCGACATCGTGGATGGACGCGCACATCCGGAAGAGCCGCGCGCTTTACCTGGGCGGCCGCGTTTTCAAGCGCGTGTCCCAGAAAGGCGAGTGGGGGCGATCCGGGTTTTCGATGGAGCTCGATCTGTTGAGCGGACGTGATTCGGCCGATCTCGACATCGCGTGGCAACGCGTCGCCCAACAGCTCGACGAACTGCACAGGATGGCGACGTCGAACGGCTTTTCCGTCGCGGTCGTCATGCTGCCGCCGCGAGAGCAGGTGAAGGGCGCGTACGCGAATGCACAGTATCAGACTCGCGCTCGCGCAATCGCCGAACGTCTTGGGTTCCTGGTCGTCGATCCGTTGCCGGCACTGGCGGCGGGCGCCTCGAACGCCGACACACTCTATATCCCGTACGACCGGAATCATCCATCGGCCGCCGGACATCGCGTCATCGCCCAGGCGATCTTCGACACCTTGAATCAGCGCGGTACATTCGAGCCGCTGGCTCGGCACGTGGCCGGCGTCGAGACGGTGCGGTAATGACGTCGAGAGATCAACGCATCGATTTCTGGCGCGGGCTGTGTCTCCTGGGCATGGTGTCGTGGCACCTGCTCACGCATCCGTCGTTTCCTCGAGCGCTCGCGTTCGCGGTCATTCAGCCCTTCAACTTCGTCGCCGAAGGCTTCGTGCTCTTAGCGGGTACGGCCATCGGCTTGAAGATCGCTCGGAAGCGCGCCGAGCCGTTACAGCTGTTGCGCCGAGCCGGCTCGCTGCTGGCGACGCACTATGCCTTGGTTGCATTCGTCGTGCTCCTCGCGGTAGCGGAGCGGAAGTTCGGATTCACCGTGCAGCTGAGCGCGATGCCGCGGAGCGTCTGGGACGTCGTGCGGCTCACTTATCAGCCGTATCTGGCGGACGTGCTGAGCGTCTTCGTGTTCCTTTTCGCTGCAGCACCGGTTTTTCAATTCGTGTACGGCCGCGCGGGGTCGCGGGGGCTCGCCGCGACGAGTGTGCTGATCTTCTTGACCGCGTCGATGGTTCCGATCAACGCGGGCGGCGCGTTCGACTTCAACACGTGGCAGCTCGTCTTCGCCGCTGGAATGCTGTTCGGCGTGAATTACACGACGTTCATTGCAAACTGGAAGGCACACTCGACGCGCTTGATCGCGGTCTTCGCGATTGTATTCGTTGGCGCGTTTCTGGTGCGCGCCTTCATCGCCGGCCCGGACGGCACACAGCTCTCGGGCTGGCGCGCGTACCTGTCGTTTAGCCGCAAACCGATCAGCGTGCCCCGCCTGGTCTACATCGGTTCAGAAATGATGGTCATCGCGCTGCTCACCGTCCGCTGGTGGGAGCGGATCTCCGCGTCGATTGTCGTGCGGAAGATCGTGACGCTCGGCCGCGCGAGCCTTCCGGCATTCGCGTGCTCGGTCGTGCTCGACTACCTGCTCAAAGCGGTGTGCACAGAGCTCAGGCTGTCGTTTCCGGTGAACCTCGTGGTCTGGCTCGTGGAAGTCGCGCTGCTCTTGGTTCTTGCGGATGTGTTGAATGGACGGGACTCTACCAAGCGCGTGCGGTCGGTCGCTCGGTCGGAGCTTGCCGTCAATTGATGGTCGGGTGATATGGCAAAAGGTCCGAAAAATCCGGAACGTTCATTCGGCGTGTCGGTCGGCAGCGTGCTGCTGCTGATCGCCGCGCTGTTGCTCTGGCGACGTCGTATTGGTCGCGCGGAAATCGTCGGCGGAATCGGCGGCGTGCTGCTGATCCTCGGGTTGGTCAGCCCTCCGCTGCTGAAATATCCAAGTGCGCTCTGGTGGCGGTTCTCGCGCGCACTCGGTTATGTCAACGCCAGGATTCTGTTGACGTTGCTGTTCTCGGTGATTCTCGTGCCGTTGTCGTTCATCTGGCGTTTAACGGGCAAGGATCCGCTCGTGCGGCGGCGTCAGCAGTTCCAGGGGTGGACCCCATATCCGGCTCGATATGCCGATCGCCGGCATTTCGAACGTTTGTTTTGAGGGCTATATGAAAAGCGGACGTGTTCTTTCTGAATTCTTTCAGTTTCTCCGTCAGGAGAAGAAGTTCTGGCTCGTGCCGATCGTCGTCGTGTTCGTGGCGTTCGGCCTCCTGATGGTGTTGGCTCAGTCGAGCGCGGTGGCGCCGTTCATTTACACCCTCTTCTAATGCCTACACGCATACTCGGCATCTCGGCGTACTACCACGACTCGGCAGCCTGTCTCGTCGAGGACGGCCGCGTCGTCGCCGCTGCGCAGGAAGAGCGGTTCACGCGCAAGAAGCACGACGCGAACTTCCCGTCGCGCGCCGTGGAGTACTGCCTCCGCGAAGGCGGCATCACCACGGCCGAACTGGATCTCGTCGGTTTCTACGAGAAGCCGCTCGTCAAGTTCGACCGGCTGCTCGAAACCTACGCGGCGTGCGCGCCGCGCGGCTGGAAGTCGTACCTGATGGCCCTGCCCGTGTGGCTCACGGAGAAGCTCTGGATGTCGAGCGACATCCAGGAGCAGCTTCAAGGGTACACGGGCGAGATCTATTTCGGCGAGCACCACGAATCGCACGCCGCATCGGCCTTCTATCCGTCGCCGTTCGAAGAGGCTGCCATCGTCACCCTCGACGGCGTCGGTGAATGGGCTACCTCGTCGATCGGTGTCGGCCGTGGCTCGGACATCGAGATGCTCCACGAGCTGCGGTTCCCGCATTCGCTCGGGCTCTTGTACTCGGCCTTCACGTATTTCGCCGGATTCAAGGTGAACTCAGGCGAATACAAAGTGATGGGGCTCGCGCCGTACGGCGAGCCTCGTTACGTGAAGCTGATCAAGGACCATCTCGTCGAAATCAGGGACGACGGCAGCTTGTGGATGAACATGGAGTACTTCACGTACCCCCATGCGCTCACCATGACCGGCCGTGCGCTCGAGAAGCTGATTGGCGGACCGGCGCGACAGCCAGAGAGCAAGTTGACGCAGCGCGAGATGGACCTCGCGCGATCGATTCAGGACATCACCGAAGAAGTGATGCTGAAGATGACGGCGCACGCCCACAAGGTGACGGGCATGCGGGATTTGTGCCTTGCCGGCGGTGTCGCGCTGAACTGCGTCGGCAACGGCCGCATTCTTCGCGAGGGACCGTTCGACCAGGTCTGGATTCAGCCGGCTGCCGGCGATGCGGGCGGCGCGCTCGGCGTCGCGTTGGCGTTGGCGCACCGGTACAAGGAATTCCCACGCATCAGCGCGGAAACGCTCGGCACCTGGGAACGCCCGTCGTCGGTGAGAGGACGGCTGCCCCGTTATGCCGACGGTATGAGCGGCGCGTTTCTCGGGCCGAAGTTCGACGAAGACCAGATCGCGCAATTCGCGGCATCCAACGGCTACGTGGCGCACCGGTACGACCGGTGCGAGGTGGCCGAGCGTGTCGCGGCATTGATGGCGCAGGAGAAGGTCGTCGGTCTGTTTCAGGGCCGGATGGAGTTCGGGCCGCGCGCGCTCGGCGGACGATCGATCATCGGCGACGCGCGATCGCCGAAGATGCAGTCGGTCATGAACCTGAAGATCAAGTTCCGCGAGTCGTTTCGTCCGTTCGCGCCGGCGGTGCTGCGTGAGCAGGTCGGTGAGTGGTTCGAGCTCGATGGCGAGAGCCCCTACATGCTCCTGGTCGCGGACGTGCAGTCGTCCAAGCGCTTACCCGCGAGGCCAGAAACGGAATCGCTGTGGGGCATCGACAAGCTCAACGTCCCGCGGTCGGTCGTGCCGGCCATCACGCACGTCGACTACTCAGCGCGCATCCAGACGGTGCGTCGAGACGTGAATGCGCTCTACTACGACATCATCAACGCCTTCCACAAACGCACGGGGTGCCCCGTCATCGTCAACACGTCGTTCAACGTCAGAGGCGAGCCCATCGTCGGATCGCCCGAAGACGCGTACCGCTGCTTCATGAGGACGAACATGGACGTCCTGGTGCTCGAGAACTTCCTGTTCCTGAAGGAAGAGCAGGCGCCGGTCAGCGAAGACGAATCGTGGAAGACTGAGTTCGTACTCGATTAGTCCTTGGTGCGGGCGTTTGAACCCGGACCAAGGACCAAGGACCCAGGACGGACCAAGGCCCTAGGACGGACCAAGGCCCTAGGACCAAGGACGGACCAAGGACCAGGGACGGACCAAGAACCAAGCACCAAGTACTAAGGACCGCGAGTACCCGTTATTTACGCCAGGTGAAGATCGACGTGATCGTGTAGTTCCACACGACGCTGGCGGCGGCGCCAGCGAGTCCCGACAGCCACCATTCGTAATGCTGTTCGAACGCGGCGGATGCGAGCCGGACGTTGGCGATTGCGCCGATGGAGCAGATCAAGCAGAAGGTCGCGAGGCCGCCCACGAACTTGAGGCCACGCAGCCGCCGGTCGCGATAGGTGAGCGCGTTGTTGATCGAGAAGTTGCTGATCATCGCGACCGCCGTCGCCGCCGCCTGCGCCACAGGGAAGGCCGTGGCGAGGAGCATCGCTCGCAGCGTCGCGAGATGAAGAACGAGACCGAACGTGCCGACGAGCCCGAAGAGCACGAACCGCGCAGGCACCCAGCGGCCGACGGTCTTGTCGACCAGGAGCATCAAATATTCCCAGACGACGATGCCGTCGAGCTTGCTTTCACCTCGAATGCGGGTGCGGAACTGATAGGGGACCTCGGCGAACCGGTACGGCGTCGGCGTCGACGCGAACAGATCCAGCAGGATCTTGAAGCCCTGGCCGGACAGGCGGCGCATGGCCCGTTCGAACGCCGGCCGTGTGATGAGGAAGAATCCGCTCATCGGATCCGTCAGATCGGCGGTGACGACGAGACGAGCGAGCCGAGTGGCAAACGCACTGATAAACGCGCGGCTCTTCGTCCAATCTCCGATGCTGCCGCCTTCGGTATACCGGCTGCCGACGACGACATCGAGATCCTGTGCCTTGACCGCGGCCAGCATCTTCGGCAGCACGGATTCGTCGTGCTGCAGGTCGGCGTCGATCACGGCGATGTAGGGCGCGCTGCTCGCGAGAATGCCTTCGATGACCGCCGTCGAGAGGCCGCGGCGCCCGATGCGCTGAAGGCACCGTACGCGCGCGTCGCGCTGCGACAGGTCGCGAACGCTGGACGATGTTCCGTCCGGGGAGTCGTCGTCCACGTAAATGACTTCCCAGTCGATGCCGTCGAGCACGACGTGCAGGCGATCGACAAGGAGGTCGATGTTGTCGCGCTCGTTGAACGCGGGGACGACGATCGTCAGCTCGACCGGCCGGGCCGGGGCCGCCGATTGAGCTGGACGGACGAGAGCGGGCCTAGGGCGCGATGTCGGACGAGCCGAGATAACGGTGGACACTCCCCGGATTTGAGCAACTTGAGTACCAGCAGCGCAAGGCCTAATTGCGTGAAAACCCCCTTACTTTCAGTATGATCGCCGACAAATGTCTGCCGGGCAGCAGACTCACACGCTTCTCGAACGGCGGACCTCTCGTTTGCCGCGCCCATGCTTGGCGGGTCGTTTGCGTGGAACGCCCGTATCAACCTGATGACAGCATTGCAAAATAGTGAAATTGCGCCCGGCGCGCGCGGGAAGCGGTTGTGGCTCGCGATGGTGCTGGTGGCGGTGATGGCGGCCGCGCTGCAATCTTATGGAATCGCGCGATGGCCGATGGCCGACGACGAGGTGCCGTCGCTCGTCGAGATGGGCCTAATTAAGGTCGACGCTCAGGCGTTTTCAGTCCCCGCGAGTCAAATCGGCCGGCTCCCTCGCGCGACGCTCGTCTGGTACCGCTCGCAGCGATTCCTCATCGATCACCTGCCGAAGAGCGAGGTCTCGTTCCGCGCGCCGTCGGTGGTTTACGGTGTGTTGACGTCCCTCATCGTTTTTCTCGTCGCCGCACGATGGCGCGGGCTGTGGTTCGGGGCCGCGGTCGCGCTGGTGATGAACACATGCCAACTGTTCGTGTATCTCGCGCAGCTCGATCGTTTTTACGCGCTGCCGCTGCTCTTGATGGTCGCGGTGTTCGCGCTGATGTGGATTCGTGCGAGCGACGCGTGGGTACTTCCGTCGATAGCAGTGCTGTCCGCGCTCGCCGTGCTGTCGCACAACGTCACACTGGCGCTGTTCGGCCTCGCGTTTGGCGCGTCCTGCAGCCTGTTCGTGGTGCGCATGGCGTCGATTCGACTTGTCACCCGAAGCGCAACCGCGCTGGTGCCAGCGCTGCTGCTGTACGTCTTCTACCTTCGGCCGCTGGTGTCGGGCTGGGCGAGCACCGGCAATCCAACGCCAGTGCTCGTGTCATACGTGGCGTACGTGACCATTCCCGTTCTCGCCCTCGCATTGCTCGGGGGGTGGCTCACTGTCGTGCGCCGCGACGAGCCGGTCATGCTGTGGTGGCTGCTGATCTTCGCGGCGGGCATCGGCCTGATGCAAGTCGCGCCGATCTCGTGGAACCCGCGCTATTTTATTTTCTTTCTGCCGGCGACCTGGTTTCTTGCGGCCCACGCGATTGACGACGTCGCGGTACGGCTCGGTTCGAGCACGAACCGGATCGCGTGGTACGTCTGCGTCATGGTGCTGTTTGCGCCAAGTTTGCTGAGCCACTACGCCGACCTTTCCAGCACATTGGGATCCTAAGCTTAGAATTCCACGTGGACAAGTTGTCGCG
>JADMIO010957491.1_pt1 | contig 19377 bp, 11 predicted proteins | sample 8958161 | NCBI WGS metagenome assembly JADMIO01 (sample SAMN16585339, study PRJNA669376) | soil metagenome | isolation source: Crop rotation soil | place: USA: Cullars Rotation, Alabama | collected 2011
GAGCGAAAAAACCGCCAGCGATTCCAAGCTCGATCTCACCTGCATGGAACTCGCCACTGGCAAAATCCGCTGGAAAGATCCTGGTTATAAGACTGGAGTGGCCATCATCGAAGCGGACGGACTCCTCTTCGTGCGCAGCTACCAAACCCTCCATCTCATCGCCGCCGAGCCGGGGGAATGCCGCCATCTCGGCCAGGTTAAGACTCACGACTATTGGAAACCGACCCGAAACCTGACCGACTTTGTCAGCCCCGTCCTCGCCAACGGCCGCCTCTACATCCGCACACCCGAGGAGCTTATTTGTTATCGAGTGAAGAATTGAAAGGGGCGCAGCTTCGCGGAAGGTGAACAGAGCGTTACAACGACTGATCGAGGACCAATGTCTGGAATTGGCTCGCCAATCCGATGGTGCTGGCTAATCTGCCAAACTATGTGGAAAGCAGCTTTGCCATGGTGGGAATTCATCCTTCGCGGTCTAATCATTTATGTTTTTATGGTTGTGATCCTGAGGGTCACGGGCAAACGCCAAATCGGACAGCTAGCTCCCTTCGATTTGATTTTGCTTCTGGTTCTCAGCAACGCAGTGCAGAACGCCATCAACGGGGGAGATAATTCCATCACGGGAGGCGTTATCTCCGCGACCACCCTGATCGTGGCCAATAGCATCGTAAGCAGATTGACCTTTCGGAGCAAAACAATGGAAAGGATCATCGAAGGGAGGCCAGAACTCCTTATCCATAATGGAAGGCTCTTCACTCACATCCTGGATCGAGCTCGGCTGACGCACCACGAATTGAATGCCGCTTTACGTGCGGCTGGCTGCTCGTGTGTGAGCGAAGTTCACAGTGCTATATTAGAGAACACCGGTCAGATTACAGTTCATCCGAGGAAGAAGGAAACACGAGACGATCAAAGGCGCGAGTGACTTGAGTAATGCCACAGGAGTCATGATGTCGTGTGCGGTACAGGCAGCGGAAGATTCAGTTCACCGTTTAAAGCCCGAGCCGCTTTTGTCAAAAACTGGGGTTGGTAGTCTGTGGTCAGCATCAATCGAGGAGTGTGCGAAGCAGGTCGCGCACAGCATAGAACTGACTCAGAAGCTTCAACAGCGTGCGCATCGAGCTGGGAAGCGCAACGGAACCTCTCAGTAACCCTTCGAGAAACCATCGATTTTCTTAAAAGGTTTCATCGCCGAGCTTCCTTCTTCTTCTTCAAAGGTGATACCAGTGCACAATCAAAAAACGATCACCCCCGCCGGACGTTGAAAGAAACTGTGAATGGCGTTTCAAGCTCTGTGAAGAGCGTGAGGGCATGGTGGTTGATTTTAAGCGAGGAGGGATAGACCTTGCCCTGGCAACTACAGAAGATATCGACGTGGAATTTTGGCCGGAGGCTGCGCAGGTAGGGAATGTGGGGTCGCAGAGCATGCCAAAGGGCAATGATTTGGTCCTGGAGCGGATGAATGCGGGAGGTGGGAGCGTCGTAGCTCCACATGTCGTTGGGCCAAGGCCGTGCGCCGGGGGCGGGAATATCGCCTTTACGATGGGCGTAAGTGGGCTCAAGTCCGATCGCGTGGGTGAGTCCGGCGTGATCGAGGTTGTCACCAAAGACGCGCAAGGCGGCGCTAAACGTGATGAGGGGCGGTTCGTTGTCCGGGATCGGTTCGGCTTTTCGTTTGAGAGCTTTGCTCATCCCGGGTCCAAGCAGGGTTTTTTTAATCACACGGCAATCGGCGCCTTGATGGAAGGATGGGGGTCGTAACCGACGAGTTGGAAGTCTTCGAATTTGAAGTCATGGATGTTCCGCACCGCTGGGTTGAGTTCCATCCGAGGGAGCGGACGCGGCTCGCGGGTGAGTTGGAGTCGGGCCTGCTCAAGGTGATTTCTGTAGAGATGAAGGTCGCCGAAGGTGTGGATGAAGGTGCCGGGCTTAAGTGCACAGGCCTGCGCGACCATGAGGGTGAGCAGCGCATATGAGGCGATGTTGAAGGGGACGCCGAGGAAGAGATCCGCGCTGCGCTGATAAAGCTGGCAGCTCAACTCGCCGTCCTGCACGAAAAACTGGAAGAGGGAATGGCAGGGGGGAAGGGCCATTTTATCGATTTCGCCAACATTCCATGCACTGACGATAAGGCGGCGGCTATCGGGGTTCTTTTTGATTTGGTCAATGACATTGTCGATCTGGTTGATGGATCGGCCATCGGCGGTGCGCCAGTCGCACCATTGCGCGCCGTATACGCGGCCTAGATTGCCTTCCGCATCCGCCCATTCATCCCAAATGGTAACGCCATTGTCATTCAGGTACTTGACGTTGGTATCGCCTTTGAGGAACCAAAGGAGTTCGTGGATGATGGATTTGAGGTGGAGTTTTTTGGTAGTAAGGACAGGAAAGCTGGTCTGGAGTGGGAACCGGGCCTGGGCGCCAAAGAGGGACCAGGTCCCGGTGCCGGTGCGGTCTGGTTTAAATTTGCCTTCGGCCAAAACGAGGCGAAGGAGATCGAGATACTGAACCATATATCTGTCGAAAATGGTGCAGAGGGGTTGTTGAAAAGGCGAGAAGAAACGGGTCCGCGAGACGCCGATATTTAAACGCGGGAGAATTTTTCTTCGGCATCCTTATATTCGAGCCGGATCATTTTGAGGTCAGCGGCAAGGTCGTCGAGCAGCGCGGCCATGATCCGCTGGAGGTTTTGTTTTTCCTGTTCGAAGAACCAGCCAAAGATAGGAAGAGTGAGCAGGAGCATCCACATGTAGGGAATGTCCCGGGAAGTCATGCCGATGACAAGCAGTTCGAAGCCGCAAAGGCTCCAAAAGGCGAGTTTGGCTGGGAGAGACCAGGCGGTGCGCAGTCGGCAGCGGAACATTTTGTTTTCACCAGCCCAGGATTCGGACGCAACGGTGAGTTGCAGACGTGACCAGCGGCTGCCGTAGATTTCGACGTCGTAATCACACCAGCCCTGGTCGGCCTTGCTGGGCCAACCTTCATGATCGAGGCGGGCGAGGATGGTGTTCAAAAAGGCGATACGGTCGATGTGCCGCTTAGACCAATAAAAGGTCAAGTTTCTGGGAGGTCCCTTGGCGAAGCGTTGTAGTGAATCGAGCTGTTTCTGCGCAGCCTCGGGAGTCGGCCTGAGGCTGAGCCGACCTTTGTAACGAGCCCAACCCCGCACAATAGGCTGGAGCAAAAAGAGAAGAGCTACAAGCGACCTGGACCACCATTTTCTTTTGTTCTTGGGGAGTTCAGCCTGGATCCCCGCCGCGATGCAGATGCTGAGAGAGATTGCAAAACTGAACAAGCCGAGAGGACGCAAAAAATGAAACGGCACAGAGAGGATTAGCAAAGGCAGAGTCACCAGGACATGATACTCAAGTGAGGTGCAAAGCATGAGACTGGTGGCAGGTGCAGCGGCATAGAGGGTTTGAAAAAACGCGGTGCCGAAGAGTCCATGGTAGATAATCGGATGCCCGAGTATTACCCCGAGGCTCGACGGCGAGTAGATGCGGCCACGCCAGATGCTGCCGCCAAAGAAGCTGAAGTACTCCGGATGTTTGCGGACAAGCATCGCTTCCGCCTCGCCATAACCAGCCTGTTGCTTAAGGTAGGCGTTCACGTTGGAGCGACGATAATGCCAGACGAAACCGGCAGAGCTGAAGCCGATGCGGTGACCGCGTTGCTGCAAGCGCCAGCAGACATCAACATCGTCGCCAGCTTTGGTAAAGATGGAATCAAATAAGCCAATTTCTTCCAGGGCCCATTTGTAGAAGGCCATGTTGCAACCGGGAATGTGCTCGGCAATCTTGTCGGTGAGCATCACATGAGCCGGGCCTCCGGGCGAGACCATGACGGCAGCAGCGGCCGGAGAATCTTCCGGAGGCAAGAGATTGTGTCCCCCGATGGCGACGAACCGGCTCTGGAGGAGGTCGCCGATGAGGTAGTGGAGCCAGTCTTCATCGGCCCGGCAGTCAGCGTCCGTAAAGGCGACGATTTCGCCGGCGGCAGCCGAGATTCCGGTATTGCGCGCGATTGAGAGGCCCTGATTACGTTGCCGGAAGTAACGGACGTTCGGATAAAGCGAAGCGATTTGGGCACTGGCATCAAGGGAGCCGTCATCGACGAGGATAACCTCGTAATCCGGATAGTTGAGCGTTTGCAGGGAATCGAGACAGGTCTTGAGGGTCTTCGCACCATTGAAACAGGCGACAACAACCGAAACCTTCGGCACTTTGGTGAGTGGAAAATATGGGGCGGCCTGAAAAGCTTTTTGGACAGCGTAGAATGATTCTTTGGGTACGCGATCGCGTGTCGTAATACCCATGAACCAATCCTCGATGGCCGATCCACCGGAAAACCAGTCATCGGTGAAGGTGAAGACGATGGTGCCGGCGAGCCCCGCCCGGAAACTGGTTTCAATCTGCCAGGAGAGGATTTCGCATTTGGCAGGCTCGCTTTCGCGCATGGAGTCGACGCCGAATTCACCCGCGAGGAGCGGCTTTTCGCCGGCAATCATTTGCAGGCGAGCGCAATAGTTCTCATAGGTGCGCTGCTGGTGCAGGTAAATGTTAAATGAGAGGAAATCGATGGCGCGCGGGCGCAGGAATTCAGTGGGCGGAAAGTTTCCGAAGGTGACGAGGCAACCCGGGTCAATCTGCTTCGCGATGGCCGCCAGTTCATCGATGAACTCGGAAATGGCCTCCGCGCCGCTCCAGCGCACGATATCGGCAGGGATCTCATTGACGAGGCTATAGGCGAAGATGGCGGAATGACCGCAGCAGGAGTTGAGGGCATTGCGGACGGCTTCACGGGCGTCTTCTTTAGCTCGCTCCGAGTCGAGGAAGCAGCGTTCTTTGTTCCAGAGAATATCAATGAAGACTTTGAGGTCGTGGGCCAGAGCCAAATCGAGGAACCAACGGGGCGGAACCTGGTAAACGCGAACGAGATTCGCGCCGAGGCTGACGATTTGTTTGAAATCTTTAGCGGTCTGCTCTTCCGAGGCAAACTGCTCTTTCTGGGCATTAGGAGCAAAGGGGCCGTAGGCGACGCCTTTAACAAAGAATTTGCGTTCGCCCAGACGGAAGAACTTTCCATCCACGCGCACGCGCTTTTGTGCCAGGGCATCGGCTGCCATGCTTCATTCTAGGCGCTGGAAGGCGCAAGTGGAAGCGGGGAACTATTTTGACTTCAGTTCCAGACCAGCCCTCTTGAGAATCGTGGCTTCGTTGAAGTAAAGCTGGGCGAGGGCTTTGTTATAATCCGCAAGGGCTTGGATTTCCTGGGAGCGAGCCGCGGTAAGGTCGCGCTCGACCTGCAATACTTCGTAACTCGTGATGCGATCGTTTTGGAAGCGCTTGAGTGCGGCATCAAGGGCAGTTTCGGCAAAAACGCGAGCTTCGCGTTGAGCCATGATGCTTTCGTAGGCGCTCTGGGCAGCCTTCATTGCATCCTCGATGGAAATAATGACGCTTTGATGGACTTTCTGCAGTTCCAGTTCCATTTGTTTCATTCGGTCGCGGGCCGCTTTGTAGTTATTGCGGTTTTCCATGAATGTGAACGGAATGCTGATGATCACGCCAACAGCCCATGTGGGATCGTGGTTGCTGGAAACATCCCCGAGGCTGCCGGTGAACGTGCTATCAACTGAGGTGCGGCCAGCCGCGCCTGTGACGTCGAGGGTGGGGAAGAGTTGGTTATTGCGCAGCTTCACTTGAATGCCCTGACGTTCCACTTCCGCGCGCATTTGTTTAAAGTCGGGACGGCGCGTCAGGCCTTCGACCCAACTGGCCTGAAGATTATAGACCTGCGGGATGGCGAGCAGCTTTTCGGAAGGGGCGATGGAGAGGACGTGCCATTTTTCATAGTCATCCGAAATGATGGACTTGAGAATGTTCTCGCGGAAATCGCGCTGACGCTGGGCACTGAGGAGATCGGCCTTCGCACTGGCAGCGGCGGACTCGGCGGATTTTTCAGTCAAGGCAAGGATGATGCCAGCCTGGACTTTTTTGCGAGCATCGTTGACGGCCCTTTGGGCGAGTTCGAGCGCAGTCTGGCGTACTTTGACATTGTCTGTGGCGGCTACAAGATCGTAGTAGGCCTGCTGTGTCTGGAGAACCACCTGCATGGTTTTGAGTTCCAGAGCGTATTCGGAGATAGCGATGTTCTTTTTGTTCATCGCAATGGTGGCGCGAGGAGCATCGATCCAGGCGTCACGGAGCAATGGTTGGCGCAGCACGATGCCAACGTCGCCATCATATTGATCGAGCGCCGTCGTTCCTTTGGTGCCGGTGCGGTGGTTGATATTCGCATCGATGGCGTATTTCAAACCGGTAGGAAGATTTCCAACGATAAACTTGGGATCGACTTCGTCGAGCTTGGGGCCGCTGGCAATAAGGACGCCGAAGCTATCGATTTTTTGCTGGCTGGGAAGACTTTGGAGGCCACCTGCGAATTTGCCTTCCGTAGTTGTTTCCTCGTGGTTGATCACAAAATTCAGATGAGGATCGTAAAAGCCGTAACTCGCCTGGAGTTGATAGCGAGCGATTTCCGGATCGAGGCGCTGAATCTTGACATCCAGGTTGTGCTCGATGGAGAGCCTCAATGCCTCATCGAGCGAGAGGACACGGGTATTGGGATCAGGGGCCGGAGCGGAATTGGGAGACGGAGTTTGGGCTTGGGAAGCGATAGCCACACAGGAAAGAGCTATCCAGGTGAATTTCGTGAGTTGCATCGGGGCGGGAGATTGCTCGATTTTGGGGTATTCGTCAAACAATCGTAACAATCGCAAACTGCTGCCAAAGAAAATGGGTCAGTTTCTTACCACATGGCACTCGGCTATGTGGCAGAGGCGCGTCGGAGGCGGTCCGTGATGGCGATCCAGGGCCCAGTATCAGGTGTTTTTTCGATGACGATAAGTTTGACTCCTTCTTCATCACAGCGGTGCAATTCTCCGTAAATCGCGCGGGCATAAGCCTCTGGATCATGAGGGATGACGCAGACGGCCGCAAAGAACGGGCCTGAAGGAATTTGAGAATGGGCGATGACGCACGCCTGATCCGATCGGAGCGAGCGCTGGCTGAGTTGATCCAGTAGATCAGTTTCATTGGACCAATCCAGGATAACGAGTTTGGCGCGTGGTGCGTAGTGTTTGCGCAGCAAGCCGGGGCTGCGGAGGGTATCAGTTGCACCATGCGGTTCACCCACGGGCGCAAGATTGTTTTCACCCAGAACGGCAAGCAGCGATTCTTCGTGGATGATGCCGGGCCTGAGCACGCGCGGGAGAGGGGAAGTAAGATCGATTACAGTGGATTCAATACCGACCTGGGCTTGGCCGCCGTCAATCACGAGAGAAAGTTTGTGTCCCAGTTTTTGCACGACGTGCGTGGCGTTGGTGGGAGAGATTTCGTTCGAAGGATTGGCGCTTGGTGCAGCCAAAGGAAAATCGCAGGCACGAATGACTTCCTGCATGAAGGGGTGACTGGGCCACCGAACACCGACAGTTGCACCACCGGCAGTGACAATATCTGGAATAGATGTGGCACGAGGGAGGACGAGAGTGAGCGGCCCCGGCCAAAAGGAACGCGCCAGGTTCTCGGCGACTTCGGGCCATTGGGCGACGCAAGCTTTGGCCATCTCCATACCGACGACATGGACGATGATTGGATTATGGCTTGGGCGGCCTTTGATTTCGTAGATTTTGGCTACGGCGAGGGGATCCAGGGCGTTCGCTGCGAGGCCGTAAACAGTTTCAGTAGGAAGCGCCACCACTTCGCCAGCTTTGAGAAGAGCGGCAGCGGCATTGACAGCCGCGCGAAAGAGCACTGGTGTGTGCGTGGAAAGCACTTCAGCTTTATTGCTCATGGAGGGGAGCCGCGGTCAGAGCACGATATGCGCGGGCATGGCGCAATTTAGTTTTTCTCTTTTTACCATTTCGACCTAAAATAAGCGCGTGCTTGAGCCATTCATTCAGCAACTTGAAGCGTCCCGCGACCTGCAGGCAGACCAGGTGACGGGAGCGGTGGCCGCGCTTTTGGATGAGAGCACGCCAGTGGTCTTAAAGGCCAGCTTTTTGCGAGCCTTGGCACAAAAGGGAGAGACGGCCGAGGAGATTGCGGGGTTTGCGAAGATTTTGCGGGAGAAGTCGATTCAACCCCCGCTGGATGCGGAGACGCGGTCGCGCGAGATTCTGGACGTGTGCGGCACGGGTGGCGATCGGCTCAATACTTTCAATATCTCGACCACCGTTTCGATTATCGCCGCGGCAGGGGAGGTGACAGTGGCGAAGCATGGGAACCGGGCGATTACTTCGCAAGCGGGGAGCGCGGATGTTTTGGAGACGCTGGGTGTACGGATCGATTTGCCGCCCGCAGCGGCCGCTAGATTCTTGCGCGAACATCATTTTGCCTTTCTTTTCGCCCCAAATTATCATCCGGCGTTCAAGTATTTGGCACCCGCGCGGAAACTCTGCGCGGAGCAGGGGCAACGTACGATTTTTAACATCCTGGGGCCCCTCCTAAACCCGGCACATCCCTCGGCCCAATTGATTGGGGTTCCCCGGCCAGAGCTTTGCGAGCCGATGGCGCGCGTCCTGAAGATTCTGGGCGTACGGCGCGGGATGGTGGTGAGCGGCGCTGTGCCGAGCACGGAGAAAGATACGAATGGCCAGGAGCGAACGGTGCAACGCAACCTTGACGAACTTTCGACGCTTGGAGCGAACACGATTGCGGAGTTTTATCAGGACCGCGGATTTCACGCATCGGTAATGGATCCTGAAGAATTTCCAATTCAAAGCGCGCGGATAGAAGATCTTTGCGGCGCGGACAAAACGGCGAATGCCCAAATCGTGGTTCAATTGCTGGAGGGGAAAGATCATGGACCGAAGCGGGACGCGGTGCTTTTGAACGCGGCGGCTGCATTGTTTGTTGCCGGGCGCTGCAAAAGCTTCGTTGAAGGGTGGGATTACGCCGCGGAGTTGATCGATAGCGGCAAGGCGCGAGCTAAACTGACTGAATTAGTGGCGGCATCGCGCAAACTTTAAAAGTCGATTGCGATACTTTTCGATTCGCCTCCGATGAAGAACTCCTTACCCTAGGCCGGCAAATGGCAACCGACGGCCAATTAACCCCCATGATGGCGCAATATCGCCGCATCAAGAGCGAACTGCCCAAAGATGCGTTGCTGCTCTTTCGATTGGGGGATTTCTACGAGCTATTTTTTGAAGATGCGCAAACGGGGGCGCAGCTTTTGAACGTGGCGTTGACGAAACGCGGGGTGGTGCCGATGTGCGGGATTCCATTCCACGCGGCGAATAATTACATCGCGCGGATTTTGAAGGCTGGGCGGAAGGTCGCCATTTGCGACCAGGTAGAAGAGGCAAGACCGGGCCAACTGGTGAAACGGGAGGTAACGCAAATACTCAGTCCCGGAACCCATTTCGACGAGCGAATGCTGAACGCGGAACAGAATAATTTTCTGGCGGCGGTGCATGTGGCGGGAAAGAAGTTCGGCCTGGCGATGGTGGATTTGACGACGGGGAGTTTCCGGAGCACGGAAGTGAGTGGTGAATCGGCCCTGGTGACGGAGTTGGAGCGGTTGCGGCCAGCGGAGATCATTTTTCCCGGAGCCGAGACGGCTCTGGAGAAGACCTTGCAGAACCACTCACGTATCCTGAACCCGTACGAGGATTGGGTGTTTGCGATGGAAACGGCGCAGTTCACGGTGCGCGAGCATTTTAAGGTGGCGTCATTGGACGGTTTTGGGCTGCGGAATCGGCCCTCGGCCATTGGAGCCGCCGGCGCGGTGCTGCACTATCTCTCGCAGCATTTGCGAAGGGACGTGAAACATCTGGCTTCGCTGACGTTTTACGAACCAACGGAATTTTTAAACCTGGACGCGACGACATTGCGGCATTTGGAAATCCTGGAGCCATTGCATCGGGAAGCTCCGAAGAATTCCACTTTGTACGGGGCGTTAAACAAAACAGTAACCCCGATGGGGGCGCGGCGCCTGCGCGATTGGCTGACGCAGCCGCTGGCGAGCGCGGAACCGATCCGGCGACGACAAGATGCCGTAGACGCGTGGATTGCAAATGCGGAGTTGCTGCAGCGGTTTCGAACCAAACTCACCGAGGTCCGGGATTTGGAACGGACGATTGGGCGCCTGAGCGTAGGTTCGGGCAACGGGCGGGACTTGCTCTCCTTGCGGCAAGGGTTGGAACAAATTCCGGCGCTCAAGGGAATGTTGCTGGAACTGACCCTGGCTCAGAAGGAGGACAGACTTGCGGAGGAATTACCGGGAACGGCCTCAGAGGAATCCGGCCCGAGCAAATGCTGGTTGATCGAGGCGCTGAATCAACAATTGATGGAGTTGCCCGGTTTGGTGGAACTGATCGCGCGAGCCATCGTGGACGAACCGCCGTTGGCGTTGAAGGAAGGGGGGATCATCCGTGAGGGATTTGACGCCGGCCTGGACGAAATTCGCCATGCGATGCGGGAGGGGAAAGATTGGATCGCCAAATTGCAGCAGGACGAAATTGAGCGGACGGGAATCAGTTCGCTGAAGGTTCGATTTAATTCGGTGTTCGGTTATTATATCGAAGTTACAAAATCGAATTTGGACAAGGTGCCGGCGGGATATGTTCGCAAGCAAACAATCGCGAACGGGGAACGGTTTATCACGCCAGAGCTTAAGGAGATGGAGGGGAAGATCCTTGGGGCCGAGGAACGTTCGGGCAAGCTGGAATATGAATTGTTCCAGAAAGTGCGGGAGGAGGCGCTCGCGGGGTTGCAGCAGATTCAGCAGGCTGCGGATGCGCTTTCGCAATTGGATGTGCTGGGAGGCTTTGCGGAAACGGCGCGTTTGCAAGGGTATTGCAGGCCACAAGTTGGAACGGAGGGAGTGCTGAAGATTATCGATGGGCGGCACCCGGTGCTCGAACAAAATCTGATCGAGGAACGCTTCGTGCCGAACGATGTGGTGCTGGATCAGGCGAACCAGATTGCGCTGATTACGGGTCCGAACATGGCGGGTAAAAGCACATTTATCCGGCAGGCAGCGTTGCTGGCTTTGCTGGCACACACGGGCTCGTTCATTCCGGCAAAAGAGGCACGAGTGGATTTGCTGGATCGAATCTTCACTCGCATCGGTGCCAGTGATGATCTGGCGAGAGGGCAATCGACGTTCATGGTCGAAATGTGCGAGACGGCAAACATTTTGAATAATGCGACGGCCCGGGGGCTGATCATATTGGATGAAATTGGGCGCGGAACGAGCACATTTGATGGATTGAGCCTGGCGTGGTCGATCCTGGAACACCTGCACAATGCGGTGGGGGCGAAGACGCTTTTCGCGACGCACTATCATGAACTGACGGAACTGGCAGGCCGATTGCCGCGGTTGCGCAACTATAATGTGGCGGTGCGCGAGTGGAACGATCAGATCGTGTTCCTGCGCAAAATCGTGGAAGGCGGCACGGATAAGAGTTATGGCATCCAGGTGGCACGGTTGGCTGGGGTGCCCAAGCCAGTATTGGAACGCGCCAAGGAAATCTTGCGGAACCTGGAGGAGAGCGAACTCACGCCCGAGGGGAACGTGCGTCAGACAAACCGGCAAAAGGGCGAGCGTGAGAAGCTCAAGAACCTGACACCCCCGCCCCAGCTTGATTTGTTTGGCTGAGCGCTACTCGTGTTTTTCGATTTTGCGCAGGAGTTCGCCGAGACCACCTTCCACGGGCTCAATTTCGATTCGGCTGCCTTGTTTTACGCCCAGGCTCTCGGTGGAGGCTGTTTCCGAACGCTCCAATTTAGCCGCGGGCTTTTTTGAGGCCATGGCGGGTAACTCGGGAGGAGAAGCTTTGGATGGCTCGCTGTCGGCTTTTTCTTCTCCGCTCGGAACGTGCCAGTTCTTTTTGTTCTCCAGCCACGTTTGGTACCGCTGAAAAGTGTACATGCCGTGCTCAGCGCTGGTTTCCATCGCTGAACTGATTTTAAAAAAGTCACCCACGCGGACAAAGTTTTTTATGGCCATGGTAGGGAGCAGAATCTCGCATTCCGGCACGCGGATTTTCAAGTCGGGCCTGAAGCGCAATCGTTGAGCGATGGCACCGACAAAGCAGTCGGCCAACTGCGCCCGCACCGCGTTTTGCATTTCCGCAGGGAAGGCGGAGACAATGCGTTGCAGGGCCTCCGCGCAAGTGGAGGAGTGAACCGTGGCGAGTACGAGATGACCCGTCTCCGCGGCGTTCAGAGTGAGACGCATGGTTTCCGGATCGCGCATCTCGCCGACCATGAGGACATCCGGATCTTCGCGCAAGGCATCCAACAGGGCTTGCTCAAAGCTGGGGGTGTCGCGACCGACTTCGCGCTGGCGGATGTAGGCCATGCGAGGGCGAAAAGTATATTCAATGGGGCTCTCGATGGTAACGACGTGACGAGCTTCAGTGAGGTTAAGTTCCTGAATCAACGCGGCGAGGGTCGAGGACTTTCCTGAACCGGTGGGACCACAGACGAGAATGAGACCGTGGTGAGGAGTCGTAAGCCGCTTCAAATCGGGATGCAAATTGAGTTTGTCCAGGGTGGCTTGAAAAGCTGCCAGCAGGCGGATCGCCAAACCAACGCCGCGCGAAGTTTGCAGGATGTTGATGCGGCAACGGACGCCTTCAATGGTTTTGGAGAGATCGTAAGAGCGCCGCTCCAGAAATTGTGGCCAGTGCACGGTGCCGATGAGTTCCCTGGCGGCATCCATCAGCACGCGAGAGGGAACGGGTTCGCCGGCAGTTTTGAGCTGCCCGCGCACGCGCAGTGCCAACGGCAAACCTGGCTCGAGATGCAGATCGCTGGCGCCCTGATCCCGGGCCATTCGAATGAAGAATTCAAGATTCATGTTGTCTACTTAAACTATATCGGCAGGTGAAAAGTTGCGTCTGGGGTTTTGTCTCATTTTCATACAGAACTGGAAAAAAGTTGAAGGAATCCAGGCTCGACTTTAATTCGAAAAAGGAGGCTTATAGGAGGCATGAAGGCTTACTGGGGAATGGGGTGTATCATCACACTTCTTGCGCTCACCACCACAATCAGTCACGGAGTGACTCCACCGGTAGTGCGCAGCACGGCTTATACGGGCGCCTACTCGAATATAGTGCGCTATGTTCCACAAACGTGGATGAGCAGCAACAATGTGCTGTTGACCGCTGAAGCGTGGGTTTATTGCAATGATGTGAACGGGTTTCAGACCTTTGTGGCTCGGCATTACACCACGAATTTGTGGTTCGGACTGAATGGAAGCCGGCTGAGGTTTTATCGGAGTGGGGGATTTGTGACGGATTCGGATGGGTCCCTCTCCGCGCGTCGTTGGACACACGTAGCGGTCACCTACGACGGCAGCACCGCGCGCTTTTTTATTAATGGCACGAATGCGGGCGTGAAGGCGCTGGCCAATGGGGGGAATAATTGCACGAACAGTTTATCGCTTGGCGGGCAGGCCGACGTTTTGAGCCCGAGTGACGCATCCGCCGCCGGTTATGCTTTCGATGGCAATCTCGACGAGGTTCGACTTTGGTCGGTGGTTCGTTCGGCTTCAGCAATCGTCTCGGGAATGACCAATGAAATTCGCTCTGGAACTGGTTTGCTCGCCACATTTGGATCGGGCGGAGATCAGAACGACATTCGAGCCGAGAATGGAACGACCCCCGGAATACCGGTATCCACGCGTGAAAGTGGGTTCGGCATTCTGCCGCGCACATTGTGCATTCCCTACACGGCAAATGGCCTGGCGGTGGATGGAGTCATTGACATGCTGAATGAGTACCGGGGCGCGGAAACAATTGTCTTGCGCTCCACCAACGTATGGGCAATTACACCTGACCTGCCTGCTTATTTGATGGTGTCGCGGAATTCGACGAACAACCACCTGTTCATTGGGATTCCGAACCTGCCTCAGTCGGGGTCGCCAGTCCCCTATGTGCATGTGATGTGCGATGTGGATCCGGTGGCGAGCAATGCGCCGGATATTGGTGATTGGCAGTGCAGTTTTACGCAGGACAATTTTCAGGGAGGGACTCGATACGATGTGAACCCGCCCTTTTTTCCAACGCCGCAGTGGCTTTCGTGGGGGCAAGGCGTTTCGAACTGGCAGGCGACCACGATCGCACCATTTGAGTTCCTGGAGAATTACGAGTTTCGAATTCATGCAAGAAACCTGAACTATTTCACCAATAGCGTGGGATTGCTGGTGCAGTATCGGGATTATTTGGCGACCGGGGAATACCAAAGCGCGCCGGTGACGGGCGTGACGAACGCCGGGACGACTTACGCGCAGGCCAACTGGTGCGGTCTGGCGGACAGCAGCTTGCGCTTGCTGAATTTCGCCGGAGTGGTTTCGAATGTCACCACCCTCTCCGGGGAAGCGGGATGGATCGTCACGCTGTCTTCCGGGGTCAACCCACTCGGTGCCACGCAAATTCGAAGCGTACCGGTAAATAGTGACGGGACGTATTCTTTTACAGGCAGTGTGCCCGGAGAACTGCCTTATTACATCACCCTCGAATCACGAACTGGTTATACTTACCTGCCGCCGGAGTTCAGTGGCACTGGCTCGCCTCCCTCTGACATTTTGGGAAACAGGCAGCTGAGCTATACACCTTGCTTTGCCACGAATTGTTTTCGGCAGACAGTGCACTTTCGGGTGCAATCTCCCCCCGGGCCAGTGAGCGTGACAGGGATGACGCCGAGCAGCGGTTCTCCGGAGTTGGTCTTGCGAGCTTCACCACTGAAAGTATTGCCCGCAACCATTGTGACGCTTACGGGAACCAACCTGCACACAGCCTTCGAGGTGTCGCTGAGCAAATGCCTGGTGTTTCCCCCGTCGTTTTGCACGGAAGGGGTGGATATTTTCCGGTGCACAATTTTAAGCAACGATTTCGACCGGCACACCCTGACGGTGCAATTGCCCGCGGATGATCCGCAGTTTTCTGGAAGTATGCAGTGGGTGCTGAAGGATTTGGATGCGAGTCATCCTGGGTGGACGCAGTGGGTGTATGGGCCATCTGGATTTTTCGTGGATCGATCGCATCCCTACGCAATGCTCAATGGGTTTGAGTTTATCAATCGGGACGACGGACCAAGTATCGAGGAGTTTGAGGCCTGTTACGGGGACAGCATTTTCAATTTCCTGCGCATACGCGAACCGTATTACGGAATTTGGGCGGCAGTCTATTTCGGCTGGATGGATGGCACACACGGTTCCTGTTATGGCATGGCGGGAACTTCACGACTTTTCGCCAACGGGTTGCTGCCCATTGGGACATTTGATGTAGCTGATGGCGATGGCGTGCATGGTGTGCATTATGTGAGCGGTTATCTGGGAACTTCCGCTTGCGATATTGGTGGGGAGATTTGCCCTGTGAAGCCGGGGCGTTGGACAGGATTTGATTTATTTCAACCCTTCCGGCCCCAGAACCTCTGGGCACGAATTACCTCAATGGCGGGGGCCCAAACTTCTGCGGAAGCACTGGCCTCGTGGTTGTCGCAGCTACATCGGCCGGAGCCCTTCGGTCCGCGACGCGGTTTTGCGGCGGGGGAACCTTTAGCGGTGCTGAACAGAATCCGGACCTCTCCTACCGGGTATACAATATGTGTGCAGAAAAGGGACTTTGGCGATGGACATTGCATCACGCCTTACGCGGTGGTGGATGGAATGGGGCTGGACGTAGACGCGTTGACTCCGATCGTGGCGCCGAATTTTTCCCTGATCAAGGTGTACGACAATAACCACCCGGACCAGGAACGATTTGTAGAAGTCAATCGAGTGGACGACACCTTTCGTTATCATTCCGGGATTGCGCCGGGGATCTACGATGGACCCGGATTGTTTTCTGTTCCGCTTGCTGTCTATCGCGACGCGCGACATGCGCCGGATCCGTTTTTTCTTGGCCGGTACGGCATCGACTTTTTGCGGTTGCTCACGACCGGGGCATCATCCTCTTCGTTCACGAACGCAACTGGCGGATTAGCCGGATGGAATTCAAGCTCGTTTACGAATGGGTATGAAGGCGCGCTACCGTTCATTCCGTTCGGCGCAATGGTGGGGGGATCCAATGGATTCAGCACCACGATGCTGTTTTTGCCGGCTTCGAACGCGCCTGTAGCCGGCAACTTTATTTCCGGCGGTTCGAACGTAGTGATCTACGGCGGGATGGGCTGGGGAGATATCGCGTTCGGATTCGATGCGCCCAACACGGCTGCCAATAATTCGGTGGACGGCATTCTGATCGGGTTGAACCAGGGTCTTCAGGCGATGGGATTCCGAGCTGGCGCGCCAGTGAATGGGTTTGGGGCGATGGTTTCCAGCCGGTCGAGCAATGGTGCTTCGAGAGTGTTTCTGATCGATGCCGGAGCGAGCAGTCTCCAGCCGGATATTGCGCTCGAACGGAATGAGCTGAAAACGCTGACCATTCGCAATCGAGGCCTCGCGCCTTTCTCTTTTCGGATGAACCTTGCGGGAACGGATTTGGCATTTGGCAATTTCGAATACGCTTACGAAACCTTCACTCAGCCCGGAAAATCCACACTGACACTGCGAATTCCGGAAAGTGGCGTCGAACGGACGCTCATCCGTGAGCTCGATACCGACAACGATGGAAACCCAGAACTAGTGGAACAAATTCCTGCCAATGGCCAATTGCGGGGGACGAACGAGGCGGGCCTTCTGGCATTGCGCTGGCGACAGATTGCCAGCAAGGAAACACTTGAGTGCACGAGTAATGTTTCAGCGGCGGTTTGGTCGCCAGTGAGCGCCATAGTCACGAACGAAGGCCCGGATCAAATAGTGCGCATTAAGCCCACGGCGGCGGCGCAGTTTTACCGTGTGAAGGCTTTGGCCACGAATTGCTTTTCTTTCAGTGGTTTTGCTCTTGGCGCGCGACCAAATCCGTGGGTGACGAATGGCTTGAAGTTTGAGGCGTTCTCGGCCGTGGGTTCCCTGCTGTCGCAAAACACGATCGTGAGTCGCAGCGGGTTTGTGGGGCTAGACGTGGTCAATACCGTCCGCATTTCGCCACAGGAAGATTGTCATGTGATCGAGATTGACGTCCTGCAGACTTCCGGGTTGGTGAACTTTGAGGCGGTGGGTGCACTTGGCGTGGTGGTGGCAAGGGCTACTTTGAGCGGTCCTGGCAGCGGTCCCCAGCACGTGACGCTGCGTGGGTTCCGGGATCGCGTGCATTTCGTGCGCGTCATTTCGCCGAATGCATCCTGCGCCGTTCTCAACGTTTGCTGCGAACGCAGTGAGCAACCACCCACCGGGACGCCATACAGCATTTGCCTGAATTTATCCAACGCCACGGCGGGAACTTTTGCGAGCCCCTACAGTCTGGAGGGAATTACGTTTAGCTCGAAAGATGCCCTGATCATCGGCCCGGTTTCCGGACTGACGGGGAATTGGCTGAAGCTGAGTGGGTCGATAGACATGGCTTTGCTGCCTCCTGCTTCCCCGTGCGGGAAAGTCACCTTGCATCTGCGGGATTTCGAAGGGGTGGTGAAAGCGAATGCTTACAACGCCGCCGGTGATATCGTGGCGAGCGCTGGGCCCTTGCCAGGAAACGCCGCGCCTCAGGATATGGTGCTCACTGGCGCAGGAATCACACGCGTGGTGATCACCTCCAACTCGGACAAGGCGTTTCTGCAGGGCATTTGCTGCGACCGAGCGGTTGGTCAGTGAGGGAGGCATGCACTCTTCCGCAGCCCCCTTTATCAATAGTAAAATCGGATTGTTGGCAACTTACCTCGTCCTCCATGGCTGGGTTGTATCGGGAAGTGACTGGCCGCAATGGCGCGGTCCGGAGCGGAGCGGAGTGTGGCACGAGGAGCAGTTTTCGTTTCCGACTGGCGCCTTGCCGGTGATGTGGAGAGTTCCGGTGGGAGGAGGATACTCATCGCCACTTGTGGCTAGCGGCCGAGTATTTATTTTTGAGTCTGTGTTGCAAAAGCCGCAGGCATGGGAACAAGTGCGCTGTCTCGATTTCAATACGGGCCAGCAGGTCTGGGCGAGTTCCAACCGAGTGAATTATCCGGATTATGCATTCGATCCCAAGAATAAGGCAGGCCCAAATGCAACCTGCGTGGTTGAGGCGGGGAGAATTTATTCGATTGGGGCTACGGGCGATTTGTTTTGCCGCGATGCGAGGAGCGGGAAAGTGATTTGGGGAACGAATCTAACCGTATCCTGCGGGCTTCGGGATTATTCAGCGATCACGCCCAGCCCATTGATTGAAGGGAACCTCCTGATCACAGTTCCCGGAGGCGAGTCGAATGCCACCGTGGTGGCATTCGATAAAGTCAACGGCGAAGAACGATGGCGGGCGCTCAATGACTCATGGACCTATAGTTCGCCTATGGTTTTTACCGCAGACGGTGAACGACAGCTGATTGTCTGGACTCAGAAGGCAGTAAACTCACTTGATCCCACGACAGGAAAGAGCCGATGGCGTGAAGCGGTAACAAGTTCCGGCGATATGACGGTGTCCACGCCGGTGTTCGAGCAGAATTACCTGCTGGCGGGGGGATTGATGCTTAAACTCGGGCCGGGCGAGACTAATTATCATGTGTTGTGGCCGGCCCTGAGAACGGAAACCCGGCGAGTATTCAGCAACACATCTACGCCACTCATGTCGGGTGAACTTATTTTCACGGCCACTACTTCTGGAAGATTGATCTGCTTGAACCGCGACACAGGCAGGCCGCTTTGGGAAACCAACTCCGTAACGGCAGCCGGGAATGGGTCCAGCATGCACCTGACTCCGAGAGGTGACGACGTAATGATTTTCACGGATCAAGGAAACCTGATCCGCGCTCGATTGGATGGAAGGGGTTACCGAGAGCTAAACAGGGTGCACGTGATCGATCCGCTGTATGCCTTTAATGGGAAAAAGGTTGTATGGTCTCCCCCGGCATATGCAAATCGCTCGGTGCTGATCCGAAATGACATGGAGGTGCTCCGCGCGAGTTTTGAGCTGGAATCTCCGAAGAAGAATTAAGGGAAAAGGCCAAGGTGTTTCTGTGCTACCAACCTTTGTTCAAGCCGGGGCTGTATAGCGTTGCTCAATCTCTTCACGGATTCTTTTCCGGCTCGCGGCGGCATCCAAAGAGTCATCATTCTCTATCCGGGTCGCGGCTGCGGCGAGTTCCTCGTCCTTGAGTTGTTTCTCGAACCAGCGCGAGTAATCGTGATTGTGCAAGTGGTGCAGCCATGTGTCGTCATCGAGCCCGGCTGCCATTTGAATGAAGAGCTGTAGATTTTGCGCGCGCAGATGGAGTTTTTTGTGGGGACCTTCAAAGTAAAAACTTTGGTCGGGGGGCAACTCTCCCTGGCTATACTTTCGGATATGGCGGCGGC
>JADMIO010970577.1_pt1 | contig 19376 bp, 16 predicted proteins | sample 8958161 | NCBI WGS metagenome assembly JADMIO01 (sample SAMN16585339, study PRJNA669376) | soil metagenome | isolation source: Crop rotation soil | place: USA: Cullars Rotation, Alabama | collected 2011
CCCGCCGCGACTTCACGATCAATGCGCTCTCCGCCGATCCGCTGAGCGGCGAGGTGTTCGACTATTTCGACGGCCTCGCCGATCTGGACGCGCGCCGCGTCCGCTTCATCGGCGACCCGTTGCAGCGGATCGCCGAGGATCATCTCAGAATCCTGCGTTTCTTCCGCTTTCACGCGCGGTTCGGCGCCGGCGCGCCCGATGCTGGAGGGCTGGAGGCCTGTGTGGCGCGGGCCAACGACCTGATGGCGCTCTCCCGGGAGCGGATTGCGGACGAATTGCTGAAGCTGCTCGGCTTGCCCGCGCCGGGCCCGACTGTCCGGCTGATGATCGCGCGCGGCATCTTCCGCCCGGTCCTGCCGGAGATCGAAAGCGCGGACCGGCTGGACGCCCTGGTCGCCGCCGAGCGGGCGGCCGGGATCGGCCCCGCCGCAATCCGGCGCCTCGCCGCCTTGCTGCCCATCGACGCAGAAGTCGCCGCGTCCGTCGGGGCCAGGCTCCGGCTGTCCAACAAGCTCGCCGGACGGCTCGTCGCAGCCGCCGGCACTGCGCTCGACGCGCCGGAGCCCCTCGCCTACCGGATCGGCGCGGCCGAGGCGATCGACCGCATTCTGCTGCATGGCCGGCCGGGGCCGTCGCCGAAGCCGCTGGAAAGCTGGCAGCGGCCGCATATGCCGGTGGGCGGCGGCGACCTGATCAATATGGGGCTGACCGCCGGTCCGGTCGTCGCGCAGACGATGCAGGCGCTCGAGGAGGAATGGCTCGCCGCCGGCTTCCCGGCCGACAAGGCCGCGGTCCGGGCGATGGCCCGGCGGCTGGTCGATCAGGTATTGCGTTCGAGCCAGTAAGCCAGCGCCGCGTCGGCAGGAAGCGCGGCCGAGTAGAGGTAGCCCTGGCCGTAGGTGCAGCCCTTTTCGAGCAAGGCCGCGGCCAGCGCCTCGGTCTCGATGCCCTCGGCGGTGGTCTCCATGCCGAGCGCGCGGGCAAGGCTGAGAATGGCGTCGACGATCGCGGCGCTGTCCCCGTCGTCCAGCATGCCGGAGATGAAACGCTGGTCGATCTTCAGGATGTCGATCGGCAGCAGCTGGAGCGAGGCGAGCGAGGTGTAGCCCGAGCCGAAATCGTCCATCGCGATCTTCACGTCGAACCGCTGCAGCGCCTTCAGCGCCCGGGCGACCCGCTCCGGATCCTGGATGATCGCGCCCTCGGTCAGCTCCAGAGTCAGGCGGTCGCCATCAATGCCGCTGGTGCTGAGCGCGCCGGAGACGGCTGCGGCGACATCGTCGCGGCTGATCTGCACCGGCGAAAGATTGACGTTCACGCTGATCGGCAGGCGGGTGCCGGTTTTCCGGTCCCAGTCGGCCAGGGTCTGGGTGGCAGTGTCGAGCGCCCAGCGGCCGAGCTGCACGATCAGCCCGGATTCCTCGGCGACCGGGATGAACTCGCTCGGCGTGACCGGCTGGCCGTCCAGCGTCCAGCGGGCCAGCGCCTCGAAGCCGGAAACCTTGCCGGTGCTGAGGTGGATCAGGGGCTGATAGGCAAGCTCGAGCTGCCCCGCCTCGATGGCGACGCGCAATTCGGTCTCGATCGAGAAGCGGCGGCGAACCTCCTGCGCCTGGGCCGGCTCATAGACCTGAGTGGTGCCGGTCTGCTTGGCGTTCTTCAGGGCGAACTGGGCATTGCGGAGAATCTCGTCCGCGCTCGACACGCTTTTCGACAGGATCGCGCAGCCGATCGCGCAATCGACCCGGATCTCCAGCTCGGAGAGGCGGAACGGCAGGGTGAGCACCGCCTTGATGCGCTCGGCCGCGCGCATCGCGTCGGCAAGGCCGCGGTCGAGGCGGAGCAGGACGCCGAACTCGTCGCCGGAAATGCGGGCCAGCATGTCCGACGGGCGCAGCGCCGACACCAGGCGGCGCGCGAAGGTGATCAGCAACTCGTCGCCGGCGATCGCGCCCATACATTCGTTGACCCGGCTGAACCGGGTCATGTCGACGGCGAGCACGGCATAGCATTGGTCGGTGAAGCCGGGGTCCGCCATCACCTCCTCGACCCGCTCGTTGAAGGCGAAGCGGTTGGGCAGGCCGGTCAGGCTGTCGCGCAGCATCTCGGAGCGCAAGGATCGTTCGGTCTCGACCTGCGCCGTCTTGTCGATCAGCGAGATCATGCAGCGCTCGGGCTGGCCGGGCAGCAGGGTCAGGCGGGCGAAGCGGACGGTGAAGTGGCGGCCGCCGATCGAACGGCCGTCCGCAGTCTCGAACTGGAAGGCGGGATCGTCCTTCTTGATGAAGGCGCTCAGCCGGGAGCCGATCGGGCCGGAGCGGAGGATCGGGATCTGCGCGATCCGGCGCTCCCCGAGCCGCTCGTCGCACTGGGCGAGCAGGCGGAACTGGTCGTTGGCGCAATCGATGAAGCTGTCTTCGGCGACGGTGATGATCGCGGCGGCGATGGGCAAAGCGTCCAGATAACGCTGGCGGACCATCTCAAGGACATGCTGGAGTTGGGGTTCCACGCCGGGCGGCAGCCCTCCGGGCGGCGGGGGCTGCCCGTCCGTCTGCTTGCCCCGTACGCCAGTCTTTGCGCCCTGCATGGCAGGGGGCTTAACCAAACAGGGTTAACGCCCCGTTGAGATTTTTGCTCGGCAAACGCGGTAAATATCTGCGGTTGCTGAGCGATTTGCCTAAAATAAGCGGCGGATGCCGAACCGGATCGAACGGCCCAGCGGATCGAGATAATCGGGCTGGTAGGACAAGGGCACGGCGCCGGTCTCGTCGCGCACGTTGAGGTGCGTGTCGAACAGGTTCTGGACGCCGATGAACAGCCGCGTCCCCTTCAGCCAAGGATGCTTCGCGATCAGGTTGGGGCGCTGCGAGAGATCGGCGAACAGGTTGAGGTTGATCGTCGAGAAGGACGAGAAACGCAGGTCGCTGGCGGCGCCGACGCCATTGACGGTGGTGCCGCTGTTCCAGTTCGCCTGCACGAAGCCGCCGAAGCCGCTCTTGAAGATGCCCGCGGACAGTTCCAGCTCGTGCCGTGGCCGGCCGCCGCGGCCCGAATAAGCGGAGCCGTTCAGGTAATCGAGTTCGGGCACGCCGTCGCGGATCAGCACCTCGTCGGTGAAGCGCCAGGTGTGGAACAAGGAGACTTGGACGCCGCCGCTGCCGGGGCCGCCAAAGCCGCCGCGGCCGCCGCCGCCACGCCCGCCGAAGCCGCCGCCACCACCGCCGGGGCCGCGGCCGCCACCGCCGGCGCCCGGGCCACGGCCGCGGCCGCCGCCCAGCCCCGGAATGCCGCCGCGCTGCGCGCCCGGGGGCGGGGCGAACGGCTTCTGGAAGTTGAAGCCCCAGCGCAGCTCGCGCCGTTCGGAGCGGGCGAAATTGACCGGCCGCGTGTCGATCTGCAGCAGCCGCCCGTCCGGCCCGCGCAGGAACCGGCCCGGGAAGGCGGCTTCGATCTCGGCGGTGGCCACCGGGAAACTGGCGATCGGATTGTCGATCCGGGTCTCGGTGTAATTGGCGTTGAAGGAGAGGTTGGGCTGGCCGGGCCCGCCGCCGCCGATCAGCCGCAAATTGGCGCGCACGCCGAAGACGTGCCGGTTGTCGCCGCCCAGCGCCGGATTGCCGCCGGTGATGCTGGTCACGTCGACCGTCTCGCCGCGCACGAAATCGAAGACGCGGACGTTGGGCGTCACCAGGGTCGGATCGCCGAGCTGGGAGACGCTGGGCGCGCCATCCTCGTCGGTGATCGTGACCGCGAGATCGAGCATCTCGATCGGCGACCAGCGCACGCCGTAGCCAAGCGTCCGCATCGTCCCGAAGTCGGAGAGATTCTCCACCTCGAAATTGAAGTTGAGCGAGATGTCGCCGATTTTCGAGAGGAAGCCCTCGCGGCGGCTGGTGAGCGGCAGGTCGATGCTGCCGAGCACGGCGCCGCGGTCGCGGCTGAGATCGCGATTGGTGACCACGCCGGCGCGCAGCGTCTCGCTGCTGAGATCGAGCGTCGTGCCCTGCAGAGTGAGGCTGGTCGTCACCGGACCGCCCGGCACGCTGAACGGCGAGCCGTTGAACACGATTTGCGCGTCGCCGGACGTGTTGGTCGAGCGCGTCCGGTCCTGCGGCCGCATCACCAGCAGGCTGGCGTCGAGCGGGCCGAACGGGTTGCGCGCCGGATCATTGGCGTCGAGCCGGGCCTGGATCGCGGACGGATCGAGATTGGTGTCGGTCCGCGTGTTGGACTTCACGACGTCGTAATTGGCGGTGAAGGTCCAGCGCCAGCGGCCGATCGTGCTGTCCAGGGTCAGGCCGCCATGGCCGGTATTGGTCTCGCTCTGGCGGAGCAAGGCGCCGCCCGCGTCGGAATAGCGGAACAGGCTGACGTCCTGCGAGAAAGGCGAGAAGGGATTGGTGTCCGGCAGCGTCAGGCTCAGCGACGGCAGGCCGAGCCGGCTTTCGTTGTTCACCCGGTTGAAGCGCGCATTCACCGTCGCCCCCACCCGCCCGAAGCGGCGGCTGTAGGTGCCGTTGATGTTGAACGTCTCGGACTTCGGCAGCAGCGTCCGGTAGTTGCCGAGATCGGTGAGGTTCGGATTGTTCGCGCCCGGCAGGAAGGAGGCGAGCGTCGGCGCGCCCGTGGCCGCTGAAACCGGCACCCCGGCCACTGTGACCGGCTGGCCGGCCAGCGCACTCAGCGCCGGATCGATCTCGACCGTCGGATTGTACGGGAAGGACCCGACATTGCCGGCGAGGTCGAACGGCAGCGACGGACTGGACTGGATGATGTCGCGCTCGCTCTCCAGCAGGGAATCGCTGGTCGAATAGCGGCCGTCGATCGACCAGCGCGCGGTGCGGCTGATCCGGACGAAATTGGAGTTCACATCATAGGTGTGCTGACCGCCGCCGGTGGCGAAGGACATCCCGCCCGCAAGCGTGAAGGCGCGGAAATTCTCTTTCAGGATGATGTTGATGACCCGCTGGTCAGGCCGGTAGCCATAGTTGAGCGCGGCTTCCTCGGGCAGGATATCGACGCGCTCGATCGCCTCGGGCGGCAGCTCGCGGATCTCGCCGAAGCCGGCGATGCGCTGGCCGTTCAGCAGGATGACCGGGGGACCGTCGGAGCGGCCGCGGCCGGAGCGGGTCTGCGGGGCGAGCGCATCGACCAGCTCGCCGATCGTCGCCGCGCCGTAGGAGCGTATCGCATTCTCGTCGAGGCGCTGCTCGGGGCGGATATTGCCCTCCACCTCGCCGCGCAGCCGCGTGCCGGTGACGGTGATGGTGTTGGCGTCGTCGGCCGTCGCGGCCGGCGCTTCAGCATTCGCATCGGCAGCAGGGGTCTCGGCCTGGGGCTCCGCGGCTGGCGGCGCGGCCTGGACGGGCGCGGGCGCCGGCGGCGCGGGCGGCTGGGCGGCCGGCGGCGCATCCTGCGCGAAAGCCGGCGTCAGACTGGTCCCCGCCAGCAGCAGGATCGACACGATCTTCAAACGCACGCTTACTACCCCACCGCTCCGCAAAGAAAGATCGGCCCCGCGCATGACTGCCGGGGCGACTGGGGGCGCTTTATGCGGTGCAACCTGAAGATCAAATGGCTGGTGCGGTGAAAAATTGTCTCAATTTGTATGCACGGCGGTGAATATTCGGGCGTTCACATTGTTCGTCAGCCGAAGCGATTGTCGCGCGGAAAGCCCTGCGGCGGCATCCGGCCGGCGGCGCCGCGGGCGGTGCGCCAGGGGCTCATATCCTCGGTGCGGGTGCGGCCGCCTTCCCCGCCCATCGGCCAGGACAGGCCTTCCGCGGCGACATAGGTCTTGGCGTCGGCAAGGCCGCCGTCGCGATAGCGCTGCAGCTGCACGCCCTGGCCGCGGCCCATTTCCGGCAGTTCGGCGACCGGATAGACGACCAGCTTCCGGTTCTCGCCAACCACTGCGAGATAGTCATGGCCTGCGGGGATCGGCCGCACGATGCGCAGCTTCGCGCCGGGCTTCAGGTTGACGAGCTGCTTGCCCTTGCGGGTCTCCGCAATCGCCCCGGCCGCGGAGGTGATGAAGCCGCGCCCGTCGGACGAGGCGAGCAGCAATTTCTCCGCCGCGCCGGCGCGAAGCAGCGCGACGACATTCCCCTCGCCTTCGATGTCGACCATCAGTTTCACCGGCTCGCCAAAGCCGCGCCCGCCCGGCAATTTGTCGGCGGCGAGCGTGTAGAAACGACCGTCTGACGAGGCGAGCAGCAACTTGTCCGTGGTGTGCGCGGTGAACAGGAAGGCGAGCTCGTCGCCCTCCTTGAACTTCAGCGCCTCCGGATTGGTAACCTCGACATGGCCCTTCATCGCCCGGATCCAGCCACGCTTCGACAGGATCACGGTGATCGGCTCGCGCTCGATCATCGCCTCGAGCGGGATTTCGCGCGCCGGGGCGGCCTCCTCGATCAGGGTCCGGCGAGCACCGATCGCGGTCTCCGGTCCGTATTTCACGCGGAGCGCGGCGAGATCCTTCTTCAGCCGGGTGCGCTGGCGGGCCGGGGAGTCGACCAGCTGCTGCAGGTTTTCCCGCTCCTTGGTCAGCGTGTCCCGCTCACCCTTGAGCTGCATCTCCTCCAGCCGCCGCAACGACCGCAGGCGCATGTTGAGGATCGCCTCGGCCTGGCGGTCGGTCAGGCCGAACTCGGCCATCATCACCGGCTTCGGCTCATCCTCGGTGCGGATGATCTCGATCACCCGGTCGAGGTTGAGGAAGGCGATGAGATAGCCTTCGAGCAGCTCCAGCCGGTCGTCGATCTTCCCGATCCGGTGCCGGGCACGGCGGACCAGCACCTCAAGCTGGAAGGCGACCCATTGCGCCAGCACTTCCTTGAGGCTCAGCACGCCGGGGGTACGCGTGGCGTCGAGCACGTTGAGGTTGAGCGAGACGCGCACCTCAAGGTCGGTCAGCCGGAACAGGCTCTCCATCAAAATGTCGGCATCGACGGTCCGGCTGCGCGGCTCGATGACGATCCGCACCTGCTCGTCGGATTCGTCGCGGACATCGGCGAGGATCGGCAGCTTCTTGTCGGAAATGAGGGCGGCGATCTGCTCGATCAATTTGCCCTTCGGCACCTGATAGGGGATTTCGCTGACCACCGCGGTCCAGCTGCCTTGCGCGCCCCGCTCGATCGTCCAGCGCGCCCGCACGCGGAAGCCGCCGCGGCCGGTGGCATAAGCGAGCGAGATGATTTCCGGCGCGTCGACCAGCACCCCGCCGGTCGGGAAGTCCGGCCCCTTCACCAGCTCCATCAGGTGCTCGTGGCCAGCCTCCGGCGTGTCGATCAGCAGGCTGGCGGCGTCGATCAGCTCGGCGGCATTGTGCGGCGGAATGCTCGTCGCCATGCCGACCGCAATGCCGCTCGCGCCATTGGCGAGCAGGTTCGGGAACAGGCCCGGCATCAGCTCGGGCTCGTCATTCTCGCCGTTGAAGGTCTTGCGGAACTCGACCGTGCCTTCGTCGAGCCCGGCCAGCAGCTCCGCCGAAGCGGCAGTCAGCCGGGCCTCGGTGTAGCGGAAGGCGGCAGCGTTATCGCCGTCGATATTGCCGAAATTGCCCTGCCCGTCGACGAGCGGGTAGCGGAGCGAGAAGTCCTGCGCGAGCCGGACCATCGCATCGTAGATCGAGGCGTCGCCATGCGGATGATATTTGCCGATCACCTCGCCGACCACGCTGGCGCTCTTCTTGTAACCCGAGCCCGGCTCAAGCTTCAGCTGCCGCATCGCCCAGAGCAGCCGGCGCTGCACCGGCTTCAACCCGTCCCGCAGGTCCGGCAGCGACCGCGCAGTGATCGTGGACAGCGCATAGACCAGGTAACGCTGGGACAAGGCCTGCCCGAAGGGCGCATCGTCGAAGGGCTGGGTGGTAAGCGTATCGAATTCGTCACTCATCGGGACGCGTTAGCAGGGGGTATTCTCGCTGGCGAGCCGGTTCGCGGAACCATCCACAGGCTTGCGCCCCCAAATTCGACTCGGCGATCTCGGCGCGAAACGCGGATCTGGCGGAGAATCTCTAACCCATTGAGAAAGCGATGTTAGAAGCGCTTGCTAAACTCTACCATTGTGATAGAAAATGAGACGTTATAACAAGAGGAGACCTGATCGTGCGTCGCTCACTCCCCCTCCTTGTTCTGCTTCTCGCCGGGACCGCCTCCTGTGGCCGCGGTAGCCCCGATCCCCAAAATCGCGAGCCTTCGCCCACCACCAGCTATGAGAGCAATGCTGCCGTCGAAGCCCCTGCGGTGCGAGGCATCGTTGCCGACAGCGCAGCCGGCGCCCAGGGCCGCGCCGCCGGCGGGCCGAACATTTCGCCCACTGCCGCGCCCGGCGTCGCCTTCAACTATAATTATTCCTACGCTCTGGCCTGGCAGCGCGTCGCCGAGCTGCAGGAACGGCATGCGGCGATGTGCGAGGCGCTGACCGTCGCCCGCTGCCGGATCACCGGCATGCACTATCGGGTGCTCGGCCCCGACGACATTCAGGCCCGTCTGGAGCTGAAGCTCGATCCCGCCATTGCCCGCACCTTCGGCCGCCAGGCGACCGAGGCGGTGCTGCAGGCCGAGGGCATGCTGACCGAGAATGAGATCAGCGGCGTCGATGCCGGCGGCCAGATCCGCCAGGCCACGACCGACATCGGCCGGCTGCAGGCCGATCTCGCCCGCATCCAGCAACGGCTTGCCGGCCGGGTCGGCGACGAAGAGCGCGCCGAGCTGCAGGCCCAGGCCGAGCAGTTGCGCGAGCAGATCCGCGCGCTTGGCGACCAAAGGCAGGCGCAGCAGGAAAGCCTCGCGACCACGCCGATGGTGTTCAATTACGGTTCGGGCGACCTCGTCCCCGGCTACCGGCCGCCGCAGAGCCTCGGTGAGGCGCTCGGCAAGGCCTGGGAAGACTTCAAGACCGGCGGGACCGCCTTGGTCGCTTTCCTGATCCGGGCGGCGCCCTGGCTGCTCCTTCTCGGGCTGATTGCCGCCCTTGGCCTCTACGCCAGGCGGCGCTGGTTCCCGAAAGCAAAGGCTGCGGAGGCGGCTACGGAGCCAGCGGAGGCCTGAGCTCCCTGCCCTCCCCCGCTCCCCGGGGAGGGCAAAGGGGTGGGCGGCGCGGCAACATCCTGACCCTCGCCGGGACGCAGGCGCCGCCCATCTTCAGCTAATTTTCTACCGAATTAATAGACAAAAATGACAACCAGAGGAGACCTGATCGTGAGACGTTCCATCCCCCTCTTCGCCCTGCTGCTCGCCACCACCGCAGGCTGCAGCCAGGCCCCCAGCGACGGCAACGGCACCGTCACCACCACCAACACCACCACCGCCGAGCGCCCTGCCAATTCGGCCGCGGCCGACGCGACCGAAGCCAGCGCGATCCCGCCCGAACTGCCGGCGCCGGCAGCGCGCCGCAGCGCCGAATCCGGCGGCGCCCCGGATATCGACCCGGAACTCGCCCCCGGCGTGGCGTTCGACTACCGCTACTCCTTCCGCCTCGAGGCCGATCGCATCGCCGGGATGCAGCGCGAGCACCAGCAGCTCTGCGCCCGCTACGGCTCGCGCTGCCGGGTGACCGGGGTCGATTATCGCGCGGCCAATGCGGAGGATGTCGAGGCGACCTTGTCCTTCGTCGTCGACAGCCAGATCGCCGCCCAGTTCGGCCGCGAAAGCGTCAACGCGGTGACTGCGGCCGATGGCGAGCTGACCGAAAGCGGGGTCAACGGCACGGATGTCGGCACCTCGCTCAAGACCAGTACCGGCGATCTCGAGGATCTGCAGGCCGAGTTGGACCGCATCGACGCGCGGCTGGCCCAGCCCAATGTGCGTTCGGCGGAACGGGCGCAGCTGCAGGCGCAGCGCCAGTCGCTTCGCGAGCAAATCTCGTCGCTCGGTGCGACCACGGGCGAGCAGGAAGAGGCGCTGGCGACCACACCGATCCAGTTCCGCTATGGATCGGGTGCGCTCGCGCCGGGGCCGCAGCGCGGGCCGACGGTCGGCGAGGCGACGGCGCGGGCCGCGAACAATTTCCTCGCCGCGCTCAAATTCCTGCTGATCCTCTTCGTGTCGATCTCGCCCTGGGCGCTGACCGGCCTGCTGGCCTGGATCGGCTTCCGCGCCGCGCGCAAGCGCTGGTCGGGCAATCCCGCCGCGCGGGCCGAGCCAAGCGCCTGACGTCTCGCGGCCTTCTCCCCTCCGTCGCTGCCTGCGGAGGGGACGGGGTGGGCGCGGCCGCGATCCCGTTTCTCGCCGGGACGCAGCTGCCGCCCACCCCGCATTTTTCAGGCAGGGAGCCGGAAGACCTCCGCCGGCTCGTTCTCCGCCTGCTTCGCGACCTCGGCCAGGATCCAGTCGCGGAAGGCGGCGATCTTGGGCTGGTTGCGGCGGCTTTCCGGATAGACCAGCCAGTGGCTGCGGTCCGTGATGTGGACATGGTCGAAGGGCTGGACCAGCCGGCCGGACTTCAGCTCCTCGCGCCAGAACATCGGCGTCATCATGCCGATGCCCGCGCCGGCAAAAGCAGCGTTGGCCTCCATCACCTGGTTGTCGAGGACGAGGCCCTGGTCGGCGCCGATGCAATCCGGATCCTCGACCCCGACTTCCCGCATCCAGTCCCGCCACCAGTCGTCGCGCGGGCTCAGCCGCGGGACGTCGAGCAACCGGGCGGGGTCGGTGAGTCCGCGCTCCGCAGCGAAGTCGGCGCTGCAGATCGGGCTGAAATACATGCGGAACAGGAAATGGGATTTGAGGCCGGGCCAGTCGCCGCGCCCGACCCGGATGGCGGCGTGGAACTCGCCGGTCGAGAAATCCACCAGCCGGTTGTCGGTGGACAGCCTGACCGCGAGATCGGGATGGCGGACCTGGAAGCTGCCGAGCCGCGGCGCCAGCCAGGTCGTCGCCATGGTCTGCGCCGCGCTGAGCGAGAGCACCGCCTGATCTTCCGCGACGAAGCCGGAAAAGGCGTCCTCCAGCGTCTCGAACGCCTTGCCGACCAGAGGGGCGATCCGCCGCCCCGCCTCGGTCAGATGCACCCGCCCCTTCACCCGCGCGAACAGGGGCGCGCCGAGCCGCTCCTCGAGGATCCGGATCTGGTAGGAGACCGCGGCCTGGGTCATCCCCAGCTCGCCGGCAGCCTGTGTGAAATTCTGATGGCGCGCCGCCGCCTCGAAGACGCGAACGGCGCTGAGTGGGGGCAGGCGGGCCATGGCTCAATTCCATAAGTCTAACTTATACTATCTGTCCAGCGTTTCGTTGGCGCGCGCGCGTTCCTCCTGCCATTTGGGCTGCACGCCGAAAGCAGTTTTCGACGGGACGAGAAAGGACGCTAGCCATGTTAGACGAAATGGACGGTCGCCTTTGGGTGGCCCATCACAACGAGTTCAGCTTGTGGGCCAGCCGGGCCTTCGCCAGCCTCCGCCAGGGCCTCTCACGGTTCGCCAGCTGGGACGGCACGACCCACCAGTTGCTCGCGATTGTCGGCGCGCTGGTCATCACCGGCCTCGGCTTCACCTCCACCGCCACCGCTTGAGGAGAGACGGAATGCGCACCCTGTTCACCAGCCTCCGCCGGTTCGCGGCGGACTTCCGGCTTGCCATGTGCAAGCTCAACGAAATCCAGTTCAGCGCGCCCTGGGCGCCCCGCGGCTCGCGCTGCAACTGAACCGGGCCGATTGGCCTTGAACTGAGACGCAAGGCGGCTAATCGCGAACCACACCGCGAAAGGCCGCCATGCGCTCCCTCCTGAAAGCCCTTGCCCTGATCTCGGGCATCGCGTTAGCGGCTTGTGCCGTGGGGCACACGGCTGACAATCAGAACGAAAAAGGGGCACAGGCCGGCAATGGCCGCCTGATGACCTGGCCGGACCTGCTGGAGCGGCCGCGGCCGGCGCCCAGCGCCACCGTCCATTATGGCGCCGATCCCCTGCAGGTCGCCGACGTCTGGCTGCCCGCGGGCGCCGGCCCGCATCCGGTCGCGCTGATGGTCCATGGCGGCTGCTGGCAGACCGACATCGCCGACCGCAATATCATGAACTGGATCGCCGACGATCTGCGCAGGCGCGGGATCGCGGTCTGGAATATCGACTATCGCGGCGTCGACCGGCCCGGCGGCGGCTATCCCGGCACCTTCCAGGACGTTGCCGCGGCGGCCGACGCGCTCCGCACCCATGCCGCCGACTATCATCTCGACGCCCGCCGCGTGGTCGCCATCGGGCACAGCGCCGGCGGCCATCTCGCGCTCTGGCTGGCCGGACGCCCGCGCCTCCCCGCCGGCTCCCCGCTCAGGACGGCGAACCCGCTGCCCATCGCCGAAGTCGTGAGCCTCGGCGGCCTCCCCGATCTGGAGGAGACGGCCCGCTCCGAAAATGGCTGCGGCAATGACGTGGTCGTCCGGCTGACCGGCGGCGTCAGGGCCGGCAGGATCGACCCCTTCAAGGACACGTCCGTGCCCCGCTTGGCCCCGCTCGGCCTGCCGCAGGTGCTGATCAACGGGATGCAGGACCGGATCATTCCGGTCGCTTATGCCGAGGGCTATGCCCGGCCGATGCGTCGCGCCGGCGACGACGTCCGCGTCCGCATGCTGGACCATACCGGCCATGTCGAGCTGGTCGCACCGGAGACCGCTGCCTGGGCGGCGGCCGTGGAAGAATTGCAAAGGGCTTTCCGCCGATGACCTTCTCCCTTGCCGAGGCGAAGGCCGCCGACGCCGCCGATCCGCTGCGCGGCTATCGCGACCGCTTCCATCTGCCCGAGGGCGTCATCTATCTCGACGGCAATTCGCTCGGCCCGCTGCCGAAGGCGGTCGCGCCGCACCAGCGCGCCGTGGTCGAGCAGGAATGGGCGGACGGACTGATCCGCAGCTGGAACAGCGCCGACTGGATCAACGCGCCGCAGCGGGTCGGGGCGAAGCTCGCGCCGTTGATCGGAGCCAGGCCGCATGAGGTGATCGTCACCGATTCCACCTCGGTGAACCTGTTCAAATTGCTGGTCGCCGCCGCGCGCCTGTCGGACCGCAAGACCTTGCTGTCCGAGAGCGGCAATTTTCACACCGATTTGCATATCGCCAGCGGCGTCGCCGACGTGCTCGGCATGACGCTGGACATCGCCCCGCGGGCGGAGGTCGAGGAGCGGATCGGCGCCGACACCAACACGCTGCTGCTCACCCACGTCCATTACAAGAGCGCCGAGCGGTTCGACATGGCGCGGATCACCGCCAGGGCGAAGCGCGCCGGGGCGATGACGATCTGGGATCTCTCGCACAGCGTCGGCGCCGTGCCGCTGCACCTGAACGACGCGGGCGCGGAACTCGCGGTCGGCTGCGGCTACAAATATCTGAACGGCGGCCCGGGCGCGCCGGCCTTCCTCTACATTGCCGAGCATCTTCAGGAGCAATTGCTTTCCCCGCTGCGCGGCTGGATGGGCCATGCCGCGCCCTTCGCCTTCACCGACGACTACCGCCCGGCCCGCGGCATCGACCGCTTCCTCGCCGGCACCCCGCCGATCCTCGGACTCGCCGCTTTGGAGGCCGCGCTCGACGCCTTTGACGGCGTCACCATGGAGCGGCTCTGGTCCAAGTCCCGCGCCATGTTCGACGTCTTCGTCGGGCTGATGGAGGCGAGGCTCCCCGAATTCAAATGCATCACCCCGCGCGGCGAGGAGCAGCGCGGCAGCCACATCAGCTTCGCCCATGAGCACGCCTTCGAGATCTGCCAGGCCTTGATCTCCGCGGGTGTGATCGGCGATTTCCGCGCGCCAGACGTGATCCGCTTCGGCCTGACGCCGCTCTATCTCGGCTTCGAGGAGATCTGGCAGGCAGTGGACATTCTGGCGGGGATCATGGCCGACGGGACCTGGCGCGATCCGAAGTTCGCGGTTCGCAGTAAGGTCACCTAACGGCCGAGCGTCACCTTCGCTTCCGGCGGCGCGGGCGCGCGGCGGATGCGGATGCCCTTCACCCAGAGCTTCAGCGCCTCCCAGTGAATGCCGGCCACGGTCTTCAGCGTGATCAGCGGGAAGGTGAAGAAGAGGCGCATCAGCGCGCCGTCGGTCAGCTCCCGGCGTTCTCCCGCGAAGCTGGCGGAGATGAGCGGCCCCTCCCCGTCCCGGCCGTTGACGACGATCTGCACCTTCTCGCCCGGCGGGCGGATGGCGAAATCATAGGCCATGTCCATGTCCATGAAGGGCGAGACGTAGAGCATCTTGGCGCAGCTCTGGCGGATCGTCCCGTCCGCGCCGTCCGTCACCGGGATCAGATAGGAGTGACGCTGCTTCAGCGTGTTGGTGACCTCGTAGATGATGGCGAGCAGACTGTTGTCGCGGCGGTGGCAGAACCAGATCGCGATCGGGTTGAAGATGTGGCCCATGACCCGCGGCATGGCGAGCAGACGGATCGGGCCGCCGTCGGGGGCGAGCCCCGCGCCCCGCAAATGCGTCTCGATCTGGTCGCGCAGCGGCGTGCCGGAGCCGTCGCCATAGTCCCGGTCGTGAAAGGCGAAGAGGTTGAAGCGGTTCCGCGACAGGAAGCGGAGCCTGCCGGCCAGATCATCCAGATCGTCCAGATCGAACAGGCCCTGCGCGAGCCTGTATTTCAGGCGATGGCGCTTCGGCCGAAGGCGCTGGTGGATCACCGTCCCGGCATAGAGCGCCGAGTTCATGCCGCCCGCGCCAGCAACGGCGGCGTCACATGGATGCGACTGTTCGGCTCGGCCAGCTGCCAGGGCCGCTGCGCGCCGATCGCCTCCGCCACCGCGAGACCGGATTGCAGCCCGTCTTCATGGAAGCCGGCGCCAAGCCAGGCCCCGCAATAATAAGTGCGGTTCTCGCCCTGGATCGGCCAGAAGGCCCGCTGCGCCGCCATCGCCGCATTGTCGAACAGCGGATGGTCGAATTCGGTGGCGTCGATGATGCTGCCGGGCGTCGGTTCGCGATTGGCGTTCAGCGTCATGATCAAAGGCCGCGGATGGTCGATCCCCTGCAGCCGGTTCATCCAGTACGATACGCACAGGCCGTTGGTGCCGCCGCCGGGGACGCGCTGCCCCAGATAGTTCCAGCTCGACCAGGCCTTGCGCCGGCGCGGCATCAGCGCCGGATCGTCATGCAGGATCGCGCTGTTGCGGCTGTAGCGGAAGCAGCCGAGCAAGGCGCTTTCCGCCGGCGTGGGGTCGGCGAGCAGGCCGAGCGCCTGATCGGCATGGGTGGCGATCACGACCTTGTCGAACAGCTCCGCACCGCCGTCCGTGTCGTGGATCCAGACCCCGTCCCGATGCCGCACGATCCGCATTGCGCCACGGCCGAGCTGGACGCGGCCGTTCATGCCCCCGAGCATCCTCTCGACATAGGTGCGGGCACCACCCTCGACCGTCCGCCAGCGTGGCCGGCGGCTGATCTGCAGCAGGCCGTGATTCTCGCAGAAGCGGATGAAGCTTTCTGCCGGGTAATCGAGGATCGACTGGCAGGGCGCGGACCAGATCGCCGCCGCCATCGGCAGCAGATGGTCGTCGCGAAAGGCCGGGCCATATTTTCCGGACGCCAGGAACTCGCCCAATGTGGCGAGGCCGAGCTTGCCGGCATGGGCCGGCGCCTCCCGGTAGAAGCGGATGAGATCGCGCAGCATCGACCAGAAGCGCGGGCTGAGCAGGTTGCTGCGCTGGGCGAACAGGCCCTTGAGCCGCGCGCCGCCCGAATATTCGAAGGCGCCGCCGTCCAGCGACACCGCGAAGCTCATGTCCGAGGCCCTGGTCGCCACGCCGAGATGATCGAACAAGGCGGTCAGGTTCGGATAGGTCGCCTCGTTGAAGACGATGAAGCCGGTATCCACCGGCACGCTGCCCATGCCCGGCAGGTCGACCTCGACCGTGCGGCTGTGGCCGCCGGCGCGCCAGTCCTTCTCGAACAGGGTGATGTCGTGGCGTTGCGACAGCAGCCAGGCGGCCGACAGGCCCGATATTCCGCTGCCGATCACGGCGATCTTCGATCTCAAGCCCGACTCCATCGCCGCAGGTTCAATGCAGATACTATCTCCACGTAACGAGCCGTGCGACAGCAGGTTGCGACGAAGGTGAAGGATGAGGCGATGGAGCTTTTCGTCGCAGCGTTGCTGCTGAGCGCGGTCATGACGCTGGCCTGGGGTGTCCGGCTCGGGACCGGCCAGTCCGGCTGGATCGACGCCTGCTGGTCCGCGGGCTGCGGGCTCGCCGCTTTGGTCGTGGCGCTGGCCCCGTTTCACGACCTCCAGCCGCGGCAATGGCTCTGCGCCCTCCTGGCCGGCGCCTGGTCCTTCCGCCTTGCCGGCCATATCGCCGCGCGGACGGCGAAGGCGGCGAAGGACGACCCCCGCTACGCCGCCCTGGTCGCGTCATGGGGCGCGGCCTGGAAACGGCGGTTGCTCTTCTTCCTGCAGATCCAGGCCGTCTGCGGCTTCGGCCTCGCCGTCTCGGTCTGGGCCGCGGCCCATGCCCCCCGCGCCGGCCTTGACTGGCAGGACTGGCTGGGTGTCGCGCTCCTTGGCCTGGCCGTCCTCGGCGAGGGCGTCGCCGACGCGCAGCTCCGCGCTTATGGCCGCAGACATCATGGCGGCGTCGCCGACACCGGCCTCTGGGCATGGTCGCGGCACCCCAATTACTTTTTCGAGTGGTTCGGCTGGTGGGCCTATGTCGCGATCGCGGTGACGCCCGGTTACTGGCAGGGATGGCTGGCCCTGATCGGGCCGGCGATGATGTACTGGCTGCTCGTCTACGCCTCCGGCATCCCCCATCTCGAAGCCCACATGGCGCGCTCGCGCGGCGCGGCCTGGCAGGCCTACAGGCAGCGCACCAGCCCGTTCTTCCCGCTCCCGCCCAGGCGCCCCTGACCGTCACCCCGGACTTGATCCGGGGTCCACCTGACTTTGCTGAGTTCGAAAAGAAGGTGGATGCCGGATCAAGTCCGGCATGACGAAGAAGGGCTCCCTCCTAGAACCTGAGCAGCAGCTTCGTTGCCAGATAGCCGAGCGTCGCCGCGGCCCCGGTCAGGAACGTGCCCCAGGCCATGTCGACCAGGGTCAGCGTCCACGGCCAGGTGCTGAGCGTGGCCCGGTTGGTAAGGTCGTAGGTCGCGTAGGCAAAGAAGCCGAGCACCGCGCCATAGGTGAGCGCCGTCTTCCACCCCGTCCCGCCATGGCCGAAGGCCGGCGCCACCGCGAAGAAGACGATGCCGCCGATATAGATCAGGTAGAAGGCGATGGCGGCGTCGAAGCGGGGCCGGGCCAGCATCATCTCGCCCAGCTGACTCTTGTAGAAGGTGGGGCCCATCTTGCTCAGCCACAAGGCGTCGATGGCCGCGAATGAGAGCCCGGTGGCGAGATAGGCAATCCCGTATTTCGCGAGCATCTGCGTCTCCTCCGCGAACGAACGTCCGACGCTAGCACAGGATGCGTTCGCGCGTTTGCCCTAATGCGTCCGCTTCCCTATAGAGCCGCTTCCCTTGCAACCTCGCCCGTTCGGAGGCCAACGTCCCTATGTCCCGCCGCCGCATGATCTACGAGGGCAAGGCCAAGATCCTCTACGAGGGTCCGGAGCCGGGCACGCTCATCCAGTATTTCAAGGACGACGCGACCGCGTTCAACGCCCAGAAGAAGGGCACGATCTCCGGCAAGGGCGTCCTCAACAACCGCATCTCCGAGCATATCTACACCTTGCTCGGCACGATCGGCATCCCGACGCACTTCATCCGCCGGCTCAACATGCGCGAGCAATTGATCCGCCAGGTCGAGATCGTGCCGATCGAGGTGGTGGTCCGCAACGTCGCCGCCGGCACGCTCTCGACGCGGCTCGGCCTCGAGGAGGGCACCCAGCTCCCGCGCACGATCATCGAATATTTCTACAAGGACGATGCGCTGGGCGATCCGATGATCGCGGACGAGCATATCGCCGCCTTCGGCTGGGCGACGCAGGAGGAGATGAACGACATCGCCGACATGGCGATCCGCGTGAACGACTTCCTCTGCGGCCTGTTCGCGGCGATCGGCATCCGCCTCGTCGACTTCAAGCTGGAATTCGGGCGGATCTGGGAGAATGAATATGCCCGGATCATCCTCGCCGACGAGATCAGCCCGGACGGCTGCCGCCTCTGGGACATGACCAGCAACGAGAAGCTGGACAAGGACCGCTTCCGCCGCGACCTCGGCGGCGAGGCCGAAGCCTATCAGGAAGTGGCGCGCCGGCTGGGCCTCCTGCCGGAGGGCGAGCAGACCGCGGTGCTCGATCTGGAGGAGCATCGGGCGAAGCGGGGCAAGTAGGCCTCCATTCCTGCCCGCCATTCCAGCGGACGCTGGAATTCCGCTTTTCTTTCTCCGGCCTTGGCAAAGGTACGGAGATTCCAGCTTTCGCTGGAATGACGATGGGTTGATCGTCTAGCCTCCTTCATCTTGCCCGTCCGCGGGCGCGCCGGAGCCCTGTCCTTGTCCCACAGCCACTCGCATGCCGGTCATTCTCACGGTCCCGGCCATGCGCACGGGCACAGCCACGGACCTGGGCACGGGCACGGGCACGGCCATCATCACGGCCCCGCCGATTTCGGCCGCGCCTTCCTGATCGGGATCATCCTCAATCTCGGCTTCGTCGTCATCGAGGCGGTCTATGGCTGGCAGGCCAATTCGATGGCCCTGCTCGCCGATGCCGGCCACAATCTGGCGGACGTGCTCGGGCTCGCCACCGCCTGGGTCGGCGCGGTGCTCGCCAAGCGGCCGGCCTCGCGGCGCTTCTCCTATGGCTTCCGGGGCGCCTCGATCCTCGCCGCGCTCGCCAATGCGGTGCTGTTGCTGATCGCGGTCTGCCTGATCGTCTATCACGCCGCCTGGCGGCTGATCGTGCCCGATCTGGTCAAGGGCGACACCGTGATCCTGGTCGCGGCGATCGGCATCGCCATCAACCTCGGCACCGCCCTGATGTTCATGCGCGGCCGCAAGAGCGACATCAACGTGCGCGGCGCCTATCTGCACATGGTCGCCGATGCGCTGGTCTCGGCGGGCGTGGTGGTGGCGGGCATCGGCATCGCCTTCACCGGCTGGCTCTGGATCGATCCGGTCACCAGCCTGATCGTCGCCGGCATGATCTTCCTCGCCACCGCCGATCTGTTCCGGGAATCGCTCACCATGGCGATGGCCGGCGTGCCGCGCAGCATCGACCCGGATCATGTGGAAGAACATCTCCTTGCCCTGAACGGCGTCACCCGCGTCCACGATCTCCACATCTGGTCGATGAGCACGACCGAATATGCGCTGACCGCCCATCTGGTCATGCCCGCCGGCTTCCCCGGCGACGCCTTCCTCCAGAATTGCGCGCACCAGGTCGCGCATCATTTCGGGCTTTCCAGCACATTGGGATCCTAAGCTTAGAATTCCACGTGGACAAGTTGTCGCG
>JADMIO011621132.1_pt1 | contig 19375 bp, 18 predicted proteins | sample 8958161 | NCBI WGS metagenome assembly JADMIO01 (sample SAMN16585339, study PRJNA669376) | soil metagenome | isolation source: Crop rotation soil | place: USA: Cullars Rotation, Alabama | collected 2011
GGGGGTACTGTGACGCCGGTGGCACGAAGTGGGGGAGGGGTGGTTTTTGCGGTGGATGAGACGGACGGAGCAGGATGACCGTTTAGGGCGCTGGGAATGGGGTTGGGGGTTCGGTTTTGGGCGGTGGCGGGTGAGGAGGGCGCGGGAGTTTGTACCACGGGCGGCACATCGTTGGGCGATTCATGTGACGCCGGTGGCACAGTTGTTTGGGTGGGTAATGGAGTTACAGGGGTGTGGGGCGCGGGCGCCCACGGCGTGGAAGCCGTGGGCTTGGGGCGAGTGAAGAGGTAGGTGTTGACGCCGTGATAGGTGCGCGGGACGCGTTCGATGAACCAATTGGATTGGAGGGTGCGGATGGCGCGCCATGCTTGGCGTGTGGAGAGGCCGGCGGAAAGGGCGAGGTCGGTGATGGCCGTGCGTACGAGGGGGACGTTGCGGGAGAGGTCACTTTTGGTGAGGAGGATGAGGTAGAGCTTGGCGGCGATTGGGGTGAGTTTTTGCAGGGTGGCGGCGTGGTTGGGGGTGAGGAAGGAGGTCAGTTGGGCGTTTGTAGTGGGGGTGGGGGTTGAAGTGGGGGTGGTCATGATCCTTCTCCTTATAAATAAATGGTTTGCGTTGGCGTAAGGGTGCCGGCCCTCCGGGCCTCACCAAATCCTGATTGATGGTTTCTCGGCCCTTACGGGACCGAGCTACTCATATAACGGGCCGCCGGCTCTGAAATTGTGGCGGCATCGTTTTATCATTCTTCTGAATTACCCAATTTTTGTATACCTAACATAATACAAACATAATGTGGGCGATGCAAGGGAAAAAACGAGAATTTTTGATGGGTCGGGGTGTGAGAGGCGCAAGTGTTTGTGGTTGCGTAGTTTGCGCAACCGCAGGGGCTTGAGGATTTTACGGAAGTCCCTCGCTGACGCTTCGGGTACCGTTGAGTGCCCATCGGCGGGACGCCGATGCCACGATTTATGCCATCCCGCGTTGTAGTGCTAACGGCGGTTGGAGAAGGCGGCGTTAAGGAGGACGGCGAGGAGGATGAGGCCGCCGCGGACGATGAGTTGCCAGTATTCGGGGACGTTCAGCAGCGTCATACCGTTGAGCAATACGCCGACAAAGATCAGGCCGATGAAGGTATCCCAGACGCGGCCTGCGCCGCCGGAGAGGCTGGTGCCGCCGATGATGACGGCGGTGATGACATCAAGTTCCCATTGCTGTGCGGTAGAGGGGTTGCCGGACATGATCTGCGAGGCCTGCATGAGGCCGGCGAGGACGGCGAGTATCGAGACGATCATCATGACGGCGACTTTGACCAGGCCGACGGGGATGCCGGAGAGGCGGGCGGCTTCGGCATTGCCGCCGACGGCGTAAATGGAGCGGCCGAACGTGGTGTAACCCATGATGAACTGAATCAGTGCGAACACGCCGAGAAAGATGATGGCGGGGATGGGGATCAGAAGAGGATCCCGCATAGGCAGGGGAATGTGAATGTCGCCTGCGCCAAGATTGCCGAAGCCAGCAGGGAAGGAGGTGATGGGGAAACCATTGGTAAGCTGGCCGGCAGCGCCGCGCAGGATGAGGAACCAGGCGAGCGTGGAAATGAACGTCGGCACGGCAAAGCGCACGCGCAAGATGCCGGAGATCGCGCCCGACGTTGAACCGAGTAGGAAGGCGGCGACCGCACCCAGCATGACCGCGAGTACCGGCGGCCAGGAGCCTTGGTCGCCGGTCAGGTGCGCGGTGACCCACGCGGTGACGCAGCCTGCGAAGGCGACCAGGGAGCCGACACTCAGATCGATCTCGCCCGCGATGATGACCATGGTCATTCCGAAGGCGATAATCCCTTGCATGGAAATGTTTCGCAAAATGGTGAGCAGATTACGTTCCGTGAGAAAATTCGGTGCCTGCCACCATAGAAACAGGCATAGCAGCAGAAGTACCCCTTCGAGGATGAAATTGTGCAGTTTGCGGTTCAGACGCTTCTCCCGGTGTGGGCTTTAGACGGGACATCCGAAGAGGACTGTTCCATGCAGCGGAGCACGAGTTCTTCGACGGAGACTTGGTCGGCACGCACTTCATCGACGATGCGGCCGGCTTTCATGATGAGGATGCGGTGGCAGACTTCGAGGAGCTCGTCCAGCTCGCTGGATACCACTATGGAGCCGAGTCCCTGCCGGCTCAGATCTGACATGACCTGAAAAATATATTGCTTGGCCTGCAGGTCGATGCCGCGCGTCGGCTCATCGAACAGGATGACTTTGGGCATGGTATTGAGCCATTTGCCGACGACGATCTTTTGTTGATTGCCGCCGCTGAGGGATGCGATGGGGGCGCGGGCATCGGGGGCCTTGATCGCCAGGCGTTCGATGAAACGTTCGGTGACGGCTTGTTCGCGCTGCTGTGTTATCAAGCCGCGCCAGCCGATGCGGTTCATGCTGGCGAGCGCCATGTTCCTGCGGATGCTGTGGGGAAGAATCAGGGATTGCTCTTTGCGATTTTCCGGAACCATGGCGACACCCAAGCGCTTCATGGCGCGCACGGTCTGCGTGGTGGCGGCACGGCCATTGAGCAGCACTTCGCCCGAGTCGTAGGCATCAGCGCCGAAAATGGCCCGCAGCAGTTCGGTGCGGCCCGAGCCGAGCATGCCGGCGATACCGAGAATCTCTCCTTGATGCAGCGTAAATGAGACATCATGGAATTTGTCGCGGCGCGAGAGACGCCGCACTTCGAGCAGTGGCTTGCCTTGTGCGCCGGCCGGCGGAGATCGGTGTGGCACGGCTTCGCCGAAGATCATGCGGACGATCTCTTCCGACGACGTGTCAGCGCGATTGACGGTGCCGACGTGCTTGCCATCGCGCAAGACGGTGATGGTGTCGGCGATCTGGGCGAGTTCCTGGAGGCGATGGGTGATATAGATAATCGCCACACCACCGGAAGCGAGGCGGTGGATGACGCGGAAAAGCAGCTCCGTCTCGTGGCGGGCGAGGGCGGAAGTGGGCTCATCGAGCATCAGAGCACGCGGGCGGAACGACATGGCCTTGGCGATTTCGATGAGCTGCTGCTGGGCAACGCCAAGTTCTGACACGCGGCGGCGCACATCGAGCGAAATGCCCATCTCGGTGAGAATGGCCTGCGCAGCGGTACGGGCGGCGGGCCAGTCGATCATGAGGGCGGCGGTATGCGGAAGGTGCGGCATACGGCCAAGCAGAACATTTTCAGCGACTGTGAGGCCGGGAATGAGCGAGAGTTCCTGATAGACGGTCGCGATACCCTGATGGAACGCGTCGCGCGCGGAGTGCAGCTTCGTGGGGCGGCCATTGATCAGGAGATGGCCAGAGGTCGGCTGGACCGTGCCGGCGAGGATTTTGACCAGGGTACTCTTGCCAGCGCCGTTTTTTCCGAGGAGTGCGCAGACCTTCCCCGCCTCGAATTTGAGCGACACCTCATCGAGGGCCAGCGTGCCGGGGTACTGCTTGGAGATGCGGACGGTTTCGAGCAAAAGCCTGCCCCCCCCAATTTATTTGCTGGTCCACTCTTTGAGTTGTTTGGCGTACGCGGTGATCTCCTCTGGCTTGGTCCGGGTCAGCAGCACGCCATTGAGCGAGACTTTCTTTTCATAGGGTTGATGGCGAAGCGCCTTGAGCGCGGCTTGCACGCACTGCTGACCCATCTCGAAGGGGCGCTGGGCGGTGATGGCCTGCAGGATGTTGTCGGGCGATTGCAGAAATTCGAGGGCCTGGGCACTTACATCGATGCCGAAGACGGCGATTTTTCCGGCTTTGCCGGCGTTGCGCACGGCGAGGACAGCCCCGGTGGTTCCGCCTTCATTGGCGCCGTAGAAAATGTCGATGTCGGGGTTGGCGGTGAGAATGTCGGTCCCTTTTTTTACCGCCATGTCGGTGAGCCAGGCATCCTGCTCGGAGACGATGCTCACGCCGGGCAATTGGGTGACCTCTTTTTTGAAGCCGTTGACGCGGGCATCGCTTTGCTCGGGCACCTGGGACTTGAAGGCGAGGATGGCGATCTTGGCCTTGCCGCCCAGTTTTTCCTCGATGTATTTGCGGGCGGCTGTGCCGGTTTGCTCGCCGAGATTAGAGGCAGAGCACTCGATATCGGCCGCAGGGAAATCAGCGGCGATGGTGGTGTTGTTGGTGACGACGATGATGCCGGCATCGCTGGCTTGCTTGAGCGCCTGCACCGAGCCGGTCTTGCTCAGCGGCGAGATAAGGACGGCATCGACCTTTTGATTGACGTAGGTCTGAACAAGCTGAAATTCCTTATCCGGCTTGTTGTCGCTATTGCCCTCCATCAGCTCGACATGTTCCTTTGCGGCGGCGTCCTTCATTCCCAATTGGATAAGCCGGAAAAACTGGTCTTCCTGAAAGATGATGCCGGCCATTCGCACGGGTTTGGCGGTTGCGCCAGAAGGTGTTTCGGTCTTGCCGCAGCCACTCCAGCACAAACTTAGAGACAGGAAAAGGGCGGTAACTCCGGTTAGCGATATTCGCATACAGACCTCCAGAAAAAAGAAATGACCGTCTCGTGCGGAGGATGAGGGTAACTTACCGCAGTTTCGAGGATTTGGCGAAGGGTCGGTCGATTTTTTTGAATGGTGAACCGGTGAACTGGGAGTGAGGCTTTTTTTCATCATACCTACTGGCTCAAATTGGTTTGATTTCTTCGCCGCTGTTTCGCGTTTTGCCTGCTCCAGAACCAAGCCGTCCGCCTTTCCCATCGAGACCGCCAAGCCCGCTGAAACGGTATGATGTGGCCATGCGTCGGAACATGCCAATCTTCCTGGTTGTCGGCAGTGTCCTGCTGGTGGGGGTCGTAATATTCAGCCAATGGGAATTGAGGGTGTTGAGAATTGGCCACGTTCATGTCGTCACGGACAAAGTGGGTATGGGCGTAGTTTGGATTAAGCCTCCGATAACGTTCCATTCGAGCCCTGACGCGTGGAAGGATTATTTTTCGCTGCCATCCATACGAATCTACTGGCATGACCCATCAGGTTTTTTCTTTTTCCCCTGGTGGCTGGTTTTCCTGGCATGGTCATGCTCGGTTGTCCTTGCGAGGTACTTCACTCGTCCGAATCGCGCTGCCTCCGCCTTTCCCGTCGAAACCGCCAAGCCCGCTGAAACGGTGTGATGTGGCCATGCGTCCCGTGCATATCATCGGCATCATTGGCATTCTGGTCATCATCACGGGCGCGATTGTAACGAAGTATTACGCGTTTGGTGCGTATGCCCCACGTCCGGCCATTACGGCAGTTCCGTATGGTATCACATTCATATGGATGCCTTTTGAAGAAGATTGGCGCGTTGAACTAAATGCCGCGCAACCTACGACCCTTTATCAGCAGTATTTGCGTGCGCCGGATTTTCGTTTCAACAGTCAGGGAGGAGCCGTTCGTCTGCCGTGGTGGATGTTACTTCTGGGCTGGATGGTGCTGTGGGCTATCATCACATGGCTCAGACGACGGCGCGGGGGAAGGGCAGCTTTTCCGGTCGAAACGAAACCCGAGTTTGAGCGCGTATAATGCCCGCCATGCGAAGAGCCATCCGCATGTTCATCATCGTAGGAAGTGCCTTGCTGCTTGGGATGGCGGGATTGAGCCAGTGGTTGGGAGTCGATTGTTGGATCGGATACGCCCGTCTGGAAACCCTGCCGGATGGACTGGACGTTGTGTGGTATGGACGGTGTGGTATCAAAATGTATTTCTGTGATATTCTTCCTTCGGCAGCGCCTCAATTGGGCTATTTTGGAAGGCCCTTTGTCATCGATATGTCTCGCCCTGGGTTCCAATTGTCGTGGTGGTTCACGATTGCCGCATGGTGCGCGATAGCGGCCGTGTTCTGGCGATTTACGCGTCGCGTTAGCGGCCGCGCCTTTCCCGTCGAGACCGCCGGAGCGTCTGAAGGGGTATGATGCCGGCATGCCATTGCGGAATTAATGCTTATGGCGCCTCGTTGGTGTTGTTCCACAGGCGGCGGTAGGGGGGTGGGGCGGTGCTGTTGATGTCGACGGAGCGGAACCAGCCGACGTGGCCGTCGGCGAACAGGATGTTGATGCCCTTGCTGTCTGCCTTCTTGTGGCGGTTGCCGATAAGGTCTCCTGAGACTTCATTGGCCCAGCGGCCGTTCTTGTCGACGGCGCCTGTGAAGGGTCCGATCATCGTCGCAGCTATCGGGTACAGGTTGTAAGGAAACATGGGGAGGGGGCCGGGGTCGGTAATCTCGATGCCAAAGTCGCCGATGGCGATCATTTCCTGGGGCTTCTTGACCGTGGCGGCACGGAGTTCGCGGTATGGGCCGCGTTCATAACTCCAATGCCCCAGTCCAAGTCCCTCGGGCGGAACGATGGCGGAGTTATTGCCAAATATCCAGCCGCCGGAGTTGTATCCATAGGTAAAGTTGTAGGAGTCCCAGTTTTCGAATGGGAAACCTGAGCGTGACGCATCGGATGGTAATGTGGGAGTTGCCAGCAGCAGTGAATCGCCAAGCTGATAGCCGGCCCCGATGTGTTTTGCTTCCGCAGGCCTTCCCTTGGGGATCAGGAAATTCCAGATAAATTGGCTGGGGGCAGAGGGGCATTTGAACAGATGCCGTGCGCCATGGCCCACTTCGGCATTGAGACGGGGCGCCCAGAGGCAGCAGACATAGGTCGCCTTCGAGCCCTGGGAAGGGGTATTGTAATCGTTGTTGTACCACAGGCCGCCGGGATAGTAGCGGTGGTTGTTTACGTAGAGCACCAGGCTTTGGCCCATGCCGCGCAGGTTGGCGGCGCAGGCGGCGGTGCGCGCGGTGTTGCGGGCGCGGGAGAGCGTGGGGATGAGGATCGCCATGAGAATGGCGATGATGCCGATGACGACGAGAAGTTCGGGGAGGGTGAAGGCACGAAAGTGTTTCATCTTGAGTCCGCTGAGGGAGTTTCGGAAAGGTCACGGAATCTTGGGCAGCGGATTGGGCGCCACCCAACCTTTTCCCCATTCCAGCGTCCAGAGCTTCTGAAGCTTCACATTTTCAACATGCGTATCCAGGAATACGACGTTGACACTCTTGCCATGCCGCGCCACACAAAAAAGGCTCATACCCCAGGCATTCGCCGGCGACGGCCGACGCCCCTCGATATTCAAGTGCGCCGGTACACTATCCCTCGGCATAGGATGGCTCATAAAAAGAACACCATCGGCGAGCAGGGGGATCCTCCCCTCACAGATGGTAGCGGACATGTCATAAAGATAAGGGAATGCATCTTTACGGATGCCGTTGGGTACCGATGCTGTCTCCACGTTAAAAGGGCTCCCGTCGAAGTAGACCCAATTGTTGTAACAATACGCGCTATAAAACTGTTTTGTCCCATCCAGGATCCAAGGTCCCCAAGGCGAAGAGGAACTTCCCCAGGAGAAATTCGATTTGAAATCCCATGCCTCCGGGCATTGCACTAACGTCTCGCGCTTGCCGCTATAGGCCACCAACTTCTCCTGCCAACTCCGATGAAAACCATCGGAGTAATAAAAATAACCATCATCCAATGCCCATTTTCGCGGCCTGTAATCGGAAATGTAGCTATAGAATGCCAGACCCAGTTGCCGAAGGTTGCTCTGGCAGGCCGCCCGCTTACCGGCGGCCCGCGCGGAGGCCAGGGCGGGGATAAGTATGGCCAGCAACAGGGCGACGATGCCGATGACGACGAGGAGTTCGATGAGAGTAAAACCGCGGTGGGGTTTCATGATTCGGCCTCTCTCAAATACACCGCCCCGCGATCAGGTGATAAATCTTCATGCAGCTGGCGCTTAACCGATTACCCCCCATCGCTTGGGACGTTCCGTGGCCTGTACGGGGCGTTGTGTACGTGAGCGGGTTGGCGGCGCTTGGTTCGCCTGCGGATCTCCATCTCGTACAGGCCGCGAGAGAATCCCTGCGGTGGCGAGCCGTCGGTAACGCGCCAGCGTCCAAGAAAAACCTTCGGAGCACTTTCATCTTGCCACCTTCACGGAATCTTGGGCAGCGGGCTGGGCGGCACCCATTGGGAGTGCCAGTCGAGGGTCCAGAGCTGTTGGAGCTTGATGTTCTCGGCGTGGCCATCGAAGAAGCCGGCGTTGACACTTTTGCCGTGGCGGGCGATGCAGGCATAGCCTATGCCACTGCCGTTGTGCCAGGCGCCACCCAGAACAGTACCGGCAGCTTGTCCGTTGTTCAGATTGCTGGGTGCCGGGTCCGAAGGCCACGGTTGGATGTAATCGTCGACCGCATCGATAAAGACCGGGACATTCGACTCCCGCCTTCTTATGGGCAGCGCGAAATGATACTGCTTCACGGGATAATTACTATTTTTGTCTGTAAACCAAGTGTCGGCATTGATCAACCAATTGTTGAAGGCATACGCCCCGTAAATCCGCCTCCCTTCCTTGGATGGTTCCACGAAGACCCAAACCCATGGTGATTGCGCGTTTCCATACGCCCCCATCGATGGCGTCTCGAAAGGATTGGGCTGGTTGGCTTGCGGGCACAGCCAGAGCTTTTCATGAACGCCGTACCCGAAGTACGGATTCAGCCACCACAGCGGTAAGTCCGTTATTTTGGAAGGAGCCAGTAAACAGTTGTAATCGGCCACGTAAGTAGTGTGGGCCTGCGCAAGCTGCCGGACATTACTCAAGCAGGCCGTACGCCTGCCGGCGGCCCGCGCAGCGCTCAGGGAAGGGACAAGAATGGTGATGAGGATGGCGATGATGGCCACGACTACCAGCAATTCGATCAACGTAAATCCGTGGCGTCGGCTGCACATTGCATCTGCTCCTTGCGAGCCCGCTATTTGTCACGATTGATAGTGGGGAATGGGCCGCCCAAAAAAGAGGATGATGGAGTGTCCGTATACAGTTGCGTGGTCTGCGCATCGATTTTCTGCACGACTTTTTGCACAGGGTTCCGCATCACGCGGTTTCGACCGTCCGGGAATCGTAGTAGCTCATACGACCCGTCGGCTTTGATGATGTAGGCGATCCTTTGGATGGCATCGGACACATGTGTCTCGATCGGGAAGTCCAGCTGGAGATCGGCTACTTTCACCGTACCGATTTCGAACTTCTTGATTTCGAAGGTTCCCTGCTGGATGTAACCATCAGAGGTGGGAAAACCGATCTTCCTGAGCACCCGTTTTGGGACCCATACGTTCTGGACACGCTCTGCCTCAACCACTTCAATTCGCTGTGCCACGGTAGCTGTTGATACATCACCGCCAGAGTCTCGCGGCACGTAGGAGCTGACAATGTTGCAAACCATGAAGCCGCGAGCGGGATCAAGAGAATACCTGGTCCAGGAATTCGGAAATTCCTGGATGGTAAGGATCAAAGATGATGAGGATGGTGCAATCGCATCGGCCACAACCGCATCCGTTCGGCCTTCTCCCAGTGCAATGGCACGAAATTGCTCGATCCAGCTTGCGAAGTTGCCGTTATTCGTCACGAAAGGTCCTCCACCCATTTGCGTGGATCGCACGCCGATGATGGGATTGAGCAGGCTTCTATAAAACGTACTACCTTCCCATGGATAGATTTGCCCCGACCAATACTCCCTGTTACCACGCGGACCAGGATACGGATGGAGAGAGACTGTCTGCTGGCCATCCCAGTAATACTTTGTAGAGTCGGAATGCATTATGTCTGGATCATCGAGTTGCTCGAGCCAGAGCTTTTCGCCCAGGCGCTTTTGGAAATAGACTTTGCGGTGACTCAACATGGCCACCTTACTTGCGGGATCGATGTTTTCGTTGAGCTCTTCGCATGTGTATGAAAAGTTTTGAAGGCTCTGATCCCGCTCCTGCAGCCGGGCGATGATAAAATTCAGCCGCTTTTCCTGTGACCATGTGTTGTACGCTACTTTTGAGAATTCGGCGGCGGATGGCGCTGCTTCCTTTGTCGCGGCCTCAACCGGGCGCTGTTGTTCCGCCAATGTCGCCACGGGACGTTCCTGTGCCCACACCGTCCGTTGATAGGTGACCACGCCCGCCGCCGTCATCCCGGTTGCCAGGACAATATATGCCGCCGCCACCTGCGCCTTGAGCAGGCCCATCATGCCGATCGTGACCTTCGCGATCATTTGGGCCACTACGGGCGCTTCGCCGCCGACGGCGGCCAGCGTGCCATGCATCACCGCCGCGGGGGCTGGTGCTGGTGCGGCCATGCCGAGGAGCGCTCCGGTCAGTGCCACCATCGATGTCTGTGTACCGGGTTTTGCGAGTATCCGGCGCAGCTTGTCGAGTGCCCGTTGGATGCGCTTGTCGGCGGCGTCCTTGCTGATCCCCTGCCGTTGGGCCAATTCCTGGTGCGTCAACCCCTCAAAATAGGCGAGCACAATCGCCTCGCGCTCCGCGCCACCCAGGCGGTCCAGGGCCCGATCCAACTCGGCGCTCCAGGGCTCTTCTTGAATTTCCGATACCGTAGTTCGCATTTTTGCGGCCTTCCGTTCGTGGTTTATCCGCCGCCGTTGCCTTTGGAGTGCTGTGAGTGCCGCGTAGCGCGTCGTCCGCATCAGCCAGGCCGAAATGATCGTATCGGGCGCGAGCTGGCCGTACTTTTTCTGCAGGATGAGAAAAACCGCTTGTGTCACATCTGCGGCCAGGTGCGGGTCTTTTACTTGGCGCAAGGCCGCCGCATAGACCGCATCGACGTGCGCGCGCACGAGTTCTTCAAGCCCGTTGGGCGTTGCCGAAGCCCCCTTCGACATGACCGATGCCCTCATCGATGGCCGCCAAATCTTGTCCAGACAGGTTTGTGACAGTGGCTACCCGTTCTATTATCTCCGGCCAGTCCGCTCAAATGGACAAAAAAGTGCCAGAATATCGAATTCAGACAACGGGTGCGTTACCGGGCATCTCGTGCCAGTGTTCGGTGACGGTGGCGGCGACATGCTGAACTTAGGTGGATTAACCCTCTTCCAAGGCCACCACGGGCGGGGTAGGGCGGCGGTTGAGGTTTACGATGGCGACGCCGCCGATGGCGAGGGAGCCGCCGAGGAGGCTAAGCATCGTTGGGACTTCGCCGGAGTAGGGCCAGGCGATCAGCATGGCGAGGGCGGGGATGAAATACATGAAGCTCATGACGCGCGCGGCGGGCATGCGCACGGTGGCGTAGGCGAAGGTCATGTAGGCGATGGCTGCGGGAAATGCGCCCAGGTAGGCGACTTCGAGCGTGCGCACCGTGGGTACGTGGAGAATGGTTTGCCATGTGCTGATGGCGAACCAAGGGAGGAGCAGGCAGACGCCAGCCACGATGGTCCAGAGGGTGAACTCCAGGGCGCTGTAGTGGGAGAGGCAGCGCTTTTGGGTGATGACATAACAGGCGGAGCAGACGGCAGCGCCAACGATGAAAAACGCGGCAGGCTCGAATGAGAGGCCTTCTTTTGTTCCCATGACCAGGAGCGAAATCCCCAGGAAACTGACGGCGATGCCGAGGGCCTTGCGCCATTCGAGTTTTTCTTTGAGCAGGAATACGGCGAGGATGGCCGTCCAGACGGGGGCGGAGTTGATGAGCAGGCTGGCTGCGCCGGCGGATACGAAGTGTTCGCCGTAATTGAGGAGGGAATGATAGAGGGCGATGCCGGTGAGGCCGGTCAAGAAGAACCAGACGAGGTCTTTGCGTCGAGGCAAGCGGACACCTTTAAATGCCGCGTATATGCCGAGCACGACGCCGGCGATGACGAAGCGCAGGAGGGCTAGTTCACCAGCGCCGTAGCTTGTGCCCGCAGCGCCGTGGTTAGTGCCCGCCGACTTGATCACGGGGAAGGCCGACGCCCAGAGGATAATTGTGATCACCAGCGCAACTGCGACTCTGCCGGTGACGCCCTCATTTGACCTGTTCATCGTTGCCTTTCACGAAACAGGTGCGGGCGTGCCGTGGGGAAGGGGGCTTGGGGCAGCGCATTACAGGACGCATGATTGAATGGTTAAACGCTTCCTTACGGGTGCGTCTCTGATGGGAAAATGCTATTTTTTGTACCGAACAGGTCATTTGGGTACTATATATGAAGGAGAAGCGTGTGCCAGTGGCCGGTGGGCCAGTGGCGGTTATGCTGGAAGGGATACACCATGACGTTCGACGAATTCTTTCACGAGATGGATCAATACAAGGAGCGGGTTGCGCTGCATGTCTTGGATGAGCGGTTGAAGGAATTGGAGATTAATTGGGAGGAGATCAAGCCATTTGTGAAGTTCGATCCGCAGGGGTATCGCCGCAACCTGATGCGTGCTGGGCCGGCGTATCATGCACTTATCCTTTGTTGGTCGCATGGTCAGCGGAGCCCGATCCATGACCACCGCGGGTCGAGCTGTGGGGTGCGGGTGTTGAAGGGTGTGGCGACTGAGACGATTTTTGAACGTACTTCTGAAGGGCATATTTACGCGACGAAGTCGAATCGCCTGCCGACGGGGTATACCTGTGGCAGCCAGGATTCGGATATTCACCAGATCAGCAATATCGAGCCGGATGGTGGCGATCTGATCACGCTGCACATTTATTCGCCGCCGCTCCTGGTGATGGGGACTTATTCGCTGATGGGGTTGCAGCGCGGGGAGTATTCCGACCGCGTTCACGAATTCTATGCGGGGGCGGGAATCTGATTCGGCTGCACATCGCTGCCGATTCGGATACGATTTGCAACCCATGGCTTCCAGAACTGAAGTTTCTCAGGTCCTTGTGGACCCGCGTACCGAGTTGGCGAGCGCGCGCCCGGAAGCGGTCAAACAGCACGGGGGAAAGGGGGTCGGGTGGGGCATCCTGGCATGTCTACTGATTACGGGCGCGGCGTGGCAACTGAGCGAGTTGCCTTTCTCCCCTTTTACAATTGTCAGGAACGGCAAGCCCCAGCATCCCATCGAGCCGGTGATGATGGCGATCATTCTGGGGATGATCATCGCCAATCTAATCCCGCTGCCCAAGGCGCTGCAGAAAGGGATAAAGTTCAGTGCCAAGCGGTTTTTGCCGCTGGGCGTGATTTTTTTGGGGGCACGGCTCGACTTTAACCAGATTATCCGGGTGGGTAGCGCGGGACTGCTCATGAGTCTCGCAACTATCATCATGGGGCTGGGTCTGTTTCTTCTGTTCATTCGTCTTGGTTGGGTGCGTCAGAAGCTCGGGCTGCTGCTGGGGATCGGCACCGCCATCTGCGGAGGGACAGCAATTGTCGCCGCCGCGCCGGTGATTGAGGCAGACGAGCAAGATGTCACCTTTGGCGTGGCGACGGTTACGCTCTGCGGGTTGGTCGCGATGTTCGTGCTGCCGGTGTTGGCGGGCATCATGCACTTAAGTCCGCGCGCTTATGGCATGTGGGCTGGACTCTCGATTCATCAGACGCCGCAGGTGATCGCTGCGGGGTTTGCGCTGGGTGAAGAAAGTGGTGCGTATGCAACCACGGTGAAACTTTCGCGCGTTTGTTTGCTGGCGCCGGTGCTGATGCTGATCGGCTGGCAAGCAGCGCGCATGCAGTTGATCGAAGGGGGTCCCGGTACGAAGCGCATCCATTGGGCGCGCATGTTTCCGATGTTTGTGCTGGGTTTCATTGCGATGGCCTTGTTGCGCACGCTTGGGCTGCTGCCTGAGTGGTCCACGCATTTCCAGCACTGGCCAGCATTCATTGCCAAAGATGGGACGTATCACATAAGTATCGCCGGACTTTGTGAGGATTTGTCCAAGTTCTTTATCGTCATCTCGATGGCGGGGGTCGGCCTGGAGACGCGATTCAGTGCATTTAAGCAAACCGGGCTCAAGCCGCTGGTGATGAGCTTTGCCGCCGCCATTGTTATCTGCGTGGTGATTCTCATCTGTCTCTTAGCAGCCCACGTTTAACAGTTCTCATTAAAAAGGGTAAGCAAAAACAAAGGGCAGGATGGTCCCACGATGCCATCCTGCCCTACCCACAGTTTCTCCCCACGACCGTGCGATGATTTTTATCATCGAATGTTGAGCATCCGCTCCCCCGGGTTCGGAATAAATAGCGAGTTCTATGACTGAGAGGTGCAGATTAAAATCGATACGGGTGCAAAATTCGCAACGACTGCGATTTTTTAATAATTGGACTGTGGTTTTAATAATTGAGAGTGCCTTAGTGGGCCAGGAACTTCAGGATTGCTTTCATGAACGCGGGAAGGTCGTCGGGGCGGCGTGAACTGATGAAATGACGATCTATTACACATTCGCAATCTTCAAAGATTGCCCCGGCATTTATTAGATCATCTCTAATGCCGGGTGAGCCGGTGACCTTCACACCTTTATAGATCCCCGCGGAAATAGGCATCCAGCCGCCATGACATATTGCTGCGACCAATTTGCCGGATTGGTGAAATTCGCGAAGTAGTTGTTTGACCTTTTCATCGCGGCGGAGTTTGTCGGGCATCCATCCACCCGCGCAGATGACACCCGAAAAGTCGTTGGAACGCATATCGGCGATAGCGGCATCGCTGGTGGCAGGGTAGCCGTGCTTTCCCAGATACTTAACGTTCGCCTTGGGCCCCGCGATTACCGGCGTGATCCCGGCTTCCTGGAGGCGGTACTTGGGATAGACCAGTTCCATGTCCTCGTAGGCGTCTTCGATGAAGATGAGGATTTGTTGAGGCATTGTGCACCATTTAACTTCATTTCTTGTTGAACATCCGAGCCACGAACAAAAAGCAAATCGCGATTACCACGAATGCCACACCCAGCGACAGCAGAGTTATCCACCATGGTATTGGGATCGTATAGTAATCAACGGAATACAATGCGGCCGAGCAGTTCATGTGGGACCTTTGACCTAGATAGATTAGTTCATTCCACAGGATCCCATGCGTTTGCCGCAGCCGCACATGCCGGAGTGGACGTGGCCGCCTTGGGAAGCTGAACCTCTTTCGGCGGCGGCGCCGACGGCTACGACGGAGAGCTTGCGGCCGGTCTTTTTGCTGCCGCAGTGGGGGCAGGTGGATTTCTGGTCGCGGGCGCTCATGGTGGTCATCTGTTCAAAATCCTTGTCGCAAGAATCGCAATGAAATTCATAAATCGGCATCGGTGCTCCTTTAAATTGCTGCCGAGCATTATACCTTTTTCCTAACCCTGGAGCGTGGAAGAATCCTTCGCCCCGAGCGACTTGTAGATTTCGCGGGTCGCCTGTGAGTGGTTGAGTGTATAGAAATGGATGCCACGGACCTGATGATCGAGCAGGTCGCGGGCCTGTTCGGTGGCCCAGTGGATGCCGACGTTGCGCACTCCTTCGGCATTCTGTCCCGCGCGCACGATGGCACGCTGGAGGCGGGCTGGATAGCGGGCACCCAGGGCGAGTTCGGGGATGCGCTTGTAGGTGCCGAGGGACGTGATGGGCATGAGGCCGGCGATGATGGGGATATGAATGCCGGCGAGCTCGCAACGTTCGCGAAAATCGTAAAAGTCGCGATTGTCGAAGAACAATTGCGTGACCAAGTAGTCCGCGCCGGCATCGACCTTGGCCTTGAGATAATCCATTTCGAGGGTGCGGTTGGGAGTGGCGGGATGACCTTCAGGAAAGCCGGCGATGCCGATGCCGAAGGGCTTGTGCGTGCCGGGCAGGTTCTTTTCGCTGAACGCGCGGATGAATCGGACGAGGTCGATGGCGTGCTTGAAGGAGTCGTGTGAACGGTCGTAGCCGGCGAGGTCGCGGGGAGGGTCGCCGCCGAGGGCGAGGATATTCGAGACGCCGTTTTCGGCGTAATGCTCGAGGATGTCGGCGATTTCGTTTTCCTTATGGTAGACGCAGGTGAGGTGGGGGACGGGGTCGAGCGTGGTCGTTCCCTTGATGCGGACGACGAGGTTGTGGGTGCGCTCGCGAGTCGAACCGCCCGCGCCGTAGGTGACCGAGACGAACGAGGGCTTGAGCACTTCGAGCTCGCGAATGTGCGCGAAGAGTTGTTCCGCGGCCTCATCAGTCTTTGGCGGGAAAAACTCGAACGAAAAGGTGGTCTTATGTGCGGCGAATATGTCGCGGATGTGCATCGGTTCTAATCCTTTAATCCTTTCATCCGGATAAACGGATGATACTTGGCCTGGTATGGCAACACAAGGCTTTCGCACAAACCAAGGGTGGCTGTGCGATTATCTATTATCGGCAGAATGTAGCGCGGATGAAAATGCAGGGTGTGGCCGTAATTATGCGAAAATATTGGTCGGCAGATTTGGCGGAGCCGGGAATGGCGCCTGGCATGAGGGGCAGAGTGCATCGGAAGGCCGCCGGGGCTTGCGGCAATTGGGGCACGAAAGCAGGCGCGGCAGCCAATGCATTGCACCAAGAAGGAGCAGCATCATCGGGCCAAAGACAAGGGCGGAGAGTATCCAGAGCCACTTGAAGCGTACGGCGTATCGGCGGGCCAGCAGCCACATGGCGAGACCCGCAATCGCAAGGGTCACCGCGGCAGCGCCAAGATAGGCGCGGCGATCGGGTAGACCATAGCGATCATGCCATACACCATAAAGATTTTCCGACAGGCTGTTGCGGGTTTGAACAATCGTGCCTAACAGGGCCTGTGCCGGCATATTTGTAAGCGCATCGACCACGCCATCCGCCATCTGGCAATTTTGAATGATCTCGGCGTGTACAGGTGGTGGCCAGACAGGTGGGGGATCAATTTGCAGTGCCACGAATTCTGCGTGTTCCAGTCGGTGTCCGGCATCATCGAAAATCTCGACGGTATCCTTTTCCCGGGGAAGCGGGCGCAGAGGTGAATACCAAAGCACCCAGCGATTGCGATCTTCGATCCGAGTCACGGTCAGGATATACTTCGCCGGTGATTTTGCCAGCGGTAAGGCCAGACGCAAGTCCGGACTCGTGCGCGAATAGACCAGCAGTAGATCGGGCGTCAACGCAAAATTCCAGTTAACGCGAGCGTTTCCTGAATCGACATACCAATTGACTGCCGTTTGAAGGATGCGGGCGCCGGATGGAAAGTGCATGATTGGTTCGAGTTTTCGTTCTTTCAGATAGACATTGAAGAGGCCCCGTTCCGATTGCAGTGGGTTCACATTCAGTCCCTGTATCGGATACGCGGGTTGTGGCGATGCCCCGGTCGCGGAAAATCCTCCCGCATCCAGGGTGCCGATGAATGCCCGCGTCGCATGATCGTATCCGTAAAACCTGCCGGCGGTGGGCACGTAAAACCACCGTTCCTTGATCTGCGAGCTGTACTGTCTTTCCTCCAATACCGTTCGCTCCACCATCAGTTCCAGCTGGTGATATTGATTTTGTGGCTGCGGGAAAGGTCCGGTGAAAGTGATTCTTCCCAGTGGCTGTTTTCGCGCTTCGAGCACGGTCGCCGGGTCGAGCGCTGAGCCTTGGCCGGTCACCCGCGTGAAGGAGTAACGCTTCGGATCGACAGGTTCCCCATCAGGGTGTGGAGTCGAATAGTTGCACTTTACGACATCCCCATCTGGAAGGAGGAAATGAGTCGTGACGGTCCGATTTATTTCATCGATCCGATAAGGGAACTTCGTCGCGGCATCGCGGGCCAATGTGAGATTCATTTCATGCAGTGGTATTTCGAGCATTACAAAGATTGCGGAAAAGCTGATGAAGAGTACGACAAACGTGGCTACCCGCGTGATGCGCGGCGCACGGAGCGCATAGCCATGCGATAGATGCGCCCCAATTGCCGCCAGCATGAAGGTGCCCGCGACGGCCGTGCAGATCAGGATCGCCTGCCAGAAGCCGGGCACGAAAAACGCGGCAACCGAACATAAAACCGCCATGCAGATGGGTATCAGGCGCGAGCCAAAGATGGATGCCTCGCGCCCCGTCACCAGTAATCCCGCGAAGTAGTAGACGATGCCCACACAGAAGTCGGAGATCGGGGGCAGCATGAAGCGCCAGTGAAAGAAATGGCCGCCCAGACCCACGGCCGACACGATAAATAAAATAGCCAATGGCACGCCTGCGGCGATGCCATAGAGCGCAAGACCGGCGAGCGCGCGGCCGAAAAACAACGTGGCCCGGCTTACCGGCCGATGCATCAGAAAGGCCCACAGGTCAAAGGGCCGGTCGAATCCCGGTTGAAGCGTTCCCAGCATGAGGCCAACGATTGGGCATCCAACCATGATCCAGGGCTCCGCAACCTGTAGAAGCAAAAAGCCGCTTCCCCACCAATAAGTTCTGTCTTCGCCGGCGAAGTAGTAAACGCCTCCAACGAGCAGCGTAATCAATCCAACAAGCATCAGGACGGCGAATGCCGCCATGCGGTTCTGTCGAAATTCTTTCCAAAAAACCGCGCGTAACACCCGAAGTATTGGCGCGCCCACGAGTGGCGCTTCATGCGCGCCGGAGGAATGCTTTGACGACCCAACGGCAGGTGGGCTGGGCGGGGGATCGGAAATGGTCATCATGCCGCACCTCCAACGTTTTCCAGAGAACGGCCCTTGTTATTCTGATCGGACCCAGATGAGTTTTCGTAAGAGTTACTCTCAAAGATCCCTGTTGCGCCCAGCGCGGGCGACGGTGCCGCTGCCCTGCACTGGCCACATATCTCCGCGTCGGCTCGCCGCATTTTTGCGCACTTGACGCATCGCACCATCAATGGCAGGCCGCGCAAGCACAACATCATCACCAGTGCCAGCGGTCCCAGGATCAGTATGACGACCATCCATTATCAGTGGAGCGATGAGAGTCGCCGCCGCGAACATCTCCGGTAATGCAGTCTGCCTATGCCAATTAAATCTGGAACTATTTCGGAGATCGTGCGCGTACCAGATTAAGACTCCGAACAGAATGATCCCATAGACAATGCCTCCCAATGTCGCCAGGGGCGCCTGCTCTCGTAGTTCCTTGAATGCGATTGCGCGCATCGCATCCGCCAGCGCAGCCTTGCGATAGCGCGCGGCCTGTGGCGAGCCTCCCGATGGCGCTTGCGCCCGCGGCGATGACATCGTCATCATGCCGCACCTCCGATCTTCTCGAGAAGGAATCCTCGATTGCGCTGTTCCGACATATAGGCCATGATCGCCTCCTGAAAATTGATTGGCTGCCGCTCCATCTCCACCGGTCCGAGTGCCGCGAGTGCTCCATCCAAGTCCTCTGCCGGGTTCGCCACTGTCAGCCGCAACGTGTTATTCACCCGCAGCATATCCAGCAGTCCAGGTATCGTTGGCAACGCTGGTGGACCACTGGCGAAGGTCAGTTGATAGTGCGCGATCCGGCGGCGGAATTCTTCCAGCGGGCAGGCAGCGCGCAGGACTGAGCGATCGAGAATGAGCAGATAGTCCGCGACGCGCTCGATGTCATCGAGCAGGTGCGAGGAGAGCAGGACGGTGCGGTTGGGGTTGCGGGTGATGTAGAGGATGGATTCGAGGAGGGCACGGCGGGCGACGGGATCGAGGCCGAGGGCGGGATCGTCGAGG
>JADMIO011298086.1_pt1 | contig 19373 bp, 15 predicted proteins | sample 8958161 | NCBI WGS metagenome assembly JADMIO01 (sample SAMN16585339, study PRJNA669376) | soil metagenome | isolation source: Crop rotation soil | place: USA: Cullars Rotation, Alabama | collected 2011
CAACGTGACCAATCGTCCCAACGTTCACGTGCGGCTTGTTGCGTTCGAACTTTTCTTTGGACACGGCGACCTTCCTCTAGAAATTCAGTCTCAAAAAACCCAACCGCCTGAAGCATCGTTGGAGCTCACGATCGGAATCGAACCGATGACCTCTTCCTTACCAAGGAAGTGCTCTACCGACTGAGCTACGTGAGCGACGAACCAATCAGGCGAAACCGGTACCTCATCAACCTGGCGAGCAACTGTCTTCGGCATCGCGACTGGCGGCTGGAGCGGGTAGCGGGAATCGAACCCGCGTCATCAGCTTGGAAGGCTGAGGTTCTACCATTGAACTACACCCGCCAAGACCGCTGTCGCTCTCACCCAATCGCCTGCATTTCTCCCGTTTCACGCCGAGGCCCTCAGTGGTGGAGGGGGTAGGATTCGAACCTACGAAGGCGTAAGCCGGCAGATTTACAGTCTGCTCCCGTTGGCCGCTTGGGTACCCCTCCGCGCAAAAACGAGCCGCGTATTCTGGTTTCGAGGTCGAGCTAAGTCAACGCAATATTCGGGCCATTTTTGAAGGCCCAGGGCAGTCAGCGCGTTCCCAGCAATTCATCGGGGAAGTCCGCCGCCAACCTGGCGTGCCCGGCCTGCAGGTCTTCGGGCAATTCGAAAGGGCCGTAGACCAGCCGCTTCAAGCGGCTCACTTCATAGCCCGCCGCTTCGAACAGGCGGCGGACCTCGCGGTTGCGGCCCTCGCGCAACGCGACCTGGAACCAGGCGTGTCCCTCGGAGCGGCCGGCAGGCTCGATCCTGTCGAAGCGGGCCGGGCCGTCTTCGAGCTGGATTCCGCGCAACAGCCGCGCGACCAGCTCTGGCCCGGGCGCGCCGCGCACGCGGACGAGATAACGACGCTCCACCTCGAAGGAGGGATGCATCAGCCGATGGGCCACTGCTCCATCGTTGGTAAACAGGAGCAGGCCGGAGGTGTTCACATCGAGGCGGCCAACCACCACCCAGCGGCCAGCGGGCGCCGCCGGCAGCCGGTCGAATACCGTGGGCCTGCCCTGCGGGTCATGGCGGGTGGTCACCTCGCCCACAGGCTTGTGATAAAGGAGTACCACCGGCCGCGTGGTCGCTTGCGCCGCTTCCACACCTGGGAGCTCCAGTCGCCGGCCGTCCAGCTCGAAGCGGTCCGTGGGTTCGGCTTTGTCGCCGAGCTTGGCGACCTGTCCGTTTACCGAAAGGCGACCGGCGGCCAACCACCCCTCGATGCCGCGCCGCGACCCCAGGCCCGCTGCGGCCAGCAATTTCTGGATGCGCTCGGCCACCGACGGTCCGTCAGCGGATGGGCAGGGAGAGCCGACCCAGCAACTCGGCCTTGGCTTCGGGCTCGCGGGCCTCGATGGCCTGGTCGATCAGCCGCCGCGAGAGGTGCGTGCCGAACAGCTGCATGAAGTCGTAGGCGAAATTGCGCAGCAGGGTGCCGCGCCGGAACCCGACCCAGGTGGTGTGGATGGGGAACAGGTGCGAGGCATCCACCATCACGAGGTCCGAATCCAGGTCTGGCTCGTAGGCGACGCTGGCCACGATGCCCACCCCCATCCCCAGCCGCACATAGGTCTTGATGACGTCCGAATCGCGGGCGGTCAGTGCCACGCGCGGCTTCAGGCCCTCGCGCGCGAACAGGGTTTCCAGCGAGGAGGGCCCGCTGAAGCTGAATACATAGGTGACCAGCGGATACTTCTCGAGGATCTGCAGGGTCAGCTTGGGAGCGTCCTTGCGAGCCAATGCATGCGTTTTCGGAACAATCACCTGTCTATGCCACCGATATACAGGGAGAAGCACTAATTCCGGGAACAATGCCTCGGATCCGGTGGCGATGGCGATCTGCACACGGTCACTGGCCACCATCTCGGAAATCTGCTCCGAAGTGCCCTGGTGCAGGTGCAGGTCGACCTCCGGGTAGCGCTTGCGGAAGGCCTGGATGACGGGAGGCAGCACATACCGCGCTTGGGTGTGGGTGGTGGCGATGGACAGCGTGCCGCGGGCATCCTGGTTCAGGTCGGCCGCCACTGAGCGCAGGCTTTCGATCTCCGCCAGCGCGCGCGATGCGTACTCCAGCACCTTCACGCCTTCCGGGGTGACGCGTGCAAAGCTGCGCCCCTCGCGCACGAACAGGTCGAATCCCAGCTCCTTTTCCAGCTCTTTCAGCGCGCGGCTGATGGCCGGCTGCGAAGTGCCGAGCGCGGCCGCGGCGTTGGTAACCGACAGCCCATTGCGGGCAACCGCGAGCGCGTACTGGAGTTGATGGAAGTTCATGACTGGCCGGCCCTCGAGTGAAATGCATTATAACGAATAGTTATTAACCCTTCACCCGTCGCCGTATACCTTTTGCCTTCACCAATAGGGCTTTACAGTCGCGCTCCGCTCAGCCGGATCGACGGCCCGACATAACGACAAGGACTAGCGATGATCTACAACAGCATCCTGGACACGATCGGCCGTACGCCGGTGGTCAAGATCAATCGCCTGGCCCCCACCGGGGTCACCCTGTATGTCAAATGCGAGTTCTTCAATCCGGCCAGTTCGGTGAAGGATCGCCTCGCCCTCGCCATCATCGAAGACGCCGAGAAAAGCGGCGCGCTGAAGCCCGGCCAGACTGTGGTCGAAGCCACCTCGGGCAACACCGGTATCGCACTCGCCATGGTCTGCGCCGCCAAGGGCTACCCCTTCGTGTCGCTGATGGTGGAAACCTTCTCGGTGGAGCGGCGCAAGATCATGCGCATGCTGGGCGCGAAGGTGATCCTCACGCCCGCAGCCGAGCGCGGTACCGGCATGGTGCGCAAGGCCGAAGAACTGGCGACGAAGCACGGCTGGTTCCTCGCGCGCCAGTTCGAGAACCAGGCCAACCCCGCTTACCACCGCAACACCACGGGGCCCGAGATCCTCAGCGATTTCGCCAGCAAGCGGCTGGATGCCTTCGTGTCGGGCTGGGGCACCGGCGGCACCGTCACTGGCGCCGGCGAGATCATCAAGCTCGCGCGTCCTGACACGAAGATCGTGCTGGCCGAACCGGAAAACGCCGCGCTGGTGTCGGGCAAGGCATTCGCCCCGCACAAGATCCAGGGCTGGACCCCGGACTTCGTGCCCAAGGTGCTCAACACCAAGATCGCGGATCGCATCGTGCCGGTAAGTGATGCCGATGCCATCGCGACAGCCCGCCTGCTCGCGACGCAGGAAGGCATCTTCTGCGGCATTTCTTCTGGCGCGACCTTCGCGGCTGCATTGACGGTGGCGCGCGAAGCGGCGCCCGGCAGCGTGATCCTCGCGATGCTGCCGGATACCGGCGAACGCTATCTGTCGACGGCGCTGGCCGAAGGCATCAACGAAGGCAGCGACTCCGAGCCGTGAACGCAGTGCGTAAAGAATTGCCCGAGGTTTCCGCCGTGCGCTACGCATTGCTGCCGGAACCCTTCCCCATGCGGAAGGGTGGCGTGCTGCATGGCGCGCAGGTGGCCTATGAATGCTGGGGTGAACTGAACAAGGCCCGCAGCAATGCCATCCTGCTGTTCACTGGCCTGTCGCCTTCATCGCACGCGGCCTCGTCACCCGAAAGCCCGGAACCGGGCTGGTGGGAACGCATGATCGGCCCCGGTCGCGCCATCGACACCGACCAGTACTTCGTGATGTGCGTGAATTCGCTGGGCAGCTGCTTCGGTTCCACCGGGCCTGCTTCGGTGAACCCGGCCACCGGCAAGCCCTGGAAGCTGGACTTCCCGGAACTCGCGGTCGAAGACATCGCGCGCGCCGGCTTCGAAGCCGCACGCACGCTCGGCATCGAGAAGCTTGACACCGTGATGGGACCTTCACTCGGCGGCATGGTGGTGACGGCGTTCGCCGCCGCCTGCCCTGGCGGCACGCGTCGCCTGCTTTCCATTTCGGGTTCTTCGGCCGCCTCACCCTTCGCGATCGCGTTGCGCGCCGTACAGCGCGAAGCCGTGATGAGCGATGTCGCGTGGAACCGCGGCGAGTACGCCGAGAACGAAGCCGGCCCGCAGGCAGGCATGCGCATCGCGCGCAAGATGGGCACGATCACCTACCGCTCCGCGGCCGAATGGTCAGGCCGGTTCGGCCGCTCGGGGCTCACGGAAGTTGGCCAGCGCTCGGTGCAGGCCGCACTGGCGCGCGTGCCGGTTGGTTTCGGTCCACGCTTCGCGGTGGAGACCTATCTCGAGGCGCAAGCGGAAAAGTTCGTGCGGGTATTCGACCCAAACTGCTATCTCTACCTGTCACGTGCCATGGATTGCTTCGACATCGCCGACCACGGCGCACCGCCTGAGGTATATCGCCGCTCCGGGGTGGAGAAGGCGCTGGTGGTGGGCGTGGAATCCGACTTCCTGTTCAAGATCGAAGAGCAGGCGCAGATCGCCGCGGACCTTGAAGCCGCCGGCATCGCGACCACGTTCAAGCCGCTGAACAGCATCGAAGGACACGACGCCTTCCTGGTCGACCTGCCGCAGTTCGACGCGGCGATTCGCGGCTTCCTCAACAGCTGATTTCACTGGCGGGCGTCGCACCCGCCAGGGCTCTGGTCACCTCGCAGGCTGCCGGGGCCTGCGACGCTGCAGCGCCAACCGCCCCGTCGCCAGCAACATCGCAAGCAGCGACATCAGGTCGAGTGCACCGCCACCGCCCTTGCCTGAAGAAGCCGGTTGGTCGTTGTCTGCGAGCGTCACCGTGGCGGCGGCAGGCGTGCTGACCTCATAGCCCGTACCGGCCACCATCGTCAGGATCGCCGTTTCCGCGCCCTCGTCCAGCGCATCGTCGATGGGAGTGAGCGCGACCACCACCGACCTTTGCCCGGCCGGAATCACGAAGCTGTTCGGCAGCGTCACGTAGTCGACGCCGTTGGTGGCGGTGCCTGAATACGCGACGTTCACGGTCATGGCGTTGGCGGTACTACCCGTGCGCGTCAGTGTGAAAGCGCCGGCTTCGGGACCGGCCTCGGCAGCGCTCGAATCACTGGCCACCACCAGCGCAACGGGTTCATCGGACAGGCAAGCCGTGGTGCCGGCGCTCGCAGGTGCCGTCGTCGTCGAGCTGGTCGCCGCCAGCGTGATCGTCGCGGTGTCCGTCCTGCCCGCATCATCGGTGACCACCAGCTGGATGACCGTGGTTCCCGTCGCCGGTGCCTGGATCGAGGTCGCGGTCGTGCCATTGGAGGTCAGCGTGCCAGGCCCGCTGACCACCGACCACGCGTAGCTGGCGATCGTCCTGCCGCAGGCGCCGGCGCTACCGCCAGCCTGCAGCGCAACCGATGCATTGGCCGCGAAGGTAGCCGGTGCCGAGATGGCGGCAATGGGGCGCAGCGCCTCGTTCACGGCGCCGTTCGCGTTGGCCATGCCGGCGCCGCATGTCGCGGTGGTGCAGATGCACTCGGCGGTCTGCAGGTCACCGACGAACGCGGGTATGTGGCAGACAGTGGTCGTGGTATCGCTGGTGGTCGGGAACGGCAGCGCACTCGCCTTCATGCGGCTGATGAGCTGCGCCGACTTCAGGTTGCCGTTGACGCTCAGCATCAGCCCCGCGATGCCAGAGACAATCGGCGCGGAAAAGCTGGTGCCCACGTTGTAATTGAGCTGGTCGGTGTAAGAGTTCGTGCCCGGCACCGTCGTACCCAGGTTCGCCGTGGTGTCGATGGAGAACAGGCAGGGCGCACCCTGCGCGGTATTCACGCAGTTGCCGCCGGGGGCACCCAGGGCGATCTGCGGTCCCAGGCTGCTGAAGCCGACTTTCGTGCCGGCGTGGCGCAGCCCGAGAATGGCCATGGCGCCGGCACAGTTCGCCGGCGAATCAACCGGGCCACCTTCGTTGCCTGCTGAAACAACCACCAGCGCACCAGTGGCCGTCGCTGCGGCAACCGCATCCCTGGAGGCGTCATCGCAGACAGCGCCCTCACTACCCAGGCTCAGGTTGATGACGCGAGCGGGATTGGTATTCATTGGCACGCCCGGCACGGAAAGGCCCGCCGCCCAGCGCATTCCTTGCAACACGTCCGAATTGAAACCACCGCACTTGCCCAGCACCCGCACGGGCAGGATGGTGCTGCTCCACATCACGCCGGCCACGCCGATGCCGTTGTCGCTGAGCGCGGAGATGATCCCGGAGACGCGCGTGCCATGCCAGGAGCTGTTCGAAACGGCCCCGCAGCTGTCTTCTGAACTCACCCAATCCCCGGGATCGGCAGGATTGTCATCGCGGCCGTTACCGTCATTGGCCATCTTGAAATCGAGCGTGCCATTCGGGGACACGAAGTCGTAGCCGGGCAGCAACCTGCCACCCGCGCTCATGCGACCCAGATCCGGATGCTCGAACAGCACGCCGGTATCCAGCACCGCCACCACCACGCCGCGCCTGCCGACCGTGGTATCCCACGCCGCCTGCGCGCGGATGGCGCTGAGCTGTGCCGAGGCGAGATACCACTGGCCACTGAACCGGGGATCGTTTGGCGTGGCATGCGGATAGACACGCCGGTCGGGCACCGCGTATTCCACCTCGCTGTCGGCGCGCAACCGCGCCAGCGTCTCGGCCAGGCTCTCATTGCCGGCCTGCGGCGAAACCTTGAGCACATGCATGTCGCCGCCCATCGCGCGCGCTGCCTGCACATTGAGGCGCATGCGGCGAGCCAGCGAATCGATGCGCGCGCTGTCCACGGCCGCCGCCGCTGCCTCGCCACTGGCCGCAGCCTGCGCCTGCACGCGCGAAGCCGGACGGAACTTCACGATCACGCGTTCGATCGTGTCCTGCGCCTGTGCCTTGGGCCGGGTCAGCGCGGGGTTGTATTCAGCCGCAGCGGCATATGGTGCCCGCAGCGCCGCGGCGGCGACGATGAATGCGGAAAAGCCAACCAGCAAGGCCGCCTTCCGCATGAAGATGATCGAACGCATGCTCGGCAGCCCCTGTACGAATGCCCCCTCGGCGATGGGGCAATCATACGAGGCGAACCAGCTCCATGCCGCAGTCGTGGCGCTGCGACGCCCGGGTTGGGCGACGTGTCGCCATTTGTGAGCGCGAACTCACAATTCGGAAGGGATCCCGGACCGGCGTTCCCGCGGCGGCGGTGCCAGCTGGCCCCTGCCGGCACGGACGCCAATGCCTTCGCTCTACTGCAGGAAGCCCACCTTCACCTCTTCTTCCGACAACAACCGCACCGGCACCGGCTTGGTACGCCAGATATCACGCGCGTACTCACGGATGGTGCGATCCGACGAGAACATCCCCGAGCGCGCGCTGTTGAGGATGGACATGCGCGCCCAGGATTCCACATCGGTGTAAGCCGCCGACACCTTGTGCTGGCATTCGCGATACGAGGAAAAATCGGCCAGCACCAGGTAGGGATCGTGGAAGGTCAGGTTGTCGAGCAGGGGCCGGAACAAGTCGGTGTCGCCGCGCGAGAAGAAGCCACTGCGAATGAGATCCAGCACCTCGGAGAGCATCGGGTCGCGCGCACAGGCTTCCAGCGGCCGGTAACCCTGGCGCCAGATCTGCGCGACCTCCTCGGTGCTGTAGCCGAACAAGAAGAAATTCTCCGCCCCCACCTGCTCGCGGATCTCCACGTTGGCGCCATCCATGGTGCCGATGGTCAGCGCGCCATTCATGGTGAACTTCATGTTGCCGGTACCGGAGGCTTCCTTGCCGGCAGTGGAGATCTGCTCCGAGAGATCCGCCGCCGGATAGATGCGATGGCCGTTGCTCACGTTGAAGTTCGGCAGGTACACCACCTTCAGCCGGTCGCGGATCGCGCTGTCGCGATTCACCACGTCGCCCACGGCATTGATCAACTTGATGATCAACTTGGCCATGCGGTAGCCCGGCGCGGCCTTGCCACCGAAGATGAAGGTGCGTGGCGGCAGGTCCAGGTTCGGGTCCGCCTTCAGCTGCAGGTACAGCGCGATCACATGCAGGATGTTCAGGTGCTGGCGCTTGTACTCGTGGATGCGCTTCACCTGCACGTCGAACATCGACAGCGGGTCCACCGCCACGCCGGTGCGTTCCAGCGCCAGCTGCGCGAAGTCGCGCTTGTTGGCCTGCTTGATGGCCTGCCATGCGGCGCGGAAGCCCGCGTCATCGGCCAGTGGCTCCAGTCGCTTCAGTTCGTTGAGGTCGGTGATCCACGCCGTGCCGATGGAGGCGGTCACGAGCCTGGCGAGCTGTGGATTCGCCAGCACCATCCAGCGCCGCGGCGTCACGCCATTGGTCTTGTTCTGGAACTTGTGCGGGAACAGCTCGTGGAAATCCTTCAGCACGTCGCTCTTCAGCAGCTCCGAGTGCAGCGCCGCCACGCCATTGATGGTGTGCGCGCCCACGCAGGCCAGGTGCGCCATGCGCACGTAGCGTTCGCCGCGCTCGTCGATCAGCGACAGGCGCGCCAGCCGCTCCTCGTCGTTGAGGAAGCGGATGCGCACCTGGTCCAGGAAGCGCGCATTGATCTCGTAGATGATCTCCAGGTGCCGCGGCAGCACGCGGCGGAACAGATCGATGGGCCAGCACTCCAGCGCCTCGGGCAGCAGCGTGTGATTGGTGTAGGCGAAGGTGCGCGTGACGATGGACCAGGCGTCCTCCCACACCATCACCTGCTCGTCGATGAGCAGCCGCATCAGTTCGGCCACCGCGATCGCCGGATGCGTGTCGTTCAGCTGGATCGCGAATTTCTCCGGGAAGCGCTCCACCGGCAGCCGCTGCGTGCGCAGGATGCGGAACATGTCCTGCAGCGAGCAGCTGACGAAGAAGTACTGCTGCTCCAGCCGTAGCTCCTTGCCCTGCAGCTGCTCGTCGTTGGGGTAGAGGACCTTGCTGATGTTCTCGGAGGCCACCTTGCGGATCACCGCGCCATGGTGGTCGCCACGGTTGAAGGTGGAGAAATCGAAGGATTCCGGCGCCTGCGAAGTCCACAGCCGCAGCGTGTTGGCCGTGTTGTTGCGGTAGCCCAGGATGGGCGTGTCATAGGGCACGCCGACCACTTCCTTCTCGGGCACCCAGCGCACGCGCAGGCGGTTCAGCTCGTCGCGGTACTGCTCGGTGTAGCCGCGCAGCTTCACGTCCACCGACCACTCCGGCCGCTGGATCTCCCAGGGGTTGCCGAAGCGCAGCCAGTTGTCGGTGCGCTCCTGCTGCCAGCCATCGACGATCTCCTGGTGGAAGATGCCGAACTCGTAGCGGATGCCGTAGCCCAGGCAGGGCAGCTCCAGCGTCGCCATCGAATCGATGAAGCAGGCGGCGAGGCGACCGAGGCCACCGTTGCCCAGTCCCGGCTCCTGTTCCATGCGCACCAGCTGCTCGAAGTCGAGGCCGAGCTCGGTGATCGCCGCCCGCACCTCGTCGAGGATGTCGAGGTTGATGAGGTTGTTGCCCAGGTGCGGCCCCATCAGGAATTCGGCCGACAGGTAGGCGACAGTGCGCGAACCCTGCTTGGTGTAGGCGGCGGCGGTGCTGATCCAGCGCGTCAGCAGCTGGTCACGCACCGTATAGGCCAGCGCCTGGTAGTAATCGTTCTGCGTGGCAAGCGCCGGGAACTTGCCCTGCGTGTAGAACAGGTTGTCGAGGAAGGCATGTTTGAACGCGTCGCGGGAGGTAACCCCCTTCGCGTCGGCCGGCTGCAGCATGTGGGGTCCCGTGTGTGGATTGCTCCTTGGCCTCTGCAAATACCGTGCAGGGCGCAGGCGCAGTCACGGGCCCTTCGCGCGCATATCGCGCACCACACTGGGGCGATGCGGGTGGGCAACGCTCCGCTTTGACGCAGGAACCGGCAGTGCGGGCTTGCAGGCAGGGCGGATCGCAGCGACCCGCCCTGCGCCTTCAGGCCGCGAGCGCTTCGGTCTTCACGGCTTCGCCAATGGCGACGATCGCAGCTTCGATCGCTGCCGAACGCGCTTCAGGGCCGTAGCCGATCTTCTCCGCGCGCACGAAGCGCACGTCCGTGATGCCGATGAACCCGAGCAGCTGCCGCAGGTAGGGCTCCTGGAAATCAATCGCCGCTGCCGGGCCTTCGCTGTACAGCCCGCCGCGCGCCTCGATGACGATCACCGGCTTGTCCTCGACCAGCCCATGCGGGCCATTGGCGTCGTAGCCGAAGGTCACGCGCGGACGCACCACATGGTCGAACCAGGCGCGCAGCGTGGTGGGTACGCTGAAGTTGTACATGGGCGCGCCGATCACGATGACATCGGCCGCATTGACCTCGGCGATGAGTTCATCGGAGAGCGCACGAGCCGCGTACTCGGCCGGCGTGCTGGCCTCGGCGCGTACGCCTGCGAAGGTCTCGGGCAGCAGGTGCGGCACGGGGTTGGTGGCGAGGTCCCGGTGCACCACATGGGCGCCGGCGTGCAGGGCCTTGAGCTGCCGGATCGCCTCCCCGACCAGCGGATCGGAGACCGAGGCGGGGCCGTTGAGGCTGCTGGTCAGGGCGAGGATGTTGAACATGGCGCGCTCCATTGCGTTTGGGGGTGGAGGCAGTCTGGTGGTGCGCGCCATGCAACGGTAGCTGGACAATCTGCATAACTGTGTTGCACTTTAAGCAACACCCATGCAAGACCTCAATGACGTCCGCGCCTTCCTCGAAGTCGCCCGCAGCGGCAGTTTTGGCCAGGCAGCGCGGGTGCTGGGGCTGTCCAAGTCGATGATCAGCCGGCGCATCGTGCGGCTGGAGCGCAGCCTGGGCGCCCAGCTGCTGAATCGCACCACGCGCGGCGTGGCGGTGACGGATGCCGGCGCCACCTTCGTGGCGCATGCGGAGCGCGCCATCGCCGAACTGGAAACCGCGCGCGAAGCATTGCGGCAGGATGGCGGAGAGGTGGAGGGGCAGCTGCGCATCGCGGCGCCGTTGTCCTTCGGCACCACGCATGTGGCGCCGGTGCTGGCGGAGCTGGCGCTGCGGCATCCGCGGCTGCGGCTCTACGCCTCGTACAGCGATCGCCGCGTGGACCTGATGGCCGAGCGCTATGACGTGGCGATACGGCTGGGTTCGTTGCCGGATTCCAGCCTGGTCGCGCGTCGCATCGCGCCGATGTATGGCGCGCTGGTGGCCTCACCGGAATACATCGCCAGGCACGGCGCACCGTCATCCCTCGCGGAGCTCGCCGACCATGAAGCGGTGATCCAGGGGACGACCACCTGGCGCGTGCATGACGGCAAGCGCGAACACAACGTCAGCGTGCACGGGCGCTTCGAAAGTGACAGTGGTGAAGCCACGCTGCAGGCCACGCTGGCGGGCGTGGGCCTTGCGATGCTGCCCACCTTCCTGGCCGGCGAGCACATCGCCAGTGGCAAGCTCGTCGTGCTGCTGCCGCAGTTCCGCATCCCGGAGTTCGGGCTCTACGTGGTGCGACCACCGCCGGCCACACATACGCCGCGCACGATTCGTGCACTGACGGAAATCCTGGTGGAGAAATTCGGCGGCGAACCCTATTGGGATGCCTGCTACCAGCATCGCAAGGCAGCCGCGCCCCGCCCTGCGCGCAGCTAGCCGCTGCGCGCGACTGCACCGCGCCCCGGGCACCGGCCTCAGGCCGCGGGCAACGGCGCAGTGCCGTTGCTCACGGCGAGCACCGTCAGCGTGCGCGGCCCACCCACCGGGCTCGGCCACTCGATCGCCTGCCCCGGGCTCATGCCCAGCAGCGCGGCGCCGATGGGCGTACGCACCGCAAGCAGGCCGCGCTCCATATCCGCCTCATGGGGCCACACCACCACCACGGTGCGCGGGAGGCCGCTCAGGCCATCGCGGTAGGTGACTCGCGAACCGATGCGGACCACGTCCGCGGCGAACTGCTCGTCGGCCACCACCGCGGCGCGACTCAGTTCGCGCGCGAGGTAGTCGGACACCTGCGGCATGCCACCGGCGGCTGACTCGGCCAGCGCCAGCAGGCGCGGATAGTCGCTGGCCGCGATGGTGATGGCGGGCAGGGCGCGATTGGTCTGGAATTCTTCACGATGCATCATCGTCTCCTTGGGAAAGCGTAGAGAGCTCGCGACAGCGAGCGGAAGCGGCGATACCGGGAGGAAGAACCGCCCGGGGAATGGCCCCGGACGAACGCGCGAATGCGGTTACGCCCGGGGCAGAGAGCCCTGGATCAGGTGTCCGGCGCGCAGCGCGGCGCGCGACAGCAGGTGAGTGGCGAAACAACGCATGAGCCCGAGCATAGGCACTTGCGTTACGGAGTCAAGGCGCGGCTGCCGGACCGAGGCTGCCGCGCGCGCTGCTAACCGCTGTTGCGCAACGCCGTCGCCACGGCATTGATGGTGAGCTGGATGCCCTCCGCCACGCGCGGATCCGAATCCCCGGCGCGATGCCGGCGCAACAACTCCACCTGCAGCAGGTTCAGCGGCTCCACATACGGCAGCCGCAGTCGTATCGACTGCTCCAGCGCCGCGTTTTTCTCCAGCAGCCGCGACTGGCCGGTGATGTCCAGCAGCGAATCCACCGTGAGCTGCCACGCGGATTCGATCTGCCCGAAGTAATGCGTGGCCATGTCGCGGTCCTGCACGAGATCAAGGTAGCGACGCGCGATGGCGAGGTCGCTCTTCGCCAGCACCATCTCCATGTTGTCGAGCGTCGCATGGAAGAACGGCCACTCCTGCGCCATGGCGCGCAGCAGGCCGCGATCGGGGAACGCAGCCAGCGCCTGGCCCACGCCATACCAGCCCGGCAACATCACGCGCGCCTGCGCCCAGGAAAACACCCAGGGAATCGCACGCAGGTCTTCGATGCGGTCGGACTTGGTGCGCGAGGCCGGCCGCGAGCCGATCTTCAGCGTCGCGATTTCCAGCAGCGGCGTGAACTGGCGGAAGAAGGTCTTGAAGCCATCGGTGCCATACACCAGGCCGCGATAGGTCTCGAAGGCCTTGCCAGAGATGCCCGCCATGGCCTCGAAGAAGCGTGACTCATCCACATGCGCGGGCGGCGGTGGCGCCAGCGACGCCAGCAGCGTGGCGCTGACGATGGATTCCAGGTTGGTGGTGGCGCTGGCACGCGTGCCGTACTTGGCGGCGATGATCTCGCCCTGCTCGGTGATGCGGATGCGCCCCTGCACCGTGCCGCGCGGCTGCGCGCGGATGGCTGCGTAAGCCGGACCGCCGCCGCGACCCACCGAACCACCGCGGCCGTGGAACAGCTGCAGGCGCACGCCCTTCTCGCGGAACACATCCGCCAGCGCGCGACTGGCCTGGTTCAGGCTCCACACCGAGGTGAGGTAGCCGCCGTCCTTGTTGGAATCCGAATAGCCCACCATGACTTCCTGGTGGCCGCGCGTGGCCGCCGCGGCGGCGATCTCCGGCAGCGACAGCCACTGGTTCATGATCACCGGCGCGCGCTCGAGGTCGCCGATGGTCTCGAACAGGGGAATCACCATGAGCGCGGCGCTGGCGGGGTCGGCCGGGCGGTAGAGGCCGGCTTCCTTCAGCAGCAGGTTCACCTCCAGCATGTCCGAGACGCTCTCGCACTTGGAGATGATGTAGGCGTTGATGCAGGCGGCGCCGTAGCGCTGGTGCGAAGCCGCCGCCTCGCGCGCGATGCCGAGCTCGGTGTGCGTCTCGTCGCTGTACTGCGCGAAGGCGCTGAACAGCGGACGGGAGCTGGCGAGTTCACGGCGCAGCAACGTGACGCGGGCGGCTTCGTCGAGTTGCAGGTAATCCGGCTCCACGCCGGCGACCTTGAACAACTCAGCGGCGACGCGCGCATGCACGTCGGAGTTCTGCCGCAGGTCCACGGTGGCGAGGTGGAAGCCGCAGGTTTCGACCAGGCGGATCAACCGGCCCAATGCACCGACGCCGGTGAACACACCCGCGCCATGCGAGGAAAGGCTGCGCGCCAGCAAGGCCAGGTCCTGGCGCATCTGCTGGGGAGCGGTGTAAGGCGGAGCGACCGCCGTCGCCCGGCGCGGCGGCGCCTGGCCGAAGAACTCCTGGTAAGTCGCCGCAAGGCGCGAGTAGATGCGCAGCACTGCGCGCCGGTATGGCTCGTCGCTGCGGCCTTCGTAGTCATCGCCACTGGCTGCAGCCAGTTCAACGACTTCTGCACTGACGGTGGCGAGCTCGCTGGAGACGGACAACTCCTTGCCCAGCGAGTGCAGCTGCACCAGGTATTCGCCCAGCAGCGCGCGCGAGCCGGCCTGCAGCGCGTAACGCAAGGTCTCGGCATTCACATTGGGGTTGCCGTCGCGGTCGCCACCGATCCAGCTGCCCAGTCGCAGGAAGCCGGCGGGCCGTTGCGGCAGCAGGCGATCCCAGCGCGCATACAGCCTGGGCAGCACGGGCAGGAACACATCGCGCAGGTAGGCCAGCGCGATCTCGACTTCATCCCGCACCAGCATGCGTTCACGCCGCAGCGGCCGCGTCTGCCACAGCAGCGCGATCTGCCGCAGGATGGCCTGCTCGATCAGGTCGCCACCGGCGGTCTCGGTGGCGCCGGCATCACGCTGCAGCATCAGTTCGGCGATGCGCGCGCGATGATCCAGCATGCTCTTGCGCATCACTTCGGTGGGATGCGCGGTGAGCACCGGGACGATCAGCGCATGGTCGAGCAGCTCCGCGGCCTGCTGCGCGGTGATGCCGGCGGCGGCGAGCTCCTTCAATGCGCTGGCGAGGTCGACGTCGCCTTCCACCAGCCGGCCCTGCCGGTCCTCGGCCAGGTTCGCGAGCATGGAAAACAGCATGAAGCCGCGCACGAAGGCCAGCGTTTCATCGGGGCTCAGCGCCGCGAGGTTCTGGCTGACCACGGCGCCATCGGCAAGCCCGCGGTGCCGCTGCACCGAACTCGCGCGTATCGCTTCGGTGCGTTCGAACAGTTGCTGCCCACCATAGGTGCGGATCACATCGCCCAGCAGGCGACCGAGGTAGCGGATGTCCGCGTTCTGGCTGATCGTTCCGGTTTCGGCATTCATGCCGAACAGGATGCAAGATTCCTGCCGCGGTCTCAAAGCGAATTGGGCAGAACGACGCAGATATGCGCGGCCGCAGCCATGTCCTGGCATGCCAACCTCGCGCGCAACATGCTTTGCCTGCGCCTCCTTTGCACCAGCCTGCTGCTGGCTTTCGCCAGCTGCGCGCCCGCGCATGCAGCGGGTGCGCCGGCACCATTGCCACGCGCAACGCTGCGCCTCGCCACCTGGAACATGGAATGGCTGGTCGATGGCCCGACGGCGCGCGAGGCGCGCATCGCCTGCCGTGACGCGCAGCCTTCGCGGCTGCCTTGCGATGTGGTGCGCGAACTGTCCCGCGACAGCGCCGACATCGCGCGGCTCGCGGCCTACGCGCGCCGGCTCGATGCCGATGTGGTGGCCTTCCAGGAAGTGGAGAACGAAGCCATCGCGCGGCGCGTGTTCCGTGGCTACCTCATCTGCCTGAATGCCGGCCCGGGCGTGCAGCACGTGGGCTTCGCGCTGCGGCCCGGGCTGGCACGCGACTGCGGGCGACCACTGCACACCCTGAAGGTCGGCGAGCCGGCACGCGCCGGCCTGCAACTCACGCTCACCCCAACAGACAGCGCGTCCATCGAGTTGCTGGTGGTACACCTGAAATCCGGCTGCTCGCGCGATCCACTGGACAGCGGCGCTGAAGCCTGCGACTTGCTCGCATCGCAGGCGCGCGCACTGGGTGATTGGATTGCCGCGCAATCCGCGCGCCGCGCGCGCTTCATCGTGCTCGGTGACTTCAACCGCGGTGGCCCGCCGGATGTCAGCGACCGATTCTGGGCCCTGCTCGGCCCGCAGCACTTCCACGCGTCTTCCAGCACGCTGCCCTTCGCGAACTGCACCTGGGGAGCGCCCTATCGCGAGTTCATCGACCACATCCTGGTCAGCCGCACATTGGTCGATTCATTACCAACCCAGGCGTTCAGCCAGCTCCGTTATGACCAACGCGATGCTGCGCGGCACCAGCTCTCGGACCACTGCCCGGTCGGACTTTCCCTGAATGTGCGCCCAGATCTATAGTGCGGCCAGAATAAGTTCAGTGGCCGGTTGGCACTGCACCATTGATCGGGATAATGTGACCCAGTTCCGGTTCGGGAGTCGCGAGAGAAACTGTGGAACGACGTCTTCACACCCGCCATCGTGCGCGGACATTGGTCTACATCATTTCGCCCGAGGGACGCCGCTCCCTCTGCAAAGCGGTCAACCTCTCAGCCACCGGTGTGTTCATCCGCACTTCGGGCCTGGGGTTGCGCAAGGGCCAGAAGGTGGAGCTCGCTTTCGCCATCAACCTCGGCACCATCACCAAGCTGCATCGCCGGACGGCGGTGGTGGCGCATGTCTCCGGTGGCGGCACCGGCCTGATGATGGACGCTTACGCGGCGCGCTGAAGCCGGCCACCGCACCGCGCCACCCCGGCGCGAATCGAAATTCACCGTGACTGCCACTGGAGTGCTGCTGGTCGAGCCCGTGGCCTTCGGCTTCAACGCCGAAACCGCCGCCACGAATCGCTTCCAGAACCCCTCGCACCTACCGGCTGGCGAAGCCGCCGCGCGGGCGCGCGCTGAATTCGGCGCATTGGTTGCGGCGCTGCGCGGCGCCGGCATCGCCATAGCGGTAGCCCCGGACGAGGCCTCACCACCCAAGCCCGATGCCGTGTTCCCGAACAACTGGGTGAGCTTCCATGCAGACGGCACACTGGTGCTCTACCCCATGCGCGATCCGACGCGGCGCGCGGAGCGCCGCGAAGCGGTGATCGATGCCGCCAAGGCGCAGCTGGGCTTCCGCGAGACGCGTCGCATCGATCTCTCCGCGGCGGAAGGCAGCGGGCGCTTCCTCGAAGGCACCGGCAGCCTGGTGCTCGATCACCGCATGCGCGTGGCCTATGCCTGCCGTTCGCCGCGTACCGATGAGCAACTGGTGCATGAATGGGCGCAGCGACTGGGCTACACGCCCTTCCTCTTCGATGCGGCCACTGCCGATGGCGCGCCGGTGTACCACACCAATGTGCTGCTCTGGCTTGGCGAGCATGTGGCCGGCGTCGGCCTCGAATGGGTGGCCGCCGACCAGCGGGCGGCGCTGGCGGAACAGTTGCGCGCTTCGGGTCGCGCGCTGCTGGCGCTGGATGATTCACAACTGCGGCGCTTCGCCGGCAACATGTTTGAAGTGCCTGCGTCATCCGGAAGGCGGCTGGTGATGTCCGCCGCCGCGCATGCATCACTGCGGCCCGAACAGCTGGAGATGCTGGCACTGGCCGGCAGCGTGCCGCTGGTGGCCGACGTGCCGGTGATCGAGAGGCTGGGTGGTGGCAGCGTGCGCTGCATGCTGGCGGAAGTACCGGCCACGCAGGCCGCAAGCTGATGTCACTGCCCGCGCACCTGCTGCAGCGACTGGCAACGGCACGCGCCAGCGAGCAGGGCACGCCGCTGTTTGTTTCCGGTGCCGCACTGGCCGCCGACTTCGGCGTCACGCGCAGCGCCGTCTGGAAGGCCATCAACCGCCTGCGTGAACTGGGCACCGGGATCGACGCCATCACCCATCGCGGCTACCGCCTGGCGCTGCCCTCGACCCCGCTGGCCACCGATGGCGTGCTGGCGCTGCTGGCACCGGCCACGCGTGCGCGAATGCGCAATGGCCAGTGCCTGCCCGAAATCGATTCCACCAACACCGCGCTGCTGAAGCGCGCGCCGCCGGCGCCGGGCCAGTTCGATTTCCTCACTGCCGAGTTCCAGAGCGCGGGTCGTGGCCGGCGCGGCCGCAGCTGGCTGGCGGCGCCCGGTGGTGCGATCTGCCTGTCCTGGTCCTGGTGCTTCGAGGGGCATGCCGCACAACTCGGCGCGCTCAGCCTCGCCACCGGCGTCGCGGTACTGCGCGCGCTGCACTCCCTTGGGCTGCAGGGTGCGCGGCTCAAGTGGCCCAACGACCTCGTCACTGCGGGGGGCAAGCTCGGCGGCATCCTGATCGAGATGCGCTCCGAGGCCGCAGGGCCCGTGCAGGTGGTGATCGGGCTGGGGCTGAACGTGACACTGGGCCAACAGGCCCGCGCGCAGATCGACCAGCTGGGCAACACCGCCACCGACCTGGCGGAACTCGCGGGCGGCAGCAATCCGCCGCCACGCGAGGCACTGGTGGCTGCGCTGCTGGACCATGGCGTCGCCGCGCTGGCGCAGTTCGCGCAGGCCGGGCTCGCTCCCTTCCTGGCGGAATACCGTGCCGCGGATTCCCTCGCCGGCCGCGCGGTGCAGATACAGGGCGGCCATGACGTGGCCGGCGGCACGGCGCGCGGCATCGATGACGACGGCGCGCTGCAAGTCGAGCACGCGGGGCGGATCCATCGCATCATCGCCGGCGAAGTGAGCGTGCGGGGCGCATGAAGACCACCGATACCTTGTTGTTCGACGCCGGCAACTCGCGCCTGAAGTGGGCGCTGGTGCGCGACGGCTACCTGGGCAAGCAGCAGGCCCTGCCGATGGGCGAGGTCGCGCAGTTCGCCAGCTGGCTGCAGCGCGCGCCCCGGTTCGAACGCGTGGTCGGCGTGAACGTCGCCGGCGCGAAACTGGAGAAGCAACTGCGCTCCGCGCTGTTCGCCGCCGACCGGCCCTCCCCCGAGTTCATCACCAGCAGCGTCGAAGCCGCTGGCGTGAAGAATGGCTATGCGCGCCCACTGCAACTGGGCGCGGATCGCTGGGCCGCACTGGTCGCCGCCTGGCATCGCGCCGGCTGCTACCGCACCGTCTGCGCGGTGAGCGTCGGCACGGCGACCACCCTCGACCTGGTGGACCAGGATGGCTACCACCGCGGCGGCCTGATCGCGCCCGGGCCTTCGCTCATGCTGGAGGGGTTGCTGGGCCGCACGGCGGACATCGCATCGCGCGCGAAGCTTGCCGCCGCCGGCCCACGCCGCGTGAAGGTCGGCGCCGAACACCGACTCGTCCCGCCGCTGGCCGAAGCCACCACCGCCGCCATCGAGGAAGGTTGCCTCGCCGCGGCCGCCGGCTTCATCGATCGCACGGTGAACCAGATCAAGCAGCGGCTGGGCGTGCGGCCGGTGGTGTTCATCACCGGCGGTGCCAGTGGCGCGGTGGTGGAACGACTGCGCAGTGCCTGCAAACCCAGCGACGACCTGGTGCTGCGAGGCGTGGCGGTGCTGGGCAAGGTGACCATCCGCCGTCGCACTTGATACGCTGTGGCGCATGTTGCGCCTGCTCCTCATCGTGCTCGTTGTTGCCAACCTGCTGTATTTCGGCTGGTCGCACTTCGCGCCCGGTGAAGCTCCGGTGCTCACCGCCGTTGCGGCCAGTGATGCCAGCGCCAGGAAGGGAGCCCCCGCCGGGCCACCACCCTGCGCAACCCTCGGCCCCTTCCACGACGAATTGATGGCCGAGCTCGCCGAGAAGGAACTCACCAAGGCGGGCTGGCGGTCGCAGC
>JADMIO010806547.1_pt1 | contig 19372 bp, 15 predicted proteins | sample 8958161 | NCBI WGS metagenome assembly JADMIO01 (sample SAMN16585339, study PRJNA669376) | soil metagenome | isolation source: Crop rotation soil | place: USA: Cullars Rotation, Alabama | collected 2011
CTTTCCCGGGGCAGCGCGCTGCGCCGCGCGGTGCCGCTGCTGCTCGCGGGGCTGCTGGTCGCCGCCACGCATGCCGCGCCGCTCACGCTCGACGACGCCATCAAGCTCGCGTTGCAGAACAACCAGCGCGTGAAGGTCAGCGCCTTCTCCCCTCAGATCGCGCGGGCCAACCTGCTCGCCGCCTATGGCACCTTCGATCCCGCGGTCACGTTCCGCCGCTCTTACAGCGAGGACGAAACCCCCGGCGTGATTCCGGCGTTCACCCGTCGCAACGTGCTGCAGCAGGACGATTATTCCCTTTCCGTCGACGGCGTGATGCCGTGGGGTCTCAGCTACAGCATCGGTGGCAGCGCCAACAATGCGCGCGGCAGTGCGACCTCGCACGGTTTCATCGACGCCTACACGATTCCGTTCGCCGGCGTGAGCGTCACCCAGCCGCTGCTCAAGGGTTTTGGCTTCGGTGCCACTCTCGCCAACCTCCGCATCGCGAAAGCCAACCGCGGCATCTCCGACTGGCAGCATCGCCAGACCGTGATCGACGTCGTCACGCAGGTCGTCTTTGCGTTCAACAATCTCCAGCAGGCCCGGGACAATCTCCGCATCGCCCGGCTCTCCCGTGACGGTGCAGGACAACTCTTCTCGGAAAACGAAAAGAAGCTGAAGCTCGGCGCCACGTCCGACGCCGAAGTCGTCCAGGCTCATGCGCGCGTCGCGAACCGCGAGGAAACCGTGTTGCTGGCCGAACGCCAGGTGCGCGATGTCGAGAACCAGCTCCGACTGCTGATCGGCGACACCGCCTTCCGGACGGCCGGCCCGGATTTTGAAATCGTCGAGCTCGCGCCCGCGGCCGATATGAACGTCGATCCGGCGGCCGACGTGAAGACTGCGCTCGATCACCGGCCGGATTACCAAGGTGCCCGGCTCGGGGTCGTAATCGATCGCGCGAACAATTCCGCGGCGCAAAACGCCTTGCTGCCCCGCCTCGATTTCGTCGGCAGCTACGGCTACGGCGGCGTGAGCGGCACGTTCCGCGGTGCCCGCGATCAAATCCGCGACGAGGATGCCCGCTCCTTCTCGGCCGGCCTGGTCGTCAAGATTCCCTTCGCGTTTGCCGAAGGCCGGGGCCGCGCCCGTGCCGCCAAACTCAACTTGCGCCAGGGGGAGGCCGACCTCGCGCGCCTCGAACAGGACATCATGCTCGCCGTCACCGCGGCCGCCGGCCAGATCGAGACGACCCGCCAGCGCGTCGCTGCCGACAAGACCGCCTACGAGCTCGCCGAGCAGGCGCTCGAGAACGAGCAAAAGCGCTTCAAGGCCGGCACGAGCTCCACGTTCTTCGTGCTGCAACAGCAGGAAATTCTTTCCTCCGCTCAAAACAGCTATGCCCGCGCCCTCGCCGATCAACGCCGCGCGCAGGCGAATTATGACGCCGTGCTCGGGCTGACGCTCGAGCGCCGGGGCATCACCCTGAATTAGCCGTCCCGCGGCGGGCGTCGACGGGATGCACTGTCATCCTGTCATATGACACCCACTGTTCGTCGCGGGCGGCCGGCTTTCGGCTCGTTTTCATTGAAAAATCTTTTCGGGGAAACTTACTCCCGGTCCGATTGACTCACTTTCGACGCCGGTTTCGCCGGCGTCGCGTTACTGACTACCATGCAAACTACCAAACCTACCCAACTGCGTTGGGTGCGCGCAGCGCGCACTCTACTTCCGGTGATCGCCGCTTTCTCGGCGACGTCACTGTTTGCCCAGGCCGTCGCCCCCGCGACCGCGCCGACTGAAAAAAAGGAGGAAGTCATCAAGCTCGAGGCCGTGTCCGTCACGGGCTCGAACTTCAAGCGCATGGACCAGGAGAAGGTTCTCCCGGTCACCGTGTTCAGCAAGGAAGCGCTCGATCTCCGCAACGCGCTCACGCCCGTCGAAGTGCTCACCGCGCTCCCGCTCGTGACGAACGTTCCCACCAACGAGGCCACCTCCGGTGGCGCCGGCGTGCGTGGCGACGGCGCGACGATCAATCTCCGCGGCATCGGCGCGGGCAGCACGCTCGTGCTGCTCAACGGGCGCCGCATCGTCCCCCACCCGATCACCGCAGGTGACAGCGGCCAGAACACCTTCTCGCCGAACATCAATCAGCTCCCGACGCAGGGCATCTCGCACATCGACGTGTTGCGCGACGGCGCGTCCTCGATCTACGGCTCCGATGCGGTCGCCGGTGTGATCAACTACATCATGCGCGAAGATTATCGCGGCACCGAGTTCCGCCTCCGCTACGCGAAGCCCGAGGGCGACGGTGGCAGCAGCGTGCAGGGCACCCTCACCTACGGCCAGGGCCTGAACAACAACAAGGGCTCCTTCCTCACGACGCTCGACTATCTCTACCGCGACGCCCTCTACCTCCGCGATCGCGACTTCTCGAAGAGCGCCGATCACACCGCGGCCGCGCCCGCGCCGTTCAACGTCGCCGGCAGCGCGTTCGACAGCCGCTCGGCCACCGGCCTCTACCCGAGCTTCCGGGTCGGCACCTCGACGACCGCGACCTACTTCCGCCCGTTGGGCAACGGCCTCGGTTTCACCACCACGGCGCCGACCCGTGCCGCGAATCCGGAATATTATCTCAACATCAACGACTATACGATGGCCTCGCCGCGCTCGAACCGCGTCAACTGGTTCGCCCGCGCCACGTATGATCTCACGGACAAGATCTCCGCATTCGGCGATCTCTCCTACTACCGCGCGAAGTCGGCCCTCGTCCGCCAGCCGATCGCGTTGAACGCGCCGAGCGCCGACAGTCTCAAGCCCGTGGGCTCGACCGACTCGCTGTATTTCAAGGTGATGTCCGTGGACAATCCCTACAACCCCTATGGTTCGCGCTTCTACAGCCCGACCGGCGCCGCCAATGCCGACGGCACCGCACGCCTCACCGGCACGCCGCAGCAGGTCGTCTGGCTCACCGGCACGCTCAAGGATCTCGATCCCGAGCACATCCAGGTCACCTCGAACGCCTATCGCGGCGTCGCCGGCCTGAAGGGCAAGCTCTTCGACACGTGGTCGTGGGAATCCGGCGTGCTCTACAGCCGCGCGATCACGACCGACCTGTCGCGTGACGCCGTCCGCGAGAGCCTGCTCGGCGCCGCGCTCATGAAGACCGACGCGTCGGCCTACAATCCGTTCGGCTACACCTTCAAGGTCGCCAACGGCGCCGTCGTCCCGGATCAGGTTTACAGCAATTCGAAGTCCGCGATGAACTTCGTGCAGGAGTGGCGCCACGAGGGTTTCTCCTCGATCGGCAGCATCGATGCGCGCGCCTCCGGCGAGCTCTTCAACTTCTGGGCCGGCGCGCTCTCGTTCGCGCTCGGCGGCGAGTTCCGCAAGGAGGAATACATCGAGTCCCGTCTGCCCTACGCCGGTCTCAATCCCGCCAGCTCCGGCCTCGACCCGAACGAAAACGACTTCATCACCGCTTCGCCGAAGCCCGACGCCCATGGCGATCGCACGGTCTACAGCGCCTACGCCGAGACCGTCATCCCGGTCGTCGCCCCGCGCAACGCCGTGCCGCTCGTCCAGTCGCTCGAAATCACCGGCTCCGCCCGCTTCGAGCACTACTCCGACTTCGGCAGCACCACGAAGCCGAAGGTCGGCCTCAACTATCGCCCCTACAGCGGCGCGATGATCCGCGCATCGTTTAACGAGGGCTTCTCGGCCCCGAACTTGCCGACGCTCTACGCGCCCACGCAGTTCACCGTCGATTCGCAGCCCGGCACCGTCGACCTCTACCGCAATCCCTACACCGCGGAGGGCGCTTACGTGCAGCGGCAGTTCAACACCGGCAACGCCTCGCTCCAGCCCGCCACCTCAATCGGCAAGAGCATCGGCCTCGTCCTCGAAGTGCCGAAGGTCAAGGGCCTCACCGTCACCGCCGACTACTGGCAGATCAAGCAGGCGAACGTGATCAACACGCTCAGCTCGACGCAGATTCTCACCAACGACGCCGCGCTGCTCAACGCCTACACCGCGTCGCAGCTCGCCGCCGGCAAGACGATTTCGCAGATCGATCTCGGCAGCGGCACCGCCGCCTACAAGGGCTCGCCCGATGTCGTCCGCGCGCCCGTGACGGCCGCCGACCAGGCGAAGTTCGACGCTTACAACGCCGCGCACCCCGGCTCGCCCGCCGCCGTCGCCGGCTTGATCGTCTCGCGCTCGGCGAAGTTCGTGAATCTCGCCGATGCCTACGTTTCGGGCTGGGACTTCAGCGTGAACTACGCGCTCCCGAAAATGGAAATCGGCCAGTTCAACTTCTCGACGGACTGGACCTACATCGCCCGCTCCTACCTGACGAAGAACATTCCGAACGCTCCCTCGATCACGACCGAGCGCCTGAATGTGGACGGCACGTCGCGCTGGCGCGGCACCGCCAATCTCGTCTGGCGCAAGGGCGCGTGGAGCGCCGGCCTGAGCGCTTACTACACCGGCAGCTACACCGATGCCGGCGCGTCGACGAACGCCACCACCTATGCCGCGCTCGGCAACCCGAGCTACCTGAGCAAGACGTTCACGGACGGTGCGTATGCCTACCGCTACATCGTGCACGACAACGTCACCCTCAACGCCTTCGCCGCGTATCGATTCGGCGCCGGCTATGGGAAGTGGCTTGAGCGCACCTCCGTCCGCCTCGGTGTGATCAACATCGCCGATCGCGAGCCGCCGCTTACGTCAGGCAGCTTCGGCTACTCGGCCTCGGTCGCCGGCACGCAGGCCGTTGGCCGCTCGTGGACGCTGGAAGTGAACCACCAGTTCTAAGAAAACGTTCCTCTTAGGGGCGTCCCTCGCGGCCGCCCACGGCCGCCGTCCAGCGGCGCCCCTACCTCAGGTTTCCAAAGCCCCGCGTTTCACGACGCGGGGCTTTTTTGTGCACCATCATCGCGTCCGTTCTGTTGTAGGTCGGGGTTTATCCCCGACACGTCGGGCGTAAAGCCCGACCTGCATTTGCTTTTCCGCCTCGGCATCGATCCGGCGGAGGCTCAATCTTTCCTCCACGATGAAGACCTACCTCTCGCTCGCCGCTGTTTCCTTCGGAGTCGCCCTCACTGGCTTCGCCCAAACCACCAAGCAGGACGTCATCGCGAAAATCGACGCCTCGAAAAAAACCTACGAGGACATCGCGCTGAAAATCTGGAGCTTCGCCGAAGTCGGTTATCACGAGACCCAGAGCTCCGGCCTGCTCCAGTCGCAGTTGCAGAGCGAGGGTTTCAACGTGAAGGCCGGCGTCGCCGGAATCCCGACCGCCTTCATCGCCGAATACGGCAGCGGCCACCCGATCATCGGCATCCTCGGGGAATTCGACGCGCTGCCCGGCGTCTCGCAGGACGCCGTGCCCGAGCGCAAGGTCCGCGAAGGCGTCGACGCGGGCCACGCCTGCGGCCACCATTTGTTCGGCACCGCATCGATGACCGCCGCCATCGCCGTAAAAAACTGGCTGAAGGCCACCGGCACAACCGGCACCGTGCGTTTCTACGGCACGCCTGCCGAGGAAGGCGGCGCCGGCAAAGTTTACATGGTGCGCGATGGACTGTTCGCGGACGTCGACACCGTGATCACGTGGCACGCCGGCGATCGCAACATGGTGCGCGAGACCAGCTCGCTCGCGAACAAATCGGCGAAGTTCCGTTTCCACGGCATCGCGTCGCACGCCGCCGCCGCGCCCGAGCGCGGCCGCAGCGCCCTCGATGCCGTCGAGGCGATGGACTACATGGTGAACATGATGCGTGAACACATTCCCGACTCCACGCGCATCCACTACGTGATCACCCACGGCGGCGAGGCCCCGAACGTCGTGCCCGAGTTCGCCGAGGTTTATTACTACATCCGCAGTCCCAGCCGCGTGACCGACGCGGAGGTTTTCGATCGCGTCGTGAAATGCGCCGAGGGCGCCGCGCTTGGCACCGGCACGAAGATGGACTTCGAGGTCATCCACGGCGTCTACGAAGTGCTGCCCAACGAACCGCTCTGCCTCGCGGCGCAGGCCAACATGGAAATGGTCGGCGGCGTGCCTTACACGCCGGAGGAAAAAGCGTTCGCTGAAAAAATCGGCAAGACGCTCTTCGGCAAGCCGCCCGCGCCCGAGATCGCCTCGATGGTCGAGAAATGGGATCCGCGCCCCCTGGGTTCCGGTGGCGCTTCGACCGACACGGGCGACGTCAGCTGGAACGTCCCGATGGTCAGCTTCACTACCGCGACCTGGGTGCCCGGCACGCCCGCGCACAGCTGGCAGGCCGTCGCCGCCGGCGGCATGAGCATCGGCCTCAAGGGCATGATCGTGGCGGCCAAGACGCTCTCGCTCACCGCCATCGATCTCTTCTCGCAACCCGAGCTCGTCGCGCGCGCGAAAGCCGACTTCAATCAACGCCGCGGCGCAGACTTCAAATACGTCCCGCTGATCGGTGACCGGAAGCCGCCGTTGGATTATCGCAACTCCGTCCTGAAGTAGGTCAGGTCTTTGACCTGACCATTCCTCCATCCTCGCAAAAGGTCAGGTCGAAGACCTGACCTACCTAAACCCGCCTCGCGATGTCCGCTTCCGATAAAAAGGCGCTCCCGCCCCTCCCCGCCGAGCCACGTCCCGGTCGTTACCGTCACTACAAGGGTAATGAGTATCGCGTGCTCGGCCTCGCGCATCACTCCGAGACGCAAGAACTCCTCGTGGTCTACCAGGCGCTTTATGGCGAGCGCGGCCTCTGGGTCCGCCCCGCGGCGATGTGGATCGAAACGGTGGTCCCGAAGCCGGGCCAACCGCCCGTGCCCCGCTTCGCGTTCCTTGCCGAAGGATGATCGCGGCGGTAGTCCCGGCCGCGACACCGGCCTGCATTACCCTTCGATCCGCAGCGACACGATTTTGCCGTCTTCGAGACCGAGATAATAGCGAAGCATGATGGGGCTGCCGGGGAAATCACCGGCCACTTCGCCGGCGAGCACGGGCTCGCCATCCTGGTAAGTGAGATCGACCACGGTGAGAAGCGGCCGATATTTCCGGCAGACCGCCTCGAACCAGGCGCGAACGGCCGGCTGGCCATGGTGCCGGTGACCTTCGTCGCGGATCACGGCATCGACGGAAAAACAGGCGACGAAGGCTTCGGGATCGTGGGCATTGTGGGCGGCAACCATGTCACCGAGAATCGCGGGAAGTGTGAGCGTCATGCCCCATGGTAGCACGGCGCCCTGACAACGTTATGTCATGAGGGATCGTCGCCGGCGGACGCTCGCGATCCGGCGAGCGACCTTCGCGCTCGCGATTGTGGCGGAACCTTTCATGGTATCCGAGGTTTCAACCACTGCCCCCGTCCCTGCTCAATCGGCGCCGCAGCGTCTTCCCCCATGAAAATTGTCCTGCCCCTGCTTTGCGTTGTCGTGTTGTTGTTGTGCGGCGTGCTGTTTTTCGAGCACACCAACAACCGCGTGATGGAGGCCAAGCTGGCCACGCTGACCGAGGAGCGTGATGTCACGCAAAAGGAAATGAAGAAACTCGGCGACCTCGTGACGGAGCTGCGCCGGGCTCCCGTCACCACCGCGTCCAGCTCGGGCACGGCCTCCCCCGCTCCGCGCGTCACTCCGTCCGCAATCGCCACCGCGGCCTCAGCTGAAGTCACGGTCCCTCCCGGCGTGATCGCCAAGGCTCCGCAGGGCTGGCACGCCAACGGCACCAACACCAAGGCCTATCTCGCGGGCGTCGATACCCAAACAACGTGGGGCGGCATGCCGAGCGCCTACGTGCAATCGACCACGGCGGGCGAAAAGGATTTCGGCGGCATGATGCAGACGATCGCCGCCGACAATTATGCCGGCAAACGCGTGCGTCTCAGCGGCTGGGTAAAAACCGAGGACGCCAATGACGGCGGCGGCCATCTCTGGCTGCGCGTCGATGGACAGGAACGCGGCCAGGTGCTGCAGTTCGACAACATGGGCAACCGCGCCGTGAAAGGCACCGCCGACTGGCAGGAAGCGTCCGTCGTGCTCGACGTTCCCGCCAACGCCGCGGCGCTCGCGTATGGATTTTTCGTGCAGGGCGGCGGCAAGATGTGGGTGAACGGTCAGAAGATCGAAGAGGTCGGCCAGGATGTCGCGTCGACGAACATGGTCCGACCCAACGGCCAGCCGACCAACCTGCCGAAAACCCCGACCAACCTCGGTTTTTATCCCGACCCGGTGAAGTGATCGGCGGCTAACCTCGATCAGGTGCCGGCAACCAGAGCCTCTTTCGCCTGCGCCAATCCTCTCTCGTAGGCCGCGACGAGTTTGTCCCAACGCTGGTTCGTCGCCTCGTCGATCACCTGACGCGCGGGATCCGCCTCGAACCAGGCGATCGTCTGACGGATGCCATCGGCGAATTTCGTCTTGGCAGCGAAGCCGGGCACGAAGCGCTTGATCTTCGTGTTGTCGAAGACGCACGACACCGCCTTGTCGCCCAGGAGCGTGCCTTCGACGGCGGGCACGCACGCGATGATGAAATCGGAAGGAACATGCACGAACTTCGCGGCGCGTGCCCCCGCGGCCCCTGCCGCCTGCGCGAAAATCTGGTTCCACGTCAGCACTTCGTCGGACGTGATGTGAAACGCCTCGCCGATCGTAGCCGGGTTGCCGAACAATCCGATCAGGCCCGCGGCGAAATCGCTGTTATGGGTGATCGTCCAAAGCGAACTTCCATCGCCCGGGATGATCACGGGCGCGCCGCGCCGCATCCGATCGATCAGCGTCCAGCCCTTGCCCGACGCGTTGAGCACCAGCGGCACCATGTCCTCGCCGAACGTGAGCGACGGGCGCACGATCACAGAGGGAAAGCCCGTCGCGGCCCGCGCCATCGCCAGCTCCTGCTCGCACGCGATTTTCAGCCGCGAATACTCCCAATGCGGATTCTCCAGCGGGGTCGCCTCGGTGATGAGATAGTTCGCGGGGGGCTTTTGGTAGGCGCTCGCCGAGCTGATGAAGATGTATTGGCGGGTCGCGCCGCGGAAGAGCTCGACGTCGCGCTGGATGTCCACCGGCGTAAACGCGATAAACTGCACCACCACGTCCCACCGGTGCCCGCGCAACGCCTCCCGCACGCCCGCGACGTCCGCCATGTCGGCGACGATCGTTTTCGCGCCCTCGATCGGCGGGCGCTTCCCGCGGTTGAGCAGCCAAAGCTCATGACCCGCCGCGATCGTTTGTTGGGTGACCGCCCGGCTGATCGTGCCCGAGCCGCCGAGGAAGAGGATTTTCATGAGGGTGAGCTCTCAGCGGTCAGCGATCGGCGATCAGCTTTCAATCTTCAACTGCGACGCGGCGCCTCGCCCGTCGACCATTTGCCGACCGGGATGCTGCGGAGCTTGCCGACGGTCGCGGGGTTCGCGCGCTGGCAGCGCTGCGGGGCGATGCCCGCAAGGATGGCCTCGAGGTCGTCCGCGACGAACCGCCCGATGAGCGTCTGGATCTCCGGCACGCTGCCGCAGCGATGCGCCTGCACGAGTGTGTTCGGCACGTTGCGCCCCGGCTCGTCGGGCGGAATCGGTTCCTCGGGCCAGACGTCGATGCCTGCGCGAATCTGTCCGCGGCGCGCCGCGTCGAGCAGTTCCGGGAAATTCACCAAGGCCGCCCGGCTCGCGAGGATCACCACGCTGCCCGGCGTCATGCTCGCGAACTGTCGCGCGCCGATCTGGCCTTCGTTTTCGCTCGTGACTGCTGCATGGAGAAACACGACGCGCGCCTGCGCGAAACATTCGTCGACTGTCGCAGGGATGACTGCCATCTCGCGCAGCACCTTCGGCTCGATCCAGGGATCGTGCACGAGGATTTCGCGCGTGAACGGCCGCAGGAGCGGCAGCAACGCGCGGCCCGTGTTGCCCAGTCCGACGATCGCCAGCGGTTTGTCGTGCAGGAGGAACGAATCGTGGTTGTCGCCCTTGAATTCCTTCCCCACCCGCAACGCGGCATCGGCTTCGTGCATCCGCCGCGCCAGCGAGATCGCCATGGCCAGCACCATTTCGGCGACCGGCTGCGCGTAAACCGGCGCCGTCGACAGCACGGGAACGCCCCGCCGCTCGCACTCGGCGTAGTCGACGTTCGGCAGGAAGTTGCTCTCGACATTGAAGATCGCCCGCAGATGCGGCGCGCGATCGAGCCGGGCCTTGTCCATCAGCGACTGCCCGATCAGCGCGATCGTTTGGGGCAGGTAGTGATCGATGTGCTCCGCGGCCGCAGCCGACCCATCGTGCCAGATCACGCGCCCCAGTTTCTCGAGTCGCCGTTTCGTCGCCTCGTCGAAGATGCGCTCGATCCGCCGCGGATGCGGATCGAGGAGGATGATGCGTTCGGTGGGCGGCAAAACGGAGGAGGGCATCGGCGCGGACCTTTCGTCGGTGCGAGACGCAAAGGACGAAGGGGGATCGTGTATCCCGCAACCGGCGAAGCTTGGCTAGCGCATTCTCGTCCGCGACGTCGTCATCGGCCGCAGCGGCGGAGAGCGTCCCTTGCCGGCCGGCCCCCCCCCCCCGCGCAATCCGGCAGGCACGGAGGCTGCCGCGACCATCCGATTCAGCTCAAAAATTCAGCAGCCCCGCGACCAGTCCGCGTTGCGTGCTGGTCGTGAGCTCCGACCACTGGCCGATGCCCCAGGCGTTGCCGGTGCCGGTCGTGTTCACCACCTGCGCCATGGCGGTGTCATAGATGAAGCCGCCGGCCAGGGAAAACGTGATGTTGTGCGCGACCACGGATCCCATCCAGAGGTTCACGCCGGTCCAGGTGAGATCGGCGTTGGGCGCGTTGACCGAGCCGATGAAGGCGCCGATGCCGGTGAACTCAAATGTCTGGCCACCCACCGCCGGGTTCGTGCCATAGAGAATGAAGGACGTGGAGCTGTTGTTCGCGTTGCTCACGCCAGCGAGTCCCGTGCAGTCGATGTTGCCGTTCGTGTAGATCTTCAGCGTGCCGTTGTTTTCGATCGTCACGCCGGCGAACCCGCTTGTCTTGATCGCATCCGTCCCGGCGTGGTTCTGCATCCGGAGCACGCAGTTTTTTCCCGCGCTGATTTTGATGTGCTCACCCAGCGAGCTGAGGCTGATGCCCGCGCCCGCGGCAAAATCGTAATAATAGCTGCCATCGGCAGCCGCTCGATCGCCGGTTCGCGGAAACGTCGTCGTATCCTTGATCGCGGTCGCGACGGGGTTGTAGATCGCCGGCAGCGTGGGCGCGATCGGCACGGTGGGGCTGATCGCGAGTGAGTCGGAGTAGAGCGCATTGTTCCACCCGCTACCACCAAGCGTCGAGGCGAGAACCGACGCGCCGCCGTGGGTCACTTTCGCGATGGTCGTGTCATTCGCGATCGTGCCGAAAATCAGGGCGTTGTTGAAGCTGGCCGTGCCACCGCCCACCACGCCGATGAAACAGTTCGGCAGCGCGCTGGCGGTGGAATAGCCGACGGCGGGCTGAGCGAATCCATTGGGCAGCGAATTCCACGCCGCGAAATAGCTGAGGAGCGTGTTCACCTTGAGGTTGCCCGTCGCGACCAGGCCGACGAACGGCGTGCGCCGCCGCAGCGATACTTGCAGGTAACGCGTGATGCCGGGGCCGTTCGGTTGGGTGAGGGTGGCCTTGGCGATTACTTGCGGGAAGAGAATGCCCTGGTTCCAGCCATTCACATAGATCTTCACCACTCCGGTCACGCCGCCGCCGAGATCGAACGCGTCGAGCGTGAGCGTGGCTGTGCCGTTCGTGTTCGTCGTCCACGTGGTGAACGCGAGCAGCTGCCCGAGATCATCGATGTGGTTGAACGCGGACAACGCGTGCTCGAGGCCGATTTCGGCCAGGGAAGCGGCGGCGGTTTCCAGAAAATTGCGTTGCGCCGCCTGGTAGGCGTTGGTCGCCAGCCGCACGTAGCTCGTCAGCGACACCGCGATCACCGAGGTGAAAATCAGGACGGTCATCAGCACACCGCCGCGTTCGCGTTTGCCCGGGAAAAAATTCATCGCGGCATCAGTTGCTGGCCTTGTTGCGCAGCACGTAACTCGACGAGAGCAACAGCGTGTCCTGGGCGACCGTGGTCATCGCGGTCTGGCGCAGGCCGATCGTGAGCTGGACCAGCTTCATCGCGCTCGCACTGGTGGTCGCCACGCGGTCGCGGGTGTAACAGGCAAACGTGGCCTGCGTGACGTTGCGGCAGAGCGTGGTGGTCGTGGTCCCCACCGTGGTTTGAAAACTGTTCGCGCCGTCGTAGGCGTAGGTCACCTTGTGGTTGTTCGTCGGATAGCGGTCTGGCACCGTGAGCGTGAGCGAGGTCGCGGAATTGTAGGTGCAACCGGACGCTTGCCGCACATCGCGCGCGAACGTCTCCATGGCGCGACGCGCATCGGCGGCCTGCGAGGCGTAATTGCCCGCGGCAACACCGGTGCGCGTGATGAAGAGCACCACGGCCAGGGTCGCTGCGAGGGTGAACCCGCTGACTGTCACGGAAACGATCACCTCGATCAGCGTGAAGCCGGGAGCTTTTTTGCGGGGTGTCATCGGCCTCAGATCCCGGCGTAATACCAGTCGAACAATCCGTTTTGCGCGTAACGGGTGCGCAGCGACCGCGCCACCACCCGGCCATCGGCATTGGTCCAGCGGATCGTATAGACGAATTCGAACACGTCGCCCTGCACCGTGCTCTTCGTGCGCGTGAGCGTGAAGCGCTCGCCCACCTGGGGATGATGGGTGAACGCGGCCCCGATCGACAGCGTCGTCGCACCCGCCGGGTAGGCGGACACCGTCGTCCAGTTCGCCAACCGCAGGTGCTCGACCTCGTTCTGGACGATTTGGGTGGCGAAGTTGAGATCGCGCGCGGCACACAGGGTCCGGTAATTCCGCTGCATCACGAGCAGCGATCCGCCGAGGACGAGCGCCAGCACGCAGGCGCCGATCATGACCTCGGTGAGCGTCATTGCGCGGAGACCACGAGCGCGAAAATGGCGCGAGAAGTTCCTCATGGCAGCACCGGCGCGACAGACAACGCGAGCACCGACCAGCGCGGTGCGTCCGGCGCCCGCGTGACTTTGATCGCTGCGCGTAAAGCGGTGCCGTCGGCGAACTCGAGCGTGCAGGGCAGCGTTCGCGTCTCCCCGGTCGGTGCACCGGGCTCCGCCGCTCGCGGCGCCGGGAAATCGATCGCGAGCACCCGGCCATGCGCCCGCAGGGCGGCGAAGCCTTGCGCGTAGTCGGCGACCAGTTGGTTCGCGCGCGCCGCGGTGGACGGCCACGCGACCGGCGCGAGATTTTGAAAAAAAATCCGCAGGCTCCAGTCCGCTCCCAGCGTTTGCAGGAAATTCCGGGCGAAATCGGCCGCGCGAGTCTGATCGCCGGCAGGCGCCGTGCCCGCGAGCCGCATGAAAACCACGGTCTCGTCCCGCAGGGGCACCGGCCGCAGCATGAACGCCATCGCTCCGATCAGCCCGCTCAGGAAGAGCGCGATGCCGGCTTTTTCGAGGCCGCGCAGTTTTCGACCCCGCACCGGCGCCGTGAACGTGTCGAGTTCCCACACCCGGCCCACCGTCGGCGCGGGCTTCGCTTCCGGCTCCTCGAAAATTTCGATCGGCCCGATCTCCTCCGGCGGCGGCGCGGTCAATTCGCGTTTCGAGCGCGCCTTGAGATAGGAGCCGAGCACCGGCCGGACGTGTCTGGGACGCACAAGCTGCATCGGTCAATTCGCGTCGATGCCACGTCGGAAAGTCTGGCGGCACGCGGGCAGCCAAAGGGAGCACACAGGGAAGCGAGGTGCGCGACGTTTCATGGAGTTGTCTGGAGACAACTCTCTATCGTCCGGCTTTCCGCCAATCTTTAGGCCAAACCCGCCGGGTCCGGCGCCGGCGTCTCAGGCGTGCACGAAACTCTCGAGGCAAAATTTCATCGCCGCGATCATCCCATTCAGTTCAGCGCGCGTGAGTTTCGGATTCCGCGTCTCCTCGCGCTGGTCGAAATACTCGATCCACGCCCAGGAGAAGCGGCGTTGCTTCCCGGCATTTTTCGGCGCGGGCGTCGGGGCCGGGCTGAGCGCGGCGAACGAGATCACCGACCCCAACTGCCGCGCCGTCAGCAAGTGCGCAGGCTGCCGGAAAAGATATTTATGCGAGACGCGGGCATCCAACTCGTAGAGCCACAGCGCCGTCTCGATCGCGCGCCGCTGATCGGCGGTCCATTTCGTTCCGCCCGGGCCTTTCCGTCCTTTCACCTTCCAGTGGAAAAAATGGTCCAACCGGCGGTTCTCCTGCAACACCCGCTTCAGCCGGTTTTCGCGCCACCACCAGTGCTGCCGGCCGGGACGCACCTTCTCGCGATCGCTCCGCGGCGAAGACTTCGACTTTTTCATGCGCAGCGTCTGAATTATCCCAACCGGGATCCCATGCAAGCGCGGCCACACCCGCCGCATGATCGGAAATTACCCACGCGTCTTTTCCCGGCCGTCAGCCCAGCCGCTCCGCCGGCAGCACCGCGAGATCAAGGCCGGGCGCGACGCCAAAGGGCGCCGCATTGACCGAGCCGAGGGCGATCTTCCCTCCGCGCACGTTCAGCCGCGGCCACGATTCATCGGCATGCCGGACGAAGAGATCGCCGTGATGCGCGAGCAGGTGCGCTTGCCACGATGCCGGGAATTGCGCCAGCCCGGCAAAGTAGTGGTGGCCGTTGCGCTCGATGCTTGTCACGCCCAGCGCGGCGGCGGCCGCGAGATCCTGGAGCAGGGCGACCGGGCCGATGTTCGAAAGATCCTCGCCGCTCAGCAGGCCGGGTTGTCCCTGGGAACGCCGCCAGGCGAGCAGACACGCGTTCGCCACGCTCTTGAACACGCCCTTGCAGTTCTTGTGGCTCGTGCCCGCGTAACCGAGCGCAAGCGCGTCGGGCACGCTTCGCAACTCCGCATCCGACTCGTCGATGATGATCGGCGGCCGGCCGGACCACGCGCGGAGCGTTTCGCCCACTTCCGCCGACAACGCCACGCTGCGGTGCCAGGGTTGCTCGATGAACAGCAACCGCGGCCAGAGCGACGCCAGTTCGGGCGCCGTCAGCAGCGTGCGCGCATAGTCGGGAAACGCCGTGGCGGTGAGAAAGCTCTCGTTCCCGTCGAGCGTGAACGCGAAGTCCCGGCCGCATTCCGCCGCAAAAATCTCCGCCATCTTCGCCAGCCGCGTGCGATCGCGGGCGAGCTCGCCGTTGATTTTGATCTTAAAGTGGCGGAGCCCGTAAAACCGGATGCATTCCGCCAAAGCCTGCGGCAGGCCGTCATGGACCGCCTCGTCCGGCGCGATCTCGTTCGCCGCGAGCGGATCGGAAAGCCCAATCGTATGGCGTGCGAAGACCTCGGCCGCCGGCGCACCGGGCAGCCAGTCGCGCGGGGCCGTGCCCGCGAGCTCCGGCCTTAACACTCCAAGATCGATCGCCAGGAGATTCTCGCGCAGGGCCGATGCCAGTGTCGCACCGCGCGCGCGGCAAAATGCATCGAGGAGGGCCCGTTCCACGAGCGAGGTGCCGAAGTTCGTCAGCAAGGGCGGCAGTCGTCGCTGTTTTGCCCACGCCATCTGCGTGTCATAGAGCTCACGCCAGAAAGCAAACGGGTTCGCCGCCCGCATACCCCGCGCGTTCGTCACCGCCGCCCGAAGCACGACGAGCATCTCGTCGATCTCCTCCTGGAGTGCCCGCGCGGGATCCTTGGTGAACCATTTGGGCGGAAGATGATCGGCGGAGAGTCCGGCGCGGAGCGCCCCGTCGATCTCGAAGGTCAGCCGCAGGATCACGTGCGGCACCTCCGTCATGGTCGCGATGCCATAGCGAAACGGCATGCGCGTGCGCAGCTCCACCCGGAACAACTCGGCCTCACGCAACGCGATCATGCGATGATCCGCCTCAGCCTTTGCCCCCGCGCAATACCACGAGATGATCAACGCCGCTGGTCTCGAATTCGCGCCAATAAGCGTCCTCGAGCGTCTCGAGCTTTTCCCTTTCCTCGTCCGAGAACTCGTCGCCGATCTTGGTGGCGTCCTGGCCGCGCTCCGCCCGGAGATCGCGCTCGCCGAGCCGCGCCACGAGCTCGCCCCAAAAGGCATCCTCGACAAACTGATCGAGCTTTTCCCGCACGGGCCCGTCGGTGAGTTTCTCGTTGGGAAACAATTCGCCGTTCACATCCGACTCGACGAGGTCGGCGCAGCCAAACGTTTCCGCCAAGCCGAACACCTTTTGTGCCAGATCCCCATAGCGTTCCGGCATCGTCGCCGGATCGTCGGGCCGCGCCCCGGCAACCCAGAGGCCGAGATGCGTCAATTCAAGAAGCCGGGCATATTCCTTCTGCGTAAACGAGACCTTCATGCGCCAACAGAGGACGGATCGCGCTGCGGTGCGCAAGGGCGGAGTGCGGGTGAAAACCGCCCGACTCCACGCCTTATTTCGCCGGCGCCTCGGCGACCCGGCCGGGTTCGCGGATGCCCGCGCCCGTGCGCCGGGTCAGCGCATCGCCCAGGTCCGCCCGATAATTCTCCGCCAACATGAGGAGGCGTTTCACTTCCGCCGGGTGCGTCGCGGCCAGGTCGGTGGTTTCGCCGACATCGCCGCCGAGATCGTAGAGCGTGGGCGTGGTGATATCGCTCGGCTGGTATTTGACGGGCCGGCCGTCATGACCCCCGGGCCGGCCGCCGAGCGTGTTGTAGCGATGCGGCAGCACGAGTTTCCAGCGACCATCGCCGCTGATGACCGCGCGCAATTCGTTTTGCGCATACCAAATCCCGTAACCGTCGTGCGGGTTGGTCGCTCCCGGCGCCTGCGCGATCAGCGGCCACACATCCCGTCCGTCGATCGGGAGCTTCGGCAGCGCCGCACCCACGCGCGCCGCGATTGTCGGCAGCAGATCGATCGACATGAAGAAATCGTTGCTCGTGACCCCGGCGGGCAAGGTGCCGGGCCAGCGCATCACGCACGGCTCGCGAATGCCGCCTTCCCACGCGGTGCCCTTTCCCTCCCGGAGCGGGCCGGCGCTGCCCGCGTGATCGCCGTAGCTGAGCCACGGACCGTTGTCGCTGGTGAAGATGACCCACGTGTCGCGCGCCACACCGTTGCGCTCGAGCGCCCGCAGCACTTCGCCCACCGACCAATCGATCTCCATGATCACGTCGCCGTAGAGGCCCTGCTGCGACTTGCCCTTGAACTTGTCGCTGACCGCCAGCGGCACATGCGGCATGTTGTGCGCGAGGTAGAAGAAGAAGGGTCCGTCCTGGTGTCGATCGATGAACGCCACTGCGCGCTCGGTATACCACGTGGTGAGGTTGCGCATTTTCTCCGGCGTGATGTTCGCGTCGATCACCTTCCCGTTTTCGTAGAGCGGCAACGGCGGATAAGTGCCGGGCTTGGCCTCCGGGTGGAAGGGCCACATGTCGTTCGAGTAGGGCAACCCGAACGATTCGTCGAAACCGTGGTGATTCGGCAGGAACGGCTCGCGGTGGCCGAGGTGCCACTTGCCCGCCATGCCGGTGGCGTAGCCGCGCGACTTGAGCAACTCCGCCAAAGTCGTCTCCTGCGGATTGAGGCCGTGGTTGGCATTCGGGCTGAGCGCACCGTGAATGCCGATGCGGTTCGGATAGCAACCGGTGAGCAGCGCGGCACGCGACGCGGAGCAGATGGCTTGGGCGACGTGGAAATTCGTAAACCGCACGCCGTCGCGCGCGAGCGCATCGATGTGCGGGGTCGGGAAACCTTTCGCGCCGAATACGCCGACATCGCCGTAACCTTGATCGTCGGTGAAAATGACCACGATGTTCGGCAGTCGGGGCGTCGCCGCGGGGAGCAATGTGATCCCGCCCACGGCGACAGCCAGCAGGAGCCGACGGAGGTTTGTGTGGAAAATGGAAATGATCAGAATATCCATGGGGTGTGAGCGCGGCGAGATGTGCTGAGCGTGAGCCGGGTCAGGCCAGGATATCCTTCACGACATGCCCGTGCACGTCCGTCAGCCGGTAGTCGCGGCCTTGGAAGCGGAAAGTCAACCGCTCGTGATCGAAGCCAAGGAGATGCAGCATCGTCGCCTGCAGGTCGTGCACGTGGACCTTGTTCTCCACGATGCCGAAACCGAGTTCATCTGTGGCGCCGTAACTGATCCCGTGCTTCACGCCGCCGCCCGCCAGGAAGATCGAATACGCATCCGGGAAATGATCGCGGCCGAGGATGTCGCTCCCCGAGGTCCGACCCTCGCGGAACGGCGTGCGGCCGAACTCCCCGCCCCACACCACCAGCGTGTCGTCGAGCAGGCCGCGCTCCTTGAGATCGCGGATGAGCGCGGCGACCGGTTTATCGGTGCGCGCCATCTTCGCGCTGAGACCGTCACGGATGTCCTCCTTCGGGTTGGTGCCGTGAAAATCCCAACCCCAGTCGAAGAGCTGCACGAAGCGCACGCCCTGCTCGAGGAGCCGGCGGCCGAGCAGGCAGTTGTTCGCGAAGCTGGCCTCGCCCGGTTTCGCGCCGTAGGCCTCGAGCGTCGCGGCCGACTCGCGGCCGATGTCCATGACTTCGGGCACGCTCGTCTGCATGCGAAACGCGAGCTCGTATTGGGCGATGCGCGTCGCGGTCTCCGGATGGCCGAGCTCGGCCAGTTGGATTTCGTTGAGCTCGCGCAGCGCGTCGAGCGTCTGCCGGCGCAACTCCCGGCTCATGCCCGGCGGATCGCCGGCGTAGAGGACCGGATCGCCCTTCGCCCGGCATTGCACGCCTTGGAACACCGACGGCAAAAATCCCGTGCCCCACGCGCTCTGCCCCGCGCTCGGCTGCGTGCCGCTGCTGATCAGCACGACGAAGCCGGGCAGGTTTTCATTTTCCGATCCAAGCCCGTAGGTCACCCACGAGCCCATCGAGGGCCGCCCGCCGCGCGGGGAACCGGTGAACAACAGCAGCTCCGCGGGCGTGTGGTTGAACTGATCGCTCTGCATCGACTTGATGACGCACAGCTCATCCGCGATCGCCTGGAAGTTCGGGATGGCATCGGACATCCAGATGCCGCCCTTGCCGTGCTGCGAAAACGTCCGCGGCGTGCCCATGAGCCGCGGCGTGCCCGAAGTGAACGCGAAGGTCTTCCCTTTCACGAACGCATCCGGCGCGAATTGCCCGTCGCGCTTCACCAGCTCCGGCTTGTAATCGAAGAGATCCAGGTGCGGCGGCCCGCCCGACATGTGCAGGTAGATCACGCGCTTTACCTGCGGCGCAAAATGCGGGGCGCGCGGCGCCAGCGGGTTCGGCGCCGGGCGCGCGCCGGGCGTCGCGGCGCGCGTGCGCGTGAGCATCGACTCCATCGCGATCGCCCCGAGGCTGAACTGCCCGACGTTGCGCAGGAACTGCCGGCGGGTCT
>JADMIO010007359.1_pt1 | contig 19368 bp, 21 predicted proteins | sample 8958161 | NCBI WGS metagenome assembly JADMIO01 (sample SAMN16585339, study PRJNA669376) | soil metagenome | isolation source: Crop rotation soil | place: USA: Cullars Rotation, Alabama | collected 2011
GCGCGACGTGATGCACGACCTGCGCGAGCTCAAGGAGGCCGGCGAGACGGGCGCTGACGACGAGCGCCGCGCCGAGCAGGAGCTGCAGAAGACGACCGACGCCCGCGTCGCCGAGCTCGACCAGGCGCTGAAGGTCAAGGAAGAGGAGCTGATGGAGGTCTGAGACCTCCATCTCGCCCCTCGTGCCCAGCGCTCCTCGCTACGTCGCGATCATCACCGACGGCAACGGCCGCTGGGCCGAGTCGCGCGGGTTGCCGCCGCTCGACGGCCACGAGGCGGGGGCCGACACCGTCAAGGCCCGCCTGCGCGACGCGGCCGAGCTCGGCATCGAGGAGCTGACGGTCTACTCGTTCTCGACCGAGAACTGGTCCCGGCCCGCCGAAGAGGTCGCGGGACTGATGCGGATGTTCTCGCAGCGGATCGCCCGTGAGACGCCTGAGCTTCGTGACGAGGGCGTGCGGATGCGCTTCGTCGGCCGCCGCGACGGCGTCTCCGAGGCGCTCCTCGAGCAGATGGACTGGGCCGAGCGCGAGACCGCGAACGGCGATGTGATCACGCTGTTCGTCGCCTTCAACTACGGCGGGCGCGCCGAGCTGCTCGACGCCGCCGCGCGCTATCGCGGCGGCGGCGACGACGTCTTTCGCTCGCTGCTCTACGCGCCGGAGATGCACGATCCCGACCTCGTCATCCGCACCAGCGGCGAGCAGCGGCTGTCGAACTTCCTGATCTGGCAGTCGGCGTACTCCGAGCTCGTCTTCGCCGACGAGCTGTGGCCCGACTTCGGTCGCGAGGCACTGGAGCGCTGCCTGCGCGAGTACGGCTCCCGGTCGCGACGGTTCGGAGGCCGCTGATGCCGGCGATCCCGCGCGGCTCGGCTCGCCAGCGGCGCTCCGCGGGCACGCCGGCACGATCCGGCATGCCGCCTGATCTCGGCGCCCGCGTCGTCACCGCGATCCCGGCGGTCATCGTCGGCGTGGTGCTGATCTGGCAGGGCGGGCTGCTCTTCGCCGCCGGGGTCGCGCTGCTCGGGCTCGTCTGCCTGCACGAGCTCTACGCGATGTTCGCGCGCGCCCATCCGGCTCGCCTTGCCGGCTTCGCCGCGCTGGTGGGCATGATCGCGGCCGCGCACTACGGCGACTCGTTCGCGGTCCTCGGGGTGATGGCGCTCGCGGTGCCGCTGACGTTCCTGCTGGTGCTGCCGCAACCTCGCGGCGGCGCGCCGGCGATCGCGATCACGCTGCTCGGCGTCGTCTGGGTGGCGCTGGCGCTGGCCCACGCGGTGCTGCTGCGCGACCTGCCGCACGGCGACGGCATCCTCGTCGACGTCCTCGTAGGAACGTTCATCGGCGACTCCGGCGCCTATCTCGGCGGCCGCGCCTTCGGCGTCACGCCGTTGGCGCCACGAGTGTCGCCGAACAAGACCGTCGAGGGGCTCGTGATCGGCATCGTCGTCGCCATCGCCGCGGTCTGGTTCGCGGGCTTGTACCAGGACTGGCTCAGCGGCGCCCAAGCGCTGCTGCTCGGTGCGGCTGTCGCGGTCGCGGCGCCGCTCGGCGACCTGTTCGAGAGCTATCTCAAGCGCGACGCCGGGACCAAGGACACAGGGCGCATCTTCGGTCCGCACGGCGGCGCGCTCGACCGCCTCGACGCCGCGATGTTCGCCGTCGTGGTCGGCTTCTACGTGTGGTCCGCGATGCACTGAACCCGTTGCGCCCGGGCGTGGGCGACAAAACCGACCTGTGGCGTGGGTTTGGTCGCCCAGCCGCGGCCGGCTACGACGCCGCCGCGGCCCGCGCCCGTCGCGCGACCTTGACGCGGTCGGTCTTGTCGAGCACGACCTTGCGCAGCCGCACGGCATCGGGCGTGACCTCGACGCACTCGTCGTCGCGCAGGAACTCGAGCGCCTGGTCGAGCGACAGCACGCGATGCGGAACGAGGCGGACGAGCACGTCGGCTGTCGACGAGCGCATGTTCGTCAGGTGCTTCTCGCGCACGGCGTTGACGTCGAGATCGTCGGCGCGCGCGTTCTCGCCGACGATCATGCCCTCGTAGACCTCCTCGCCGGGCCCGACGAAGAGCGTTCCCCGCTCCTGCAGGTTCATCAGCGCGAACTGCGCCGTCGTGCCGCGGCGGTCGGCGACGAGCGCGCCGGTCGGGCGCGTGCGCAGCTCGCCGAACCACGGCGACCAGCGGTCGAAGACGTGGTGGAGGATGCCCGTGCCGCGCGTCTCGGTCAGGAACTCGGTGCGAAACCCGATCAGTCCGCGTGCCGGAACGAGGTACTCCATCCGCACCCACCCGGTCCCGTGGTTGACCATCTGCTCGAGCTGGCCCTTGCGCAGCGCCAGCAGCTGCGTGACGACGCCGACGTAGTCCTCGGGGACGTCGATCGCCAGCCGCTCGACCGGTTCGTGGGTCCTGCCGTCGATCTCCCGCGTGAGCACCTGCGGCTGGCCGACCGTGAGCTCGAAGCCCTCGCGACGCATCAGCTCGACGAGCACCGCGAGCTGCAGCTCGCCGCGCCCCTGGACCTCCCATTGATCGGGGCGCTCCGTCTCGGCGACACGCAACGAGACGTTGCCGACGAGCTCGGCGTCGAGGCGGTCGCGGACCTGGCGCGCAGTCAGCTTGGTGCCGTCCTGGCCGGCGAGGGGAGAGGTGTTGATCCCGATCGTTATCGACAGCGACGGCTCGTCGACGACGATCACCGGAAGCGCGCGCGGGTCGTCGGGATCGGCGAGCGTGTCGCCGATCGTCACCTCGGCGATGCCGGCGACGGCGATGATCTCGCCGGGGCCGGCTTCGGCGGCCTCGACGCGATCGAGCGCCTCCGTCACGTAGAGCTCGCCGACCGTCGCCCGCTCGATCGAGCCGTCGCCTCGGCACCACGAGATCTGCTGGCCCTTGCGAATCGTGCCGTTGTGGATGCGGCAGAGCGCCAGGCGGCCGACGTACGGCGACGCGTCGAGGTTCGTGACGTGCGCCTGCAGCGGCGCGTCCTGCTCGTAGGACGGCGGCGGGACGTGCTCGACGAGCAGGTCCATCAGCGGCTGAAGGTCGTTGGCGAGGTCGTCGGCCTCGCGCCCGGCGCGGCCCGCCTTGGCGTTGGCGTAGACGATCGGGAACTCGATCTGGGACTCGTCGGCGCCGAGGTCGAGGAACAGCTCGTAGACCTCGTCGACGACCTCGTCGATACGCGCGTCGGGGCGATCGACCTTGTTGATCACGAGGATCACCGGCAGTCGCGCCTCCAGCGCCTTGCGCAGCACGAAGCGCGTCTGCGGCAGCGGACCCTCGGACGCGTCGACGAGCAGCAGCACGCCGTCGACCATCGTCAGCCCGCGCTCTACCTCGCCGCCGAAATCGGCGTGGCCGGGCGTGTCGACGATGTTGAGCTTGATGCCGCCGTAGGCGACCGCGGTGTTCTTGGCGAGGATCGTGATGCCCTTCTCGCGCTCGAGGTCCATCGAGTCGAGGACGCGGTCGGCGACGTCCTGGTTGGCGCGAAAGGCGCCCGACTGCCACAGCATCGCGTCGACGAGCGTCGTCTTGCCGTGGTCGACGTGGGCGACGATCGCGACGTTGCGGATGTCGGTGCGCAGGAGCCGGGACATGCGGGTCCGTACCCTAGGGGGCCGATGCCGCGCCGCCTTCTTCTCCTCGGATCGACCGGGTCGATCGGCACGCAGGCGCTCGACATCCTCCGAGGCGCGCAGCACGACTTCGAGCTCGTCGGGCTCTCCGCCGAGCGCTCGTGGGAGCCGCTCGTCGAGCAGGCCCGGCGACACGGCGTCGAGCGGATCGCCCTCGCCGATGCCGACGCCGCCGCTCGAGCGTCGCAGGCGTGGCCCGAGGGGGAGGTTCTCGTCGGCGCCGAGGGCCTCGTGCGGCTCGTCGTCGACTCGGACGCCGATCTCGTCCTCAACGCGCTCGTCGGCAGCGCCGGCCTGGGCCCGACCGTCGCGGCGCTGGGGGAGGGGATCGATCTCGCCCTTGCCAACAAGGAGTCGCTCGTCGTCGGCGGCGAGCTGGTCATCGCGCTGTCGGAGGCGACGGGAGCGCGGATCCTGCCCGTCGACTCCGAGCACTCGGCGCTGCATCAGCTGATCGCCGGCGAGCAACCGGGTGCCGTGACCCAGCTCGTCCTGACGGCGTCCGGAGGTCCGTTCCGCGGCCGCACGCGCGCAGAGCTCGAGGCCGTGTCGGTCGCCGACGCCTTGCGCCACCCGACCTGGGAGATGGGCGCGAAGATCACGATCGACTCGGCGACCCTGATGAACAAGGGACTCGAGCTGATCGAGGCCCACCACCTGTTCGGCACCCCGTACGAGCGGATCGACGTCGTCGTCCACCCGCAGTCGATCGTGCACGCGTACGTGCAGCTGTGCGACGGCGCGGTGCTCGCGCACCTCGGACATCCCGACATGCGCGTGCCGATCGCCTACGCGCTGCACCACCCCGAGCGCGTCGACGTGCCGGTGGCGGCGCTCGATCTGGCCGAGGTCGGGGCGCTCACGTTCGAGCCCGTCGACGACGACGCCTTCCCGAGCCTGCGCTTGGCGCGCGAGGCCGCACTCGCCGGCGGCACCGCGCCGTGCGTGCTCAACGCCGCCAACGAGGTCGCCGTGCACGGCTTCCTGGAAGGTCGCCTGCACTTCCTCGGGATCCCGGCCGTGATCGAGCGGACGCTCGACAGCGTCGGCGCCGCGCCGCTGCGGGAGTTCGCGTCGTTGTACGAAGCCGACCGTCAGGCACGCTCCGTCGCCGCCGAGATCGTCGCCAGGATCGACGTCCCCGCCTGATGAGCTGGCTGCTCGCGTTCGTCGGCTTCGCCGCGCTGATCGTCCTGCACGAGTTCGGCCATTTCGCGGCGGCCAAGGCGGTCGGCATGCGCGTCGAGCGCTTCTCGCTGTTCTTCGGGCCGATGCTGATGAAGTTCCGGCGCGGCGAGACCGAGTACGGGATCGCCGCGGTCCCGCTCGGCGGCTACGTGAAGATCAGCGGCATGAACCCGCACGAGGAGCTGCCGGTCGACGTGCAGCACCGTGCCTACTACCGCCAGAAGCCGTGGAGGCGGATCGTCGTGATCCTCGCCGGGCCGGCGATGAACGTGCTGGTCGCGTTCGTGCTGATGTTCGGCATCTACCTGGGCCACGGCAAGGCGGTCCCGACGAACGAGGTCGACGTCGTCGCGAAGAAGGCGCCCGCCGCGGCGGTCCTGCGGCCAGGGGACCGGATCGCCGCGATCGACGGCGTCCGCGGCGATCCGGCGACGCTGCGCGCGAAGATCGCGTCGCACCGCTGCGCCGGCGCGCAGCGCGACGGCTGCGTCGCGGCCACGCCGGTCCGGGTGACCGTCGAGCGCGGGGCTCGCAGCTTCGACGTCAGGCTGCGCCCGCGCTACAGCGCCGAGGACAAGCGGCCGCTGATCGGCATCGGCTTCGGCCAGAAGCTCGTCGGCGTGCCCCTCGGCGACGCGCTGAGCTTGACGGTGACGCGGATGTGGGACGTCTCGACGGCCACGGTATCGGCGCTCGGACGCGTGTTCGTGTCGTCGAAGGCGCGCCGGGAGGTCAGCGGCGTCGTCGGCAGCTACGAGGTGACGCGGCAGAGCTTCTCGTTCGACGTCACGCAGGCGATCTTCGTCCTCGCCCTGATCTCGCTCTCGCTCGCGATCGTGAACCTGTTCCCGTTCCTGCCGCTCGACGGCGGACACGTGTTCTGGGCGGTCGCCGAGAAGGTGCGCGGACGTCCGATTCCGTTCTCCGTCATGGAGCGAGCCGGCGTCGTCGGCTTCGTGCTGATCATCATGCTGTTCGCGATCGGGCTCAGCAACGACATCGGCCACCTGCGCGGCAAGGGCTTCGGCGTCGGCTAGCGCTTGATCGCGACCCAGCTCTTGGCGATCCCGGCGAAGCGCTCGGCGCGGATGGCGCCATCGGGGAACAGGGTCACCAGCTCGTCTCGCCGCAGGAGGCTGATGTCCTCCCAGCCGCCCGCCGCGCCGAGGCGCCAGTAGCGCCGACGCAGCGAGGCTGGAAGCCAGTGCGCGAACGGCAGCAGCGCGTGCGGCTCGATCGGGAACGAGTAGGCCGGCGTCTGCACGAACCAGCCGCGGCCGACGCGCCGGGTCTCGTCGGCGAACGCCTGGCGCCGCGCCGGCGCGATGTGCTCGATCACGCTCGAGCTGTAGACGAGGTCGAAGGCGCCGTCGTCGAACGGCAGCACCGCCGTCGCGTCCGCCCGCACGAACGGTCCGGGATAGCCGGGGCGGTCGACGACGTCGGTGCCGGTGATGTCACGATCGGGCTCGAGCGCGCGCAGCCCGAGGGTCCCGCAGCCGACGTCGAGGATGCGGGCGTCCGGCGGCAGCGGCGGGAACAGCGCGAGGTGGCGGCGCGCCCGCGAGCGTGCGGCGAGCGGCGAGGCGAGCCGTGCCAGCGGTCCGCGAGCGGTCCCGTAGACGTCCGACGAGTCGGCCATGTGCCGAGGAGGCTACGGATCGACGGCCCCGGGTATGCCCAGCCCATGCTCCTGATACTCGGGGTCGTCCTGCTGATCATCGCGATCGCCGGCGGCGCGATCATCCACCCGATCCTGTTCGCGCTCGGCATCGTCGCGCTCGTGCTCTTCTTCACGGGGTATCACGGCAGGACCGTGTAGGCCAAGCGCGGACGGCGCGCCGGGCGGCGTGGGCCGCTCCTAGAATGCGCTCGTGGCCTCAAAGCGTCAGATCCACGTCGGGGGCGTGCCGATCGGCGGCGGCGCTCCCGTCGTCGTACAGACGATGACCAAGACCGAGACCGCCAACGTCTCGGCGACGATGGACCAGATCCGTCGCGTCGCCGATGCCGGCGCCGACGTCGTTCGCTGCGCCGTCCCGCGCGAGCGCGATGCCGAGGCGCTGCGGACGATCGTCGCCGACTCGCCGATCCCCGTCATCGCCGACATCCACTTCAACCACACGCTGGCGCTCAAGGCGATCGACGCCGGCGCGCACTGCATCCGCCTCAACCCCGGCAACATCGGCGGACCGGACAAGGTCGCCGAGGTCGCGGCTCGGGCGAAGGCGGCCGGCGTGCCGATGCGCATCGGCGTCAACTCGGGCTCGCTGCCGCGGCACCTGCACGAGCTCGAGCGCGACAACCCGGTCGAGGCGCTGGTCACCGCCGCGGGCGAGTTCGTCGAGCTCATGCACCGGCTCGACTTCTACGACTTCAAGGTCTCGATCAAGTCGACGTCGGTGCCCGACACGATCGCATCCAACCGCCTGCTGTCCGAGCGGATCGACCATCCGCTGCACCTCGGGATCACCGAGGCCGGGACGAAGTGGTCCGGCTCACTCAAGAGCGCCGTCGGCCTCGGCACGCTGCTCGCCGACGGCATCGGCGACACGATCCGGATCTCGCTCTCGACCTTCCACGCCGAGGAGGAGGTCAAGGTCGCGTGGGAGATCCTCAAGGGCCTGAAGCTGCGTGAGCGCGGCCCGGTGCTGATCGCCTGCCCGACCTGCGGCCGCCTGCAGTTCGACATGGACACGGTCGTCGCCGAGATCGAGGAGCGACTGCGCGGCTACGACGATCCGATCGAGGTCGCCGTGCTCGGCTGCGCGGTCAACGGGATCGGCGAAGCGTCGCACGCGGACTTCGGTATCGCCGGAGCGAAGGACATGGGCGTCATCTACTCGCACGGCAAGCCGCTGCGCAAGGTCGCGACGAGCGAGCTCGTCGACGTCCTCTTCGAGGAGATCGACAAGTACTACGCCGCCGGCAAGCGCGTGGTCGTCGACGACGAGCGGGCCGCCGAGGGCGCGGCGCTGCTGGCGCAGATCGAGGCTGAGAGCGCGGGCGACCTGACACCGGAGCGGATCGCTGCGCTGGAGCGCGAGGCGGCGCTCGACGAGAGCGCGTCGCCGGTCGACGGACGTCGCTTCCAGCGGGCCTAGGACCGGACCGGCTCGCGATGCTGTCGGCTACACGAAAGGGTGCCTGTGTCCGCTGAGAACCTCCAGGTCGTACGAGACCTCTACGCGGCGTTCGCTCGCAATGACATCGAGGCCGTCATCGATGCGCTCGACGAGGACATCGAGTGGACGACGTCGATGCTGCTGCGCTCGGGGGCGACGTATCACGGACGCGACGGCGTCCGCAGCCTCCTGGGGGCGCTCGGCGAGGTCTGGGAGGAGATGAGCGCCGAGCCGGAGGAGTTCATCGACGGCGGCGACACGATCGTCGTCGTCGTTCGCGAGCGAGCGGCCGCCTCGAGCGGCTCGACGGAGACCGCTGTCGCCGTCCACCTGTGGCGCATGCGCGCCGGCAAGGCCGTCGCGTTCACCGAGTACATCGACACCGCTCGAACGCTGCGGCCCCTGGGCTAGCCGTCAACGCCGGCACCGGTCCGGCCGGCGGTCGGCGACCAAGCGCGGACGCTGGGCGTCTCCAGCCAGACGCTCCACCCCCGCAGCCGGAGGCGGAGGGGGTGTCTGGCGGAGATGCCCAGCGGGAGCGCCGACGCTTACCTGGCCGCCTCGTAACGCTCCGAGACCTTGTCCCAGTCGACGACGTTCCACCACGTCTTGAGGTACTCGGGCCGCCGGTTCCGATAGGTGAGGTAGTACGCGTGCTCCCAGACGTCGTTGCCGAGCAGCGGCACCTGGCCGTTGAGGATCGGGCTGTCCTGGTTGGGCGTCTTCTCGAGCTTGAGCTCGCCGCCATCGAGCACGAGCCACGTCCACCCCGAGCCGAACTGGCCGACGCCGTTGGCTTCGAACTGCTCCTTGAACGCGTCGAACGAGCCGAACGACGCGTCGATCGCGTCGCCGAGCGCGCCGCTCGGTGCACCGCCGCCGTTCGGGCTCATGCTCTCCCAGAACAGCGCATGGTTGGCGTGGCCGCCGGCGTTGTTGCGAACGGGACCCTGCTTGTCGGCCGGCAGCGACGACAGGTTCGCAAGGACCTCCTCGACCGGCTTGCCCTCGAGATCCGTCCCGGCGAGCGCCTTGTTGGCGTTGTCGACGTAGGCCTGGTGATGCTTGTCATGGTGCAGCTGCATCGTCTCCTCGTCGATCGTCGGCGCGAGCGCGTCGTAGGCGTAGGGCAGCGGCGGGACCTCGAAAGCCATGTTCGGCTCCAATCTCGGGGGATTTCGTCGGTGGTGGTCCGAACACTAGTGTTCCCGTGCCGTGACGCGTCTCACAGAGCTCCTGCTGCCGACCGAGCGCCAGCCGCCCGCCGACGCCGACGCGCTGTCGCACAAGCTGATGGTCCGCGCTGGCCTGATCCGCCAGGTCGGCGCCGGCCTGTGGTCGTGGCTCCCGGCGGGGTGGAGGGTGCATCAGAACGTCGTCGCGATCATCCGCGAGGAGATGGACGCCGTCGGCGGGCAGGAGCTGCTGATGCCGCTGATCGCGCCAGCGGAGCTGTGGCGACGCACCGGTCGCTACGAGATCCCCGAGCTGTTCAAGCTCTCCGACCGGCGCGAGTCCGAGCTGCTGCTCTCGATGAGCCACGAGGAGACGGTCACGTTCCACGTCGCGGGTGCCGTGCGCTCCTATCGCGACCTGCCGAAGCTGCTCTACCACTTCCAGCTCAAGGGCCGCGACGAGCCGCGGCCGCGCGCCGGCGTGCTGCGCACGCGCGAGTTCGTGATGAAGGACGCCTACTCGTTCGACCGCGACGAGGACGGGCTGGCGGCGACCTACGAGCGCTGCGCGCGCGCCTACGACCGGATCTTCGATCGCGCCGGGCTCGAGTGGTACGCGGTCGAGTCCGACGTCGGGATGATGGGGGGGAGCGGCGCCCACGAGTACATGGCCCCGTGCCCCGCGGGCGAGAACGACGTCGCGCTCGCGCCCGGCTACGCCGCCAACGTCGAGGTCGCGAGCGCCGAGCCGCAGCCCGTGCCGCCGCTGCCGGCCGCGCTGTCGGGCGAGCTGCAGACGCCGGGCCTGACGACGGTCGACGAGGTCGCGGCCTCGCTGGGCGTCCCGACCGGCAACCTGCTCAAGGCGTTCCCGATCGTCACCGAGTCGCGCGGGCTGGTCGTGGTCTTCGTGCGCGGCGATCACCGTATCGAGGAGATCAAGCTCGCCAACGCGCTCGGGGAGCCGTTCGTGCAGGCCGGCGCCTCCGACCTCGAGCGCCACGGCCTCGTCGGCGGCTTCATCGGCCCGAGCGACCGTGTCGCCGCGGTCTACGACGCCGCCGTCGCCCCTGGGCGCTACGTCGCCGGCGGCAACGCGCCCGACCGCCACGCGGTCGTCGACGTCGCCGCGGGCGAGCGGCTCGACGTCCGCCGCGTCGAGCCTGGCGACCGCGTCGGCGGCCACGCGATCCGCGTCGAGCCGGCGATCGAGGTCGGCAACATCTTCAAGCTCGGCACGCGCTACAGCGAGCCGCTGGGCGCGACGTACCTCGACGAGAGCGGCCGCGAGCAGCTGATCGTGATGGGCTGCTACGGCATCGGGCCCGCGCGCGTCGCCGCGGCCGCCGTCGAGCAGTTCGCCGACGAGCAGGGGATCTCGTGGCCGCGCGCGATCGCGCCCTGGGACGTCCACGTCGTCGCGCTCGGCAAGGCGGGCACGCCGGAGCGCGAGGCGGCCGAGCGGCTCTACGCGGCGGTCCGCGACAGCGGGCTGTCGGTGCTGCTCGACGACCGCGACGCCGGAACCGGCGAGAAGCTGACCGATGCGGAGCTGCTCGGCGTGCCGCTGAGGCTGACGATCGGTAAGCGCTCGCTCGAGTCCGGCACGGCCGAGGCCCAGGCGCGGCGCGGCGCGCGGGCGCTCGAGGCGGTGCCGCTCGACGGCGCCGCGGACGCGGTGGCCGAGCTGTGGCGGACGCTCCCCTAGGCCGGCGCTTTCGCCGCCTGTCGGGCCTCGACCGCTCCGCGGGCCCGCCAGCGGAGACGCGGAGCGGAGCGCCACTGCGCCCCTGGACGATCCCGAACGCGATCGGCTACGTGCGGATCGGGCTGCTGGTCGCCTTCCTGATCCTGGGGCTCACCGGCGACGACGACCATCCCGCGCTGCTGGCGACGCTCTACGCCCTCGCCGCCTGGGGCGACCAGCTCGACGGCCTCGCGGCGCGTCTGACCGGTCAGTACAGCCGCCTCGGGGCGCTGCTCGATCCGGCGATCGACCGCTTGCTCGTGATCTCCGGCGTGCTCGTCACGTGGCATCTCGACCTGCTGCCTCGCTGGGCGCTGGCGATCCTGATCGCGCGCGAGGCGCTGATGCTCGCTCTCGGCCCGGTGCAGCTTCGACGTGGGATCGAGATCGAGATCAGCATGCTCGGGCGCTGGGCCGTGTGGCCGACGATGGCCGCGATCTTCCTCGCGCTCTGCCGCGTCGAGGTGCTCGCGGAACTGCTGCTGTACGTCGGGATCGCGATGACGCTGGCGGCGACCGTCGGCTATGCGCGGAAACTCTCGACCTGAGCTTGAACCCGGTATCCTGAGGGATGTTCCGGATCGTCGCCGCTCGACCGCCAGGAGACCCCTGCATGGACACCTTTCCCGACCTCGGCTCGCTCTCCGACCAGGAGCTCAAGGACCTCATCCAGCAGCTGACGGAGGAGGAGGTCGACGTGTCGTACCGGCGGCGGATCCTGCACGGCAAGATCGACATCCTCCGGGCCGAGCTGGTCAGCAGGCTGCGGCACAAGCACGAGAGCGGCGAGGACGTCATCTCCGGCGCCGACGTCCAGCGTCTCACCGACATCCTCAGCGGTCGTGCCGACGCGGAGGACCAGGCCTAGAGCCATGGCGCTCCACTGCCCCGAGTGCGGGTTCGTCAACGCCGAGAGCTCGAACTACTGCCAGAAGTGCGGCGCCTACCTCGCCGCCGGCGATGCCCGCACCGAGGCGACGACGGCGACGTATCGCGTCGGCGAGACCGGCGAGCTGATCCCGATCGAGCTCGAGGACGTCGTCTCGGAGGAGGGTGCGGCGCTGGTGATCCGCGCCGGTGGAGGACGCGTCGGCGAGAGCTTCCCGCTGTCGGGCGAGCGGATGGCGATCGGCCGCCGGCCCGACGCCGACGTCTTCCTCGACGACGTCACGGTCTCTCGCGACCACGCGCTGCTCGTCCATCGCGCCGACGGCTGGCACCTCGACGATCTCGGCTCGCTCAACGGGTCCTACGTGAACCGCCGCAGGATCGAGTCGCAGCTGCTTGCCGACGGCGACGAGGTCCAGATCGGCAAGTGGAAGCTCAGCTTCCTGGAGCGGTGATGGCGAGCCTCGACGAGCACAGCCTGGTGCCCGCGGAGCCGCGCCAGAAGTCGATGACGATCGGCGCCGTCTGCAAGTCGCTGTCGCAGGAGTTCCCCGAGATCTCGATCTCGAAGATCCGCTACCTCGAGGACCAGAAGCTGCTGACGCCGCGACGGACGCCCGGCGGCTACCGGCTGTACACGACCAGCGACGTCACGCGGCTGCGCACGATCCTGCGCCTCCAGCGTGACGAGTTCCTGCCGCTGCGCGTGATCCGCCAAGAGCTCGCCGCCGGCGCCAACACCGAGGACAGCGTGCCGTCGCCTGCTCGCGGCGCCGTCCGCGTCCGCGCTCCCCGCGCCGGCGTCAGCGTCCGCGATCGCGGCGCGATGTACGCGCTCGACGACGTGCTCGAGGAGACCCGCGCCGATCCCGAGCTGGTCAGGGAGCTCGAGGAGTACGGCGTGATCAAGGGCGAGCAGCGCGCCGGCGTGACGTACTACGACGAGACCGAGCGGGAGATCGTCCGCGCCGTCACCGAGCTGGCGCGCTACGGCGTCGGCGGACGCAACCTGCGCGCGTTCCGGACCTCGGCCGATCGCGAGGCGGCGCTCCTGCAGCAGATCCTCGCGCCCGCGTTGCGATCGCGCAACGTGCAGCGGCGCAAGGAGGCGCTGGAGGCGCTCGAGAACCTCGCCGTGGTCACGACCCACCTCAAGCACCTGCTGCTGGTGCGGGATCTGCGCAAGCTGGCGGGTTGATGACCGTTCCGCCCAGTGAGATCTGGAAGGTCGGCTTCGATGCCCTCGTCGGCTACGAGATCGACGAGGTGAGCGACTCCGAGGTGCGGGCGCATCTCGACGTCCGCGACGAGCTCAAGCAGCCGATTGGGCTCGTTCACGGCGGCGTCTACGCGTCGATCGCCGAGTCGATGACGTCGCTGGCGACCGCCTACGCGGTGCTGGGGGAGGGCAACATCGCCTCCGGGCAGTCCAACCAGACCTCGTTCCTGCGCCCGATCACCGAGGGCACGATCCACGCCTACGGCCGGCGCATCCACCGCGGCCGCACGACGTGGGTCTGGGAGGTCGAGTGCAGTGACGACGACGGTCGCCTGTGCGCCGTCGTGCGGATGACGATCGCGGTCCGGCCGATGCCCGAGGGCGTCTCCTTGCCGCGGTAGCGTCAGGCCGCGACCGCGTCCGCGATCGAGCGAAGCTCCTCGAGCGACCGCTTGGCGGCATCGCCGTCGGTGGCGTCGACCGGACCGACGATCGCCCGATCGGCGCCGGCCTCGGCGTACTCGTTGAGCGTTTCGGGGTCGGGTGGCATGATCGTGACGGCGACCGGGAGGTCTGGGCCGTCGTCCTTGAACGCGCGGATCCGCTCGGACATGCCGGGCCCCGCGATCGGACCCCAGCCGTCGCCGTACGTCCGCGCGCGCTCCTCGGACCCCGGGGAGTTGCCGCCGTAGTAGAGCGGGACACCGCCCGGCTGCACCGGCTTCGGCCACGACCAGATCCGATCGAACGACACGTGGTCGCCGTGGAACGACGCCTCGTCCTCGCGGAAGATCTCGCGCATCGCGAGCATCTTCTCGCGAACGATGTCGTAGCGATCCTCGAAGCGCACGCCGTGATGGCGCATCTCCTCGACGTTCCAGCCGTGGCCGACGATGAGGTCGAGGCGGCCGCCTGAGAGGACGTCGAGGCTCGCGGCCTCCTTGGCGCAGATGATCGGGTCGCGCTGCGCGAGCTGGATGATCCCGGAGCCGAGGCCGATGCGGGTCGTGGCGAGCGCGGCTGCGGTCAATGCGACGAAGAGGTCGTAGGTCCGCGCGTACGCCCGAGGCAGCTCGCCGTGGGGGGCCGGCGTCTCGCGGCTGGCCGGGATGTGGGTGTGCTCGCCGAGCACGAGCGCGTCGAATCCCGCCTGCTCGACGAGCACGGCCAGATCGTCCGGACGAATCGTCTCGTCGGTGCAGAGTCCAATGACGCCGATTTCCATGGTGCTCCTCCGTTGGTGTCCGCCGAGCTTATTCGCCCGGGTCTCAGCCGCGATAGCGGTTGGTGATCGGCACGCGGCGGTCGCGGCCGAAGGCGCGGCTGGTGACCTTGATCCCCGGAGGACTCTGGCGGCGCTTGTACTCGGCCAGGTCGATCAGCCGGATCACGCGCTCGACGTCGTCTGCCGGCAGCCCGCGCTCGATCAGCTGGTCGCGCCCGAGGTCCTGCTCGACGTAGCCTTCGATGATCGCGTCGAGGATCTCATAGGGCGGCAGCGAGTCCGCGTCCTTCTGGCCGTGGCGCAGCTCCGCCGACGGCGCTCTGGTGACGATCTCGGGCGGAACGAGCTCGCACCCGGCGCGAGCGGCGCGCTCGCGCACGAGCCGGTAGACGAGCAGCTTCGGCACGTCGCGAATGACCGCGAAGCCGCCGGCGCTGTCCCCGTAGAGCGTCGAGTAGCCGACCGACATCTCCGACTTGTTGCCGGTCGTCAGCACGAGCCAGCCGAACTTGTTCGACAGCGCCATCAGCAGGTTGCCGCGGATCCGCGCCTGCAGGTTCTCCTCGGTGATGTCGGGATCGCGGTCGCCGAACGTCTCGGCGAGCAGGCGGTCGTAGACCTCCATCGGCTCGCCGATCGGGAGCTCGATGCAGTGCACCCCGAGGTTCGCGGCGAGCGCGCGCGCATCGCCCTGGGTGCCGGAGCTCGAGTACGGCGACGGCATCACGACGGTGCTGACGCGGTCGGCGCCGAGGGCATCGACTGCGACCAGCGCGACGAGCGTCGAGTCGATGCCGCCGGACAGGCCGAGGACGACGTGCTCGAAGCCGTTCTTGCGAACGTAGTCGCGGGTGCCGAGCACGAGCGCCTCGTAGACCTCGGCATCGGACTCCAGCGGCGCCGCCAAGGGCCCCCCGATCGTCGCCGGCGTGGGACGGGCGGGGTCGCGGCCGGCGTCGGTGGAGAACGAGCCCAGCTCGGCCACGGCCCGGCGCACCTCGCGTGCCGCCGGACGCCGGCGCGTGTCGCGGAGCCGCGCTGACGCCGCGGCCTGGGTGTCGACGTCGCAGACCAGCAGCGCCTCCTCGAACTGCGGCGCCCGCGCGATCACCGCGCCGAGGTGGTCGCAGACGAACGAGCCGCCGTCGAAGATCAGCTCGTCCTGGCCGCCGACGAGCGCGCAGAAGGCGACGATCGCCAGGTTGTCGGCGGCTCGCTGGGCGACCATGCGCTCGCGCGCGGCGTCCTTCTCGACGTGGTAGGGCGAAGCGCTGATGTTGACGATCACCGTCGCGCCCGCCAGCGCCTCGTCGGAAGCCGGCTCGCCCGGCTGCCAGATGTCCTCGCAGATCGTCAGCCCGAGCCTGATCCCGTCGACCTCGACGATCGCCGGGCCGGGGCCGCTCTGGAAGTAGCGCATCTCGTCGAAGACGCCGTAGTTCGGCAGCAGCATCTTGCGGTAGACGGCGCGCACCTCGCCGTCGGCGCAGACGGCGGCGGCGTTGTAGACGTCGTCGGCGCGCTCGGGGAACCCGATCACGGCGACGACGCCGCTGACGTCTGCGGCGACTCGCTCGAGGGCGGCGCGGGCGTCGGCGAGGAAGTGCTCCTTGAGCAGCAGGTCCTCGGGGGGGTAGCCCGTGATCGCGAGCTCGGGGAAGAGCACGAGCTGTGCCCCGGCCTCGCGCGCCGCGGCGAGCCGCTCGCCGATCAGGCGCTCGTTGCCGGCGATGTCGCCGACGGTGGGATTGATCTGGGCCAGCGCGATGCGCATGGACGCCGGATTATCCGGGTTGGCCGAGCCAGGTCTCCACGAACGCTTGCAAGCGGGGATCGCGCAGCGAGTCGAGCTCGAGCCGGCGCTTGTACGCGACGGCGACGAGCCGCGGTGCGACGCGGGCGTCGTTCGGGATCACGATGATCGCCGCGCCCGCGGCACGCAGGTCGCTGCTGTCGGTGCCCGCCTCGCGCTGGGCGAAGGCGACGAGCGCGTTGCGATCGCTCGTGCGCCGGTAGCGCAGCTCGATGTTGCCGGCACGCAGCAGACGCGACGTCGCCGCCGGATCGGGGACGCCGGGGCCGGACGCCGCCGCCGGCCGGTTCGCGCTCGTCGTCGACGCGTCGCGGTCCTCGAAGAACAGCAGCAGCGCGATCACGCCGGCGAACGCGATGGCGACCACGGCGATCGCTTCGATCACTCGGCGCAGCACTGCGACTGATTCAAGCAGGCGCGGCAGCGCCGCACCGTTAGACATCGCGTTTAACCGATCGGTAGTGTTCCGATCGCATTCTGGGAGATCTCGAAGGGGGGGCTGAAGATGGGCGCAAGGGTTTCGAGCGATCTGCTGCTCGTGGGGAGCTTGCCGGCTTCCTCGACCGAAGCGGCGCTGCGCGCCGGGGGCGATCTGTTCGGCGATCTGGTGTTCGCGCTGCCCGACGGCGAGACGGGTCCGCGGGCGCCGTGGACGGTGTACGAGTTCATGACGCTCGTCGCCACCCACCCCGATCTCGAAGTGGCGATCCCCGGCGCGAACCCGCCCCGGCACGTCAACGAGGGCACGACGATCAAGGTTCGCGACGGAGTCGAGGAGATCCGCTTCGAGTCGTGGCCGCGCATCGACGACGCGATCGAGTCCTATGGCGTCTTCCGCAGGCTGCGAGACGAGGGCGTGATCCCGGCCGGGGTGCGCTTCCAGGTCGGATTGCCGGACTTCACGAGCGCAGTCGGAGTTCCCCTTCAGCACGACTTCGAGCACGACTTCCCGATCGTCGGCGGTGCCATGGAGGAGCTGTGCGTGCGCGAGGTCCAGCGGCTGCTCGAGGCGATCCCGCACGAGGATCTCGCGATCCAGTGGGACGTGTGCTGGGGAGTCATCGATCTCGAGAACGTGCCGTGGTGGACCGACGAGGAAGGGGCGTGGGATCGCTTCGCCGGCCCGACGTCGAGGCTGTCGCGCGACATCCCCGAGGAGGTGCTGATCGGCTACCACCTCTGCTATGGCACGTTCGGCGGCTGGCCGATGTACGAGGCTCGCGACATGGGGCTGATGGTCAAGATGGCCAACTACGCGATCGAGAGCACTGGCCGTCGTGTCGACTTCCTGCATATGGCGGGACCGCGCGCGCTGCGCAGCCGCGACGATCGCTACTTCGCGCCGCTCGCCGATCTTCAGGCGCCCGACACCCGCGTCTACCTCGGAATCGTGCTGCCCGTCGACGGCGTCCAGGGCCTCCGGAACCGGTACGAGACCGCGTCGCGCTACCTCGACGACTTCGGGATCGCGATGTACTGCGGCTTCGGCCGCCAGCCAGGCGAGGACGGAATCGAAACGATGCGCGAGCACCGTCGCGTCGTGAGGTCAGCGCTGGAGGGCTAGGAGCGCCGCGGCCGGGGCGGTGTCTACACTCTCGGCGCGTGCCGCGAATGCAGGCGATCCGATCGCTCCTCGCCCGCCATCGCCGGCTGGCGGGACTGATCGGAGTCGTGCTCGCGCTCGGCGTCGTCGGGCTCGGAGCGCACGCGGACCTGCCGGACCACCATCACGTCGACGGTCACACGACGGCATGCATCGCATCGCTTGCGATCGCCGCTGCCGCGTTGGTCGTCTGGCGCCGCCGCAGTGAGCTGCCAACGGTGGCGATCGCGGCGGTCGTTGGCATCGTCGGATCGCCATCCGTCTGGCCACGGCGGCGCCCTCCGTCGCAAGCGCGCGCGGGGCCCTTGGGGCCCGTCTCGCTGCGCTGTTGAGTCGACCCGCTCGCGGCCTCGCTGCCGCGACGAGTCGTCGTGCGCCCAGCTCCCGGGCGCTTGTCAACCGCGTAACGGAGTCCTCCCATGCCCGAAGCACCTCCACGACCGGCGGCCCACTGCGTGGTCCAGTACCTGTACGTCCACGCGCCGGGAGAGGCGTTCGCCTACACGTCGACACGTGGACGCACCGAGCCCGCCGCGCTCGCCACGCTCTACCTGGAGTGCGCCGTCGCGCAGGCCGCCTCCCTGCGCCTGCGGGGAGCGTCCTGCGACCAGATCCTGGTGACCAATCTCAGCGATCCGCACGATCCCGACGTGCTCGGTCGCGACGGGGTGCGCCTGATCGAAGCGCTCGAGCGCCTCGGTGTGCAACTGCGCCACGCCGACTACACGTATCGACTCGAGCGGGCGCTGCCGGAGTACGAGGCGTCGCGGTACGCGCTCGACGCGATCAGGACCGTGACCTCGGCCGCGCCGGACGAGCAATGCCTGTGGTTCGCCGACCTCGACTGCGTCTGGATCGATCCGCAGAAGGTGTTCGCGGCGACGCCGAGGGCGCCGCGAATCGCCTGTCTGCTGATGCGCTATCCGCCGGAATGGGACGTGATGCTCGGAACCACGCCCACGACGGTCGGCGAGCTCGGGCGGCGGTTGGGCGACAGCGTCGTGCCGGCGCCGTGGATCGGCGGCGAGCTGATCGGGGGGACCGCCGCGTCGCTGCGGGGGTTCCTCGCGGAATGTGACCGCGTCGAGCGCGAGCTCGGCCAGCTTCCGCGCGAGCTGCCCGCCGAGGAGCACCTGTTCACGATCCTCGGCGCCCTCGGCCGTGTCGCCTACGCCGACCTGACGGCGGTCGGGCGCCGGCTGTTGACCGGCCGGCACACGGGCCCGAAGGTCGCCGAGGCCTCGAACCTCGGGTTCTGGCACCTCCCGGGAGAGAAGGGACTGTCCCTCCGGCGGGCCGCGGGCTACGTGCTCGCGGGAGACGAGGAGCGGCTCGCGACGATCCTGGCCGACCCCCGACGGCGGTTGGAGTGGTTCAACCTCAGTCCCGATCTCGAGCATCGCGTCCGCGACGGGGCGTGGCTCGCCGCCAACCGGATCAGGACTCGGCTTCGCGGCCGCAACCGAAAGGCATGAGCGTCGTCGCCGCGCGTGCGAACGTCTGTTCGTGAAGACGCCGGAAAGGTCGCTAGATTCGCGCCCATGACAGCCGTCGAGCGCGAGCAACGCATAGCGCATCTCGACATCGACGCGTTCTACGCATCGGTCGAGCTGCTGCGCCGCCCGGAGCTCGTCGGCAGCCCCGTGATCGTGTCGGGCGACAGCCCGCGCGCCGTGGTGACGACCGCCAGCTACGAGGCACGGCGGTTCGGCGTGGGCTCGGCGATGCCGAC
>JADMIO010849025.1_pt1 | contig 19363 bp, 18 predicted proteins | sample 8958161 | NCBI WGS metagenome assembly JADMIO01 (sample SAMN16585339, study PRJNA669376) | soil metagenome | isolation source: Crop rotation soil | place: USA: Cullars Rotation, Alabama | collected 2011
GCCGCGACTTCAAGTCACGTGAATTCCAAGCTTCGGATCCCACTGTGCTGGAAAGCGATCTCGCCCCCCTCGAGCTGGAAGCGGCCTGCCGCGACATGGGGCTCGATCGCTCGCAGGCCGGCGCGGTGCTCGCGAACGCCGAAAGCGCCAGTAGTTTCCATTTCGGCCACGAGGGCGACGACGCCGGCGCGACCCGCAAGGTGTACCTGGAGTTCGCCTCGCGGCTCGCGCAATCCGACGCGCCCGTCTGCGCGGAAAGCGTGCTGCTTTACCTCGCATGGAAATGGAAGGCCGGCGATCCGCGCAGCTGCACGATCGCACGCTACGAATGCTTTCCCGGCCTCCAGGCGAGCGAGCAGCTTGCGCGCGTCGCCCGGATCGCACCCGAATCCGCCGGCGGCGTTGGGGCACTCGTAAATCTCGCCGTCGCAAGGTCCGGCCGCCCGCCGATGTACCTCGAGGTGACGGAGGAGCGCAATCCGCGCCGCTCGTTCGACATCAATTTCCATGCTGCGGCCATTCCGGTCGCATCGCTGGGCTCCTGGCTCGCGGAAGTCGGCGCGCGCCTCTCGATTCCCGCGGCGGCGGTCGAATCGGCGCTCGACGCGGCGGGGGACGCGTTGCTCGGGCACCTGTCCGGCGGCACCAGCCGCGAAGGCCGCGAATTCCTTACCGTCTACCACCCCGCGGAGCCGCCGTGGCACGCGTGATCGCCGTTGCCGGCGCGCCCGGCGCAGGCAAATCCTCGCTGGTCCGCGCGCTAGCCGCGGCCCTTCCCGGCGCGAGCGTGGTCCACTTCGACCACTACGAGCGCATGACCACTCAGCCGATCGAGGACGTCCGGCGCTGGATGGCCGCGGGCGCCGACATCGACAAGCTTCCGTTGCCCGGACTTGCCGAGGCCCTCGGCGAGCTGAAAGGCGGCCGCATGGTCATCGACCCCGTCACGCGCGCCCCGATCGCGCCGGCGGAGCTCATCCTGTTCGAAACGCAGTTCGGGCGCCGCCATTCGGAAAGCGGCAAGTACATCGATTTCCTTGCGTGGATAGACCTACCGCTCGACCTTGCCCTCGCGCGCAAGGTGCGCCAGATGGCCTCGGGCGCAGGCTCGGGCGATACCGGGTTTGCGCCCTGGCTCGAAGGCTACATGGGCAACTACCTTGACGTGGTGGGGGCCCTGCTCAGGCAACAGCGCGAAAAGGTGGCGTCCCAGGCCGAGTTGACCGTCGACGGACGTCTCGCGCCCGACTCGCAGGCGCGCTGCGTGCTCGAGGCGATCGGAGCCGCGCCTTGAGCGCGCCCGCGGCCGGCGCCCGCGAATCCACGCTTGGCGGCTTCCTTCGGGTTCTCGACATCGGCGCGGACGAAGCCGCCCGGTACCCGGACGCGTTCGAGAGGATTCGCGCAGGCACCTTGCAGGGCGTGATCGTGCGCGACGTCTACGAGGCCGAAGAGCTTCGCGATGTGGTCGCAAAGCTGGAATCCAACGCGCCGGGATTCCTGCAGACGTGGTTCCCGGAGAAATTCCAGTCCTGGTTCTACGGGCGAAACCTCAACCTCGCCGAGCCCGGGCTGCCGGGCTACTTCGAGGAAGCCGCGCGGTTCGCCGCGAGCCTCGAAGGCTTGTTTCCGCCAGGAAAGGGATTGCAGGCGCGCATCGGCGGCGTCCTCTCGGCGCTCGACGCAGGGCGTCCGTTCGTTGCCCCGCCCGGGCCGCGCGAAGGCGAGCGTTACATGTTCACCACGCTGCGCGCGCATCGTGAAGGGGGCTATCTCCCGCCGCACTTCGACAACGAGCAGGCGCTGCGTCCGTCTTACGCCCACCTGCGGACGCTGGTCGAGCTGCACATGACCTCGTTCGTGCTGACCCTGGATCGAGCGGGCGAGGGCGGGGCGCTCGAGGTCTTCGACCTCACTTGCGATCCGGAGAACGCTGTGCCGATCAGCCGCGACGGCGCGGCAAAGCCCGACATCGCCGGTCTCCAGCCGGTCGCCTTCCGCATTCCCCCGGGGTCGATGATCGTGCTCGACTCCGGGCGCTACCTGCACCGCCTCTCGCCGGTGCGGGGCCCCGCCAAGCGTTGGACCGCCTGCAGCTTCATGGCGCTGTCGCGCCGGCGCGACGCCATGTACTGTTGGGGATGATGAACGGCATGGCGCAGGTGCCCGCGTATTTCGATTACCTCATCGAGGCCTTCCGGCGCGGGGAAGCGGGCCGGCATGTGCATCTCGGGCATTGGGAGAACCCGCGCAAGGCCGACGAGGATTTCGCGGCGGCGCAGGCACGGCTCGACGAAAAGCTGCTCGCAATGGCCGCGCCGGTCGACGGCCAGGCGGTGCTCGACGTCGGATGCGGCTTCGGAGGCACGATCGATGCGCTGAACCGCAGGCTTTCCGGGGCGTGGCTCGCCGGGGTCAACATCGACGCACGCCAGCTCGCGCTCTGCCGCGAGATCGTCCCGGCCGGCGGCAACCGCCTCGAATGGCAGCAGGCCGACGCAGGCAAGCTTCCTTTTGCCGCCGGCAGCTTCGACAGCGTGCTGTGCATCGAGGCGATGTTCCACTTTCCCTCGCGGCGTGCGTTTTTCGCAGAAGCCGCCCGCGTGCTGAAGCCCGGCGGGCGCCTGGTCGCCTCCGACATTACGCTCGAGCCCTCGGCGCGCGAGGTACGCGTTCCCGCATTTGCGATCGAGGCGCCGTTGCGTGACGGGTACGGGCCGTGGCCGGATTTCTGGGGCGACGACGCCGACCACGCGGCGCTCGCCAAGTCGGCCGGGCTGCGCAAGGGCGCGGTCGAGGACGTCACCGCGAATACGCTGCCGAGCCACCGGTTCACCGCACCGCGCGATGCCGACGCTTCCCGCGACACCGGCAACGCCGCCTGGCGCGCGGCGCTGATGCTGGCGTGGCTGCATCGCCAAGGCCACTTGCGCTACACGCTGATGCGCTTCGACAAGCCGGCGGCAAAACCATGACGGCGCGGCGCATCGCCCTGGTGTGCATGACGCCCGAGCCCGACACCAACGAGCTCGGGCACCTCGACCTGCCGAGCTACGGGATCCGGCGCATCCTCGCCTCGGTGGTGGCCGACCCGGCGCTGCAGTCGGCGCAGGTCGCGCTGGTCGACCACAAACGCTCCGACGTGGAAGCGTACGTAGAAACCCTCGCTTCCTTCGAGCCCGACCTCATTGGTTTTTCCATCTACGTCTGGTCGACGCCCTGCCTGGTGGAAGTCGCGAGGCGCATCAAGGCGCGGCTGCCCGGCTGCACCATCATTTTCGGCGGTCCCTCCGCGCGCACCACGTTGTTCGACCTTCCGCCCTATGCCGGGGCGCACACCTATCTCGACGCGGTGGTCAGCACCGAAGGCGAGGCCGTTTTCCGGGAGATCGCCAGGCTGCCGGTGCTCGATCGCGCCTCGCTGCGCTCGGTGCCGGGGTTGCACCTGCCTTCCTCGGGCCCATGGCTGCAGACCGGCCACCGCGATCCCACCTCCGACCTCGATGCGATCGCCTCGCCTTTCCAGCTCGGCCTGATGCCGAAGAACTCGGTCGCCTACCTGGAGACGTACCGTGGCTGCCCGCTGTCGTGCCGCTTCTGCGAGTGGGGCGCGAGCGAGACATCGCGCGCGGTTTTTTCGGCCGATTACATCGCGCGTGAACTCGAGGCCTTCGCGCGGCAGGGCTCGCCCTCGGTGTTCCTGCTGGATGCCGGGCTCAACTTGAACGCGCGCGGCTTTCGCAACCTGCTGGCAGCCGAAGAGCGGGTCGGCTTCCTCAAGTCCTCGCTCTTCTGGGCGGAGATCTACCCGACGCATATCCAGGAAGAGCACATGCGCTTCCTCTCGCGCGTGGGGACGTCTTACCTTGGCGTCGGTCTGCAGTCCCTCGATCCCGCGGTGCTGAAGCTTCACGACCGGCCTTTCGACCGGGCGCGCTTCGAGAAGGCGATGGCGCAGCTCACCAGCGTGACCACCGCCGAGCTGCAGATCATCTTCGGGCTGCCGGGGGACACGCCGGAGGGGTTCCGGCGCACGCTGGAATACGCGCGCTCGTTCCCGGTGACGGTGCGCGCCTATCACTGCCTCGTGCTGCCCGACGCGCTGATGTCGCGCGGCCGGCCCGACTGGGCGATGCGCTACGACCCGGTGAACCTGGCGATGAAGTCCTGCCTGGGGTGGAGCGAGGAGGACATCCTCGCGATGCGCGACGAGCTCGGCCGCGCGACCGCAGCCGCCGGCGGCAAGGCCGGGAGGTACTGGTGGTCGTTTCCTCGCAGGTCCTGAAGCCGGCGTTCGCGGCGAAGTCCGGGCCACGGCGCGCGGGGCGCCGCATCGCCCTGGTCGCGCGTTATCCCGAGAAGGATCCCGCGATGCCGGTGTTCATCTCGAACCACGGGCTGCGCATGGTCGAAGCTTCATTGCGCGCCTCCGGCATCGACGCTCTCGAGGTTCGCGTATGGGACTTGAGCGAAGCGACGGTGGAGGGGCTGGCGCGCGAGCTGGCGGAGTTCGATCCCGACGTCGTGGGATTTTCGGCCTACATCTGGTCCTTCCCGTTCTTTGTCGAGGTTGCGCGCCTTGTGAAGGAGGACGATCCGTCGCGGCTGGTCGTTTTCGGCGGGCCCTCCGCGCGGCCGAGCATGCTGAACCAGCGGCCGTTCCGCGTGGCGCGATCCTGGATCGACGTCCTGGTCATCAACGACGGCGAGGTGACGTTCGCCGAGATCGTTCGCAGCCCCGATCGCAGCGCGCGCGCCCTGTCGGCGATCGAAGGGATCGCGTTGCCTGCGCCCGAGGGCTGGATGGAAACGCCGGCGCGGCCGGCCGTCGACCTCAACGAGATGCCATCGCCGTACGAGATGGACCTCGTCCCGCATGGCGGCCTGGCCGTGCTGCAGACCTACCGGGGCTGCCCGTTTACATGCTCGTTTTGCGAGTGGGGCACGCTCGAGTCGCCGCGCCGCGTGCGCGGGGTCGAGCAGCTCATGAGCGAGTTCGACGGCATGGCGCGGCAGCCGGTGTACGGCGCGATCCTCGTCGACGCCGGCCTCAACCTCAACCCGCATTCGTTCCGGAACCTGCGCGAGGCGGTCGGCAAGCACGATTTCCTCCGGGAGCGGCACCTGATCTGCGAGGTCTATCCCGCCAAGGTGAAGAAGGAGCACATCGAATTCCTCGGTTCGGTCGGGCAGGCGCTGGTCGGCATCGGGCTGCAGTCGTTCGACAACGAGGTGCTTGCACACGTCGAGCGTTCCTACGACGAGGCGCGGTTCGAGCAGACGCTGCACGAGCTGAAATCGGTGTCGGCCGTGGCGGTGGAGATCATCCTCGGCCTGCCGGGGGACTCGCCGGAAAACTTCCGCAAGAGCTTCGAGCGCGCAAGGAAGCTGCCCGTCGCCCTTCGCGTATATCACTGCGTGGTGCTGCCCTCCGCGCTCATGGTGAGGGCGCCGGCCGAATACGCGATGGACTACGACCCGGTGAATCTAAAGATGCGCTCTTGCCTGGGCTGGACCGAAGCCGCGCTGGCTGAGGAATGCGAATTCGTCACCCGCGAGGCTTCGCGGGCGGGCGGGCGCAGCGGCCAGTTCTTCTGGATTTTCCCGCCGCCGGGCGGCCGGTATTAAGGGAGGGATGTACCGGTACCGGTACACGAACTGACCGGAGAGGCAGGCGGGGCGCGGATAACGCAATCGGAAAGTTTCTGAATCAGCCTTTCAGCCGCTCCGCCGCGAGCTCGCGCAGCCTGTGCTTCTGGATCTTGGTGGCGTTCGTTCCCTCGGTCACCGGAAAGGCGTCGATGGCAAAGATCCTGGCGGGCACCTTGTACCTTGCGAGCTTCGAGGCGACGTGCGCGACCGCGGCGGCCTCGTCGAACCGGGCGCCGGGCTCGAGGGTCACGAATCCCACCGCCTTCAGCGCGTTGCCGTCGACGACGCCGACCACCTGGCAACCGTCGACGCCTTCGATCTCCTGAACGACGCCTTCGATTTCCAGCGGGCTGACCAGGAATCCGCCGAGCCGCAGGGCATCGCCGATCCGGGTGAGGAACACGAACCGCCCATCGGGCTGCGTGTAACCGAGGTCGCCGGAGCGGTACCAGCCGTCCGCGCTGACGGCGGCCGCCGTGGCCTCCGGGTTGCCGAAGTACTCGACCATGCGGCTGCCCGGCGCGAGGAACTCGAGCTCGCCGGATTGCCCGTGGGGCTGCACCTTGCCGGTTTCCGGGTCGCGCGCCCGGACGCGCGCGGACTCGTTGACCGGTTTCCCGCCCGCGAGGGCGCGCTCGGTGACCGAAGCGCTTTCGTCCTGCCGCGCGAAGAGCGCCTGGATTTCGCTGATGCCGTACAGCCCGGTGAGCTTGAGGCCCCGGGCGTCCGCTCGCGCGACGATGTCGTCCATCGCCGGGTTGAAGGCCGCGTAACCGACGAACCGTACGCCCGGGAGGACGGGAGTGCGCGGCGTAATGGCCAGCAGCTGCGAGATTGCGTCGTCGGTCGCATTGAAATGCGTCACGCCATGCCGGTCCATCTGCGCGAGTGCGTCCGCCGCATCCCAGCTTGGCAGCATGACGACCGGGCGGCCGGCGGCGATCGATGCGAACGCGTTACACGCACCGAACACGCCGCACAGGGGCGGCGCGAGAAAGGTCACGCTACGCGCGTCGAGCCCGAATCCCCGCGCTACGTCGAACGCATGCCCGATCAGCGTCCGCTGGTCGTGCAGCACGAACTTCGGCGCCCTGGTCGTGCCGGAGGTGGTGAAGATCGCGCAACCCGCATCCGGCCGCGACCCGGGCAGGGCCGCCGGCACCGAACTCGCAAGGGCCGTGTACGTAACCACGGGCTTGCCCGCCATGCTCGCAGGCACTGCCTCGGCATCCTCGGTATAGGCGACGATGTGCGCAAGGCCAGCGAGGCCGCCGGGATCGCAAGCGTCGAGGACGCCGGCAAAATCGGCGCGCTTGAACCCGGGCCAGAACACCAGCACCTTGCAGCCGGAGCGGCCGACGATGTCGGCGAATTCATGGCTGCGAAAGCGCGTGTTGACCGCCACGGCGATCGCGCCGAGCGCCGAGCAGGCGAAGAACGTGGCGAGCCACGCCGGCACGTTCGGCAGCCACAGCGCGACCCGGTCCCCTGGGCCGACGCCCAGTCCGGCCAGGCCTGCCGCGACGCGCAGGCTTTCCTCGTGGAGTTGCCTGTAGCTGACGGGCCGGTCGCGCTCGAGCAGCGCGGGCGTCGCCAGGTTGCGGCGCGCCTCGAGCAGTTGCCCAAACGTGCGCGGCTCGGCCATGCGGGGTTCAGAACTCGCGGCGGGCGCTGACAATGACCGACAAGCTGCGCGGCAGCGCGGGCTCGAAGAACCGGCGGTTGCCTTCGGCCACGATCACCGAGCCGATGTATTTCCTGTCCGCAACGTTGTCGATGCGAAGGTATTCGGCAACCTGCCAGCCCGCGCCACGCTGCTCGAACCCGAAGCGCAGGTTCGCCACCGTGTAGCCTTCGGCCGCGTCGCTGTTGGCGTCGTCGACGTAGACCCTGGCATTCCTTCTCGCCTCCAGAGCGGTCGAGAACCCGTAGGCCGGATAGCGCCAGCGCACTTCCCCGTAAAGCGTCGAGCCCGGCACGCCCGGCAGTCGGCTGCCGGCCTGCACCGGGCCGCCGCTGGTGAAGGGATCGACGTAGCGAGCATCGAGCAGCGTCCAGGAAACGAGGGCGTCGAAATTGGCGGGGAGCACCGCGACCCACGACGCTTCCCAGCCCTTGCGCCTGGTGCGGGAGGCGTTCTTGAAAGTGCTGCGCCCGCCGACGTTGGTGTCGACGACGATCTCGTCCTCCGTCTCGATGTCGAAATACGCGAGCGACACCTTGTGGTCGTCGGCGATGCGGCCCTTGACGCCGATCTCCCGCGTGAGCGAGCGCGAAGGCTTCAGCGCGAAGTTGAGCCCGCTTCCGCCGGTGCGATAGGCCAGTTCGACGAACGTCGGCGTCTCGAAGCCGCGCCCGGCGCTCGCGTAAACGTTGAGTTCCGGGAGCAGCCGGTAGGTGAGGCCGGCCACCGGGCTCGTGTTGGTGAATTTCGCCGCGCCGCTGTCGTCCGGGTTTCCGGCGGCGACGAAGAAATCCCTCGCGTTGAAAGAAACCCGCGTGTTGCGCAGGCCGCCGCTCAGGGACCAGCGGTCGGCAAACCGCCAGTCGGCCTGCGCGAAGAGGTTGCGGCTCGTCACGGTGTCGTCCTCGTCGCGCTTCAGCGCGCCGATGATCCCGTTGTTGTTCAGGAAGCCCTTGCGCCGCTGCGCCATCTGCTCGTGCTCGTAGCCGCCGGTGAAGTTGAACGGCCGGTCGCCGAGCCGGCTCTCATGCAGCCACGTAAGGTTCCATCCGCCGAACGAAGTCGCGAGGTCCACGACGCCGCCGGCGGAAGTCGCCGCCGCCTGCGCCGCAAGCGGGACTGCGAGGAACTGGCGGACGCTCCGATCGCCGGCGAAGGCGCTCGCGCGGAGCGAGTTGCCGGGGGAAAGGCGCTGGTCGACCGTGAGTCCGCCTTGCGTCTGCCGCACGCTCTTGGACGTGTTGAAGACGGTGGCAGAGGGGTCGGCCTGCCGCCGGTTGGCCTCGACCTGTGCACGCGACAAGCCCAACGGGTCCTGCGTCTCCGGCTGCGCCAGCGTGTTCAGCACGACGGTGACCCGGGTGTCCGCGCCTGCCTGCCACTTGAGCTTCGCATTGCCTTGCTCGCGATTGACCGACGAGTGGTCGCGCCAGCCGTCCGTATGGAAGCGGGACCAGTCCGCGTTGTAGTTGACGGCGCCTGAGGTGCCGCCGAACTTGAGGCCGAGTCGATTGGTGCCCCAGGGGCCGGCGAGCGCTTCCGCCGTTGCGGTGGGCCGGAGCGGGCCGTCCTCGCTGAAGATCTGCACCACGCCGCCCGCGCTGTTGCCGTACAGGCTCGCGAAAGGGCCGCGCATCACTTCCACCCGCTGCGCCGAAAAGAGGTCGAAGTTGGCCGCCTGCCCGGCGCCGTCGGGCATGGTCGCGGGAATGCCGTCGGCATAAAGCTTGACGCCGCGGATCCCGAAGGTGGAGCGGGCACCGAAGCCGCGGATCGAGAGCTGGAGGTCCTGGGCGTAATTGTTCCGGTTCTGGATCACGAGGCCCGGCACCCGCCCGAGCGATTCGGAAAGGTTCACCTTCGGCTGCCCTTCGCGCAGCGCCTCGGCGCCCACCGCGTCGATCGACACCGGCACGTCGAAGCCCTTGCGCTCGCTGCGCGTGGCGGAGACCACCACGCCCTCGAGAACCGGCTCCTGCCCCGCGGTCGCAGGCGCCTGGGCGAGCGCCGCCTCCATGCCGAGCAGCGCGAGCGCGCCGGCAATCGCTTCAGCGCAGTTGCGAGAGGAAATGGGCGAGGGCTTTGAGATCGGCATCGGAAACGCCATGCAGCGTGGCGGCCATGATGGTGTCGGTGCCCGGCGGCGGCTTGTCGCGCAGGGCCTTCATTCGCGCCTCGAGAAATTCCTCGCGTTGCGCGGCCAGCCGCGGCATCTGCTCCTTGCCGCGAAAGGTCTTGTCGTGGCACGAAGCGCAACGCAGCTTCACTGCCAGGTCGCGGCCTTGCTTTTGCAGGGCCTTGTCGGCGGTGCCCGCTGGCGCGTTCACCTTCTGCGCGGAAAAGTGCCTGGCAATGGCGACGATCTCGGCGTCGGTCCTGCCCTTCATCAGTCCTTGCATGACCGGGTTTCCGCGCAGGCCCTCGCGGGTGAGGACCAGCGTGTTCTCCAGGTAAACGCGCGGCTGCCCGGCGATCGATGGCACGCCGGCCGTCACCGAGTTGCCCTCCGGCCCGTGGCAAGCGACGCAGGCCTGCGCATGCTCAGGCGGCGCCGCGGGCTGCGCAGCGGCCGCACACGAAAAAAGGGCGATGAGCATCGCTGCCCATCGCCCCCGGTCGGGGAAACCCGGCACGCTCAGCCCGGCATCGTCACTTCTTGGGCGCGGCGGGGGCCGCGTAGCTGATGCGGTAGATCGCGCCGAGCTGCTCGTCGGACACGAGCAGCGCGCCGTCCGGCATCTGCATGATGTACGCGGGGCGGCCGAGGTACTTGTTGTCCTTGGCGTCGAGGAAGCCGGTCAGGAAGGGCGTGATCTTCACGCTCTTCCCGTCGGCGCTCGGCACGGCGTTGACGACGTCGTAGCCGTACTTTTGCGTCCGGTTCCACGAGCCCTTGCGTGCGATGAACATCGTGTTCTTGTACTGCGACGGGAACATGTCACCGGTATAGAACTTGACGCCCATCACGGCGGCATGCGGCCCCATCAGGGCGACCGGCTTGGTGACGTCCTTGCAGGCCGTGGCCTTCTTGTCGCCTTTCGCCACGTCGGGGTCCACGACGCCGGCCGCATGGCAGTACGGGTAGCCGAAGTTCAGCCCGGCCTTGGGCATGCGGTTGAGCTCGTCCTCGGGCCCGTTGTCGCCCATCCAGTCGCGGCCGTGGTCGGTGAACCAGAGTTCGCCGGTCTTGGGATGCCAGTCGAAGCCCTGCGTGTTGCGAACGCCCGTGGCGACCACTTCCATGTTGGAGCCGTCCGGATCGTAGCGGCGGATCTGCGCATATTCCTTGGAGGGCTCGCAGATGTTGCACGGCGCGCCGAAAGGCACGTAGAGCTTCTTGTCCGGTCCGAAGGCGAGATACTTCCAGTTATGGTGCTGCTCGGGCGGCAGGTTGAACTTCGCGGTCAGGTCGACCGGCTGCACCGTGGGGTTGTTCTCGATGTTGTCGTACCGAAGCGCCTTGTCGATCGCCATCACGTACAGCGTGCTGCCCTGCATGGCGACGCCCGAAGGCTGCGTGAGCTTGTCGACGACGATGCGGCTGGTGCGCTTGTCGCCGGCATCGGTCACCTCGTAAACCCTGCCGAGGCCGCGGGTGCCGATGTAGATCTTGCCCTTGTCGCCGCGAACCATCGCGCGGGCGCCGGGCATGCCGCTCGCCCAGACCTCGATCTTGAAGCCCTTGGGCACCTTGAACTTGTCGATCGGGATCTCGGTGACCGGGGTCTCGGTGTTCTTGCCCGGGTTCGGGGCGAGCTTCGAGTCCTTGAACTTTTCGCCCATGCCCTGCTGCCATGCCTGGGGTGTCGTGGGCGCGGCGGCTTGCGCGAAAAGGGCTGACGAAAAAGCAAGCGAGCATGCGGCGGCGATCGCCGCCATCCTGGTATTCATTTGTCTTCTCCCGTTTTGTTGGTGCTGCGCCAGCGTCTGCGCGACTGACCACACGATTGTATGCCTTTGCGCAGAGCGCGCAATCGCGCAGCGCAACGTGAACTGTTTCATTGTGCCGCCCAATCGATGCCGATATCATCGCGTCTTGTTTCGAAGGCGTGCGAAGCGCGGAGGGCGGATGGCAACCGTAAGCAAGGCGGAACTGACCGATGCCGTGGCGAAAGCGGCGGCGATCAGCAAGACCGCCGCGGCCGAGGCGGTCAACGCGCTGTTCGATACCGTCGTCGCCGGCGTCGCCAAAGGCAACCGCGTGACGGTTGTCGGCTTCGGCACATTCCTCGCGCGCAAGCGCCAGGCCCGCGCGGGGCGCAGCCCCGCCAACGGCAAGGAAATCAAGATCCCCGCGAAGACCTGCCCCGCGTTCACGCCGGGCCAGGCCTTCAAGGATGCGGTCGAAGGCTCGGGCGCGGGCCACCGCGCCGGCGCCCGCAAACGTTAGCTTTTGCTTTAGGGAGCGTTGCCAAGTCCTAAAGGATTCGGCAGAATCCTTCGGGTCGCAACGACCCGCACTGGATAGAGAAGAGCCGTCGATGGACAGTCCGCTGATTCTCTCGCTCGATTTGCACGGCGTTCCCCACCGCTGGATCAGCTGGCAGCAGGCCTGCTTCTATTACGCCAAGAACCTGGTGGCCTGGACGATGGGCGACCGGACCTTCACCTTCAACGGCGGCATTTCCAGGATCACCGGGGAGCGCTCCAGCATCACCGCCCACTCGATCATCGCGATCAAGGGCAAGGCCATGGCGAGGAAGGGCTTCAACCACGTACCTCCGCTGAACAACCGCGAGCTCTTCCGGCGCGACTGCCAGATCTGCGCCTACTGCGGCGGCGAATTCCACTACTTCAGGCTGACGCGCGACCACATCACGCCGCTTTCGCGCGGCGGCAAGGACACGTGGATGAACGTGGTCACCGCCTGCCGGCATTGCAACGGCCTCAAGCGCAACCGCACGCCGGAAGAGGCGGGCACCGAGCTCCTCTATGCGCCCTATGTGCCGAACAAGGCCGAGTACCTCATCCTCACCAACCGCCGCATCTTCGCCGACCAGATGGAGTTCCTGAAGCAGCACGTCTCGGCGCATTCCAGGCTGGTGCTGGCCCCTGCCTGACTTCTGGCGCAATAGCGGTTTCCACCTCCTTGCCCGCAACGAGCGGGGGTGGCTCGAGGTTACCGACGACTACCTTCGCGCCTATTACCTGAGGCCCGAAGTCCATCCGGTCGAGGAGTCGGGCGAGGCCGAGCTTGCGCTGCACGCTTCGCTCATGGCCGAGCCGCGACGCAAGCCCGCGGAATCGGAAATCGAGGCGGTGGAAGACGAGGACGCCCGCGACAACTATCGCGTGGTCCTGCGCTTTCGCGACCGGCTGGTGTCTTCCGGGACGCTCGAAGGCGCCTATCTCGGGCTCTTCCGCGGCGGCAGCGTCGACATCCCGCCGCTCTTCATCGAGCAGATGGTCCACGTGATCCTGCGCAACGTGCTCGACCGCTGTGAAGACCCGCTGCGATTGCGGGCCGCGGAGCTCTTCTTTCGCGACCAGAAGCTGAACCTGCAGGACAGTGCCATCCTGCTCGCAGACCTCGAGACGGTGGAGATGCATGCGGCCGGCAACGCCTATGGCAGCATCGGGCGCCTGATCGTCGAGGCGCAGACGAGCCTGAAGAGCGTCGAGCTCGACGTGCTCGACAAGGACAATGCCGGGCTCTACTGGAAAAGGGAGTCGCGTCACGACACCGTGATCAGCATCAACCATGGCCGCGCCGCACTGGAGGCGTTCTGCCGCGTGGTCGAGGCCTGGGTGCGCCACTTCCAGGGCATCGAAGTCCGGGTCCGGTCGCTCGCGCGGATCGACGAGCCGCGCTGGGCCTGGCACATCGGCCTGGACGCCGAGTCGACCGCCATCCTCAACGACCTGTACGGCGGCGCAGAGGTGGATCATGGCCGCATGCGCAGGCTGCTGTCCCTCTTTCGCATGGAGTTCGCCAATGCGTCCGACATGCGCGCCGACATCGCCGGGCGGCCGGTTTACCTGGCGCTCTCGGCCAACGAGGGTGACGTGGTGCGGATGAAGCCGCAGAACCTGCTGGTCAACCTGCCGCTGGCGCAGGCTTCATGAGCGAGCCCGGCCTGCTTGCCCGGCCCGACTTCTGGCTGAAAGCCAAGCGCGAGCTCGTGCGCGGCGACCCGGTCATGGCGAAGATCATCAAGGCCTATCCCCGCGTTTCCCTGCAGAGGCGCGGCGAGCCGTTCTTCACTCTCGCGCGCTCGATCGTCGGGCAGCAGATTTCGGTGAAGGCGGCGCAGAGCATCTGGAACCGGGTCGCGGCGCTGGCGCCCGAGATGCAGCCCGCCCAGATCCTCGCATTGCGTTCCCGCGCGCGCCGGTTGAAGGCTGCCGGCCTGTCCGACCGAAAGGTCGAGTACATCGTCGACCTCGCGCGGCATTTCACCGACGGCACCATCCATCCCCATCGCTGGGCCGGGATGAGCGACGAGGAAGTGATCCAGGAGCTCATCCAGGTGCGCGGGATCGGACGCTGGACCGCGGAAATGTTCCTGATGTTCAACCTGCTGCGCCCCGACGTGTTCCCGGTGGCCGACCTCGGGCTGCAAAAGGCGGTGCACCTGCATTACTACAACGACGAGAAGATCCCGCTCGACAAGCTGCGCGCGCACGGCGAGGCGTGGCGGCCGTGGCGGTCGGTGGCGACGTGGTATTTGTGGCGGAGCCTGGATCCGGTGCCGGTGGAGTATTGAGCGGGCCCGGGGCGGGCGGGATGCCGGCCTGGCGTAAAATCCTTCCATGCCCCCGCCCGCCAGCAAGACGACCTTCCTCGAATTCGAGCAGCCGATCGCGGAGCTCGAGACGCGCATCGACGAGCTGCGCTTCGTGCAGGACGACTCGGCGGTGGACATCTCCGAGGAGATCGCCAGGCTGCAGAAGAAAAGCCAGGCGCTGACCAAGGAGATCTACGCCAAGCTCACGCCCTGGCAGGTCGCGCAGGTCGCGCGGCATCCGCAGCGCCCCTACACGCTCGACTACGTCAACATGCTCTTCACCGGGTTCGAGGAGCTGCACGGCGACCGCTTGTTTGCCGATGACCAGTCGATCGTCGGGGGCCTGGCGCGCTTCAACGGCGAGTCGTGCATGGTGCTCGGCCACCAGAAGGGGCGCGACACGAAGGAAAAGATCGCGCGCAACTTCGGCATGCCCAAGCCCGAGGGGTATCGCAAGGCGCTCAGGCTCATGAAGCTTGCGCAGAAGTTCAACCTCCCGGTGTTCACGTTCGTCGACACGCCGGGCGCGTATCCCGGGATCGACGCGGAGGAGCGCGGGCAGTCGGAGGCGATCGGCCGAAACCTTTACGAGATGGCCTCGCTGCGCGTCCCCCTGATTTGCACGGTGATCGGCGAAGGCGGATCGGGCGGCGCGCTGGCGATCGCGGTCGGCGACATCACGATCATGCTGCAGTACTCGACCTATTCGGTGATCTCGCCCGAAGGCTGCGCGTCGATCCTCTGGAAAAGCGCCGACATGGCGCCGGAAGCGGCGGAAACGCTCGGCATCACCGCGAGCCGGCTGAAAACGCTCGGCGTCGTCGACAAGATCGTCAACGAGCCGCTTGGCGGCGCGCATCGCGATCCGGAAGCCATGGCGCAGTCGCTTCGCAAGACGCTCGCCGAGGCGCTCAAGCACCTGCAGGCGAAGAAGCCCGCCCAGCTCGTGGAGGAACGCCTCGAGCGGCTCATGGGCTATGGCAAGTTCAAGGAAACCGGCGCGAAGTAGCCGGCCGGCCGCGGGCGCGGCGCGGCAACCCGCGTCCCCGGTACCCGCGGCGCTCGCCGCATCGCTCGAACGCTGCGCAATCCGCAAAACCCCGGTGTGCGTTGCGCTCTCGGGCGGCGTCGATTCCGTCGTGCTCCTGCATGCGCTGGCCCACCTTTCGAAGCAATACGGCCTCGCGCTCACCGCCATGCACGTCAATCATGGCCTCAGCCCGAGCGCGAGCCTGTGGGCGCGCCATTGCGCGACGTTATGCCGCCGGCTGCGGGTGCCGCTGACGGTCAGGCGGGTGAAAGTCACCGCCCGAAAAGGGCGTGGCCTCGAGGCGGCGGCGCGTACTGCCCGCTACGGTGCGCTCAACACGGCGAAAGCCGCGTTCGTCGCGCTCGCCCACCATGCCGATGACCAGGCCGAGACCGTGCTTCTCAACCTGCTCCGCGGCGCAGGAGTGCGTGGCGCGGCTGCGATGCCCGAAGTCGGCGACTTGCCGGAAAGCGAGGAGGGCGCGCCACGCGCGTTTCGACCGTTGCTCGCCGTGACGCGCGATCAGATCGCTGCGTACGCCATCGAGCACCGCCTGCATTGGGACGAGGACGAAAGCAACGGCGACGAGGCGCTGACCCGCAACTGGGTCCGCCGCAGCCTCGCGCCCGTGATCGGCGCGCGCTTTCCCAACTGGCGGGAAAGCCTTGCGCGAGCGGCCGCCCATTTCGCCGAAGCGGAGGGATTGCTCAACGAGGAGGCGGCCGAGCGCCTTTCGGTCGATCGCCTCAGGCGCCTTGCCAAGCCCAGGGCGAAGCTCTTGTTGCGCGGCTTCCTTCGAGCGCACGGCGCGCGCGCGCCCGACGCGAAGCGCCTCGATGAAATGCTTCGACAGCTGGTGTCGTCGGGCGGCAATTCGAAAACCGAATTCGCAATCGACGGCAAGGCGCTTCGCGTTTTTCGCGATGAAATTGCCCTGCAGCCGGCGTCCATGCCGCTTGGAAAAGTGCTCTTTCATCCCTGCAAAGGCGCAGGTATCGATGCGGCCAAGCTGCATTCACAGCCAGTGGCGGTGCGTACCCGGCAGGGGGGAGAGCGCTTGCGGCTGGCGGCCAATCGCCCCAGCCGCTCCCTGAAAAACCTTTTCCAAGAGGCCGGCATCCCGCCCTGGGAACGCGACCGCCTGCCGCTCGTCTACAGCGGGGACGAATTGGTCTGGGTTCCGGGGCTGGGGATTGCCGCCGGCTTCGAGGCCGGCAAGGGGCGCGCCGGCCTCCTTCCGGAATGGGTCCGGGACCCCGCCGCGAGGCCGCGCAAATCGCCGTAAGGCTCCGTGTTAAGCCATTGTTTTTACGAAATTCCCGCTGGTGCGTGCTAGAATTGCGGGTTTCCTTTCCAAGCTTACGGAGCAGCAGAACATGGCAGTCGAACGCACTCTTTCCATCATCAAGCCGGATGCGGTCAAAAAGAACGCCGTCGGGCAGATCGTCGCCCGTTTCGAGGCGGCCGGCCTGAAGGTCGTTGCAATGCGCATGAAGCACCTCTCGCGCGCCGAGGCGGAGGGCTTCTATGCGGTGCATCGCGAGCGTCCCTTCTTCAAGGACCTGGTGGAATTCATGATCTCCGGCCCGGTGGTGGTGCAGGTGCTCGAAGGCCCGAACGCGATCGCGAAGAATCGCGAACTGATGGGGGCCACCGATCCGAAGAAGGCTGACAAGGGCACGATCCGCGCTGATTTCGCCGACTCGATCGACGCCAATGCCGTGCATGGCTCCGATGCCCCCGAAACCGCCAAGGTCGAGATCGCGTACTTCTTCCCGGCCAGCGAGGTTTTCGCGCGCTAGGCCCGACGGGCGCTCGCCGGCCATGACCGCCACCAACCTCCTCGACCTCGATCCCGCGGCGCTGCAGCGGCATTTCGCCGCGCTTGGCGAGAAGCCCTTCCGCGCCACGCAGGTGCTGCGCTGGATCCACCAGCGCGGCGCAGCCGAGTTCGGCGCGATGACGGACGTGGCCAAGTCGCTGCGCGAAAAGCTTGCCGCGGCCGCGACGATCGAGCCTCCGCAGGTGGTCGGCGACAGCGAATCCGCGGACGGCACTCGCAAGTGGCTCATCAAGGTGGACGGGGCCAACGCGGTGGAATCGGTGTTCATCCCCGAGACGCGGCGCGGCACGCTGTGCATTTCCAGCCAGGCCGGCTGCGTGCTGGACTGCGCTTTCTGCTCGACCGGCAAGCAGGGCTTCAACCGGAACCTCAGCACCGCCGAGATCATCGGCCAGCTCTGGATCGCGCGCCGCGAGCTCGGCGCAGGGCCCCGCGCGAGCGAACGTATCGTCACGAACGTGGTCATGATGGGAATGGGCGAGCCGCTCCTCAACCTCGACAACGTGATCCCGGCATTGCGCCTGATGCTCGACGACAACGCTTACGGCCTGTCGCGCCGGCGGGTCACCGTATCCACTTCCGGGGTGATCCCGGGCATGGACCGGCTGGCCGACGAATGCCCGGTGGCGCTGGCGGTTTCGCTGCATGCCTCCAACGATGCGCTGCGCGACGAGCTCGTGCCGGTCAACCGCAAGTACCCGATCAAGGACCTGCTCGCGGCCTGCAACCGCTACCTCGAGAAGGCGCCGCGCGACTTCGTCACCTTCGAATACGTGATGCTGGAAGGCGTCAACGACGCCGATTCGCACGCGAAGGAGCTCGTGGCCCTGTCGCGCCACGTGAAGTGCAAGTTCAACCTCATTCCGTTCAACCCGTTCCCGGCGTCGGGGTTCCGGCGCTCCGGGCCGGAGCGCATCCGCCGTTTCGCCGAGAACCTCCAGCGCGCCGGGCTCACGGTCACGACACGCAGGACCCGCGGCGATGCGATCGATGCCGCATGCGGCCAGCTCGCCGGTGACGTCACGGACCGCACGCGCCGAACCCGCAAGGACAACGCCATCCCACTCAAGGAGATCCGCGCATGAAGGCTCCGCTGTTCCTTACGCTGGCTGCGACGGCGCTGATCGCGGGCTGCGCCGCCCCGGGCGGCGGCCCGGTCGAGCCGGAAATCGGCCAGGGCCGTGGCGACATCTCCGAGATCAGCGACGCGCGCAACCGGGCCCGCACCAGCACCGAGCTCGCGGCGCTCTACTACGAGCGCGGCAACCTCGGCGTGGCGCTCGAAGTGCTGCGTACCGCAACCGCGGCCGATCCCGGCTATGCGCCGGCGCACGGCATGCTCGGGCTCGTGTACATGGACTTGCGCGAGAACCAGCTCGCCCAGCAGAGCTTCGAGCGCGCCCTGCGCGTGTCCCCTAACGACGCCGACATCAACCACAACTACGGCTGGTTCCTCTGCCAGACCGGGCGCGAGGTCGAGTCGACGCGCTACTTCCTGCAGGCGGTGCGCAACCCGCTTTATGCCACGCCGTGGAAATCGTATTCCGCAGCCGGGCAGTGCGCCCTGCAAAAGGACAACCTCAAGGACGCCGCCGATTTCTTCGGCCGCGCGCTCAAGCTCGACCCCGACGAGCCCACCGCGCTCCTGAAGCTCGCTTCGATCAATTACCGCAACGGCGACCTGCCCGAGGCGCGCAGGCTGATCGTTCGCTACAACCGCATCGTCGAGCCGAACGCCGAAGGGTTGTGGCTGGGCGTGCGTGTCGAGCGGAAGATCGGCGACAAGAATGCCGAGAACAGCTATGCGAACCAGCTGCGCCGGCGCTTCCCGAGCTCGCGCGAGTACCAGCAGATGCAGCGCGGCGAATACGACTGAGCCCGCCTTATGAGCGACCAACCCGAAAGCGCCATCCCCCCCGGCAGCGAGGCCGCCGGCAGCCACGACGTGCTGGCCGAGCGCGGCGAATCCGTGCCGAGCATTGCGATCTTCGCGCAGCGGCGCAAAGAGCTGGGGCTGTCCTACGACGACGTCGCCAACCAGCTCAAGTTCGCGCCGCGCCTGGTCGAGGCGCTCGAGGCGGGCGAGTTCGACAAGCTACCCGGCCGCACCTTTGCGCGCGGGATGCTGCGCACCTACGCGAAGCTGCTCAAGATCGACCCGGCGCCGTTCCTCGCCCAGCTCGGTAACACGCCGACCGCCCCGGTGATCGCCTCCGGGCAGGCGGTGTCGCTCAGCGCCCCGGTTCCGTTCGCCGAAAGCAGCGGTCACAACAGGATGTATGTCGCCCTGTCCTGCTGCGTGCTCGCCGCCGCGGCGTACTTCGCCGCCGACTGGTACTTCGACAAGGATTCGCCGTCGAACATGGCGTTCGTCACGCCCGGCAATCCGGCGCCGCCGGCCGCGTCTCCGGCAACGCCCGGGAAAG
>JADMIO012736511.1_pt1 | contig 19362 bp, 26 predicted proteins | sample 8958161 | NCBI WGS metagenome assembly JADMIO01 (sample SAMN16585339, study PRJNA669376) | soil metagenome | isolation source: Crop rotation soil | place: USA: Cullars Rotation, Alabama | collected 2011
CTTTCCCGCTATATTTTCGCCGGGCCTGAACCCGGCTGACTGACCGCAAGAACCGCCTGCTGCGAGGCCGGCACAATTTAAGGAGCTCCTCATGAGCGACAAAGAGATCGAAGAAAAAGTCATCGCCATCGTTGCCGAGCAGATGGGCGTGGACAAGGGCGAGATCAACCGCGACACGAACTTCGTGCAGGACCTCAACGCCGACAGCCTCGACACGGTCGAGCTGGTGATGGAGTTCGAGGACGAGTTCGAGACGTCGATCCCCGACGAGCAGGCCGAGAAGATCCAGACCGTCGGCCAGGCCATCGACTTCATCAAGGAACACGTCGCCAAGTCCAAGTCCTAAAATAAGCCCTGAAGCCCGGTATGGATCAGGGCCCCACGGCGTAACGAGGCCGGCCGACCCCCGCGGAGCCGCGCCCGTTTCCCCCTGCCGCAAGAGACCGCTTTCATGAGCAACCGCCGCGTCGTCGTCACCGGCCTGGGCTGGGTCACCAGCCTCGGCCTGAGCATCGAGCCCGTCTGGGAGGCCCTGGTCAAGGGGCAGTCCGGCATCCGCCCCGTCACGCGCTTCGACACCGCGCAGTACTCCACCAAGTTCGGCGGCGAGGTCACCGACTGGACCGCGCCCAACATCGAGAAGCGCGACGCCAAGCGGCTCGACCGCTTCGCCCAGTTCGCGCTCAACGCCGCCATCGACGCCGTCAACGACGCCGGCCTCGACCTCACGAAAGAGGATCCGTGGCGCTGCGGGTCGATCGTCGGCTCGGGCGTCGGCGGCATCGAGGAGTTCGCCGAGGGGCACCAGAAGCTGCTCGAGAAGGGGCCGACCCGCGTCAGCCCGTTCATGGTCCCTAAGCTCATGTGCAACGCCGGCAGCGGGAATATCTCGATCCACTACCACATCCACGGCCCGAACTCGGCCGTCGCCACCGCCTGCGCCTCGGCGGCCCACGCGATCGGCGACGCCGGCAACGCCATCCGCTTCGACCAGGCCGACGTGATGATCACCGGCGGCTCCGAGGCCGCGCTCACGCCGCTGGGCATGGCCTGCTTCATCGCGCTGCGGGCGCTCTCCGAACGCAACGACTCCCCCGCCACCGCCTCACGGCCGTTTGATAAAGACCGCGACGGCTTCATCCTCTCCGAGGGTGCCGGCATCATCGTCCTCGAAGAGTACGAGCACGCCAAGAAGCGCGGCGCGCGGATCTACGCCGAGCTGCTGGGCTACGGCCAGTCGGCGGACGGCTCGCACATCACCGCGCCGGACGAAGAGGGCAAGGGCGCCGCCTACGCCATGGAGCGCGCCCTCAAGGACGCGAAGACCAACACCGGGCAGGTCGACTACATCAACGCCCACGGCACGAGCACGCCGCTGGGCGACGCCGCCGAGACCCGCGCGGTCAAGCGGCTATTCGGCGAGCAGGCCTACAAGATCCCCATGAGCTCCACCAAGAGCATGACTGGCCACCTGCTCGGCGCGTCCGGCGGCATCGAGGCCGTGATCTGCGCCAAGGCGATCCAGACCGGCACCCTCCCGCCGACGATCAACCTCCACACCCCCGACCCCGACTGCGACCTCGACTACGTCCCCAACACCGCCCGGCAAAAACCCATCAAGGTCGCGATGAGCAACTCCTTCGGCTTCGGCGGGCACAACGTGTCGCTGGTGATGGGGAAAGTGTGAGGGGGGAGATAAAATTCGAAACTCGAAACTCTAAATTTGAATGAATGTTCCAATGTCCCAGTGACCAAAACATGCGATTGGGCGCCCGAAAATATTTTTGAGCATTTGAACATTGGGAGATTGGAGCTTCACTCGAATTTCGAGTTTCGAATTTCGAGTTTAAAGGAGTTCCAATGAACCGCGCCCTCCTCCTCGCCCTTCTCCTCCTCCCCGCCTGCTCCCCGCTCCGCGGCCTCGAGACGCCGCGGGTCTCGCTGGTGAACCTCCAGTTCCAGAACATCACCGTCTTCGAGACCTCCGCCGTCGTCGAGGTGCGCGTGAGCAACCCCAACCCCGAGCCGATCGCCATCAACGGGGCGAGCTACGGCCTGCTCATCGGCGGCACCCACGTCGGCGAGGCGATGAGCCCCGACCGGCTCGAAGTGCCCGCGCTGGGATCGGTCGTGCAGCGGGCCGAGGTCCACCTGTCTAACTTGGCGCTGGCGCGGAACATCAAGTCGATTGTCGAATCAAAGCACTTCCATTACGCGATCACCAGCCGCCTTTACCTGAAGACCTCCAAAGGCGAGGGCAAGGTGAAGTCGTTCAACGAGGGCGTCATCGACGCGAAGGACTTCACCCCCAACACTACCGAACGCCGCGTGACCGAATAACCCCGCACAACCGTATCCCCGCTTGCGGTTTCGCGCTCCCCTCCCAAACCCCCCGCTCCTTACAACCCGAACCCTCCCGCGTAATTCTCCCCGTCACCCCCGCCGCGGATCTTGCCCGCGCTCCATCCGTAAGCTTTGATTACTCCCCACCAGGAGCCACATCATGAGCACGGGAGGAACAATGACCGCGGCCAATCTTACCGCCTACGTCCACTGCCAGGACTGCGGCAAGGAGTTCCCGCGCAAGGCCTCGCGCTGCACGGCCTGCAACGCGCCGAACCGCCCGCCCAAGCGCGTGCCCGGGCAGACGACCTTCTGCTACCAGTGTGGCCTGATGCTGCCCAAGCGCTCCAACATCTGCGAAGGCTGCGGCTTCGCGCACCCGTAGAAGCGCCATCAAGCGAGCCGCGTCGTGTAAACGCGGAAACCGCGGCGCATCAAGCCGCGGTATCTAATGGCAAGTTAGGGTCGATCGCCGTCTCGTCCGGCGGCATTGTCTCGTCGACGGGCGGCGTCGTGGTGTCACCGACGGGTGGCGTTGTCGTGTCGTCGACAGGAGGGGTCGTGGTGTCATCGACAGGAGGGGTCGTCGTGTCGTCAACCGGCGGTGTCGTCGTGTCGTCTACGGGCGGCGTGGTGGTGTCGCCCGGCGGCGGTGTCGGTGCGGGCGGGGCGAAAATCGCATCATAGGCCGCACGGAACTTCGCGTACGCCGCGCCGTGGCCGGGGTCCCCCGGGGGCGGCGGCAGGGTTGCGCCGCCCTGAATAGCCGCCTGCAACTTCACCTGGTGCACGATCGCCAGCCGCAGCGCCGCGACGCCGTGGTAGTGGCCCGCGAGCAGGTTGCGGATCACGCCGGGCTGCCTGGCCGCGGGGGCAGATTCCGGGGGCGGCTGCGTCGCCGGGTCGGTTGTCGTATCGGTCGTCGGGTCCGTTGTCGGATCAGGCGTGGAGCCCTCGGTCGGTGGCGTAGCCGGAGGTTGCGTGGATTCGAACGTGTCGCCGTCCACCGTGGTGTTCTCGGCCGGCTCGGAGGCGGTGAGCGTCTCCGCGGTTTCGAGGTCGTTCGCCTGCGCTCCACCGGCCGCGGGGGCCTTGGGTAACGCGTGTGCCGTCAAGCCGTGACCATGGCCGTGGCCGTGGTGTCCGTGAATCCTCATCGCGGGGCTCCTGGAAAAAAAGCCCGCGCCGCCGGCGAGACACGTATTTCGCCTGTGGCGCAGGTAACGTCTGTAGGAAATATCGGGCAAAAACAGGGGGTTATTCAGACCCGATAAGATCCCCCGTGCGCGGACCGGAGGACGTGGGCTGGCAAGAAATCATGCGGGCTCACCTTGGAACTCGCGCTCTTTTCCCCTCCCTCCCGGGGAGGGGCAAGGGGAGGGTTCTTCGATAAAACCATGCAAGAAAATCCCTCCCCCGACCCCTCCCTTCGAGGGAGGGGAGAAAAAGTAGCCGTGCAGTTGGGCCCCCAGGATTAGGCCCACGCCGAGCCTCTTGACTGCTTTGCCCCCCCGGCAAGACTGAACCCCCGCCCCCGCAACGTCCGACATTTTCCATAGCCGCCCCGCCCCACACGGTTCCCGCGGCCCCGGCCTTGGCGTATAATGGACGACCCGCTCTTTTAGTCTGCCCACTGAGGTGCCACCATGAACGCCCCAACCATGCTCGCCTTCGGAAATCTCGGCATGCCCGAACTCATCATCCTCGGCCTTCTGGGGCTGCTGATCTTCGGCAAGCGATTGCCCGAAGTCGGCAAGAGCCTCGGCAAGGGCATCGTCGAGTTCAAGAAGGGCCTGGCCGGCGTTGACGACGAGATCAACAAGAGCGCCTCCGCCCTGCCGCCCAGCTCGGAGCAGCCGCGGCAGATCGCGTCGCCCCCGGCCGAGCTGAGCGAGCTCGAACAACTCCGCCGCGAAAACGAGCGGCTGCGGGCGCAGGCCGGCCAGAAGCCCGGCGGCCACTAGCACCGACTCGATCCCCGCCTCGCCCCCGACTACTTAAAACTCTGCCGCTTCCGGGGGTGCTTGACCCCGGCCCATGGATCGGTATTGTGTGAGCGTGGCCGTCAGGGTCGCTTAGCTCAGTTGGCTAGAGCGCTTCCTTCACACGGAAGAGGTCACAGGTTCAAGTCCTGTAGCGACCATTAAGAAAGCCTCGCAAGTGAATCACTTGCGAGGCTTTTTCTTGGCCATTTCGTATCCGCCATGCCCGTATCGCCCGCGTATCCCCGAGGTGCGGCAATACGGTGAATCGGTGGGTTGCCGTCGCGAGACTATTGCATAAAGAAGTTCCCCAAGTGTGGAATCGGGAGATCCCCTATTCGGTAGCACAATGACAGACCCAACGGGCGCTTCTCCAGAGTAGGCCTGCAGTTCAGGATCGCGCACGGGCCGTAGTTCATGGGCCCAGCGAGGCGACCGCTCTTGCGCGTGGCTGCATTTTTTTGTAGTGTGTCCCTTCATGAATCTCAAACCCGAGCCCCAACCGGCCAAGACCTTACTTGCCGTGCTCGCGGTGGCGGTGGGTTACTTTGTCACCGGCAGGCTCGGTGTACTCCTGGCTATCCCACCGGGGCTGGCGACGCCGGTCTGGCTCCCCTCGGGGTTGGCCCTGGCCGCCTTAATGCTGAGGGGCAGGCGGCTTTGGCCGGGCATTTGGCTGGGGTCGTTCCTGGTCAACCTTCCGACTCTATTAGCTCCCGGCACGTCAGGGCCGTTTCCTCTCGCGCTGGGAGTAGGGGCGGTGGTCGCCAGTGGTTCGACGCTCCAAGCCCTCGTTGCCGCCGCGCTCGCGCGCCGTTTCATTGGGGGCAACACCCTCAACCGCGTCAGGGAAGTCGTGAGCCTCATCGCCATCGCAGCCGCCAGCTGCCTGGTGGCTTCCACGCTGGGTACGACGACATTGGCCCTGAGCGGGTTGAGCCCCTGGAACACCTACGGCATTACCTGGCTGACTTGGTGGTTGGGAGACCTCTCGGGCATCCTCCTTGTGGTGCCTCTGTTGCTGACTTGGCGGCGGGACTTCTGGGATTGCTGGGGCCTGCCACGCCGTGGCGAAGCGGTGCTCTTTGCGGGCTTGCTCGTGGTGACTTGTTTAATGGTGTTTGGCAACATCTGGTCCGCCAGTGTCGCGCACTACCCGCTGGCGTACTGGATCATCCCCTTCCTGGTCTGGGCCGGCATCCGGTTTGGGCGGTGCGGCGTCGTCGTGACCGCTATTCTGATTTCGGGGATGGCTATTTTCGGGACGCTCCGGGGATGGGGCCCCTTTGCCCACGCGGCCCCCCATGAATCGCTGCTGCTGCTCCAGACTTTCATGAGCGTCTGCATCCTGACCGGGTTGGTCCTGGCTACCGCGATGAGTGAGCGCGAGCAGGCCGAGGAGCATATGCGGCGGGTCTTCGAGTCGGCCTCCAGCGCCATGATCATCGTCAACGCCGAGGGCCATATCCTCCAGATGAACCGACAGACCGAGGAGCTCTTTGGCTATTCAAGCCAGGAACTGGTCGGCCAGCAGGTCGAGCTGCTCGTACCCGGGGCTTCCCGCATTAAACACCCGGACTACCGGCGGGGGTTTATGGCCGCCCCACAATCACGGCCCATGGGCGCCGGCCGAGATCTTTTTGGACGACGTAAGGACGGGAAAGAAGTTCCCATCGAGATCGGCCTGAACCCGATGAGGAGCGCCCAGGGCATGTTGGTTGTCGCCTCGGTCGTGGACATCACCGAGCGCAAGAAGAGCGAGGAAGCGCTTCAGCAGTTCAACGCCACCCTGGAGCGGCAGGTCGCCGTGAGGACCGCCGAGGCCGAGCACCGGGCCGCCCAGTTGCGGGCCCTGGCGGGGGAACTCACCCAGGTCGAGCAGCGCGAGCGGCGACACTTGGCCCAGGTTCTCCACGACCACGTCCAGCAGCTTCTCGTCGCTTCCAAGATACACCTGGAGACCGCGATCACCGACCCCACCCAGCCGGAGCTCAAGCGGGTGTTGCACAAGGTAGAGGAACTTTTAATCCAGTCCATCGCGGATGTGCGGTCGCTCGCGGTCGAGTTGAGCCCGCCGGTCCTCCGCGACGCGGGGCTCGTGGCGGCCCTGCACTGGCTGGCCCGTCAGATGGCGAAGCGGCACCACTTGGAGGTGGAGGTCATCGCCCAAAACCACGCCGCCGACCGGATGGAGGAAGACCTCCGCGCGCTGGTGTTTGAGTCGATCCGCGAGCTGTTGTTCAATGTCACCAAGCACGCCGGCGTGGACGAGGCCAGGGTCACCGTGGCCCAGGTGGGCCCGGAGCAGATCAGCATCAGCGTGGAAGACAGCGGGGTTGGGTTTGATCCGGCTTTGCTCGTGGAGCGTGGAGCGGGAGCCGACGCCGAGCACTTTGGGCTTTTCAGCATCCGCGAGCGCCTGAGCATTTTGGGGGGAAAGTTTGAGGTCCACAGCTCACCGGGCCAAGGCACACGGACCACGATCGTGGCCCCGATTCGATCGCCCGTGAAACAAGTCGTGGCTCCCCCCGCCGCCTCGTCCTCAAAGCTCCTGCCTGCCGAGGTTACCCGCCCAAGCGGCGGCGCGATCCGCGTGCTGATCGCCGACGATCACAAGATCGTCCGGGAGGGCATCGTCACCCTTCTTGCGAGGACCCCGTGGATCGAGGTGGTCGGCGAGGCCGGTAACGGCCTCGAAGCGGTCGAGCTGTCGCAGAAGCTCTGCCCCGACGTGGTGGTGATGGACATTACCATGCCGTACCTCAACGGGATCGAGGCCACGCGGCGGATAAAAGCGCTGCTGCCCCGGGTAAAGGTCCTCGGGCTCTCCATGCACGCGGAGAGTGACGCGGCGGAAGCGATGATGTCGGCCGGCGCCGCTTCCTATCTGCGCAAGGACGGGCCGGGCCACGAGCTTATCGAGGCGATCCGAAAGATCGCTCCGGAACCATCGCGATAGGCTCCCCCGGCCTGTGGAGCAGATCGGCGGCGTGTTTAATTTTCATTGAATCGTCAAAATTAAACTTGGATAATGACGAAATAACCATCCGAATCACCCGCCGGCGCTTCGATCGGTCCCAAACAGGGTAACCAGGGTAGAGTGCGGAAGCGGCGTTTTCAGGGCCCTATCGCAGGGGAGGACGTCCTAACCTGTTGAGGCGGACATTCGATAAAGGCCGCGTTATGCGCCACTTAACGAGTCGAAATGGGGGCTGGGGGGAGGGGTGGGCGGACATGACCGCCCCTACGTGAGATTAGCCTATTGTCATGGGTCGGCGGGTGGGAGTGTGGAGCATCTTGTAGCCCCCGGCTGGGCTCGGCACGCCTGGGCGGGCCGGGTGTGGGTCGAGTCAGGGTTCGGAGGCGGGTTGGGGTTTGCCGTCGCCGTGCAGCCGTTCCCTGATCTTGCAGACGCCGCTTAGGGCCACGCTGATCAGCTGGGCGACTTCCTTGATGATCCGCTGGCAGACCGGGGTGAGGTCTTCGTCGAGGCAGGCATCGCAGGCGAGTCTTTCGGCCTCCGCGAGCATGGCGACGATCGGCACGAGCCTGTCCACGAGCTTCTGATTCGACGCGTTGGCGAACTCCTTTCGGTTCATGGATTGTTCCTTTCCCTGAATTGCCCTTTCTGCCGTGACCTTAGGAGCGAACTCGGCCTTGACGAGTGGGGGAAAAGCTGAGTCCGCTTGGGGGATGGAGCCTAGGCGTAGGTGCCCTAGTCATGGCCACGGGTCGTAACCGCGCGGGCTCGAGGCCCTTTGACGCCAGCCGGGGCCCGGGAAATGCGATTCGGCACCGCTGGCGGCGGTTCGGCGAGCCGATATAATCCGTGGCTCTGGCCGCCGGCGGATCCCGTGATTGGGAGCACGCCGTGGGCCGACGGGGGATTTGGCCGGGCTGGTTAGCAGAAATGGCGGTGAATTAGCCGAGCGCGGAGCGCCCGAAACGGACGGAAACGGCTGACAAACAGATAATTTCGCCACCTTAGCTCAGTGGTAGAGCAATGCTTTCGTAAAGCATAGGTCCGGGGTTCAAATCCCCGAGGTGGCCTTGATCGCCGTGGTGCACGTCGTGGCTGGGCGCCCAAACCGAGGAAACGCCGCCACCTTAGCTCAGTTGGTAGAGCAGCGGTTTTGTAAACCTTCGTTGTCTTTCGAGCCATTGCGGCAAACCCCTTAAAATAAGCTGTTTCGTGGTGGACCATATTCACCGCGGCCGGTACGATACTCGAAACGATACCGGTTAGGGTACTTAACAGATGGCTAAAACCGTCCCGACTTGGCCTTACAAACGTATCACTCCCATGACCGCCGTGGGCAACGGGCAGTGGCGCCGGATCTACCGCGGCAAGCCCTACTACTTCGGCACCTGGGATGACCCCAAGGCGGCCTTCGAACGATGGAAGGCCGAGTGGCCGCTCATCACCGGCGGCAACGCCGAGGATCGTAAAGCACCGACCGGCAGCGCCACCGTGCACGGCGTGTGCACCGAGTTCCTCAACTCCTACGAGGCCAAGGTCGCCCGGGGCGACCGCTCGAACCGGAGCTACCGTGTCTACCGGGAGATCGGGGCCAAGCTCGTCAAGCTGCTCGGCCAGAGCACCTACGTCTCGCAGCTCACGCCGCGGCTCTTTGGCCGGGTGATGGAGAAGATCAGCGCCGAGTGGGGCGTTCACCGCCGGACCAACTTCGTCGTCTACACCCGGGCGATCTTCAAGTGGGCCAAGGACTCGAGGCTCATCGACCGGCTGCCCGAGTATGGCCCCGACTTCCGGGCCCCGCCCCGCGCCATCATCCGCCAACACAAGCAGGCCACGAAGCGCACCCGCCTCACGCCCGACGACCTGGTGATGCTGCTGGGCGCGGCCGATCCGCAGATGCGGCTGATGATCCTGCTGGGCATCTCCTGCGGCTTCGGCCCCACCGACGTGGCCACGCTCCGCGCGGCCGATGTCAACTTGAACACCAAGCTGATCGACTACACCCGGCACAAGACGGCCATGCCCCGGGTCTCGCCGCTCTGGCCCCACGCTGTGGATCTCTTCCGGTCCATCCTCCGGCCGGGCCGCGACCTGGTCTTTATTCAGGAGTCGTCCCGCTTCCGCGGGTGGGACTACAACGATGAGTTGGTAACGAAGCAGTTTCGCCGCCTGGTCCAGTGGCTCGGGATCAACGCCAGCTTCTACGACCTCCGCCGCACCTTCGCGACCGTGGCCAACGGCGCCCGCGACAAAGACGCGGCGCGCGTCATCATGGGCCAGCGGGTCGAATCGGTTTTTGACGACTACGTTCAAGATGCTTCTCCCGTGCCGGTGGAGCGGCTCACGGCGGTTTCGGATTACGTCCGTGCCTGGGTGCGGCTGCCGCACCCATCCGATGGCTTGTCGCCGGCCAGCAGCCCGTGAGGATCGCCAAGGCTGGCTCGCCGCTGACGGCGGAGTTTGGGCTGCGCGGGGTCCCCGAGCGTGAGGTAGATGATCGCCCGCACCCGGCCATTTTTGAGCGGCCGGAAGCGGGTGGCCCCGCGGAGCACCAGGGCCTCCGCCAGGTCGGCGTCGCTGGCGCCGATGACCGCCCGCTTGAGTCCCGTTTCGGTGGCTTCACTCATCGCGCTTTCTCCAATCTTCCGCCGCTCGCCCCCTCAGGCGAACGGCTCATCACTTCCCTGATCAGATTCGTCTCGAACCACCAGGCCGACAGGCCGATCGCGTCGGCGCAGTCGAGGCCCTTGTCCGCCTCGGCGTTGTAGCCCGCGAGCCCGGCCGTCGCGGCGGCGGCCCTTTCTTCCTTGCTCTTCCCGCCGGTCCAGTCGTTGGCGTCGATCAGCTCGACGTCGTCGACGCTGCCCATGAAATCCATGCACGCCGCCCAGATCACGCCCGCGGCCAGGCCGTAGGTCGAGAGCCCCGCCCCGCCGGCGTGCTTCTTCTTCCCGTGCACCTTGCCGCTGGGCTTCTCGAGGACGATGCGGTTGAGCGTCGCGTGCTCGGCCGCCAGCTCGCGGACCAGGCGGCGGAGGCAGAGGATCCGCTCGACGGCCGGGGCCTCGGGCTTCTCCGGCCGCAGCACGCCGGCGTCGAGGATCTGCCGGTGGTCCGGCCCCGTGGCCACGCAGTAGCCGACAGCGGTCGAGGATGGGTCGAGGGTGAGGAGCTTCACCTCTTTCCCCCGATCGAGTAGTTGTTGATTTCCCGGATCGCAATTCGAGTCTCACGTGCAGCGCGAACGGCCTCGGGATACCTTCGGATGAATCGCCGCAGAGCCCGATAGCCAAGGTCGGACAACTGACCCAGGCTATCCGAGGTCCTCATGATGGCGGTCACCGCATGATTGGTCTTCTCGTCCTGCCCTGAATATTCGAACACCGGTTGTTCCCAATACGCGATCTCGAAACAGCGCTGGGGCGTTTTGAATGGAAACGATTTGAGCCCGGACCTGAATGGGTAGCGGTTACACACTGGCCACGAACCGTTGTACTCATAGCCATCACCATCTGTGCCCAGATGCGTACACCGATCACAGGTGCGTTTCACGACGGGGAGTTGTTTCAGAAGTCCGGCCATGTCACGCTCTCCTCTCAGCTTGAGCCGGCCGCACCAGGTTCCCCGCGGGCACGACGTAGATCCGGCCGTCGAGCTCCACGCCGTGGCTGCGCGGCTTGGCGCGGCCGGCCACTCGGACGACGCCGACGCGGCCGTGCAGCGCGGAGCAGACGCGCCGCCACGCCGGGCCGTAGTGGAGCAACACGCGATCGCCTGGGCGGGGGTTGGAGATCACTTCTTCTTCTCCGCCAGACGGGTTTTGAGCATCCGCATGCAGCCGCGGCAGATTCGTTTTTTGTTGTAGCGCAGACCATGCCAGGTGTCAGTGACTACCTGACTGCCTCTTGGGTTTTCGCCGCACCAGCTTCTGACAAGCGTGTAGGGACAAGGCACGCGGTTCAATTTGACGACGCCGGTACCCGCCTCAGCCACCAAATGCAGACGCCGACCGCGCCCGACTACCCAATAAAAAAAGTAGCCCATCCACGGCTCGTGCTTTGGTTTCGTACGACGGTCCATCACGCACCTCCATTCTTCGGAGGCGGTGGCGGCGCGGGCGGGGCTTTCGGAAAGACCCGCGGCGGCGGCAAGGGTAGTACGCCCCTGCTGTGCGCGGGCCGCTGCTCCTCGGCGGCGCTGAACGTCTCGCCCACCTTTTGGTAGAGGGTCTCGGCCACCCGGCGGGTTTCGCCGCAGAGCGCGGGCGTCTGGCCGTAGCTCACGTAGCCGAACTGGCCGCTCGGTGTGGTGTAGAAGATGATCACGCGATCGGCGCCGAACTTCTTGCCGAAGTGCCTCGCCGCAGCGACCTCTGGGGATGGGTTCCAGACCATGGCGCTTTCCGATCTCCGGCCGAGCCGGGGTACTCCATCAAGAGCAATTACGTTCAAAGAAGTTCGTCATCCCGTTCTTCGTCGTCGGTGCCCGCCGTGAGCTGCGGAACCTGCCGGTCGATTTCCCACTTGTTTACGGGCTGCGGGCGGAAGGACGCCGCGGCGGCGCGGGCGGTCTTTTCGTCGCACGGGTTGATTGCGTAGAGTGCGCCCGGAGCGAGGTAGCGGGTGTACGCCGGCAGCTCGCCGCACTCGGGAACGTCGATGCGAATCATCGCCCCGCCGCCGATCGTGGCCTCAGTGACGAAGCCCGCCATTCGCTGATGTCCCATCAACTCGACGATGCACCAGCTCTCAAACGACTGACCTTTCGCTTCCATTCGAAACTCCGCTTCTCCGGCTAAGCCGGCGTTAGTTGAACCCTTTGCTCAACTCAGCCCTGTGGTGCTGAGTTGGCCGGCGTCACGGCGCGGCCCTTGGACGCATGGCCGCCCTTGCGGTCGATCTGCCTCATGTGCTCGCGGTCCTGGGCGACGGCCGCGCCGCCGAGCTGGCCGGCTGCCCTGGCCTCCGTCGCATCGAATTGATGGGCGTGGCCGGAGGCGTGGGCCGCCTTGCCGCCCTTGGGCGCGATCTCCTTCTGCTTGGTCGGGTCCATCGCGGCGAACCCGCGCGGCTTGCGTGGCTGGATGCTCATGGCTTTTCTCCCGCCGGCGTCGTCGTGGGCGTCGGCGCCGGCTCGTCGAAGCTGTGGCCGCAGCACGGGCAGAGCATGGGGTGGCTCCGGCGGTAGTCCCGCGGGCTGCTCTCGCACGCCCGGCTAAAGACGGCGGTGAAGTGCCCGTGGCTCTCGAAGCCCAACTGCTCGGCGATTTCGCCCATCGATAGCCGGGTCGTGGTTAAGAGACGCTTGGCCTCCTCGACCCGGAGTCGGTCCACCATATGCTTGGGGCTCTCGCCCATCGCGTCGTAAAAAACCCGCTGGAAGTGGAACGGGCTGTAATAGGCCGCAGCGGCGATCGTGCGGAGGTCCGGGGCCTCCCGGAAGTGGTCGTTGATGAACGCCACCGCGCGGTCGATCCGCTCTCGGACGTGCGGCGGGCATTCTTTTGCGGTCTGTGTGGTCATGGCTGCTCTCCCGTGGTGGGAAACGGCTTCTCCCCGCGGAGCTCGCGGATGCGGGCGTAGAGCCTGGGGGCCTCGTTCCCCGCCTGCTCCTCCTCATAGAGCTTTTCGAGCTCGTCCCAGTGCTCGACAAACGGGGCCCACGCCTTGCAGACCCGGACCGTGTCGGCCAGCCTGACCCGCCAACTCGGAAAGAGTTTGAGAAGGCGGTAGCAGCGGATGAAGTCGGCTGGATCGTGCGGGGCGTCGTGGGTGCCGTGCGGAGAGGGGATGCCGGTGATAGCGGTGTAGATCGTGAGGGAGCTCGTCCCGGTCATCCGGCTCTTGAGCCACTCGTCGATTGTGCGGACCTCCGGCTCCTGGTAGCCAATGTCCTTGCACTTGGCGTGCTGCTTCTCAAACGTTTTGAGCGCGTTCAAAAATATTCCCACACCCGCCGGCGTCGGCAGGGTGAGCCCGGCGCCGCAGCGGCGGCAGTGGGCGATCTCGCCGACCGCCCCGCCGGCGACGACCCAGTCGGTACGCTTTTCTTTCCGCGTGGTCATCGCTGGGCCTCCGGGGTTGGCGTGGTTGCCGGGGTGGCTGGCAATTCGCGGACACGCAGGTCCTTTGGCCATTCGCTCATTACTCCGCCTTTGGGGTCTTTCACTTTTGGAACGCGCCACGGCATACAAGCGTTGCCGACAACCTCGATTGGTACCGCGCCGAGCTGCTTCACGAACACCGGAACGCCAGCCGCCTTGCACTGGCTGACAATGGACCGGATCCACTCGACATTGCAGGGCCGCGCGCCGGGGCCGCTCTCGCCGCCGACGATCACCCACTCAATCCGCGGGTGATCTGCGTCGCGCGGATAGTGCGGATCAAATGGAGCAACCCATTTCGGCAGCTCATATATCTGATCGAGATTTACCCGTTCCAGCAGCGGCTCGACGCTCAAGAACCTCACCGCCGCCGGGCAGCGCAGCAGGTGCGGGATGCGGGCGTCGGCCTGCTCCTGGTTCTCGACGCTCGTGCCGAGCCAGACGTTGGGGAGGGGCCAGCCGGGGACACGGTCGTGCATGCGATTTGACAGAGCGACCATTCGATCAATCCCAGCGCCAACGTGCCGAGCAGCTTGATACACCGGATCGTCGCAGCCGTAGGGATTCGCAGACCTTCTCGCCAGATACTCCGCCATCCGCTCCGGCCGCTTGGTGAGCACCTGGAACGTGTGCTGCGGGCAGAGCGCCATCACGGCAAACACGCGATCGACAAAATCGAACGGCACCGCCTCATGGAACAGGTCGCTCATCGAGTTGACGAAGACCCGGCGCGGCTTCTTCCAGCGGAGCGGCTCGGTGAGCTTGTGCTCCAGCGTCCGCACCTTGCCGTTGAAGTGCTTCTTGCTCGTGAGGCCCGTGTAATCCTTCTGGCCCATGGCTTCGAGGCGGCGCGTCATTCGCGCGGCGTAGCAGTTGTCACACCCCGCGCTGGCCCACGTGCAGCCGACCACGGGGTTCCAGGTGGTGTCGGTCCATTCGATGCTGCTGTTGGTCGCCATCAGGCGGCGCTCCTTTCCCCCCGGAAGTTTTCGCTTCGGGGGCGGGGGTTGGGGTGAAGGTCCAAGACCCGCTGGTCTTCGAGCTTGAGCCGCAGCAGCGCGAGGACCTCGGGCCGAAGCACGACGGCCGTGTGATAGTTCAGCCGGAGGAACCGCCGGACGTCTTCGAGCTTGAAGTACCGGTGCCGGCGGCTGCCCACGCCGCGCTGCACCGGCAGGCCGCGGCGGATCCAGGCGGCCAGCGATTGCTTGGTGATCCGCAGGAGCCCGGCCATCTTCGCGGCGCGGAGCAGGCCCCGGGATTTCTCGATCGAGTCGGGCTCGTTGATCCCCTGCACCCTCGCCATCATGAGCACAGCCGACGCCGGCCGGCCGATCCGGCGGGCGAGCTCCTCGATCGGGAAGGAGCCGTAGTCCCGGCGGAGGACCGCCATCTCCCACGCCCGCCACCGGGTGTAGGTCCGCTTGCGGCAGTGGGCGACGATGGTGGGAACCTGGTCGAGCCGGTAATACACCAGCACGCCGCCGGGCGTGGCCTTGCACCGCGGCACGCGGACGCGGATGGGGTGGATGTTGCCGTGGTCCTCCCAGTCGCCGGTGCGGCCCTGGGGAACCCCGAGGGCCAGGCAGAGCTGCCGGGCACGGACACAGGGCACGCCGTTGACCTCGACGGCCGCGGGGCGGAGGGCCTTGAGGATGGAGCGGGTGGAGGTCACGCCGCGCCTCCCATGAACAAATCCGCCTGCTTATCCGCCGACGCCACCATGCCCCGCTCGAGGTTCCTGACCGCCGCGCCGTAATACTCTTCCTTAATCTCGCACCCATAGAACCGCCGCCCAAGTTTCAAAGCGACGTAACCCTCCGAGCCGATGCCAGCGAATGGGCTGAATACGACCTCGCCGGGGTTGGTGTAGAGCTTGACCAGCCGCTCGATCACGGAGAGTTGAAGCGGGCAAATGTGCTTGGTGTCATCGTCGCCGCGGCCCTCTTTCACGTTGAGGGTGTCCGTCTCGCGGATGTCCATCCAGCAGCACTCGGCCCAGTCGATCCAGTTGTTGCGGCTGACCTGGTTTTCGCTGTCCACCGCGACAGCGTTCTCGCCGGGGGCGCGGAACTTGAGCAGGTAATCGGGCAGTGCCCCCCGCGACTTGGCGCGGTCGGATTCCAGACCCGCAAATTGAAGCTCGCGCGATTTGGTGCGGATCGCCTGGGACTGGGGATTCTTCCGCACGGCCCAGTCGTACTCGAACACCAGCCCCGCCCGCTCGGCGAGCTTGATGTTCAAGCCGCGGAAGTCGAAGAGGCCCACTTGCCCCGTCCGCTTCATCCGGGGAATCTGCATGACGTGGACGACGGCCACGCGACCTGGCTTGATGATGCGCCGAAGCTGCCGGTAGAAGAAAGACAGGTGCAGCTTCGCCTCGCCCTTCAAGTCCTCGCTGTTGCCGATGTCGCACGCCTCGGACGTGTAGGCGTAGAGCGCGGGGAACGGCGGGGAAAACACCGACATATCCACGCACTCGGCGGGCATTTTCGCCATATGGGTGATGCAGTCGCCGCGGTGGAGGTGGTAGGGTTTATCGCCGAGAAGCATCGCGGAAAATCCTTTCTTGTTCCTCGGTGTCCTGCTGGACGCGCTTGGATTTCTTGAGCACCGTCTCGATCATCGGCCGCTCTATGTCAGTGATAGGGATGTGGACGTTGAGGGGCTTGGTCGAGCCGATGCGGTTTGAACGCTTGACGCCCTGGTAGAACTCTTCGTAGGAGTCTTGCAGCCCGCTCCACACCTGCCGCGTGGCGATCTGGAGGTTGAGGCCGAAGCCCAGAATGCGCGGCTTGCTGATGAGCGCCTTGCGCCGCCCGGCCTTGAAGTCGTCGATCAACTCCTGACGCCGTTCGAGGGGCGTATCGCCGGTGATGTTGGCGGCGTCGGGGAACGTCGCGGCCATGATCTCCTGCTCGCGGTTGAAGTGGCACCAGACGATGGTGGACTCCTCCGGCCAGCTATCGACCAGCGAGCGGATAAACGCAGGCTTGCGGGTTTCCACGTCCGCGCCGCGATAGCTGCCCTTGCCGATCTGCGACAGGACCGAGCGTGACGTGATGCCGCCGACCTGATCCGCGAACAGGCTCTCGGTGCTGGTAAAAACCAAGTCCTGCTGCGCGGCGGTCATCGAGACATCGTGAATGTGGACGTGGATCGGGGGGATGTTGGCGGCGTTGTCTTTCCAGCCGTAGGTCGCGGGGTTGGTGAGGAAGATGCACCAGTGGGAGAGGGCGCGGTAGAACGGCCCCAAGGCGTGCGGCTTCAACTCCCAGCGGTTGTCGGTCTGGCCACGGTTGACAAAGAACCGCGCGAGGAAACTGTTGACGGTCGGGAACGCATCGAGAAAAACCGCGTGGTTCGCGTACTCGATCCGGTCATTGGGCGCGGGAGTGCCGGTGCAGGCGAGCTTCCAATCCAGCCCCTTGCCGAGCCGGATGCAGGTCTGACCCCACTTGCCATAGTGGCTCTTGAGCATCGAGGACTCATCGAGCACCAGGGCGCCGAGCCTGCCCGGCTGGATGTCATCGGTGAGGGCGTCGTAATTGGTGATGCCCACCTTGCCCTTGCCGCTGGCCAGCCAGGCGTTCAGGTCCGCGGCGTGAACGTGCTCGACGTGGAACGAATCGCCGTAGAAGTTCACCACCTCGCCCAGCGTCTGAGGCACCACCATGAGCGGCGAGACGATGAGTACGCATTGACGCTTGCGGATCTGCGTCGCCGCGTACCGCGCAAACTCCAGCAGCATCGGCGTCTTGCCAAGACCGCAGTCGGCGAAGATGGCGAACTTCCGCTTTCGAATCGCCGTGGCGGTGATGTCGCGCTGATAGTCGAACGCCCACGCCGGCGGGGCGTAGTCGCTGGAAACATGAACGCGCCCGGGCGCGCCGATCCGGTCGGCGTACTCGCTGGGGAACTCGGCGGAGCGGCCAACGAAGCGGTACGTCGGCAGTTGCTTCACCGCGAGGAATCGCTGGTAGTCGGCAACGGATGATGGATCGAAGGTGAGCCTCACAGCCCGCCTTTCTTGGTCTTGTGCCCCAGGCAGCGGCCGGTGGCGTCGTGGTTGTTGCAGTCGGGGTGGGGCATGAAAGTAAACCCCTGGTCGCGCAGCGATTCGAGGTGGATGCGGGCGCCGTGCGGGTCCATCGGGTTGCCGTCCTCGTCGTTGATGATCTTGCGGAGGTCCGCGTCCACACGCTCGAGCGTCCGCTCGACGTGGATCTCCGGGTGGAATTGCAGGGGATCGAGCCGTGGCATCAGCGGGCCTCCGTGTTGGTGGTGGTGCCCCCGGAAGCGGGACGCGGGCAGGATTCGAGCGAGGCAGCGAGTTGTGCCGCTTCCGGGGGGAGGCGGTAGGACGCGATGAGCGTGCCGCGATCGGGCTTGGTGGTTTTTTCCAGCTCGCCGTCGGCGACCATCGCCTCGAGCGTGTCGAGCAGCTCGGCGGGCTTGCCGCCCATGACGAGCCAGAGGTCGTAACGCTTCACCCAGGCCCGCTTGTCGGGGCGCGATTCGAGGTAGGCGAGCACTTGGTCCTTGAGCGTGATGGTGTCGAGCATGGTCATGCCGCCCCCTTCGGTTGTTGGAGCTCGCGGACCTCGCCCTCAGCCTCAAGCCGTTCGCGTGCGGCCTGATACTCGGCCAGCCCCGCCGCGGTGATCTCGAGGACCTCCGCCGCTTGGCCGCTGCGGGTCTTTCGCCGGGCCGCGGTCACCCGCACGAGTTCGCCCATGGCGGGGCTCGTGAGCTCGCCCACGCGGGCGCAGACGGTGGCGGTGAGGATCTTGGTCTTGGCGTTGATCTCGTCGCGGGTGGCCCCGCCGGAGTTCTTCGCGGGGTCGACGGCCCCGCGGCCGGCGAGCAGCTCGAGGATCAGGTAACGGTCGCCGGCGATCTTGCGGCGGGTCTGACCTGTGGCCGCGCGGAGGCTCGTCGGCGCCGTATCTCGAACCGGCCGCGCACCCTCGCCATCCTCCGCCCGGGCCGACGGCGAGACCTGCCACCCGCCGCCGAGCGGCGCGAACAGCACGCCCTGATCGGAGTTGTCGCGCGGCTGCCGGTTCATCGTGGCTCTCCCATCTCCGCGCCGGCGGCGACGGGAACCGGGGGTTCCGGGGACCCCAGGGGCTCCGCCTCACCCATGCGCTTGATCATGGAGGTCAGCCACGCCATCGGAATGTCCCCGTTGCTCTTCGCCTGCTCCACCAGCGAGAGCGCCTCCGCCAGACGCTGACGGCCAGCCTCTGGCTCAACGTCCTCGGGCCAGACCAGGTCGTAGAGGCCGGGCGTCGAAGTTCGGTCGGCGAGGTACTTCGATTCGTTGGGCGGGTGACGGCCCATGGTGCCGTCGTCACGGCGGAAGGTGCCCCAGATCTCCTGGGCCGCGAGCTGAAAGCGGCCGAAGCCGTGTTGGCGGTTGATGCCCGACGGGATGCCCCCGGAAGTAGTGCCCCCGGAGCCCACGGGCTTGCCCTCACCCCTGCCCTCTCCCCTCTTCGAATCCGGACCCGGAAGGCTCGGAGAAAAAACTTCTCCCCCGGAAGTGCCGCGGGCCGGGCTCGATCCGAGTTCGCGCGTTTGCGGCGAGACGCGCTCTTCGTTTCCGTTCTTAATTTTTTCTTCTCGCTCTCCGTCTCCGTCTCCGTTCTCATTCTTCCGTCTCAGGGACCGCGGTGCGGTCGCGGTGCGGTCGCGATCTTGGCCCGGCCCCGACGCGGTCCCGACGCGGCCGCGTTCCGGTCGCGGTGCGGTCGCGGCAAGGTCGGGACGCGGGCTGGTCGTGGCCGAATCGCGGCCGTGGCCGGCACTTGCGGTGGGCTCGATGGGCTCGCCTTGGGGCTCTGCCGTGGGCTCATCGAGAAAGAGGCCGGCCCCGCCGGAGCTGGCCGGGTCCCACGGCTGGCCGGTGTCGGCGTCGAGCAGCTCGATCATGCCGACGTCGGGGCGGG
>JADMIO011711162.1_pt1 | contig 19357 bp, 16 predicted proteins | sample 8958161 | NCBI WGS metagenome assembly JADMIO01 (sample SAMN16585339, study PRJNA669376) | soil metagenome | isolation source: Crop rotation soil | place: USA: Cullars Rotation, Alabama | collected 2011
CCGGCGCTCGCGCGCGGCAAGCTGCGCACCATCGCCGCCACGACGTGGGCCGAGTACAAGAAGCACATCGAGAAGGATCCGGCGCTGACCCGGCGGTTCCAGGTGGTGCAGGTGCCCGAGCCGACCGAGGCCAAGGCGCTGCTGATGATGCGCGGAATGGCGTCCACGCTGGAGGCGCACCACCGGGTGCAGGTGCTGGACGAGGCGCTGGAGGCGTCGGTCAAGCTCTCGCACAGGTACATTCCCGCGCGGCAGCTCCCGGACAAGAGCGTGAGCCTGCTCGATACGGCCTGCGCGCGCGTGGCCATCAGCCAGCACGCCGTCCCGGCCGAGGTGGAGGACAGCCGCAGCCGCATCCGCGCGCTCGACACCGAGCTGGAGATCATCGCGCGCGAGCAGGCCGCCGGCTGGGAGGTCACCGAGCGGCAGAACAACGCCGCCCAGAAGCTGGCCGCCGAGAAGACGCGGCTCGGGGGGCTGGAGGAGCGCTGGAGGACCGAGAAGGACCTGGTCGACAAGATCCTCGACATCCGCAAGACGCTGCGCGGCCACACCGAGTCGGTCGACGGGACGAAGAGCAAGCTCGAGAAGAAGGCGGGCGCGTCGTCCGAGAAGGCGGCGGCGGAAACTGGGGGAACCGGCAAGATCCAGCCGGCGGCCTCGGCGACCGAGCGGCCCGCGCTGTTGGAGAAGCTGCGCGGCCTGCAGGAGGAGCTGAGCAAGCTCCAGGGCCACAATCCGCTGATCCTGCCGACGGTCGACGAGCAGGCGGTGGCGGCGGTCGTGGGGGACTGGACCGGCATCCCCGTCGGACGCATGGTCAAGAACGAGATCGAGACCGTCCTGAAGCTGGCGCAGACCCTGGGCCAGCGGGTCATCGGCCAGGGCCACGCGCTGGAGATGATCACGAAGCGCATCCAGACGTCGCGGGCCGGCCTCGAGAACCCGAACAAGCCGATCGGCGTGTTCATGCTGGCAGGGCCGTCCGGCGTCGGGAAGACCGAGACGGCGCTGGCGCTGGCCGAATCGCTGTACGGCGGCGAGCAGAACCTGATCACCATCAACATGAGCGAGTTCCAGGAGGCGCACACGGTCTCGACCCTGAAGGGGGCGCCTCCGGGCTACGTCGGCTACGGGGAGGGCGGCGTGCTGACCGAGGCCGTGCGGCGGCGGCCGTACAGCGTGGTCCTGCTCGACGAGGTCGAGAAGGCGCACTCCGACGTGCACGAGATCTTCTTTCAGGTCTTCGACAAGGGGATCATGGAGGACGGCGAGGGGCGCCTCATCGACTTCAAGAACACGCTGATCCTGCTGACGTCGAACGTGGGCAGCGACCTCATCATGAACATGTGCAAGGATCCGACGCTGATGCCCGAGCCGGAGGGGATCGCGACGGCGCTGCGCGAGCCGCTGCTGAAGACGTTCCCGGCGGCGCTGCTCGGGCGCATCGTGACCATCCCGTACTACCCGCTGTCGGACGAGATGGTGGGCAACATCGCGCGCCTGCAGCTCGGGCGCATCACGAAGCGCATCGCCGAGAACCACAAGATCCCGTTCACGTACGACGATCAGGTGGTCAAGCTGATCGTCAGCCGCTGCACCGAGCTGGAGAGCGGCGGCCGCATGATCGACGCGATCCTGACGAACTCGCTGCTGCCGAAGATCAGCCAGGAGATCTTGACGCGCACGATGGAGGGCCGCCCGGTGCAGGGCATCTTCGTGACGGCGCCGTCGGGGGACTTCGAGTACAAGTTCGCCTAGCGCAAGCAGGCCATGGCACCCGACGCGGGCGATCGAGGCGGGGGGGCAGGGGAGGGGGCGGCGTCGTCCGCGACGCCCGCGCCCGTCGTCGAGGCCGACGGGCGTCTGGCGTCGTTGCCCGCGTCCGGCGAGGATCTGACGGTCCAGCAGGCGTTCGAGCTGGCGATGGAGGTGCAGAAGCGCGGGTACTTGCAGAACGCTGACCAGATCTACATCCGCGTCATCGAGGCGGCCCCCGACCACCTGGACGCCATGCACTTCATGGGGCTCGGGCGCTATCGGATGGGCCGCCGGGCCGACGGAATCGAGCTGGTGAGCCATGTGGTCGCGCGCGATCCCACCAACATCCACGCGTGCAACAACCTCGCGAACATGCTCACGGAGGCCGGGCGGCTGGACGAGGCGCGCCGGCTTTACGAGAAGGTGATCGCGCAGAGCCCGAAGTTTCCGGCGGCGCACGCGAACCTCGGCGCGGTCCTGCGCAAGCAGCTCGATCTCGACGGGGCCGAGGCCGCCTTTCGCCGGTCGTTGGAGCTCGACCCCGACCACGCGCCGGCGCTGCACAACCTGGCGTCGCTCCTGTGGGACATCGATCGCATGGAGGAGGCGCTGGGCTTTTACCAGCGGGCGCTCGTGCTCATGCCCTTCGACGGCGAGTCGTACAAGCGCATCGGCGCCTCGCTGGCGGTGCTCGGGCGGGTCGACGAGGCGCTGGCCGTCTACCAGCGCTGGGCCGAGCTCGATCCGACCAACGAGCTGCCGCGCCACATGATCGCGGCCTGCAACCAGCAGGACATCCCGGCGCGCGCGTCGGACGCATTCGTGACCGACACCTTCGACCGCTTCGCCGAGAGCTTCGACACCGTCCTCGGGCGGCTCTTTTACCGCGCGCCTCAGCTCGTCGCGTCGGCGGTCGAGGCCGTGCTGGGGGCCGCCGACGATGCGCGAGGCCCGCGGGGGATCGAAGCGACGCGCGACGTGCTCGACGCAGGCGCGGGCACCGGGCTGTGCGGCCCGTCGTTGCGACCCTACGCCCGGCGCCTGGTCGGGATGGATCTGTCGGCGCGGATGCTGGCGAAGGCCCAGGCGCGCGGCGTGTACGACGAGCTCGTGACGAGCGAGCTGACGGCGTACATGCGGGCGCACCCGGGCGCCTTCGATCTGGTCGTCTCGGCCGACACGCTCTGCTACTTCGGGGTGCTCGGCGATGCCTTGGCGGCGGCTGCCTCGACGCTGCGAGCGGGGGGACACCTCATCTTCACCGTGGAGCGCATCCCCCCGAGGACGGCGCCGACCACCGCCTCAACCCGCACGGCCGCTACAGCCACTCCGAGGACTACGTGCGACGCCAGCTGGCGGCGGCTGGCTTTGGCGTCGTGAAGATCGACCGCGCCACCCTGCGGCTCGAGAACAGAGCCCCGGTCGACGGCCTGGTGGTCACCGCCCGCACGGGAGCGTGACGTTCGGACGACCTACTCGATGATGGGCGCGCCGTTGGCGCTCGTGTATTCGATCTGGTCGGGCGACAGCGTCGGCCGGGTGGCCGTCGGAAAGGCCCGGCGATTCATCCGAGAAGGGGGCGCACCGGTGGCGGTCGCGGCGGTGACGGCCCCCGGCGGGGTCCTGGCGGGCGACGCCGCGGGCACCGATCGAAGCAGCGCCAGGCTGCTCGGCGAGATGGGCGGGGAGGGGCTTGGATAGACGCGCTGAACGGGAGCCTTCACCGGAGGCCGGCCTTCGAGCTCGATCGTCGCGCTCTCGGCGCCTGGCGCGAGCGAGAGCCGGTACGTCAGGGGCGCCCCGCCGCTGGTGGGGAGCGCACCACTTCCGGGATGCGCCGGATCGCCGGCGGCGGGGAGCATCAAGATCACGACCGCCATGCGCGGCTCGGTCCCGCCGGCTCCGCCCGTCGACGACGGAGGAGCGACGGGCTTGCCTCCCGCCAGCGCCGCCGTGCTCTTGGCCCCGGCCGGGCCCGCGAATTCCGGCCCCGGCGCTGGCGCCGGCGATGGGGTGGGGCGGTCGAGGGGGCGCCGGCGTCGACTCCGCGAGGACCGTCGGTTGAACGCCCCGCGCCCGGCTGCGACGGGTCGCGTGCCGCCGCTCGTTGCAGCCGATGCCGGCGACGACCACCAGCGCGACGGTCAAAGACCGCAGGACGAGGGAACGCGTCATCAACGTCATCAACCTCGAGTCGACTCAGCGTACGCTCGGCCGCCAACGACCACAAGCCCGCGTCGCCGAGAGATTGTCGGCAGATGGCTATTTTTTCGCGGCGCGAGCAACGCTCGTCACGCCCGCCGGCCAGAAGCGTGACGGGCGCTGCATGGTTCGCCCTTCTTCACACACTGCGAGCGGCCTTTTTACTCTGGCCGCGGGCCACCGACCCGGCAGCAGCAATACACGAACTGCTGCGGGGCACCCCACGGCGTCGCGTGCGTTTCGATCGCGCTTCCGACCTTCTGAAAGGAAGGGCCGAATTCGGCGTGAAGCTGGTCGACGCCGTACCGGACCACGTCCAGGCCGCTGCAACGAGCTGGCCCTTCCGGGCCGAACGTCGCGACCAGGACGTAGCCGCCCACCTTGACCGATCGTCGGACCCCTTCGACGTAGCGGCGACGCTCGCTCTCACTCCGGAGGAAATGGAAGACCGCGCGATCGTGCCAGAAGTCGAACGCGCCGGCCGGAAGGGCACCCGCCAAGACGTCGGCCACCAACCACCGAACGGCCGCGGCGCGCGGACCGAGCCGATTCCTCGCCGTCTCGAGCGCCTTTGAGGAAATATCCAGAACGGTGACGTTGCGGTAGCCGCGGTCGGTGAGATCGTCGACCAGGGTCGAGGCGCCACCGCCCACGTCGACGATGTTGGCCTCGGGGCCGACGCCGGTCGTTTCGATGAAGCCAAGCGACCGCTCCAGATGCGGGCGGTACCAGCTGACCTCGGAGGGGCCCTTGCGCTCGTACACCGAGTCCCAGTGGTCGCGGAGGCTCATGGCGCCCCAGAATAGGGCGGCGTCGTCGAAGAACGTCCACCTCCCTCCGCGGGCGCGGTCAGGCCCGCCCAGGTCGCCTCGTCGACGACCTTCTGGCGGAAGGTCGCGTGACAACCGGTGCAGAGGTGCAGCGTCGCGCCGAGGGCCTTCATCACGGCGCGGGGATCGTGGTTACGGGCGGCCGCCGCGATCGCATCGGCGGAGCGATGGAAGGCCAGGGCCTGCTCGGTGAAACCGGGAGCGCCTCGGCCCATGTGTTGGCACATCCGCTCCATGCCGGGGGAGAGGCCGAGCTGCCGGGCGGCTACCTCGACCGCTGCGAACTCATTTCGCGCCGTGGCAAGCGCGATCTCCTGAACGGCGACGAGGTGCTCGCGCATGTTTTCCTTCTGGTGTTGGGCCATGTGCGGGAGCAGGGGCACCGGCACGCGGGTGTCGAGTCGTTCCAGCGCCAGGTCGGCTGACGGTGACGTCGCGGGGGGAGGACTGACGACGGCAGTTGGCCTCACCGCCGGAGCGGGCGCCGCCACCGGCTTGCTGCAGGCAGCGGCCAGACAGAAGACGGCGCCAGCGACGAAGGGCGAGCGGCTCACGGCGTCCTCTTGTCGTGGCTGGAGACCGCCGCTGTCGTGAGCGCCGCGATGATCCGAACGGCGTCGGCGACAGGGACCGAGCCGGGCAGGGCCGCCGCCAAGCGCCGGAAGCGCGCGAGGCTGGCGTCTTCGACGGTCTTCGCAGCCCGCCGACCTTTGGTCGACAGGTTCAATGTCCACGCGCGGCCGTCGATCGCCGACGGCTCCTGGGTCAGGTGTCCAGCCGCGACCATCTTGGCGCAAAGGCGGGTGACCGAGCTCTTGTCGAGGCCGACCGCTTCGGCGAGGTCTTGCTGGTTCAGGCCTCCGCGGGCAGAGGTGCTCTCGCGTTCCAACAGGACCATGAGGGCGTGGGCGTGCGAGGGCGCGAGCGGCTGGCCGCAGGGCGTCTGGTCGCCAGCCAGGAGCCCGAAGGCTCGCACGAACCCCTGGATGCTCCTGCGGAGGTCGATGGCACCGTCGCTCATGAGAGAGGAGAGGCTAGCAGGAATATGGTTGCGCACGCAACTATGTGTCGGTGACGCCCTTCCAGCCAGGCCCCGCTCTTCGCTGCCGTGGCCGGCTCCTTCGAGCTCGGTCGGTCACGTGGCCTCGATCACGGATCCGTCTGGCACGCCTCGCGTAGGTTGTCGGCAACGAGGAGCCAGGCTATCGCATGGGATTCGGAGAGATCATCAATGAGCTCGGCGATCACTCGAGAACGTCAGCCCCTGGACGCCGTGTTCGGACGCGGTCATCGATCGAACATCCTGTCGCCGTGCACGACGCGCTCGAGCTCCGCGTCCACGGCCCCCTTTCGGTCGGCTTGTCCCTGGTGGTCACGACGCGCTGAGGGGGAGACAAAGGGCGCGCCGTCGGACTTCCGCACCCGGAGCGGCGCCCCGGATATACTGCCGACCCAAGTTCCATCCAGGAGGATTTCACGTGAGTCAGCGTCGTTCTGAACATCGAGTTGCCGTGCTTCTCTCTTCTTTCGCTGGCCTGTGCGCCCTGGGCGCGCCGGCGGCTTCGTGCCGGGTTCAATCCGCGTTCCCCGTCCCCGTCGTGTCGCCGGTCGTGTCCGTGCCAGTCAGTCTGTCCCCCGGATCGAGCGGTTCGCCCCAACCGGTCGCGACGGGCGCGCCGCAAGCGCAGGGCGGGCCGGTCGAGGCCGGGTGCTCGTTCACGGCCAACGAGCTCAAGGGAGAGCCGGGAGCGATCTTCAGCGTGTCGTGTCCCTCCAACTGCGCCGACGTGGGTGGATTGTGGGGCTCGGACACGTACACGGGCGACACGTCGATCTGCCGAGCCGCGATTCACGCGGGCGCCATCCCCAGGGGTGGCGGCAACGTCATGGTCCGCGTGGATCCAGGACGTCCCGCCTATCGCGGCAGCGTTCACTACGGCATCCGGTCGAACGACTACGGCAGCTACGGAAAGAGCTTCACCGTCCTGTTCGCCGAGGGCCAGAGCCGGTTGCCCGAGGCCGCCGCGCCCATGGCGCCGCAGGTCGTGGAGGCCGGCTGCTCGTACAACGCGAACGAGATCCGCGCCGAGGTCGGAACGGCGACCAGCGTAGCCTGTCCCCCTGGTTGCGGCGAAGGAGGCGGCCTGTGGGGGACCGACGTTTACACGGGAGACTCGGGCATCTGCCGGGCGGCGATTCACGCGGGATTGATTCCGGCCAGCGGCGGCACCGTGGTGGTGGTCCTCGAACCCGGCCGGCCCGCCTACCGCGGCAGCGTCCGCAACGGAATCCGCTCGAACGACTACGGCACCTATCGTCTGAGCTTTCGCATGCAGCGCCCTTAGGCGGGCCCGCGTCGGTGCGAGGAAGGGGACTTGAACCCCTACTCCTTTCGGAACCAGATCCTAAGTCTGGCGCGTCTACCAGTTCCGCCATCCTCGCGAGGAATGATCGTGCGTACTTACGACGTCGCGGTGCGCGCGTCCACCTCCTCTGTAGCCACAGCGTAGCCAATCGTACCCGGTTCGTTGGCCCCGGGAGCCAGGTCGACCGCCAGCGCGGCGAGGTCGGCGGCCGAGAAGAGGTCCGTCTTGCCTCCCGTCTCCAGCGTCCACTTCTCGAGGACGGGCAATAGGAATGGAGGATGAGGACCACCCGCGACTCCTCGTTCTTCAGCTTGGCCAGCCGCGGGGCGAGGTGCCGATCCCATCACCAGCGGTCCTTCTTGGTCGAACGATGGGTCTTCAGCCGGCGCGCGTACCAGGCTTCGAACAGGTCGCCTCGCGCGACACCGGCTCGCGCTCGAGCGGGAGCCCCATGTTCCCGGGCGCGATCTTCGCGGCGAGCTTCGCCCAGCCCCCTCGGCCGATGCCAGGCGCGAGACGTCTTCGTGCAAGGACTTCGGAAGGCGCAGCCGAAGCTGGCCCGAGAAGTCCGCGCCTGTGTCGGGGGGCGGCGCCGCCTTCCCGTCATCGCTCAGGACGTCGAGCATGCAGCCGCCGCGCGCCCGGCCTGGTGGGTCGCCTTCTCCGACGTGGGGCCGTGCGCCATGCAGCCGGAGCAGCACAACTTGGAGGTGGAATCATGAAGGAGGCCTTTCGATACCGAATCCGAACCTGGTAGGGCTTGGCGGTCGCCCCGTCGGCCTGAAGATTCACCATGGGCAGGCCGGGCCGCCCCGGGTGCTGAACACCCGGTAGGAGCCCGCCTGCCGTCGTTTCACGTAGCCCAGCGCCTCGACCAACTTACACAGGTCTTGGTACCGGACGTTCGCCGGGCTCCGCCGCGCCTGCTCCAGAATCTCGGAAGCTTTCCGCCCCATCGGGATGTGGCGCCGTATTCGGCAACATGGGCGAGGGCGGGTTCAGCCTAGGCCCGCCCAGCGTGACGAAGCAACGCGACCTCAAGGCGCCGGCGGCGCGCACCCGGTACGGGACGAGAGGAGCTTGCGAGCGGTCTTCAGGAGCTGCTCGGTTGGAGCGCAGGTGTCGCATGTCAAAACCTGGATGGCGTGGGGCGCCGCCACGACCACGTGGATCGCATCTTGCGCAAACGCTACGCTGCCACCGAAGACGTCGATCTCCTTCGTGAGCTGTCCGGTCTCCGCGTCCCAGATATGGGTCTTGCCGCGTACGGTTGCCAGCAGGCGCCCATCGTTGCTCCAGGCAGGATGTAGGGGCGGTAACGATCCGCGGAGCGGTTCACGAATCAGCGCCAAACGACGAGCCACGCGACGGTCCGGGCCCACGTCCAGCTGCCAGGTAGCGAACGAGAATCCATCATCAGCGCCCGTGGCGAGCCGCCGGCCCGTCGGATCGAAGATCACCGCTTGCGTGCTGATGGTTTCGCTCCGCTGATCGACTTGAAAGAGCCGGGCGTCCTTGCCTTCGCGCAGGCGATCCCACACAACGGTGCTGTGGTGGTCGAAGTCCGGCTCGCTGGTCGCCGCCACGGTCTGGCCGTCGGGGCTGATCGTGACCTGTTGGATCAAGACACCGCGCGCCGCCGTCGTCGGCAGTCGGACACGAGCGCGTAGATCCCAGATCTCGAGCGCAAACTTTCGGGTCACCACGGCCAGGATCGAGCCTCCGGCGTCGATCGATGCGCTGAGACAGCAATCCTTCAGAAAGCCGAGGTCAAGGGAACGCCACGCGTGCGCCACGTCCCACAGCAACGGCGCGCCCACCTCGGGCACGGCGGTGAGCCACACGCCGGTGGCGTCGAAGCGGACCTCGCTACCGAACGAGAACCGGCGGCCCGCCGCCAGGGGCACTGGTCCGGACGTGTGGCCGGTCCTCCACAAGGTTCGATCGTCGGCCATGAAGACCGCCTCGCGACCGTCCCGGTTGAGGGCCAGCGGATGCTGGAGCCTCTGGTCGAGTGATCGGGCCTGGTCCGGCGCTGGAGACGCGAACGGCTGCCACAGACGGGCGCTTCCGTCGCTGCTCCAGGTGAGCACTGTGTGACCGCTCGGATCGAATCTTGCGCCGCGGATGGCGGCGGTGTGACCTAGCAATCTCCTCGCCAGCTGCCCCGACGGCAGCTCGAAGAGCCGCACCACGTTGCCCCAGCCCCAGAGCACCACCGCCTCCCCGCCGTCGGCGATCGCGGTCCCGTAAATGGCGTCGTCGGTCCCCGCCAGCGTCTGGACGGCCTCCACGCCGCCGAAAACCTCGCAGATCGTCACACCGCCCGGGGACGAGGACACCGCCATCCGACTACCCAACGAGCCACGGGAGAGCGGACTCTTCCATCCTGACCGGCAAGGCTTCGGAACCTCGGCGATCTCCGCCAGCGACCACGATTCCCGATAGGCGATGCCGCCGGCGTGCAGCCCGACCACGAAGGTGCCTCGGTCTTTCGTGAGGGTGATGGGCCCCGTCGGCGGTGCGGGCAACTGGGCGCGGGCCAGAGGCTCTTGCTTGCCCAGCTCGAGCGACCCCAGCTCGCCGTCTCGGGCCACAGCCAAGAGCCGCTTTTCAGAGAGGAACGCCACCGAACCTCGATCTGAATCGGAGTCCCGAGGCGACGCGCCCCCGTCTGCTGGCGCGCCGCGGCCGATGCTCCACCTGGCCACCATGCGCCCGTCGAGTCCCCACACGCGCAGCAGGCTCTCATCGGGGTGCTCGCTGGGGTGCGATAGCAGCGCGACACTCTGCCCATCCCTGCTGAACGACGTCCCCTCCACCACCTCGATCGAGCTGCCGGCCTCTCTCAGCACCAGCGTGGCCGACACCGGCGCCAGCGTCCAGAGCACCGGAGGCTCCGCATAGGGGGCCACCAGGATCTGCGGCGCCGACGGGCTCCACTGGATCTCGCCCACCGGTCCTTCGAAGGATTGCGCGCCCCGCGGGCGCAGATCCTTGGTCGCCGTGACCCTCACCCGGCCGTCGTAGCCTGCTGTCGCCACCATGGTGCCGTCCGGGCTGAAAGCGCCGGTTTGGATCTCGCGCGCGTGCCGGGGGAGACAGCGGTGCGGCACGAACTCGTTCATCGCAGCGACGACGGCCGCGCGCGCGTCCGTGGTGGGCGCCATCTCGACCGCTTCGATCGCCATCGCGAGCGCGCGCTCTGGCGAGACGTCCACCAAGTGGCGGGCGGCCGCGGCGGTCTCCATCGAGCGGGCATTGCCTCTGGCCTTCGTGGCGTTCGCCTCCGCCGCTGCCTTGTCGGCGACGGCCGTCGCGACCGCGGCGCGCTGGCGATCCAGCTCGGCCTCGGTATTCTTCAGATCGTCGCCCGCGCGGCGCAGGTCGCCCCGGGCGGACGCCAGCGCGGCCGCTTCACGCGTCACGTTCTGCGCCAGCAGCAACGCCGCACCACCCAAGGCCACGACCACCGCAAGCAACATGAGCCCAATCCGGCGCAGGCGCTGGTTGCGCCGCCGGAAGGTCGCGGTGGTCAGCACGCGCCTAACGAGGTCGCGCGACGGCTTGGCGGCGGCGACATTCTCGGTCGGCTCGGAGATCGGGTGAATCCCCTCGACCAGCCTCGCCCAGCGCGCAGTGTGCACGGCCCCGGCCACGTCCACCACCAGAATGGGACGAGGGATCCGCGATGCGCGCCGGAAGATCCGCACCTCCCTGGCCACGTTGCGGGAGACGGCCGCCCCGTCGGTGGCGACGACGACCATCATCGAAGCGCGCCAGAGACCGAGCAGCAAATCTCGCGGCAGCGCGCGGCCCGGTTCCGCCTCCCACAGATCCAGGTGGCAGGACAGCCGCTCTGTCACCAGATCGTTGGCCAACGCCTCCGCAAATGCCGCGCCGTCGACCCTCGCATACGAGATGAAAACATCGGCACCAAACGCCAGCCGCGCGAACGCCGCGCCCAGGTTGCTCGTCGCGCGCCCGAACCCCACCTTCGTGCCGCGTCAGTGACAGAGCGCCTGGACGCGGATGCCGCCGCGCGGGAGCGCTCGCATCCCGAACGCCTTCGCCGTCACCAGACGCTCCGTTGCCATCGCGCGGCAGTATAGCCGAAGGGTTGGCCGCTATGCGACGTCGCTGAACTCGGTGTCTTGGCTCGACCGGCCCGACATCAGGTGCAGCAGAGCTGGTCCGACTGGTCGCCACCACCGATGTGCGGACGTCTGTCCGATGGCGGCAGCACGAACGTACGCGTTTACGCGAGCATCTTTGGGCCGCTCGGGTTTGGCTACGAGCTCGAGCGCCAAACGGCGGAGTTCGTCGGGCCATTTCATCGACACCGGCTCGGCGGGTCGACCTTCCGCAAATTTCATCTGTCGGCGCAGTCTTGCTGATTCCTTCGTGTGGTGGAAGATCGCCGAGCTCCTCGAGGTACTGCATGACGCCGGCGGTCGCCTCGAGGCCGAACATGCTGCCGCCGGTGAGCAGAACGGCGTTCGCGTGCTCGATCAGGGTTCCCGGCCGCAGGCCGTCGGTGCCGAGAGTCCCGGGTCCACCACCGCGCACGTCCACCCCCGCGACCGCGCCGGCCGGCGTGAGCACGATCGTGCAGCCGGTCTTTCCACGCGCGTCGCTCCAGTGGCCGACCGTCACGCCCGCAGGCAACTCGAACTTCGATGTCATGCTCGAAAGTATGCATCACTCGACGTAGACCTGAGCTTCGTCGCTCCACTCGACCAGAAGCCCATCTCGAACGTCGGCTTTCACGACTTCACCACCCCACCAGCGACCGGCTCACGAGAGCTCGATGACGGTGCGGATGGATTGGCCGGCGTGCATGAGGTCGAAGGCTTCGTTGATTCGTTCGAGGGGGAGCTTGTGGGTGATCAGGCTGTCGACGTCGATCTTCTTCTGCATGTACCAGTCGACGATGCGGGGGACGTCGGTGCGGCCGCGCGCGCCGCCGAAGGCGGTGCCTTTCCAGACGCGGCCGGTGACGAGCTGGAAGGGGCGGGTGGCGATCTCCTTGCCGGCGCCGGCGACGCCGATGATCACGCTGACGCCCCAGCCGCGGTGGCAGCACTCGAGGGCCTGGCGCATCAGGGTCACATCGCCCACGCACTCGAAGCTGTAGTCGGCGCCGCCGCCGGTCAGCTCGACGAGCTCGGCGACGAGATCCCGGCGCAGCTCGCGCGGGTTCACGAAGTGGGTCAGCCCCAGGCGGCGCGCCAGCGCCTCGCGCGCCGGGTTCACGTCGACGCCCACGATCATGTCGGCGCCCGCCAGGCGGGCGCCCTGCACGACGTTGAGGCCGATGCCACCGAGCCCGAAGACGACCACGTTGGCGCCGGGCTCGACCTTCGCGGTGTAAAGGACGGCGCCGAGGCCGGTCGTCACGCCGCAGCCGATGTAACAGATCTTGTCGAAGGGGGCATCCGGGCGCACCTTGGCGAGGGCGATCTCGGGCAGCACGGTGTGCTGCGAGAAGGTCGAGCACCCCATGTAATGGTGGATGGCCCGACCGGCGCGAGAGAAGCGGCTGGTCCCGTCGGGCATCACGCCCTTACCCTGGGTGGCGCGAATGGCGGTGCACAGGTTCGTCTTGCGGCTGAGGCACGACTTGCAGGCGCGGCACTCGGGCGTGTACAGGGGAATCACGTGATCGCCGGGCGCGAGCGAGCGCACGTCAGGGCCCACCTCGACGACGACGCCGGCGCCCTCGTGTCCGAAGATCACGGGGAAGAGGCCCTCGGGATCGGCCCCGGAGCGGGTGAACTCGTCGGTGTGGCAGACGCCGGTGGCCTTGATCTCGACCAGCACCTCGCCCGCCTTCGGCCCCTCGAGGTCGACGTCCTCTATCACCAGCGGCTGTCCGGCCGCGTAGGCGACCGCTGCGCGTGTCTTCATGGTGGCCTCCAGCGGATCATCGTAGCGTACCGGGTGCGAGGGAAGGACGGGCAGGCTCGTCACTGTGCGCCGTTGAAGAAGTCCCACACGGCGTCGCTCATTTGAAGGTCCTGGTTTCGAAGGCCGTAGGTCGCCAGGGTCGCGGATGAATCAGTGGGATCCGGCAGGGGCCAGAAGTGACCGGCGTGGTCGAATTCCACGATCCGGACCGATGCTCCCGTCGTGGGGCTTCCGTAGGTCATCCGCCGCGCGCGACTGTCTCGCGTGGCCAGCACCACAGGATCGGTGCCGGTGTAATCCGATCCTTCGGCCACGTGATCCTCGAGGGCCATGACGTCCGGCGCGGCCTGATCGGCTTCGGAGACGCCAATGGCCTTGGCCCACCCGAGGGCCAGGGGTGCGATGAGCTGGTTGTAGCCGGCCCGCATCGTCGGATCCGCGTCGGAGTAGGCGAGGAAGACGCGCTTCAGCGAATAGACGGCGGCTGCGGGGAGTCGCGGCGCGACGCCGGCCCAAGGCATGACGGCCGCGAAGCCGGCGTAGCGCGTGGGGGTCGCCTGGGCGGCGCTGAGCGCCATTCCGCCACCGTTCGAATGTCCGACGAGGAAGACGGGGTTCGTTCCGCTCGTCACGGCGCGATCCTCCAGATCGGTCAAGACCCGGGCCAGGTAGTCCTGGTCATCGACGTCGGAGCCGGGGTCCATTCGCCAGCTGCCTCCGTTGGGCCACGCGGCGAGGGTATCCGAGCTGGGGGCGGCGTTTGCGTAGACGACGATGAAGCCATCCCGATCGGCGAGCCGCTCGAAGCGCTCGTGGGTCATGAAGTCCCGCAGGTTCTCGGCGTCCGAGCCCGCGCCCGGGAGGGCGACCAACACGGGGGCGTCGCTTCTGGACGGCAACGTCGTGGGAACGTACACGAGGTAGCGGCGCGTGAGGGGGCCACAGGCGGGCGTCGTCTGTTCGAAGGTGTGCAGGACCACTCCGGTGGCCGGATCGACGGGCGTCGATTGCGGGGCGGGGGACACGCCCATCGGAACCTCGTCCATCGGGCACGACGGCTTGCAAGCGCCGACCGGCGTCGCGGGCCGTTCGAAGAACGTGAGGTCATCGAGAGAGACCTCGAAGGCGCTCGTGCTCCGAATGTGAAAATTGACGCCAACCATGAGGGCGGGGTCGAAGACGCTCCGGCTTCCGCCCCAGCCCTCCTGGGTAAGCGAGCAGAAGTCTGTCTCGAACGTTTGCCAGTCGCTGGTGAGCGCAATCGTCCGGCCGTGTTGGTCGTAACAACCTTCGCCATCCGGACAGTCGCCCCCGGCGCTCTTGAAGGTCGTCGCTCGGGTGGGAATCACCATGCGAAGGGAGGCGTTGCCCTTGGCGCGGAAGCGGACGCCGGCGTAGCGAGAGGCGTCGTACAGGCAGATGCCCGGCGGATCGAGCGACGCGCTCAACGCGGTCCCGAAGCCGGCGCCCCACTCCGAGAAGCCCGCTCCCGTCAAATGAAGGACGTGGCCCGATCCTTCGGCCACCACGGCCATGGAAAGGCAACCCGGCGTGCCGTCCGTGTACGTGTACCAGGCGCCCCTCCGGGATTCCGCCGGGAGCAGCGACGCGCTTCGCTCCTCGAAATCTGCGAGCAAGGGGGCCTCTCCCGTGGCCACCGCTCCCTGACACGCGAAGACGGATGGGGGCGGCGTTGAATCTCGCGCGAGACACGCGCCGCCCATGCCTCCTCGGCCACCATCGTCCTGGGTTGGTCGGGACGGACTGCCGCACGCCATCAGGACGAGCGGTATCGTCAGACCGGCCCCCACAGCTCCTCGACGTGCGGATGTCATGCCTGCTGGAGTCTCGGGGGCCGCAAACTGATCGCGTTGGGAGGATGACCGGCCGGATTGCCGTGCTCGAGACTCCTCGAGTTCGGGGAACTGCGTTCCGAGCAGGCCTTGCGCGGTGACCGTCTGCCCCAGAAGATGCGTAACATGGCCCAGAGCCGCATGCGACCAGGTCCCGGCGCGGGCGTCGGACGCGCGCGAGGAATCTGCGCTGTCCTCGCCGTCCTCCTGGCGGGGCTGTGGGTTGGCGCGCCTCCGGCCGGGGCTGCCGACGCGTCCCGCGAGGCCGCGCGCCAGCACTACAACCGAGGGGTCGAGCTGGCGAACGAGGGCGAGTATCGGGCGGCGTCCGACGAGTTCAAGGCGGCGTACGAAGCCAGCCCTCACTTCGCCACGCTCCACAACATCGCGCAGGCGGAGCTCGCGCTCGGGCGCGTTCAAGAGGCGGTCGAGGCCTTCAAGCGCTACCTGCGGGAGGGCGGCGACCAGATCCCCGCCGATCGGCGCGAGCAGGTGGCCCGTCACGTCGCGCTCATCGAAGCCAGGTTCGCGTCGCTGACGATCGACACCGATCCGCCCGGCGCGACTGTCCAGGTCGACGGCGCCGCGGTCGGGACGACGCCGCTTCCGTCGCCGCTTCGGCTCGCACCGGGGACGCACGCGGTGTCGGCCTCCCACTCCGGCCACCAGGGGGTGTCGCGGGCGGTGACGCTCGCGGAGGGCGAGGCGCAGCGAATCGCGTTCGCGCTGCCCAAGGTCGTGGTCGCGAACGCTCCGGCCCCGCCGGCCAAGGGCGCCGTGCCGGTCGTGGCTCCGGGGCCGGACTTGCGGGTACAGACGCCCTCGAACGAGACCACCCCGCGCCGTGGCTGGATGTCACGTCCGGCCACCTGGCTCCTCGCCGCTGGCGTGGTCGCGGGCGGCGCCGCCGGCGTGCTCTACGCCTGGAATCGGGGTCGCTACGGGCAGTATCAGGAGGAAACGGCGCAGCTCCAGATGGACACCAGACCGGGCCGGCAAGCGCGGGTCATCGCCCACGATGCGCTCGGTGACTCGATTCACCGCACCAGCGTGGTGACGGTGAGCCTGGCCGTGGCGGGCGCAATCCTGGCGGTCGCCGGCACGGGGTGGCTCGTCGTGGATGCGCGGCGCCCGAGTGACGGCGTGAACGGTGAACGCGCGCACGCGTTGGCGCTGGACATCGCGCCGGAGCGGGCGTCGCTGCTGTGGAGCCGTTCATGGTGAAGGCTGGGGCAATGGCGGGCTGCACCCTCGTGCTACTGCTCGCCGGCTGCTTCGACGTGCGCTCCCTCGAGCCTGGCATCGAGGTGCTCCCCGATTCTCTCGGACGCGTAACGCCGACGTCGAACGAGCTCGGGATCAGCGGCTATTGGTACGCGTATGGCGACCAATACGATTACCCGAGCCGCTGCACGAAAATCGGCCTGCACTCGCCAGACGAGTGCTCTCACATCGACACGCCCCACGCGTTGCCGAGGCTTGGCTTCTACAACACTGGCGGGGAGATGTGCACCGCGGGCCAGGTAGCCATGGTCAGCAATTGCCCGCCCGCCCCCGTGATTGGATGCGAAAGCGGTGGCCCTGACTATTCAAACATTTGGGGCGCCGGTATCGGGCTCGATTTTGGCCTGGAGGTTGCCGGGGGCGACGACCCCGCAGCGTTCGTTCGCCTACCCAAGCTCCGACAGGCATGGGATCCGACGATGCACCATGTGGTCGGCGTCTCATTTGACTTGAACTGGTTCAGCAAAGAGGCACCGCATATGCGCGTCGAGTTCCCGTTCATCTTGCCCAGCCCCACGGCGTTGCCGCCGCACAAGGGTACGGTGGGCCTGGTCCCTGGTGTTCCGCCGGTCCTTGCGGACACGATAGGGGGCGTGTTGCCCGACGATCCCCCCCCGAGCGAGGAATATCCGTCGGGCTCGCCCATCTGGGGGGTAACGGGCGGGCAATGGTCAGACGATCGAGTCAGCCTGGTGCACGAAGGACACAACGAGGTTCGGTTCGATTCGCTGGGGCCCCCTCCCGAGACGGACTACGATTGGAATATGCATCAGTTACTCGGCATTCAGTTCCACATTTCCACCATGAAGGCCCGCGCGATCGACTACGGGTTCTGCATATCGAACCTCGCGTTTATCAGGGAGTGAAGGAGCCACCAGTCATCGGACAGCCCTTCGCTCTTCGGAGCAGCGCCTCCGCCGCCGCGACACGCATCACGCTTGTAGCATTTTCTTTCTAATGCTCCTCGCGGAGCCGGCTGAACCGGCGGAAAATCGGCCCATTGATTGTGGCCAGTCGTTTGCTTGGCGACTCCCGCATGTGGCGCGCAGGATCGCTCGTCGTTTTTTTCAGTCTGAACGGGTGCGCTTCGTATCGGAGCGTGTCCGGAAGAATCTACGAACCCGGCCGCAATGGCGGTGAGCTGGCCGCGTTGCGCGACAGCGGAAGCGCGACCCTGCACTGCGATTGGTCCCAGGTTCGGGCTTGGCGCTTCGTCACGGGGCGACACCACGCCCTCCTGGTGGCCGAAGGGTGCGGGCAGCGCGCGTCTTACGTGACGGACTGCTCGGGTCACGCACACCGTGCGCCCGCGCGAGCGGCGCCGGAGCGGCAGTGTCCGCAAGGGGGCGCCTGGCTGGGCGACAGCGGATGCGTCACGCTCGAGGATCCGGCGAGAGAGGGCGAGGAAGCGACCTGCGACCTGGTCCTCATCTCGAAGGTCTCCTTGGAGTGATCGCGCCGGCGCCTAGAAAAAGAACGAGGCGCCGAGGGTGGTGGTCGGCCATCCGATGCGCAGGACGAGGGTGATCGCGTCCGACGGGCGAAAGCGTCCGCCCACGGCCAGGTTGGGCGCGACGCCGGCGCCGCCGCCGTGGCTGGCGAAGAAGGCGGCCAGGCCGGGCTCGGCGAACGCGGAGAACTGGGGCGTCGCCCACAGGCTCCACTGCATCACGACCGGGATGAAGACGTAGTTGCGCGGGCCGCCGGGCACATCGACCTCGGTGCACACCGAGGTTCCGCCGGGCCCCGGCTCGCGGTGGATGCAGGAGCCGAAGAGGTTGTTGTCGTTGCCGCCGTAGTGCAGGAAATCGACGCCGAAGCCGACGGCGATGGAATCCTTGCCGTTTCGCAGGAAGCCATAGTGCGAGACGACGATGGAGCCGCGCATGCCGGCGCCCGCGCCCTGGCCGACGCCGCGCCCGGGGGGATCGGCCAGGCCCGCGACCAGGTGCGGTTCGAGCTCGAGGGTATAGGACGACGCGCCGGGGGTGCCTCCGCCGAGCGTCTGCGCCGCCGCCGCGGCCGGCGCGGCCAGCGTCGCGGCGGCGGCCGACGCGAGCATCAGCGGGACCGCGCGCCTCAGCATGCGCCACACGCCTTGATGTCGCCGCCGCACGAGACAGGGTCCGTGCCGTCGAGGCACTTCACGCCGCAGCTGCCGACGCCGGAGCACCTGACGTGACAGGAGCCGGCGCACTCGATGGCGCAGGTGTTGACCTGGGTGCAGCTGACGACGCTGTCGGGGCCCACGCGCACGCCGCAGGTCGTGACGTTGTTGCAGTCGTACTGGCACCGCGCCCCGCAAAACGCCCCGCAGGACATGTTGGTGTGGCACGAGATGATCGCGTCGTCGCCGTACGACGAGGTGCAGTCGGTCACGTCGTGGCAGGTGTGCTCGCAGAAGTTGCCGCAGACGGCGCCGCAGTGGTTGGCCGTCTGGCAAGTTTGCTGGCAGCCATCGCCGTCGGCGCAGCCGAGGAAGCAGTCGGTCCCGCCGCTGCAGTCACACGCTTCGCCGCGATGACAGCCTCCGTCGGTCCGGCACGCGGCCGCGAGCGCCAGAACCGCGACGAGCGCGACGAGCGGGACGAGCCCGACGGGCCGCGTGTCGCCCCGTGGAGGCGGCGCACAGGAGGACGCCGAGGAAGGCGTCGAGAAGAGAGACGGCCAGGCAGGAGCTCGCATCGGCCGAATCAATAACCATTCCGCTCGCCCGGGGCCACTTTGAAGTGCGCGGAAGTGCGACGAAGTGCGAAAAAGAAGGCAAGGGTGGGGGAGGGTAGGGCGCGCGGGCCACCCGCGGTTGCGGTCCGCCACCGGACCCGGCACGATGGACGGATGCGCTCTGAGCTCAGTCGAAATTCGGGTTTGGCGCTGATGGCCGGTTGTTTGGCGCTCGGCCTGGGCGTCGCCGGCGCCTGTACCTCCGACTCCGGAACGAGCCCCCTCGATGGCGGCGCGGGCGGGTCGGCGACGGGCGGACGCTCGGGCAGCGCGAGCGGCGGAACCCAGGGCGGCGCGAGCGGCGGCACCCCGGGGAGCGCGAGCGGCGGCGTCCCCGGCAGCGCGAGCGGCGGAGCCCAGGGCAGCGCGAGCGGTGGCACGCCCGGGAGCGCGAGCGGCGGCGCGCCGGCCACGGCCAGCGGCGGCG
>JADMIO011711163.1_pt1 | contig 19357 bp, 15 predicted proteins | sample 8958161 | NCBI WGS metagenome assembly JADMIO01 (sample SAMN16585339, study PRJNA669376) | soil metagenome | isolation source: Crop rotation soil | place: USA: Cullars Rotation, Alabama | collected 2011
CGTTCCCGTGTCGAAGAAAGGAACGTTGCCGTCAATCGCGCTTGCCTCGCGCTCGATTGAAGCGAGCAGGTTCGATGGGTTGCCGCCTGTTCGCGCAATGAAAGTGATGCTTGAAAGAGTACCCGCCTGATTGAGCGGCGCGTAGAGATATGGCAGAGGGGATTCGCGCAAGCTGTGATACTTGGAATCCTTCGCCACGCCTACGACTTTGACCTCGATGTTGAATATTTTGAGGGACTGTCCGAGCGGGTCTCGACCCTGCCAATACCTGCGCGCCATCGCTTCGTTGATGACGACGACCGGCTCGGTTCCCGGTCTATCCGCGTTACTGAAATCTCGACCGGCGACGATGGGAATGCCCATCGTTCGGAAGTAATTGACGCCCACCACATTCGTATCAATTGACATGCGCTCGCCCGGCTGAGGCGTGTATCCGCTGACAGAAAAACTCTCTCTGTCAACGTCTGCGTCCACAGGAACATTTATTGCCCAGCTTGCGGACTCAACGCCGGGAAGGCTTTCGACTCTTTCAGCAAGTTGTTCGTAAAATGATCCGGCTTGCGCTTTTGTGTATCGCAGAAGCCCGAGATTCACGGTTGCGAGCGCGACGTTATGAGAGTTGAATCCGGGATCAATTGCCAGCGCATTGCGAATGCTTCGGATGAAGAGGCCCGCGCCCACCAACAGCAGCAGACACAGCGCGACCTGCGCGGTTACGAGCGCGTTGCGCAGGAAAGAACGGCTGTGGGCTTGCGAAGCCTGGTCTTTGAGCGCGGCGACCAGATCGGGCTTTGAAGCTTGAAGCGCAGGAGCAAGCCCGAAGATTATGCCTGTGATGAATGAAATCAAAAGCGTGAAGCCGAGCGCCGCGCCGTTCAGCGCGATTCCCAGTTTACCGAGCGGGATGTCGCCGGGAAGCTGATATGCTTTCAGCAAATCAATTGCCCATACGGCGACCAGCAATCCGACCGCTCCGCCGATGAGAGCGAGCAGCACGCTTTCCGTAAGCATCTGGCGAACGATTCGGCCACGACCGGCTCCCAGAGCCAGTCTCACGGCGATCTCTTTGCGCCGCGCAGTCGCTTTGACCAGCAGCAGGTTCGCAACATTCGAGCAGGCGATGGCGAGCGCGATTCCAACTGTGGCGGCAAGCAGGCCGATGAACCGGAGAAAATCGCTGCGGCTGCGTATCCCTGTCGCGGCGGTCGTGACCGGACTCAGTTCAATGGAAAAATCTTTTGGAGTGCCTTGGGCGTATGCCTGTTCCTGCCGCGTCGCCAACACGTTCAGTTCGGATTGCGCCTGTTCAAGGCTTACGCCGGGTTTCAGTCTGCCGATCACGCGCAACCAACCCCAGCCGCGCGTATCAAGGCTCAGTCGCGTGTAACTGCCTGTGGCCACGCGCGGCCATGTTTGAATCGGAATCCAGAGGTCGGGCGAATAAGCGAGGGTGGCTCCTCTGAAGTCGCGTGGCGCAACGCCGATGATGTCGAAGACCTGTCCGTTGAGCGTGAGCGTCTTGCCGATTACCTGGCGGTCGCTCGCGAAGCTTCGCTGCCACAGGCGGTGGCTGAGGACTGCGACAGCCGGGCCACCTGCCGATTGATCTTCTTCGGCAACAAACGTGCGACCGAGCGCGGCCTTCACGCCTACGACATCGAAGTAATTGCCGGAGACTACGTCCGCGGAAATAAGCTCCGGCTTGCCCCCGCTGCCCATGCTGAGTGTTCGCGGGGCGAAAGCCGCAAGGCTTGTGAAGACTTCATTCTGATCTCGAAAATCTTTGTACGCCGGGTAAGAGATAACATCGTTTGTGACTGCGGCGATCCTGTCCGGCGCTTCAACCGCAAGCGGGCGAAGCAGTACTGAGTAGATCAGGCTGAAGATGGTTGTGTTCGCGCCAATGCCGAGCGCAAGCGACAGCACTGCGATTGCTGTGAAGGCGGGTCGCTTGAGCAGAGTCCGAATCCCGTAACGCAGGTCTTGAATGAAAGTTTCCACTGTTTCACCTCGGAGGTTAAGAATGGAGTAATCAGTAGCCCGACCGTAAGAGAGCGCGAATACCTACGCCCTTACCTTACGGGCGAGCTACTGACATCTATCACTCACTACTACTCATTTGACTGCTAAAACGATGAGAGTGGCATCATCCTGGAAGTCTCCGCCGCTGAACTCAGCGACGCTCGCCATCACCATTGCTTGCAATCTGACTGCATCAAGCTCACGGTTTTCAATCAACAGACTGATCAGGCGTTCTTCGCTGAACTCTTCTCCTTGCGAATCCCTCACTTCCGTAATGCCATCGGTGAAAAGCAGCACACGGTCGCCCGCTTTCAATTCGATCTCGCCCTGCGTGAAGTGCCATTCAGGGAACGGTCCCAAGACCGAGCCGCCTTCTTCGAGGCGAGCGACCGAGCCGTCCTCTCGCACAAGCATCGGGGCGTTGTGTCCCGCGTTGGCATAAGCAAGGCGGTTGTTTTCTGAATCGAGCAATCCATAAAAGAAGGTGATGAAACGATCATCGGCAGTATTGCTGCAAACGACGCGATTGACTTTCTCGCACACGGCGGCAGGCTCGACATCGGCAGACGCGAATGCTTTGACGGCGGCCTGCACGTTCGACATCAAAAGCGCGGCGGGCATCCCTTTGCCGCTCACGTCCGCTATGCATAAAGCCACGCGGTTCTCGTCAAACTTCAACACGTCGAAGTAATCGCCCGATACCACGCGAGCGGGTCGCCACGCTCCTGAAATCTCGCAGCCCCGCGCTTGCGGAATCGTCTTGGGCAGCAGCCCTTGTTGAATGTCTCGCGCTTCTGCCAACTCCTGCTCTTGCCCGCGCGATTTCAGGTTGCTTATGCCGACACCTACCTGCTCGACGACGGCGTCTAGAAACCTCATGTCCTCTGCGTCGTATTTTTCACCCGACGACCTGCTGCCGAGGCAGATGAGACCCAGAAGATCGTTTTTGACTTTGATGGGCACTATCAGGGTGCTGTTTGAAGACGATTCGGATTGATCTTCATCAGTCAAATACGCAGCGGTGGTCTCAGAAGGCGCATCAATTAATTCAAGAAGATGCTCGTCAGGCTCGAACCTTAATTCTTCGAGCGCTTCGTCAAACGCGCCTGCCCTGGCTATGACGGAAAACGATTGTTCGCGCAAGGTACGCGTGAATATGACGACGGCAGAACTTTGCAGGGTTTGCTCGACGTGCTCTGCGACCGTGTTCAACATAGCGCGCAGATCATTCGTTTCAGCAATCAGGTGGCTGAGAAGTTTGCGCTCGGCCTTCAACCGCTCTTTCCTGCGAATCGCTTGCCCGACTTCGACCTGCTCGCGCAAGGTGCTGACGAGCCTGGCATTCTCCCACGGCTTCAAAACGAAATCGCGCACGCCCCGGCGCATCGCTTCAACTGTAAGCTCAATCGTGCCCCACGCCGTCATAACGACTATTGGAAGCGTGTTGTCTAAAGCTTGAACGTGCGTGAGCAGGTCAAGCCCTTCCTGCCCCGATGTGGTATCGCGGGCGTAATTGAGATCCATCAGCAATATGTCGTAGCTGCGAGCCTTGAGGGCTTCGATCACTTCGGCGGGCGAAGTAACAGCATCAGCCAGAAAGCCCTCGCCCTTCAACAGCAGGCGGAGTGCTTCGAGCACGTCCGGCTGGTCGTCGGCAATAAGCGTTCGCAGAGGGGCTGAAGAGGCTGTTTTCATAATGCTCATATCCGTTGCCATAAAGAGAATCCTGCAAGCACATAGCCAAGTAGTGTGCCATTAAAGTCATACTGGCTAAACTGTTGAATAGTTCGACTTAAATAACGGCGAGTATTTGCAGGCGGGTGTTTTTGTGTCCGCTTCCGGGAACGCTTTTCCCAAAACCGTAGATTGATTTCACGTAGGCGCCGGGTGCGTGTGATGTGTTCAAATTATCTCAGGATACGTATAACGGCGCTGTGTTGAGTTGGCTCACGGCGTACCACCACGCCGCGCCATTGAGGATTATCGTTACCAGACTAAAGAGCCAATCTCGTTCTTCATCCCGGTTTAATGCTACGACTGCTGCAATCACTCCGACGAGTGCAACCAACGTCAATGTGACTGCCATGTTGACCTCAGTGCCTATTCCCGAAGCACTGAACAACGGCAGGTCTAATCGCAACCAACCTTTTGCGCCTATGTTTTGTTTGTAAAGCAATGCTCTGAAGTATGACCAGCAACAAGTTATTATTGAAAGGCAAACTAAAGGCGAGTCGGCAAACAGGGCTTTGAGATTGTGCAAGACAGATTTCATGCAACCCTGGTTTCATATTGTACTCATAAATGAGAGGCCAACGCGAGATTGATTGAAGTGAAAACATTGGACAACAGTTATTGCTGCAATCGAATTTTTTCAAATACACCCGCCACTATGCGGTCGCAGCGCGCCCCGGCGAAATGAAATGCTGAGACGGTCGCGGCCCCGGTCTGCGCATAGATTTCTTTGCGCAATAAAGCGCGCGCCCGATGCAGGCGGATTTTTACTGACCCTTCGCTGATGTCCAGGCACTCGGCGGTTTCTGCCGTGTCCATCTGCTCAACTTCTCTGAGCATGAAGACCGAGCGATAGGTCTGCGGCAATTTGTCTATAGCCGATTCCAAAATAACTCTCACTGTTTGCGTCAACACTTCTTGCTCCGGCGATGGCAGTTTGGATTCCAGACTCATACCGCCCTCCATTGATCCTGACGTGGCGTCAATTTCTACGAACCTCTGGCGCTTGTGGAGTCTGGCCAGCGCCTCGTGCACGGCAATCTTAGTAAGCCAGGTTGAAAATTTGGCTCGACCATCAAACTGATTCAAATGCATGTACGAACGGACATAAGCCTCCTGCGTCACCTCTTCGGCTTCGCCGTCGTTGCCCAGTATGGATCGGACTACTCGGTATATCCGCTGGTTATACCGGCGCATTATCACTTCAAATAAGGCCGTTTCGCCCGCTCTCACTCGCTCGACGACTTCTTCGTCGGTCATCGCGCATGCTGCGTTTGTAATCAATGCTGTGCTCACCATGATTTTAGCGCTCCACATATACAGAGTATCTTTCTCGAAAAAGGTTACAGACTTTTTTTCATTTCGGCTTTGTAACCTATCTCCTCTTCAAAACTCTATTAGTGTAGGAGGAAAAAAGCCATGTCAATAATGGATAACAAGCTCAATACTGCCTGGTGGGCGCTCAGAATAAGTTTCGGTGTCGTGCCTTTCCTGGCAGGTCTGGATAAATTTTTTAACCTTCTGACTAACTGGCAGATGTATATCAATCCTTCGATTGCGCGTCTGTTGCCTGTCAGTGGGGCGACATTCATGCACATAGTGGGAGTAATAGAAATGATCGTAGGACTAATGATTCTGACGCGCTGGACGCGCCTCGGCAGTTACGTCGCCATGGTCTGGCTTACCTTGATAGCCCTCACACTCGTTTCAGGCGGAATGTTCTTAGACGTTGCCGTTCGCGACCTTGTGATGGCAGTCGGCGTCTACACGCTCGCGCGACTTACAGAGGTGAAGGAATCGGTCACCGAGCCACAACCGAGGCATGCGCCTCAAGGCGTGCTGGCCCGCTAGCCCGAACAAACAGAAATAATATCAGCCGGAAAGAAGAGGGGTTATGTCCACTAAGAAAGGTGTCTCTTTAGCAGTAACACTTTTGGCGCTAATCGGAATAGCGTTGTTGCTTGTCGGCAACTCGCGCGCGCAGGATGGTTCTAAAAAAATAAAAGCGTTCGACGATCAGATCAATGACAATGCCGAGCAGATGATAAAAGAGGGTCGCGAAATCTTCCGCAACGACACGTTCGGCGACGAAGAGTTTTGGGGCGACCTGCTTCAGCTTCACACCGCGATAAAAGGCGCGCAACTTGGTGGCGTAGGCCCCGGCGTCAGTCCCAAAACGGCGCTCGGCGTCGGGCTGAAAGTTGATTCCGATGCGCTGCCCAAATCGCTTACGAAAAAACTGCAAAAAGGAAAGGTCAATCTCGATGACCCGGCGACGACGCTTGCCTTGCTCCAACTCGATGCGGTCGTCGGCGTCAAAGGTTTCTTTAATCAGGACGGCAGCCTGCGTTCAATGGGGATTTCCTGCGCGGTCTGTCATTCGACAGTAGACGATTCGTTTGCGCCCGGCATCGGCAAGCGATTAGACGGATGGGCCAACCGAGACCTGAACGTAGGCGCAATAGTCGGGCTTGCCCCAAACCTGAAGCCTGTGGCCGACCTGTTGGGAGTTGATGAAGCAACAGTGCGCGCCGTTTTGCAAAGCTGGGGGCCGGGCAAGTTCGATGCGGAATTGTTCCTGGACGGCAAAGCGTTCAGGCCCGATGGGAAATCAGCCGCAACGCTGATACCGCCCGCGTTCGGGCTTGCCGGCATGAATCTTCATACATGGACAGGGTGGGGCGGAGTCGCGCACTGGAATGCTTTTGTCGCCAATCTGGAGATGCACGGGAAAGGCACATTCTACGATCCGAGATTGAATGACAGCCAGAAATTTCCAATCGCCGCTAAAAACGGATTCGGAAATGTAAGAGCCATGCCGGATTTGATCACATCGAAACTCGCGGCGCTTCATTTCTACCAGTTGTCCATTCCTGCGCCTGCGGCCTTGAAAAGCAGCTTTGATAAAGACGCGGCGGCTCGCGGGCAAGCAATCTTTGCCGGTAAAGCGCAATGCGCTACGTGCCACGTCCCGCCGCTGTTCACAGAGCCGGGCTGGAATATGCACAAGGCTTCGGAAATCGGCATTGATGATTTCCAGGCGAAACGCTCGCCTGATGAAGCGTATCGCACAGCGCCGCTCAAAGGGCTTTGGACTCATCAGACGGGCGGGTTCTATCACGACGGGCGCTTCGCGTCTCTGCGAGATGTCGTTAATCACTACGATAAATTCTTCAAACTGTCGCTCGCGGAACAGGAGAAGACAGACCTGATCGAATATTTGAAGTCGCTTTAGCAGGATATAAGCATGGAAAGAGTTCACCGCAGAGACGCCGCAGGACGCAGAGATTTCGCAGAGAAAAACTTTTGTTACCTCTGCGCCCCCTCTGCGTCCTGCGGCGTCTCTGCGGTGAACTGATTTACTAACGGAAACGGCATAAAGCAAAATGCAGAACATAACCCATCTGTCGGAAACGCAATTTCGAGAACCCGCGAGCCTGAGCACTGTTCAGCGCGTTGCCGAAGCGAAGTTGCCAACTGAATTCGGCGATTTTCAAATCATCGGCTATCAGTCGTTGACCTCAAACGAAGAGTTCATCGCGCTGGTCAAAGATGTTCCGCGCACGAATCGCGCAAGCCTCGTCCGCATTCACTCGCAGTGTATGACAGGCGATGTGTTTGGCTCGATCAGATGCGATTGCGGCGAGCAACTTCACGAGGCCATGCGGCTTATCGCAGCCGAAGGCCACGGCGCAATCATTTATCAGCAACAGGAAGGGCGCGGCATAGGAATTATCAACAAGATTCGCGCTTACCGATTGCAGGATGAAGGCTCGGACACTGTTGAAGCAAACGAACGGCTGGGCCTTGAAGTAGACAGTCGGCGCTACGAACAGTGCGCAGAGATATTTCATGATCTTGGTCTATGGAGAGTGCGTCTATTGTCGAACAACCCGGCCAAGATTCGCGCGCTCGAACAGTGCGGCATTGAAATCGTCGAACGCGTTTCGCTGGAAGTCAAACCGGCTGAGGCCGCGATGCGCTACCTTCGCACCAAGAAAGAGAAGATGGGCCATCTCATCAACATATCAACATAACTTGAAAATTGTGCGGGCTGCGTCGGCTGATGTATTTGACCTGCGGCTCGAAAACGGAGCTAAAGCTTATGGCAGTCGCATCCCTCCCGGCGGCCTCATTCGCCACACCTCGCAGCAGTGATGCTTATCGCCGCGAGCGCGAAAGCGGCAACCTCAATCACCAGACCAACTCTCACCGTGTGCAATTCTTCTCAGAACTCAGTCAGGATGAAATAAATTACATTACGAGCTATGCCCGCAGTCTGTGCAAAGACCGGGGCGAGTTCATCTACGTGCCCGGAGGGCACGCCGATTCCATCTACTTCCTGAGACAAGGCAGGGTCAAACTGTCTGTGCTGTCTGAATCGGGCAAAGAGATCGCCATTGACATCATAGAGCCGGGCGAAATCTTCGGCGAGTTCGCGCTCGTGGATGAATTGCTGCGCAGTAACATGACGCAGGCGCTCGACAACGTGACGATGTGGGTCTTTAATAAGCGCGACTTCGCGCACCTGCTTGCGCAACCGAAACTGTCTATGAATTACATCCGCCTGGTTGGTGACCGCCGCCGCAGGATGGAAAAGAAGCTTTCCGACATAATGTCGAAAGATGTCTCGACGCGCGTCTGCGAATTGTTACACGAACTCTCAGTATCGGCTTCGGAAATTGATGCGCCGTCGCGCGGGTATCTGGTGCCGCTCACTCATTACGACGTTGCCAGTTTGATCGGAGCTTCGCGTCAGACCACAACATCCGCCCTCAACGAATTGGAGCGGAGCGGGGTCATCGAACTCGGGCGCGGATGGATTCGAGTCAAGCGATTGAAATCCCTCCGGGCATGCGCGAGTTTGATACTCGCCGCCACCCTGCAAGTTTTTTCCTGCTTCTGTCAGCTAGCTGACATACCTTCAGTAAGCTTTCTGACATAGTCCTCCCTGCATTCACAGCAGAACTTCGGCAGTGAAAACATTCGACCCGAAAGTCGTCTGAGGTGATCGTGTACCCACGAGCGAGAACCGGATTTCAGAACGGCGAATCGGGAATAAATGAACCGACAACCTGACACCTTAAAGGAGAACCGAGATATGAAAACGAGAAACAAGATTTCACAACGCGCGTTCCGGCTCACATCATTTGCGCTGGCGGCGCTGTTGAGCCTGTCCTTCAACATAGCAAGCCTTGCGAGCGGGGGGAACGACCTCGGCACATCGCCGTTCGATTTTGCGGACGCGGCCTATCGCGCGCACGGCGTCGTGCCTGAAAACATCGTGCTGCGCGTCGGCGACGCGAGCCGCACAGGCGACTTTGTGATTGATAACTCGAACACCGATCCGAATCGCAGGAACGTCCGCGCTATAGAATCCACTCCGGGCACGACAGGGACGAGCGGGCTGACTTATGCCAACATCTTCGGCGTGCTCAATTCGACGGGCTTCGAGCACAACACAGCCGGTCAATTGACTGCGCGCGGCCAGGAGGCTTTTGATACTGCTGAGCGCTTCCGCGTCTTCATTTTCCCAAAAGCGTCGAACGGCTCAATTCTCGATCCGTTCCTTCCTAACAAGCGGCAGGACAACGTCTTTGACACCCGCGATGGTTATTTCAGCAATAACCCGCTCGGTTTGTGGGTCGCCGTCTGGGTGGTTTATCTGCCAAAGGCTTCTACGTCTGCGGGCCGCAAGGAACTCGACCCCATCGCCGCCACCAACGGGCGCGATCTGGACGGCACACCAATCCTCACAAGCCCTTCGCAGCTTGATAACCTGGCGGCCAAAGGGCTGATTGAATTCCGCACTCGTCCGGTAAGCGACCCGCTCTTTCGCTGGGTAATCTGCCCGATCCCCGATGACCCGCGCGACGGCTTCATCAGACCCGATGCCTTCATTCGAGATGTGCGGCGCGCCGATGGCACGCCTGTCTTTCCGGCGCTGGGCAACAACTTTGTCTGCCTCAAGCAAACGGGCGACTACTGCGACTAAATGCGCGTCAGTAAATTTCAGTCCTGAGTTCCTAATCAACCGAAAAAAAACTCTCAGCAAGGATTAGAAGGAGAACACGCTATGGCGAACATCTCGAAGATTGATAAAAAGGCAGAGAAGGAAAAACAGCGAGCCGCCAGTGAAAGGCGCGAGGTCGTAAAGGCAGGTTTGAGCCGCCGCGACATGATCAAGATGGGCCTGTTGACCAGCGCCGGCCTCTTCATCCCGAAGAATGGATTGAGCGCTCGCGCTCTCAATAGCGCAGGCGCTCTGGCGAGCGGCGGCGGGAATCCGTCCAGCCCGCCGACACCGCCTTTCGTCCAGCCGTTCACACGTATGACGGTCAAACAGCCTGTCGCGACGCTCAACCCTGCGCCGACTATTCTGCCCAACGTCGGCGCTGGCGAAGGCCGCACAATCGCGCATCAGGCTTACAACCAGTTCGCGCCAGTCAAGTTCTACGAAGTCGAGCAGCGGCTGGCGAACCTCATCACGCACCCTAACCTGCCAGTTCAGCCGCTCTGGGGGTTTGATGGGCTGGTGCCGGGTCCGCTCTATGTCGAGCGGTACGGCCAGCCCATCCTCGTCCGCAATCGCAACAGCCTTCCGGTCAACAACGGCGGCTTTGGCAAGAACGTAGTCACGACCCACCTGCATAACGGGCACACCCCGTCAGAATCAGACGGTAATCCGTGCAATAACTTCGGGCCGGGGAAATTCTATGATCATCACTACCCGAATGTTTTGGCCGGGGTGCTCTCGACTCACATAAACACGGGCGGCGACATTCAAGAAGCGATGAGCACGCTCTGGTATCACGACCACATGCACGATTTCACCTCGCAGAACGTTTATAAGGGGCTGGCCGGGATGTACCTCCTCTTCAACGATTTTGACACGGGCGACGAGACCACAGGATTTCACCTGCCCTCTTTCGGCGACGGCGCAAGCGATGACAGCAACTTCGACATCCCGATGTTGTTCAGCGATCACCTCTACGATTCGGAAACGGGCATCGTCGCCTTCGACACCTTCAACTTCGACGGCGTGTTGGGCGACCGCTTTCTAGTCAACGGCAAAGTGCAACCCGTCCTGCACGTCCACCCTCGGCGCTATCGCTTTCGCTGGCTCGACGCCGGGCCGTCGCGCTTCTACCAGTTGTTTTTCACAGACAAGAACAGCCTGAATCAACGAATCAGGTTCCACCAGATTTCGACCGACGGTAATCTGCTGGAACGGCCGGTCGAAGTCGAGAGCATACGAATCGGAGTCGCCGAGCGCGCGGATCTCATCATGGATTTCTCGCAATACGCTGGCAAGACGCTCTACATCGAGAACCGGCTGGAGCAACAGGATGGGCGCGGCCCCACGGGTAAGGTGCTGCCTGCGGGTCAGGGGAACCTGATCCTCAAGATCGTTGTAGACCTGCCGCCCATTGCGGACGACAGCGCAGACCCTGCCACTATCACTCAGTTCTACGGCCTGCCGAGCAAGACGGCTGCGCCGCGCATCACTCGGACATTCAACTTCGACAGGTCGAACGGGAACTGGACGATCAATGGCCGCTCGATGGACCCTGAGTGTCAGGAGGTGCGCCTTCGCATACAGAAGAACTCGGTCGAGCATTGGGTCGTCAACAACAGTTCCGGCGGATGGCAGCACCCCGCGCACATCCACTTCGAAGAGTTCCAGTTCCTCTCGATTAACGGTTCGCCGCCAGCTTCGAGCGGCCTCATCCAGAACGGGCGCAAGGATGTCATTCGGCTCGAACATAACATGCAGACCAAAACGTTCTTCCGCTTCCGCGACTTTGAAGGCAGGTATCCATTCCACTGCCACAACGTCGTGCACGAAGATCACGCGATGATGCTCATCTGGGAAATCGTCCCCGGCGATGGGGACAACAAAACGAACCCGTAGAAAGGAGAGGCCGAATCATGAAAAGCATGCATAAGAGATCACTCATCGGATTGATCGCAATCGCCCTGCTGCTAGGGGTCGCCCCCCTTTCGAGCAGTGCGTCCGACAAAGAGGCGAAGCGCGTCAAGACGCCGCGCGAGAGGCTGGCCGAGCGCAGCTTTCCGAATGTCACTTTGACGACGCACGAAGGCAGGAAGGTCAGGTTCTACGACGACCTGATCAAAGACAAGATCGTCCTCATCAATTTCATGTATGTGAAGTGCGATGGTATCTGTCCCGGCACAACTGCGAACCTTCTGGCTGTGCAAAAGATGCTTGGCGACAGGGTTGGGCGTGACATCTTCATGTATTCGATCACGCTCAAGCCGGAAGAGGATACGCCCGAAGTGCTTAACCGCTATGCCAGAGCGTACAAGACAAAACCCGGCTGGCTGTTTTTGACCGGCGACCCGAAAGATGTCGAACTGCTGCGCCGTAGCCTCGGGTTCATTGACCGCGACCCTGCGCGCGACGCCAACAAATCGAATCACATCGGGATGCTGAGGTTCGGAAACGAGCCGATGACGCTGTGGGCAGGCTGCCCGAGTTTGCTCGGGCCTGGCAAAATCGTGAAAGAGATCGGTCTGGTTGACTGGCCGAAGGCCGAAGAGACCGGAAGAGGAGGGGACAGATGAGAAAGAATCTACTGACAACCATTGCGCTGTTGGTGATCGTCGCAGTCACATCTGCGATGGCGCAGGAAACTCCCACGGCGTCCAGAGCAATCGCCGTCGGCCAGGGGCCGGAAGGCGTGACTTCCAACGGCACACATATTTTTGTGGCTAACCAGTTCAGTAACACAGTCACCCGGCTACGCGCGAGCGATGGCGCGTTGGCCGGTACATTCGCCGTTGGCCGTTGCCCGGTCGGGCTTGCCTTCGATGGCGCGCACATCTGGGTGGCGAACTATCTCAGCAACAACGTAATGAAGCTTGACCCGGAAACAGGGGCAACGGTCGGCACATTCGCCGTCGGCGAAGGGCCGGGCGGGCTGCTTTGCGCGAACGACATAGTCTGGGTGGCGAACCGCAACAGCAATACAGTAACAAAGCTCAGAGCCAATGACGGCTTAACACTCGGGACTTACGAAGTGGGTACACGTCCTATAGGCATGGCGACGGACGGCGTATACATCTACGTCACAAACAACGAAAGCGATACTGTGACAAAGCTGCGCGAATCGAATGGTACGTTTGTCGCTACGTATAAGGTAGGCGACGGGCCGTTCGGCATCGCCTTTGACGGAGCTTACGTCTGGGTGGCGAACTTCGGCGATGGCAACTTGATAAAAATGGCTACAGACGGAACATTGCTGGGTACGTACAGGGTAGGTGACGGCCCGGTTTCGGCCATCCACAAGGACGGCATCATCTATGTTGTCAACAACGGCGGCGACAGCGTGACGAAACTGCGCGCAAGCGACGGCATGACGCTCGGCACGATTCCTGTTGGACGCAGCCCGATAGGCGTCGCCGCCGTTGGCTCTAACATCTGGGTGGCGAACTTCGGCAACAACACCGTCACGAAACAATAAGCTGTAACAAAGTAGTAGGGGCAGGGCTTGTCCCTGCCCGAATCGCCGACAGGCGATGACTGTCATGGTCTTATGACCATTCGGGCAGGGACAAGCCCTGCCCCTACATGACTTGCCAACCGACTTTGTTACTGTTTACTCGTAACGAAGCGCGACCAGCGGATCAACTTTGCTCGCGCGGCGAGCAGGCACGAAACAGGCTCCCAGAGCCACTCCCATCAGTATCAGCGAAATCAGAGCGAACGTCGCAGGGTCGGTTGCAGACACGCCGAACAACAAACTCTCCATAACGCGAGTCAGCGCAAAAGCTGCGCCAATCCCTATCACGACCCCTGACACGGTCAATACCATCGCCTGCCGGACTATCAGTCTGACCACATCATTTTGCTGCGCGCCCAAAGCCATGCGAATCCCGATTTCGTGTGTGCGCTGCGCGACTGTGTAGCTCATAACTCCATAGATTCCCACTGCCGCAAGCGCGAGCGCGAGCGCGGCGAAAACCCCAAGCAGCAACATATTGAATCGCGGCTCGGAGACCGATTGCGCGAGGTGCTGATTCATCGTCATGACGTTTGCAACGGGCTGGGCGCTATCCACGGCCTGTACCTGGCTTCGCACTGCGGCGACCATGCCGAGCGGATCAGCTTCGGTTCGCACGGCTATAGACAGACCTCTTGTCGGGCTTTGCAGGTAAGGCATAAAAACCTCCGCCTTTACCTCTTCGCCGAGTCCAAAGCCGTGCACGTCGCCAACTACTCCGACAATCACGCGCTCACCTGACCGCGAGTTGGTCATCACACGTTTGCCGATGGACTCTTCGTCCGGCCAGTATCGGCGCGCGAAGCTTTCGTTGACGATGACCACCTTCGCAGATGACTCCGTATCCTGATCGTTAAAGAAGCGACCTTTCAAAAGCGGTATGCGCATCGTGTTGAAGTAATCATTGCTGACCGCGTTACCTATGACGGGCGGCTCCTGGCCGGGAACAGGATCAGGGCGGCCTTCGACCGACATGAACATCATCATCATTGCAGAGCCGGTTAAAGGAATGCCGCTGGTCACGCTCGCGGATTCGACGCCGGGCAGCGCCTCGACTCGCTCAAGCACCTGCTTGAAGAAGTCTGCTTGTTTGCGCCGTTCCGCATACCTCGGCATTGACAGATTAAGCTGCATCGTCAGCACGCGCTCTGGCCGAAACCCCGGATTGATGGACTGGAGCTTGAGAAAACTTTTCATCATCAGCCCCGCGCCTACCAGCAGCACCAATGCAAGCGCAAGCTCTGCTACGACAAGCGCGCCGCGAAGGCTTCCGAGGCTGAAAGTGGCCTTCGAGTTCTTGCCTCCCTCTTTGAGCGTATCGTTCAGGGAAGGCTTTGAAGCGACGAGCGCGGGCGCAAGCCCAAAGAGGATTCCTGTGATAAATGATACAACGAGCGTGAAGCCGAAAACCCCGCCGTCAACGCTGACACGTCCAACGCCTTTAGCGATGTCGGCAAGGTCTTGAGGAAGGCTTGCCATCAAAAGCTCAACTCCCCATAGCGCCAGCAGAATGCCTAAGCACCCGCCCGCAAGAGCCAACAACACGCTCTCTGTAAGCAGTTGCCGAATGAGCCGGAAGCGGCTTGCGCCGAGCGCAGCGCGGATCGCTATCTCTTTCTGGCGCGCGGCTGCGCGAGCAAGCAAAAGATTCGCTACGTTCGCGCACGCTATCAACAACACGAAGCCGACTGCTCCAAGCAAGACGAGAAGCGCAGGTCGAACATTGCCGACGATGTGTTCGTGCAGGGAAGATATTTCGACTATCATTCCGGCAGGACGCGCCGGCTGGTGTTGTTCATCGAGCCTGCCCACTATGTCTTGAAGTTCTACTGTTGCCTGCTCGTATGTGATGCCGGGTTTGAGGCGCGCGATGACGCTGACCAGCAATACACGATCCGATGTTCGCTGTTCGTGCGCGTCAAGCGCGAGCGGTATTAACACCTCGGCAGCTTCGGGCAGTCGAAAGTTCGCAGGCATCACGCCTATGACTGTGTAGATTTTGTCATTCAACGTGAGCGTCTTGCCGATCACATCAGGGTTGCTGGCGAAACGCTTTTGCCACAAACTGCTCATCAGTATGACGACAGGCTCGCCCCCCGGCAGGTCTTCTTCTTTGGTGAAAGCGCGACCTGAGACGGGTTGGACTCCGAGCATCGAAAACATATTGGCCCCGACCAGCGCGCCCGGAATTCGCTCAGGCTCTCCTGCGCCGCCCGTCATATTCCAGTTGTCAGTGCTGTATCCGGCTACATCCTCGAAGACGTGACTTTGATCCTGCCATTCAAGGAGGTCGGGCGCGGGCACAGCGTTGAAGTCGCCTTTCGGCATGTGCTCTGAAACCCACGCGAGCTTGTCAGGCTGATGGAAGGGAAGCGGTCTGATCAATACCGCGTTGACCACGCTGAAGATCGCGCTGTTGGCTCCGATGCCTAACGCCAGCGCGATTATTGCTACAGCAGCGAAGCCGGGTGACTTGAGCAACATGCGCAACCCATAGCGCACATCTTGCAGAAAGGTTTCCATGATCTGTTTCTCCTAATTGATTGATGGGTTGTGTAGGGCTGTCCCTACAATGAAATTTAATTCTTAAATTGTCAAACCCTCCGCGCGAAATGGCATCTGGCGAATGCGCTTGCCGGACGCAGCAAAGACCGCGTTCGCAATTGCGGGCGCAACCGGGGGCAATGCGATCTCGCCAAACCCCGTAGGCCGTTCCCGACTTTCAACGATGTGGATTTCTATCGGCGGCGCTTCACGATTGCGCAAGAGGCGATAAGTATCGAAATTGCTCTCGACGGCGCGACCTTTATCAATCGTCACTTGACCGAACATCGCCGCGCTTAATCCATCAATGATTCCGCCCTGCGTCTGCGCTTCGACTCCCGCAGGGTTGACCACGATGCCGCAATCTACTGCCGCGACTATGCGATGAATCTTCAGGCGATTGCGCTCAACAGACACTTCCGCGACCATCGCCGCGTAAGAACCGAATGTGAAATGCGCTGCGATGCCTCGCCCTCGTCCACCGGCCATCGCGCGGCCCCACCCGCTTCGTTCAGCCGCGAGTTGTAAAACTGTCTTGAGGCGATTCGGATTGTAGGGCGTAGGATTGTCGCCCGGAAATCGAAAGTCTTTCGCATCGCCGAGGAATCCGATTCTCAGTTCAACAGGGTCGCGCTTCGCGGCTTCGGCAAGCTCGTCAATAAAACTCTCTATCGCGAAAGCATTCACGTTGTGCGAAGGCGCGCGCCAAGCTCCAGTCGGAATCCCCGTCTTCACGTCAGTGTATTCGACCCTGCAATGAGGAATCATCGTTGGAATCAAATCAGGCGCATACTCATCTTTCGGGTCATCGCTGCGCGGCACGTACATGCCATAAAGTTCTGTTGATTCAGGCGGGCGCGGGTCTTTGCGATAAGCGTTTCGCGATACGTTGACCAGATGATGCTGCCACGCTACGAGCTTGCCGCTTGAATCCACGCCTCCGCGCAGGCGATGCATTCCGGCAGGGCGATAGTAGTCCTGCCTGATATCGTCCTCGCGCGTCCAGACTATTTGCACAGGGGCTTTGATCGCTTTCGACACCACAGCCGCTTCGGCAACGTAATCAGACATCAAGCGCCTGCCGAATCCGCCCCCGATGCGAGTCGGATGAATTGTGATTTCCGATGCCGGGATGCCCGTCGCTTTTGAAACAATCGTTCGCGCTGACATAGGCATCTGCATCGGCCCCCATATTTCGCATCGCCCGTCGCGCACATCGGCCACGCAATTGACCGGCTCCATCGCGACGTGCGCCAGAAACGGAGCTTCATATATGGCTTCGAGTTGGGTGGCTGATTGTTTCAACGCCTGTTCGACATCGCCCGCCGCGCGAATGGTTTTGCCCGGTTTGTTGATCGCTTCCTGAAACTGCCTGCGAAGCCACGCGCTGCTTTCCTCGCGATGCGGACCTTCGTCCCAGGTCACGCTCAAGGCTTCTCGACCTTTCATCGCGGCCCATGTCGAATTTGCGACTACGGCAACGCCCGGCCGCAGGTGCGTTGGATTGTCCAGCCCTTCGATTTGAACGACGTGACGAACGCCCGGAACTCGACGCGCGCGACTGTCGTCAAAACTTTTCGGCTTTCCGCCGAAGACAGGTGATTTCTCGATGACTGCATATAGCATTCCCGGAACCTTCACGTCCAATCCGTAAAGCGGGCGGCCCGTGACTATGGCTTCATTGTCAACGCCCTTCACGCGCGTGCCGATTATGCGAAACTGTTTCGGGTCTTTCAGCGCAGGCTGCTGTTTGGGCACAGGCAACTGAGCCGCATGTCGCGCAAGACTGCCATAGCTCATCTTGCGGCCTGACGGGCGATGAACGACTTCGCCGCTCGAAGCGAAGCAAGTCTCTTTTTGAACGTTCCACATCTGCGCGGCTGCCAGTATCAACATTTCGCGCGCGACGGCTCCGGCTATTCGCAGATTGTCCCAGTCACCAGTTATGCTATCGCTTCCGCCGGTTCCTTGCCCACCATAAATTTTTTCATTGAGGTCTGCCTGCTGGACTTTGACCTTTGACCAATCGGCTTCCAACTCCTCGGCTACGATCATCGGCATTGAAGTCTTGATGCCCTCCCCGATGTCGGGATTTTTGGACCAGATAGAGATGGTGTTATCCGGATCAATTTTGATGAATCCGTTAGGCGCAAACGATTCGGGGTCGGCTTTGGCCGAAACAGACTTCGGCAAATGAAGGCTTACGACAAGGCCGCCTGCTGCTGTCGCGCTCACTCGGAGAAAACTGCGCCGGTCAATCGTAAATCGGTTTTTCATTTCCGGCTCCTGCTGATTTCGATGGCGCGACGCACGGCCTGTCGAATCCTGAGGTATGTTCCGCACCGGCAGATATTGCCCGACATCGCCTGCTCGATTTCCTGGTCTGACGGGCTGGGGTTTCGAGCGAGCAATGACGCGGCCGACATGATTTGACCCGCCTGGCAATAGCCGCATTGAGGAACATCCGTTTCAGCCCACGCCAACTGAACAGGGTGACGGCCATCGCGCGACAGCCCTTCTATTGTCGTGATGTTCTTTCCGGCAGCCGATGAAACGGGCAGAGAGCAGGAGCGACTTGCGACCCCGTTGATGTGCGCAGTGCAGGCTCCGCAGAATCCTTCGCCGCAGCCGAACTTCGTGCCGACAAGATTCAGTTGATCGCGCAGGACCCACAACAGAGGCGTATCCGGGTCTGCTTCGACAGTCCTGGCTGCGCCGTTTATGGTCAGCTTTATCCTCGCCATGAGTGTTGACTACTCCTCGTCGGAAAATGCGGGCACACGACTACTGTTATTCATGAAAGCATTTTATGCGATTGCGCGAAAGGCCGATGTTTAATTGTGACGAAACGCCGCAATGCTGTGATGAAACGCACTAAAACACTCCCGCGCGAGACGCGTCAGCAGGCTCAGTATTATTAACCACACAGAGGCGAATGGTTTTTTAAGTGAAATTCTCGCGCGAATGCTATACAATCCGAACCGCTATCGGGGGCACACATCCCCCCATCCACCAGCATCCCCGATGGCGATCAGTTAAATTGAGTGTGAGCGCAGTTGGGCTAAGGCCTTATGCGCGCGAGAACCTTATCCACACTAGAAAAGCGAGCGCCATTATCAATGCGCTTGAACCGAAATCTAAACCGGTGGCCGAGTATGCGCCGACCGGAGCAGCGTCCTGGCTCGCAACTTTGCCGTCTTGATCTGATGGCGGTTTGCGAACATTGGTGCAGGCTCCGGGAGTTTCGCCCGGGTCGCAGACGCAATAGGCGCATCCGCAGTTGCACCAGTTTGCGCCGCCGATCACGTGACCGGCGAGGGCTACCGGCGCGAAGGGAGCAGGGCTATTGTTAACGGACGAGGCCAACAAGGGCAGAGCGGCCATGATGAACAGACAGGCGAGTATCCTTTTCAAACTAGAAACCTCCGTTTTGCCAGGCGCAGGACTGGCATTCTCAGGGTGATTTTTGATACTGCAATCTTCAGGCGGTTATAGTAGAATGCGGTCGGTTGAGGAGACGAAAGCTAGCCCTA
>JADMIO011285658.1_pt1 | contig 19355 bp, 17 predicted proteins | sample 8958161 | NCBI WGS metagenome assembly JADMIO01 (sample SAMN16585339, study PRJNA669376) | soil metagenome | isolation source: Crop rotation soil | place: USA: Cullars Rotation, Alabama | collected 2011
CGACAACTTGTCCACGTGGAATTCTAAGCTTAGGATCCCAATGTGCTGGAAAGGATTTGAGCCGTCCGCCGATGGTATAGATGTCCCGCGCGCTGGGTTGGGGAAATTGCGGGCTGGGCTCCGCGGCAATCGCCTGAAAGGAGGCATTGCGCGAGAGAAAATAACCTTCGAGAAGGGTCTTCGGAATTTGCGTGCTCGTCGCGTAAATGCCCGAGAACCAGTCGTAGTCGTTGTTCACGTCAAAGCGTCCGTCCTCGGGAACTACGGGCCGCGATGTGAAGAAATCGGCGGCGAACCATTCGGTTTGCAGGCGGAGCTTGGCGGCGTCAAAGACGCGCCCAATATTGTTCCAGCCAAACGCGCCAATCAGCCGCTCGTCCCCGTAGCTCAATTCCTGGCGGCCCACCTTGAGTGAAAGCGGAAATTCCTTGTGGTTGCCGAGCGTGATGTAGGCCTGGTGCAGGTCAATCGTGTCCGATTCGGGGCCTTCGCCCTTCGTGTTCACCGTGCCGGCGGGAAGCGGCGCGGCAAAATACGCCCAGCGGTTGTCACCTCCTGCCAGGCTGCTCTGCCCTTCCACATAGGCGCCCCACCATTTGTCGTTGTAACCGGCATGGAACCGGATGCGCGTCAGGAGATAATGATTTTCCACGTCCGCGCCGCCGGCACGGAAATCCACTGAACCGGGCGTGCCGGCGATACCATAGCCGTCCTTGTCTTCGTAACGCACCCGTAGATTGCCGCCAAAGTCCCATTGGGCCATGTAGGGGTCCTGCTTTCGTAGATATTCATTGAGAAATCCGGAGAAAGGAGTTGGTGGAGGAGGAGGCGCGTACTGGGCGTGAATCCGCCCGGCGCCCACGAGCATGAGCACGCCGGTCAGGACGGTTTTGGAATTGGCCTTCATTGATTTGGTTGGCGTCTTGGAAGGGTTGTTGGTTTGGTTACGCAGGGTTCAGCACGGCTTCCTTTGAATTGGCGATGGTGGCGGGGAGATTCTTTGCGCAACCGGGATCGTCGGAAGGTTTCCCGTCATCACCCGGCTTCTTGTGGGCATGTTCTTCGAGGAACGCCAGCAGTTGTTCCCGCAGCCGGTAGTAATCGGGGTGCTCCAACACCGCCTTGCGCTCGCGCGGACGCGGGAAGTGGACTTCCAAAACAAGACCCACACGCGCTTCGGGGCCGTTGGTCATGCAAACGATGCGGTCGGAGAGAAACAGTGCCTCATCCACGTCATGCGTGACCATCAACGCGGTCTTCTTGTCCTTGCGCCAGAGTTCGAGCAGCACCTGCTGCAATTCCATCCGCGTCAGCGAATCCAGCATCCCGAAGGGCTCGTCGAGCAGGAGCATTCGCGGCGAGAGCGCAAACGCGCGGGCAATGCCAACCCGTTGCCTCATCCCCTGTGAAAGCTCCGCGGGCATTTTATGCATCGCATCCGCCAAGCCGACGACGCTCAAGTAATATTCTGCAATCTGCCGCCGTTCTTGGCGCGATGCGGTATAGAACACCTGGTTCACGCCCAACATCACATTCTCAAATGCCGTCATCCAGGGAAGCAGGCAGGGAGATTGAAACACAATGCCGCGGTCCGGCCCCGGCCCGACCAGTTCCCGGCCCGCGAGAATGATGCCGCCGCCGGTGATGTCATTCAGGCCCGCCACCATGGAAAGCACCGTGGATTTCCCGCAACCGGAATGGCCGATGAGGCAGACAAACTCGCCCTTTTTGATCCGCAGGTTGAAGTCCTTGACGATGATGGCCGGGCCTCTTGGCGTCGGGTAAGTCTTCGTGAGGTTGTCGAGAATGAGGTATTCACTCACGCGTCACCTCCACCGTTTCGTTTTTGATTTCCTCGCGGCGGATCGGCCCGCGCCGCCAACTGGTAGGAGTCCGTGGAACGCTTAAATCCTCTGGCTCAAGTGCGGGCAGGACAAGCTTCCGCGCAACCGCGGCGGGCTTTCGTCCGCCTGCCCCAAGCAGGAAGCCGATAACTTCCCGGCGGATTTCCTTGTAACGCGGATCATGGTTCATGGCCTTGCGGTCGCGCGGACGGGGGATGTCCACGCGAAAGGACGGGCCGAGGGTCGCGCCGGGCCCCGCGCTCAGCGGAATGATGCGGTCCGCGAGCAAAATCCCTTCGTCCACGTCATTTGTGATGAGCACGACCGTTTTGCGGTCCTGTTCCCAGATGCGCTCAATCTCGTCCTGCAACGTGGCGCGCGTCAGCGCATCCAGCGCGCTGAGAGGCTCGTCCAGCAACAGAATCTGCGGATCCATCGCCAGCGCCCTCGCCACAGAAACACGCTGCCTCATGCCGCCGGAAAGCTCACCCGGCCGTTTGTCCCGCGCCGGTGTGAGGTTCACCATGGCGATGTGCTTTTCAACGTGTTGTTGCCTTCGTATTGCAGGCCAATTGGGGAAAACCTGGTCCACCGCGAGCAGGATGTTTTCATGCACCGTCAGCCACGGCAGCAGCGAATAATTTTGAAACACCACCCCCCGGTCGGGCCCCGGCGCGGTGATTTCCAAATCATTCAGGGTCTGGCTGCCGGTGTCGGGTCTGAGCAAACCCGCGATGAGCGAAATCAAGGTCGTCTTCCCCGCGCCCGAGTAGCCGACAATGGCCACGAACTCGCCCTTTTCAATTTGCAGATTGATGTCCGCCAACACCGGCGACCCGCCAAAGGACTTGCCGACTTTTTTGAGTTCGAGAAATGCCATGACTTACGCCGTTTTGAACCGCTGTTCCACCACGCTCATCAACCGGTCGAGGACAAACCCCACGACCCCAATGGTCGCGATGCAAAGAATGATGTGCTCGTAAATAAGCGCGTTGTACTCCTGCCAAAGAAAACCGCCGACGCCGGGCCGGCCGGTCAGCATCTCCGCCGCGACGATGACCAGCCATGCGATGCCGAGGCTCAACCGGAAACCGGTGAACATGTAGGGAAGCGTCGCGGGAATAATCACCTTGAACAGTGTCTTCGTCCGCGAAAGTTTCAATACCTTCGCCACGTTCAAATAATCCTGCGGAATGGCGCGGACCCCCACAGCAGTGTTGAGCACCGTCGGCCACATGGCGCAGACGGCGATGGTGAACAACGCCCCCAACTCCGACGCCTGTTTGCCCGCGCCAAAAAACAGCACCGTGCCCAAAGGCAGCCAGGCGAGGGGTGAAACCGGCCGCAACACCTGGATGATGGGATCAAATATCTTTGCAAAGGTCTTCGACGAGCCGAGGCAGAACCCAATCGGCGTGCCCACCAGCAGCGCTATCGCGTAACCTTTGGCGACCAGCAGCAGCGAATACCAAGTGAACCGCAGGATGCCCTGGTCCATTTCGCCCCGCTTGGCGAACGGATTCAGCACATATTCCCGGCTTGCCGCCCAGGTCTTCGCCGGCGACGGCAACTCCTTCGCCCAAAAAGAACTGAGCACCTGCCACAGCAGCAGCACCGCGATGACCCCAACGAGCGGCAGAACCAGCCAATCCAGCTTGAACTTTTTCATCGTCAACCCTTCAGATTATTTACCGCAAACCCCTTGGCGTATGCCTCCATGTCACCGGCGGGATCGAACGCAACGCCGTCAAAAAGTGCTTCCTTTTCCTGATTCAATCCGCCATGCGCATAACCAATCTCCTTCATCGCCTCCTCGTAAATGTCCGGGCGCATCACCTGTTTGGAGATGCCCTCATAATCCGGCGCGCCGGTCACCATCCCCCAGCGGCGGAACTGCGTCAGAAACCATTTGCAGTACTTCGGCTGCGGATAATTGCAGTTGCGCTTGCTGAAGTGCATGTAGAACTCGTCCTCCTTCTTCCGCCCGTCCCCGTAATCATAATGGCCCTGCAACCTCCCAAGGATGGTGTTCTTGTCGCAATTGATGTAGGTCGCGCGTGAGACGATTTCACATTGCTCCGGGCGGTTGTTAAGATCATCCAGCCACATGCTCGCTTCATGCAGCGCCTTGAGCACGGCCTTCACCGTCTTTGGATTCTTGTCCGCGAACTCTGCCAAAAACGCGCAGACTTTTTCGGGATGGTCCTTCCAGATGTCCTGCGTGGAGACCGATGTAAAACCAGTGCCGTCGGCGATGACCCGCGCATTCCAGGGTTCGCCCACACAGAAGCCGTCCATTCGTCCAATCTTCATGTTGGCCACCATCTGGGCGGGCGGAACAACTGTGAGGCTGACATCCTTGTCCGGGTTGATTCCGCCCGCGCCAAGGTAATAACGCGTCCACATCGCATGCGTCCCGGAAGGAAATGTCACCGCAAAGGTGAGCGGCTCGCCGAGCTTCTTCGCCTTCTCCACAAACGGCTTCAATGCCTTCGGGTCGTCGGAGACCTTTCCCTTCCATTCCGCCTTCAAGGAAATCGCCTGCCCGTTCCGGTTCATCAGCCACGGAATGATCATCGGCTTCTTGGGTGAACCCGCCAAACCCATGGTCGAAGCAATGGGCATGCCCGTCAGCATGTGCGTGGCCTGGATGCCGCCGCTGCTGAGATTGTCGCGAATCGCGGCCCAGTTCGCCCCTTTCGTTACCGTGGAGGCGATGCCGTACTTCTTGAACAGCCCCTTCTCGTGCGCAATGACAATCGGCGAGCAGTCCGTGAGCGCGATGATGCCGAAATTCAACGTCGCCGTTTCCGGCGCATCGCTGGCGTACGCCGCGCCAACCCATCCCTTGGGTAATCCGGCGAAAATTCCGACTGCCGCGGCGCCCTTGGCCGCGCGCCGCAAAAACTGCCGTCGGGTAAGATGAGACTCAACTGACCTGGGCGAAGCTGGGTGTGGTTTCATGCGATTTGATCGGCCGAATTGCGTTTTGAAATATGTCCGCGCGAAATATCCGGGCGACGGCGGCGCTGCGGAACACCGCGCGATCCGGCAACAGCCCGCTTTCGTTCATTTGTTCCAGCACCCACGCCGCTTTGTCGTGGGAGGGCTCGTGGGCGTCAGGTGTGAATGTTTTTTTGCACACCTGCCATTGAGCCAGGCCGTCGCGCAATGTGGTTTCGGAAAGATTGAGATATTGCGGGCCGGCAAGCGTCGCCACGATGTAATCACGGTTTTCCGGGGCCGCGCAGAACTGGCACGCTTCCAGCAGCGCCAAAATCAGCCGCTCATGTTCTTCGGCGCGGCTCTCGGCGAATTCACGCCGCGTCATCAGGATCTTTTCCGGATGTTCCGGCGCAATCTTCTCGCTGGTTGCCGCAATGGTTCCAAAACCCGCCGCCACCGCCATCAAATTCCAGGGTTCGCCCGCGCAATAGCCGTCGAGGTTGTCCCCCTTCAAATTCGCCGGCATTTGCGGCGGGGGCACGACGACGAGGCGCACCCGTTCTGAGGACACCCTCTGGGAACGCAACCACGACCTGAGCAAAAAATGGTGCGCCGAATGGAGAAACGGTATGCCGAACACCAGCGGCTCGCTCCGGCGAATCTCCAAACGCGAATCGACCGCATTCCAGAGCTTCTTCGCTACGGTAATGCCATTGCCGCCCAGGCTTAGAACCAGGCCGGTCAAACAATCTGATTGCGCCGAGCCGAGCCCCAACGTGGCGGCGAAGACCATCGGTGCCAGCGCGTGCGCCGCGTCCAGCTCGCCATAAATGACCTTGTCGCGGATCGTCGCCCAGCCGACTTCCCGGCTCAATTCCACCTCAAGGCCGTGCTTCGCAAACAGCCCAAGCTCCTCCGCCATGACCATGGGCGCGCAATCGCACAAGGGAACAAATCCCAGACGCACACGGTTCGCGGTTTTTTTCAGGTTCAGCCGGTTTTTCACTACGATGACCGAACACCCTCGCTTCGCACGTGCCACTGGCCCGGAGATTGCTATAAACCCGCTCGATTGTTTTTATACCATCCATGAATTCTATTCATACATGGCTGCGACGATAGACAGCAGGCAGTTGCGCGCCTTTGTCATCCTTGCCCGCACGGAGTCCTTTACCCGTGCCGCGCGCGAGTTGCACCTGTCCCAACCCGCCGTCAGCCACTCCATCAAGGCCCTCGAAGAGGAAATGCGCTGTCGCCTTTTGGACAGGGTGGGCAAATCGGTAAGGCTCACCCAGGCCGGCGAACAATTCCTGGCACACGCAAAAAAAATTCTCGCGGAAATGGACGCTGCCCGCCAAGGCCTCGGCGAACTCGGCAAATGGGGCCATGGCCGGCTCCGGCTCGGCACCAGTTCGACCGCCTGCCAATACATCCTCCCGTCCGTGCTGCGCGAGTTTAAGGAAAGCTTCCCCAATTGCGTCATCCAAATCGAACCCGGCGACACCCCGGATGCCCTCGAACAACTGCACCATAACCGTATTGACCTTGCCCTGGCCCTTGAGCCCCAGCGCGCAACCGGACTGGAATTTCGACCGCTCTTTACGGACGAACTCCAATTCCTCATGAGCCCCTTGCATCCGTGGGCCGCTGCCGGCGCCGTCGAGCGCGCCGGTATCAAACGTCAGAACTTCATTCTTTACACCCGCACGAGCTATCTCTCCGAAATGATTGGGGAATACTTCCGCCGCGAGGACATCGTGCTGCCGACGTCCGTGGAATTGGGAAACATGGAGGCCATCAAGGAACTCGTGAAACTCGGCCTCGGCGTCAGCATCCTGGCGCCCTGGGTGGCGCGAAAAGAACTGGCGGAAGGATCCCTGAAGTCACTTCCATTGGGCCGGCGAAAACTCAAACGTCGCTGGGGCATCCTCCATCGCAAAAGCCAGCGCTTGAGTCTGGCGCAGGAAACATTCATCGGCCTGTGTGGGGCCGTGACCGGGAATTTTCACGCATGACGTGCCCTCCACTTCTGCTCGGGTTCTTCATCGTATCTGGTGAGAACTCTTTTCAAATTCGGATGGTCTGGTAATTGTGCCGGGTGAAATCTTTGACCGAACACTTGTGGTTTGAAGTGCCTGGCAGGCGGGGATTTGTAAACATCACCGAGACAGTCGAGGGTTTGGTCCGCAAAAGCGGAGTGCAGGAAGGCCTATGCCTTGTAAATGCAATGCACATCACCGCCTCGGTGTTCATCAACGACAACGAAGGCGGCCTGCTGCATGATTATGAAGTGTGGCTGGAGAAGCTCGCGCCGCACGCGCCGACTTCGCATTACCACCACAACCGTACCGGCGAGGACAACGCGGACGCGCATTTGAAGCGGCAGATCATGGGCCGCGAAGTGGTGGTCGCCATCACGAAGGGAAAGCTCGACTTCGGTCCCTGGGAACAGATTTTCTACGGGGAGTTTGACGGGCAGCGCCGGAAACGGGCGCTGGTCAAAATTATTGGCGAGTAGCTTTGGCCCCGTTTTTGCCCGCGTTTTTCAGCCTTCCACGCAGTGCGAAATCGAGCGCCTTCAACGTCAGTTCGCTGCCCATGGATTGCTTCGTAAGAAATTCATTGGAACCGCTCGCCTTCGCCTTCTTCCGCAATTCAGGACCGTCGGTGCCGGTCAGGAAGACGACCGGAGTATGGCGGTTGGCGGAGGTCTCACGGATGCCCGCGCAAACCTGGAAGCCGTCAATCTGCGGCATCTGCACATCGAGGAAGATGATGTCGAACGGTTTTTCCGCGGCCAGCGCCAGGGCGGATTTTCCATCCATGACTCCTTCCGGCTTTGAGAATTTCATCTGTAACGCATTGCTCACGGCACGGAGGGACACGGGATCATCGTCCACCACCAGCGCTCGAATGGGCGAGGCAAGGCTCATGTCCGAACCGGTCTTGTCCTGGTTGATTTCCTGCATCAATGCGGCTGAAGAAGCTGCCGTCTCCAGGACGGACACCGGCAAGTCGGCCCCGTTTTTGGCCAGCCTTTTCAGGAGAACTTCCAGGGCCGATGCCAGTGCGGCAACGGAGCGCTGTCCCACACGGTCCGCGCCCGAGGCAAGCAGCTGGATTTTCTTGATCAAGTCCTGGAGCATCTTCTGCCTTACGAGCGGGTCCGGGGTGGCACGGACCAAATCCAGCATCTCACGCACCTGGGCAATCTGGCTCCGTACGCCAATGGCGGACCTGCGTGAAGAGCGCGAACCGGCGGGGGTTTTGACCACGTGTTCGGTGTCCGCGCGTTTGGCTGTTTCTGTCGCGGCCTTTTCCACGGCAGGCGTCGCGGACGCGACCGTGGTTTCTACGGGCTTCTCAGGCTTCACTTCGCCCTGCGGTGCATCTGCGAGCACGCCGCGACCCCGCAGACGTTCGCCGGCAACGAGCGTAAGTGATTTGACCACAATCTCGAAAGTAAGGAACGGTTTGGCTATGAGGTCGCGACCGCCGCACAGGAGCGAATTGGCGCGGGCGTCGAAATCGCGCAGGGAAGTGACAAAGATGACCGGGGTGGTTCGGTTGGTCGCGGTTTCGTGGATTTTGGAGCAAAGTTCGAATCCGTCCATTCCCGGCATCTGCACGTCGAGCAGGATGAGGTCGTAGGTGTTGCGGTTGGCGAGCGCAAGCGCTGATTCGCCGCTGTCGGCCACGTCGGGATCGGTCAACCCGCGTTTGAGGGCATGCGCAAGTGCAAAGCGGCTGAAAGTTTCGTCGTCCACCGCGAGCAGGCGCATGGGCGGCTCGCTCAGGAGGTTCGGGTTCAGGCCGGGCTTGCTCAGGTCTTCCAGCATTGTGACGCCGACGGATACCGTGCGCAGCGTCGAGGAAGTGATGTTCGAGGTCTTTTCCGTAAGCTGTTTGAGCAACATCTCGATGGCGCTGGTCATCTGGCGCAAAGGCGTCATCTCGATCGCCCCTGCCAATTCCTTCAAGGTCTTCGCCTGGCTGCACGCTTCGACCAGGAACCGGCGTTGGGCCGCGCCGGCCGGCGCGCGCGTGGCCTTCTCCACCAGCCTGCGCATCTCGGCGACATATTCGGCCGTCTCCGGCAGGGGAATTTCGATGACGTTTTCCGCGGGGGCCAGTTTGGCTTCGCCAAGCGATTCCGTGCGGCGGGCTCCTGCATTCAGGCTGGTTTGGAAATCCGCCACCGCCTGTTCTTCAGCCATAAGCGTAACGAAGGCATCCGCCGGCATCGCGGGCCGCAATGCCCGCGGTACGAGCACGTTGGTTATCGAAGCCGCCATTTCAGGCGCATATTTGCGGGCGGCTATGTACCAACCGGCCGCCGCGAGAAATATGACCAGCAACGTCGTAACGATGCCAACCAACGGATTTTGCGCCTCTGCCGCTGCTCCGGCACCACCCTGGCCATCCTGCCCGGCAACTTGCTCCTCAGGAAGATTTTCCGTTGCCCCGGCCGGTAGTGCGAATTGTTGGCGGAAACGCTCCGTGTTTTCCTGCGCGGCCCTCTTGATCACTTCCTTCTCGTATCCCGTCAATCGCCGGGGTTTTTGGGGTCGGACAGCAGGCCGCACGATGGGCTGGGCGATCGGTTGGACATCGGAATTGGTGACAGGCGGCGCGTTGGTGGGAATCAGGGAACTGAAACTGACAACCCGCGGCTTCTCCCTCTGCGCTTGTGCGGGGAGGGGAAGGGCGGTGATCAGGAAAACAAAGGCGCAAAACAACCCGGAAAGAAAAGGGAAAAGCCTGGGATTGCGGCGGAGCCCCCGAAGGGCGCTGGCCGCGAAGACAGTTGGCCCTTCCGGTTGCTCATTGCACGCCATTTTATGGAGCGGAAGTTCGGTTCGGAGCGAGCGTGGTCCACTGGCCGCGTCCCACGACCTGCAAGCTGGGCGTTAACGGCGGCAACTTGGACGGATTGTTGAAATTGACATCGTAGCTCCAATTTCTGGGCGGCGGATCATAGACGTTCGTCTGGCCCCACATGTTAGTCGCAATCAGGCTGGGAAACATCTTCACCATCGACCCGTTGTAGGTGAAAATGGCGGCGTCACTCCATGTCTCCATGAAACGCGGAAAATTCTCCATGCCGCCACTGTAATGGTCCTGAACCGTGTCCACCGATCCCGCCAAAATGGCTGCATTTACCGTCGTTGCGCCTGCATTCCGCAAACTAACGTCCAACGTGCTGCTGGCGTCCAGCCAAAGCGAGGAAAGCACCGTCACCGCGTCCGCCGCCACTGAGGCCGGGAGGGTGGTTGAGGTGTTCGTGGTTCCCAGGTTCAGAAGCGTTGGCTGGTTGTAATGTCCCTGGATGTAAAGCGGATCAGAAGTGGCGACGGTCAGCCCCAAAGGTGGTAGTTGTGTCCCGCTGGAAAGCCTTACCGCCCCAAGGTTGCCGCTCGCAAATGTCCGTCGGTCCCACACATAAATGGAATTCAAGCTCCTGCCGAGGGCGGTTCGCAGGGTGTTGTTCGTCAAATCCCAGGTATTGAGCGAACCGATGTTGATCGTGATTGGACGGACGGTCTTCTTTTCACGCCAATCGTAAAAGCTGGTGTTGGTCGAAACAAACAAGGTTATCTGGTTCGTGGGAACGTTGGTCGCAAAATTGTTGAAACGCCCGCTGGTGGCGGTGATCTTGTTGTTTGTCACCGTGATGAGCATGTCCGCCAGGTTGTAATACCGGGACCGGCCCATGGGTGAATTGGGATCTTCGCCCCCCCCCGGAGGCAGGATTATCTCGCGAATCGCCGTAGGCGTGTTCGTGGCCCCGATGGGCAGCGTCAAAGCCGGTTGTTTCGGTTTTGCGGTATCCTCATAGGTCACCGAACCGTCCGGATCATCGCGCGAATCCAGCGGATGCCGCTCAAACAAGATGTCGCTGACGGCCGTCACTTTGGATTTGAAGGTGAGGAGGTTGTCAGGTTCTACGTACAATTTGCCGTTGGAATGGACCGGTCCCTTGATGGTGAATGCCGAGCCACAGCTGATTTCCATGTCGCCCGAGCTGTACATCGCGAACTGGAAGATCGGAATGCGGGTCAGCAGCACGTCCTGCAACACGCCGGCGACCACCCTCTGTATGGAATTGGTTTCCCGCGCATCGGAAACGACGCGGTAGGTGGACACATATCCGCTCAGGCCCGCGTAGGTCGAAGTCAACACTATGTAGTTGCTGACGCTTATCTGGAGGACACACGTCCGGTTGATGTTGCTCTGCGCATCGGAGAATTCCCAATTGGTCCAATACGATGAATTCGTCGACGACGGCACAATTAGGCGGTAGGAGCTTAAATTTGTCATGACCAGCGCCTCTCCACCGCTCAGATAATCGCTCGACATGGCCGCAACTGTTTTTTCAACGGCCCCTTCTGCGGCCGCAACGCTCCGCGTATACTGGTTGGAACGGGCGGATATTCTGGCGCTGCCCGAGGACCATGACAGGACCCCGCATACCAGGAGGAGTCCCACCGCCGTCATGATCAGGGTCATGATCAGGGCGTTACCGGCGGTGTGAAGGCGCAATGTGGTTTTTATTTTCACGTCAGTTCAAGGCGCGTGGGGCCACCATGGTTTCGAGTTTGTAGTAGTCGGACACCGGGTTTTTGGGCTGGGTCGAATAAAATTCAAGGGAGCAACGGATAAGCCGGTTGTTCTGGGTGTTGGTGAGCACGTTTCCGCGGAAATCCTGCACCCGGAAAATGACTGCGTTGGTCACCATCCGGGCGATGATGTTGGTTGTGCCTCCCGGATAGGTATACCGGCGGAAGGTATTGTCACCCTTGTTTAAAAAGTACGCGGTATAGTTGTTTGTATTCGTGGTGGGGAAAATCAACAGCCCGTTGCCCGTCTGTGCCTCACCTTCAACATGGGCCGTGAAGATTCCGTTGGTGGTTACGTTCCCTACGATGTTGCTGTTGCAGTTTCGCAGTTCGTCGGTCATCCGGCCCATGGCGGCCCGTGCCGTGTCCGTGGCCAGAAGCTTGGTCTGGCCGATCTGGTACCACTTCAGCCCAAAAAGGTTCGCGCTGACAATTCCGATGACCAGAAACGAAAAGATCGAGGCGGCTACCAGCACCTCGGGAAGCGTGAAGGCCGCCGATGCGCGGCCGTCAGCCCGTGGATTAATCGTAATGCGCATACGCTTCATTGGTCGGGGCCGCGGCAGGTTTCAATGGTGTTGGTCATCAACTTGTTCCGGAACCACCAGACACAATCCACGCGAACACGCTTCAAGGGAGGGTTCGTGGAAACCATCGAGATTTGCACAATGTTGGTCCCGTAAAGAATGTTGGTCCCGTTCCACGAAGAATCCAGAATCACCACCTGGTTCGAGAAATTGGTCGCCACTATCTCATCCACGGCGGGCCAGACTGACAGGTCCCATTTCGCGCTGCGTATCTGCTCGAGCCGTTGGGAGGCCTGGGAATTTGCCGCCACCGAAAGGCCGAACCTCTCGGCCGAAGTGTTCGCCACGATGTATCCGCTTACAATCCCCGCGATGGACACCCCGGAAATAAAAAGGGCAACGAGGATTTCAGCCAGCGTCATGCCCTGCTGCGACCGCCGCTTGCCGTATTCCAGTTTTTGTGAATCAATTTTCATCTAGCTGCCTCTAAACAGCGATCTTTTCGGCACAAAATGGCCCCAAATGGGCACAATTCGTCCCTTTCTCACGCTTTATGTAACCAGTATTCATGCCAATTTATCCCCCAATGGCTTCCAAGAGCATCCTGCCTTGCCCAAGAGCTAAATTATTTGACGACAATCGAATGCAAACCGTCGCGAAGGAATCAATTCCTTCGAAGAATGTCCAAAATTTGGAGGGAAACCGTCGCAAATAGGTGTCTCATTCCTCCAACTAGAGCTTTTTCATTAAAAATGCGGCCTTGACCGTCCAGTCAACCCGCAGCAGATTGCAATCAGGGCAGATGGATGCCCAAAAGGTTATGAAAACAATACTTATAGCGGCTGCAGTTGCCTTGGGATTATTTAATGCACTTGCCCAAAATGACATCCCGCTCGACGGCAAAACGGCAACTTTTACCGACCGTCAAGGCCGCGTTTATGACCGCGCCGCGCTGGTTCGTGCCGATTTGACACGACTTATTTTCAAGACCAACGGGGATTTCGGGACGGTGGCTTTGACAAATCTTTCCCCCGCCACGATGCAAACGTTGGGCATTCCCACCAACCAGGTCCAAAAGGCCCAGGAACTTGAGCGCCAACGGAAGGAAGCCGCCCTCAAGCAGCAGGCGGCGACGGCCGAAGAACAGCAACTGTTGCTTGATCCCACAAATCTCGTCCTCATTAAAGTGGATGTCGTCGCCGGAAAGGTGGGATACAGCCCTATTTACGGAGACATTTACAAATGCAGCATGCGCAAGGCGCAGGGCGCCGCCTTCACAGCCTGCGTGGCAAAACTTTCCCCGGACATGGCAACCTATCCGGGACGCGTGGCGGCCATGGAACAGGCGGTTGCCCAGTTGACCGCCCTGCTTGAGAACCAGAGCGCCCAACTCGCTCAACGTCAGCGCCAGGTGGAAATCGCCGACGCCGTAACCCCCGGATTGGACGCGGAATACTACTACTATTACGGGCCCGCCATGACCCAACGACGGCTCATCAATCTCGCCTATCTTGATTTGAAAGACGCAAACGCCGCCCTTGAGGAAGGACGAAGGAACCTGGAAGAACTTCGCGGCCAACTGACCGCCGTGAAGAACGGCGAAGCCGCCGCCACAACCAAATTGATGCTGCCCAGCCGGCGAACCTTCAACGGAATGCCACTGTATATTTGCGCTCCGGAATCCGTCCAGCAAACAGCCGTTGCCGCCGATCAGAAAACGCGCTGATTGCTATTGGCCGTCCGGCAGCCGAAACGCACCAATGCGCGTGGAATAGCTGCTTTCACCCTTCTTGAGATAATCTCCGACGTACCAAATCGTGCGGTCATCCGAGGGGTCAATGGCCGTTTGCGTGTAATCCTCCCACCGCAACGCGCTCTGTGCTGCTTCGCCCTCAACCAGCACCGCCTCGCGTAGCGTCAGCTTGCCCAACGGGTCGCCCGCAAGCCGTCCCGCGAACCGCTGACCGGGATAATTGCTTGTGCCACCGAACGAATAACCAATGCCAATGTTGCCAAGTGAATCAATCGCCGGACTCGCCAGCCAGCGGTAGTCGCCCCCCGGACAATACGTTCCCTGCTGGTGCAGCTTGGGATTGCGCTCCTTGTCCAATTGAAACTCATACCAGCGCACACCGCCGCCCTCAACGGTGCTGATGGAATGCACCGCCACGATGGATTCCCGGTCGCCCATCCGCCGGTAAACCACCCGCGCCATAAGTTTGTCACCCTGCGAATCCAGCCGTCGTGTCGTTCCCGGCTGCGGAACCGCGGAGGTCAACTGCCCGCCGCCAAGATAATGATACGGTGCGACCGTTATCTTGTGCGGCCCGTCCACTTTCGATTTGGAGGGATCCTCCCAGTCCACATGATATTTCCACCAGTAGATTCCATCGTCTTCAAGCACCCGGTTTAATTGCGAACCACCCGCAGCCAGCATGATGTTCGGCGCGCCCGCCGGGGGAAGCTGCTTGCCGTCGAGGTCCACATTGTTGAGGAAGTTCACCCCGTCAATGATGAAGCCCTGCTCCGTTGCGTCCTCGCCCTTGAGCATCTTGTTCCGGTCAACCACATACGCCTGCTTTTGAATCACCGTATCGCCCGTGCTGGTCGGCACATAATAACCATCCGGCCAAACCGCCGGGCGCGGATAATCGGGAAACAACGGACGAACGAACTCATACCGATACCACGAACCGAGCGGGTCCGGGCTCGTGCTCACCGCGTAAAACATCGCGTAAGAACCGGTGGCGCGAGGCCCGTCCGCGGTAAAAGTACCGTTGGTGCCGCCGCGTCCTCCTCGGCCGCCTCTTCGTCCCCTCAAACCATTTGTCTCCTCTTGAATTGACGGCGGTTGGTAAAGCACCTGCGCCGCGCCCGGCTGGTTGGTCACGCCAATCATGCTGCGATGTGCCGGTTCACCACCGCGGGGCGTCGGCGGTTCGGTTGGCCGGGGAGGCAGTCGGCGAAATATGGGCATCACAATCAGCCAGCGGTCGGCCAGCTGGTCGTAACGCACCACCGCGTCGCCATTATTCAGGTTGCTGAGACCGCCGAAACCGTTGAACACATTTCCCGTCCCCACCGGGCCGTAAAGCACCTTGCCGGTCGTGTCAAAACGCTTCCCCTTTTTCGTGAAGATGGCCATCCGCGTGTTGACGATCTGCACAATATGGTCGGGACCGACTGCCAGCGTATTGTCCGAAGGATTGTTCAACCCTCGCGCCGGTCCTTGTGGCCCCTCGAAACCCACACCCAAACCGTCGAAGCTCGCCAAAATCTGCGGAGCAGCCTTGGTTCCATGATTGGTCTGCTCGATGGCGGCTGCTTCGGGCGGAATCACCACCGGCGGGGTTGGATTGGTCAGCCCGGCCCCCGTTGAATTTTTGAACTTCGGCGCCAGCGCCAGCGGTGGAATGTCCATGCTTTCGTTCTCTTCTTCCTCCGCCTTGATTTCCTTCCCTGTCGGCATTGCGGTCTGCGAACCCAGCGGCGCGGAAACGTCATGGTTGGCCGCTTTTCGCACGGTAATCTCGCTGACCGCGCCATGAACGCCGGTTGAACGCGGTGCCATCGAAACGCACGACACAACCAGCATGGCCGTGAAGAAAAGGGCCGCCGCGAGCAATGGAAAATGCCGGAAAGAAGGGGTCTTAAAGCGCATTTCGCAGGTTATGACCTCGCTTGCGCAAACGCAAGTGGAAGGTTTGCCAGCAGTGACAGCGCCTTGGAAAAATACGGGCTACCGGTCCGGCTCGATTCCGGGTGAAACCATGCGGTCATCGGCGCCCGCAATCAGCAGTTCCGCCTGATGCGGCCCCGACCTCACCAGCACCGCCGGCGTCCCCTTTGTCAATTCCAGCAATTCATCGTCATTGATTTCGTTGAATGGCGTGGGCGAACTTCTGATTTCCGTCACCACCGGGGAAAAATCAGCCGACGAAATGATTCCAACCGAACCGGCCTCGGTCCTGACAAATTTTACTGCGTCAAACGGATGGGAACTATCCGTGCTCAGGGAGGCTGGCGGCGGCGCAACAGCGATCTGCGTTCTGGGAACCTGTGTCCGCCAAAACAGCAAACTACCAGCCGCAACCAAAACCGCCGCCAGGGTTCCCCGACCCCATTGCCGCGCCAGCTTCCTGCGCCGCACCTGCCCCAGCGTGCGGTTCAGCATTTCAGCGCGAAAATCATCCGCCCCCGACCCCGTCAGCAGGTCGTCCAGGAGCCGGTCATCATGTTCGTCATTCTTCATTTTTCAGGGCGGACAAAATCGCCTCGCGCAACCGCCGCCGCACCCGCACCAGTCGCGATTCAATCGCGCTTTCCGTCGCGCCGGTTTCCACCGCAATGTTTCTCACAGATTTTTCGCCGAAATATTTTTGCTCAATCAATGCGCGGTCTTCCACGCCCAGCACAGTCAGGTTCTTCTCCAGCAACTCGCGCAACCGGGACTCTGCCGCGCCATCCCGGACTTCATCGGGCTCCGGTTCCTGCCGAAAGAACCGCTCTAACAACGCCGCATAACGGCTGCGCTTGCGCTCCGCGTCCACCACGGAACTTCGCGCCAGCACCGTCAGCCAGCTCCAAAACGCTTCTTCCGAATCGAACCGCCTCGCGTGCCGCACAACCCGCAGCATCGTGCTCTGCAAGGCCTCGCGCGCGGCCCCTTCCCGGCCCGATGTGACAACCAGCAGGTAACGCAGCAGGCGGTTGAAGTAGAGTTCGTAAAACATGCGGTAGGCGGCTTCGTCGTGGCCTGCCATGCGGGAGGTAAGCTGCGCGATGTCCGCCGCCGCTTCCTTCCCGGCCTCCCTGGGTTTTTCTAGGGCCACACTGCGGGATTGGCGCGGAAAGCACAAACCCGCGCCCGTGAGCAGTCCTTCATTCGCGTGGCTCCTCATCTTTTCTAGGGACCGTCATTGCCCCCATGCCAGTACCTGACGGCTTGGGAACAGGTTTCAACTGCTCGAGCACCGAATCAATCAATTTGAGCTTCTCCGGGTCGCCGGCCGCAATCAAGAGCTTTGTATCCTTGTGAAAACTGATTTCCGGTTCGGGACCGGGATTGTGCTGCATCGCCCAGCCGGTTTTGACGGCGGTGGTAATGTCTTCAATTTTATACTGCTCAAGGTAAGGCCCCAATTGATAGTACCGGACATTGCGTTGAACCGGAGCGCCCTGTTGCTCGTTGAAGAAAACCCAGATGGAATCTTCCCGGTTTCCAGTTGAACGGAAGCTGTACAAGGAACGACCACCCCTCCGTCCCCCTCCGCCAAAACCGCCTCCGCCTCCAAACGGGCTGGCAACGCTTCCTTCCCTCAGGGCGTCAAAAACTTCCGGTACCGTCACAGAACGCAGTTTAAGGGGCATTATTTTCACCTCACCGTATTCGGGGGATATGATGGTGTTGAGTGGCTTGCCGATGGCCGTTTCAATTGCCTTCACCAATTGGACCGGCGTGCCGCCCGGAAAATCCAGATTGAACCGTGTGGCCGTCTCATTCCCTGATTGTTGGATGTCACCGCGACCCCCGCGCCGCCCGCCTGACCGGGGAGCAGCTGAGGTGGAATTTTCATCTTGTGCGCTTGCCGTCAATTCGCATTGAAGAAAGATGGTTGCTAAGAGCAGAAGTATGATTTTTTTCATGGTTCGTGTCGTTATGCCTTCATTCAGATACACGCCCGCCAAACTGGATTCCTGCAAAAAAGATCGCTTTTCACTCCGACGCCAAAAAGTCACTTGCATCTGGATTGTTTCGAGGTAGCTTTGAGACAATTTGACACTATCAAATTCCTGATTTACCAATAATTCCGCATGATTCGGTCATACGCATTCACCACCCAGGGCAAGCTCCATACCAAGGACATTGACTTGTTCTTGATGCCCGATCTGTTGAACGACACGAATTTATTCCTGTGGATTGACCTCGAAAAATCCACGCCCGAGGAAACCAAGCCCATTTTGGAGGGCGTCTTCCATTTCCATCCGCTTTCCATCGAGGACTGCATCATGGTCAGTCCCTCGCCCAAGGTGGAGGAATACAATCCCCAACCCGAGGACAGGTTCGCGCCCTACATTTTCCTCGTGATGCACGCGGTGGACTACAACCGCAAGGATGGCCAGTTCGCAACCAGCGAGATGAACGTGTTCCTCGGCAAAAATTTTCTCGTGACGTACCATGAGCTTCCCCTGCGGACCATTTCCTCGATTGAAGACCGTTGCGCCAAGGGAACCACCAACGTCGGCCGCGCTCCGGACCGGTTGATGCACGCGCTGCTCGACGGCCTCGTGGAAAACTACAAGCCGGCCCTCGATGAACTGTCCGTTGAAATCGCCGCGCTCGAGGACCGCGCTCTCCAGCACCCTCGGCGCGAGACCTTGAACCAAATCCTCCAGGTCAAAAAGGAAGTGATTCACCTCCGTCAAATTATCGGGCCGCAACGCGAGGTGCTTTCCCGGCTGGCCGCCGGGGAATTCAAGCTCATCCGTCCGCACCTCGTCCCGTATTACCGGGACGTTTACGACAGCCTCTTTCACATCGCTGAAATCGCGCAGGGTTATACGGATTCGCTCACGGGCATCCTGCAGGTCTATCTGAACATGTCGTCGAACCAGACCGGCGAAGTCGTAAAGCTGCTCACGCTCATCACCGTCATCACCACGCCCCTCATGATGATCGGAACGTGGTACGGGATGAACTTCAAGGACATGCCCGAGTTGTCATGGAAGCACGGTTATTGGATTGCCGCCGCGATAACTGCGGTTTCCACCGGTGCCACCTACTGGTATTTCCGCAGACGGAAATGGTTTTAATCTGGCCGCATTTTTTAGATGCCTTCCAAATCCAGTTTTTTGAACAAGTTGAAGGGCCGCCTTGGCCGGCTCGGCCCGGAAGGCCTGCAAACGGTCGTCGAACGGCTCGCCAGCGAGCGCAGCTTCCTCGAAACCTTGTTCAATGCCATTGAAGACGGTGTGCTCGTCGTGGATGCGGACGGACGCGTCATGTATCTCAACGATGCCGTCACAAAACTTCTCGGCCTCAGCGCGGACGAAGCCGAGCGCCGCCCAATCGAAGAACTGCTTCCCGAGCTCGACTGGCCAAGGCTGGCGCGATTTGACGCCGTGGGCGGGTCGCGCGTCATCCGTCATGAATTTGAAGTGAATTATCCGCGTCCGCGCTTTCTCCGTCTTTACGCCGCGCCGCTGGATGGCGAGGCCGCCGGAAATTCCGGCCTTGCCTTGATTCTTCACGACGCCACCGAAGCCCGTCAAAAGACCTTCGAGGCCATCGAAAGCGAACGCATTCAGGCGCTCACGTTGCTTGCCGCCAGCGTCGCGCACGAAATCGGCAACCCGCTCAACGCGCTTCACATCCATCTCCAGTTGATGGAACGGCAGGTCCAAAAACTGAAGACCGT
>JADMIO011367210.1_pt1 | contig 19354 bp, 14 predicted proteins | sample 8958161 | NCBI WGS metagenome assembly JADMIO01 (sample SAMN16585339, study PRJNA669376) | soil metagenome | isolation source: Crop rotation soil | place: USA: Cullars Rotation, Alabama | collected 2011
CGCAGAGCTCGTGCCACAACGCGGGTGGCAATTCAGCCCGAGCCTTGCGCAGTCGCGCGAGGAGCGTGGGGGCCCGCTCCGCGTTGCGGTTTTCATCCGGGCGCGCGAGATCGGAGTTCGGGGGGAGGAGCGACGGCTCCATTTCCAGCATCACAAGATACTGATCGAGTCGTTCCACCACGCCGGTAACGGGCAAGTCCTCGAGGGCGGATTGGGCGGCCGCCAGGTGTTTGGCCGTAGGGGGATCGTCATACACTCCGGAACGGGCCACAATGGCGGTCTGGGTGTCACAGCCGATTTCCGGTCGTCGGGCCAGGGTGAAGCGGACAAAATCCGCCAACGAGCCCGTTTGTGCGACCCGGCTGGTTTCGGAATGGCTGGCGACTCCCTGCGTCCGCTCGAAATGGTAGATGGAAACGAGCCGATCGATGGGGTGGCGCAGCAAAAGCAGGGGGATGAACTTGATGCCGCGCAACCTCGGGGGCGGGGGATAGCGCAGCGTGTGCGAGCTGAGGACCCGCACTTCCGGGTGGGCCTCGATGAATTTCAGGGCCTTGCCCCAGTCCATTTCCTCGTTGGGGTTGTCGCCCTCGACCTGCGTCCAAGCCGGCCCCAGCGTTTTTTCCAGCGCCGAGTCCAGCGTGGTGCCCGCGTTCTTGAAGATGTGGAAGTGGAGCAGGACCTCGCGCCGCGCGACCCTGGGTGCGGCGTTGGCCGGGACGTTGGCGCCGGTGAGCCTGGCCTGCAGCAGCTGGTTTTCCTCGGCGGCGGCCTTGAGCTGGGCGTTGAGTTTCTGCGCCCAAGCGGTGCGCTCCTGCACGAGTTTGGCCTGCTGGGCGTGGGCGGCCCGGGCCTTGGCCAGCGCGGAGTCGAGCGACTTCGCCCAGATGGTGCGTTGTTCGAGTTGCGCTTCGATCGCGCCCTGCTGGAGGGCGAGTGAATCGATCAGGAAGGAGCGTTTCTTGCCGGCCAGCTTTCCCGTGGTGGCGTGCCGAATCGCCTTGAACAGCTCGCTGACGGCGGACGCAAGGTGACGCTCCTGCTGCCCTGACGGCACCGCGTCTTGCTGGTGGGACAACTGGTCGAGCCAGAAATAAATCTGCAACCATGGCGCCTGGGCCTGCACCAACTCGGGGACCGCTTGCGGCGAGAGGCCTTTCGGGAGGACGGAAAATTGAAAAAGGCGAAGCCAATCAGCCCGGGCAAAGTGGGTGGGTGCGGCGAACTCGTAATCGATCAAACGCACGGCGCCGCTGGCATTAACGAGCAGGTTGCGGCCGACGAAATCGCCATTGCTCCACCTTAGGGCGGGCTTTCCCTTGGCGCCGTCGGCCAGCACGAGCGGTTCCGCCAAGTCCCGGAGCAGCAAGACATCGGCAGGGGAGAAGCCCGGGGACGCGCTGACCTCGTTGATGAGTTCCGTCACCTCACGCTTGAGCGCGGCCTTCGTCGACGGACGGGAAGTTTGGGCCAGAATGCCCTGTGCCTGCCGAACCGCATCGAGCCACTGGGCTTCCGAGCATTCGCCGGCCTGGACCGCCTGATCCAGCGATTTCCCTGAAAAGTGCTCCAAACAAAGGAATTCCAAACCGTTCTCCTGGGTCCAGTAGTGCAGCGGCCGGCATATCAGCGTGGGACAAGCCTTAGAAAAATCCAGGGCCCGGGCATGCAGTTGGCCGATCTGGGCCCCCACCACCAGATGGAAAAGAGTTTCGTCGTTGCAGGAGACGCGGAAGTGCGTCCGGCGATACTTGGGCAGCCGGGGAAACGCGGGCTCGTAGGCGACCAAGTCCAGCGCGCCCTTTTTACCCACCAACCCCTTCGCCACCAACTCGGCGCGAATTTGGCGCAGATCAACGGCTTGGGCGGCTGCTGCAGTCTTCATGCGATTCGGAAGGCGAAAAGGAAAGCGAGGGTTAGCGAGCGGGATCTAAGCCAGACTGTGACATTGCAAGTATTAGGCATTGGACAGTGAAAACAAATGCCAATTCATCTCGATTTTTCAGGGTAAACCCGCGCTCGGCGCAAGGCTCGATTCACGGATTAATTCCCCGCTCCAAGGCACTTAACTAAAGCTGAGATTTGTCCTTCCCCGCTCGGCGCGGGGATTCATTCGTCCGGGACAGGTTGCAGGCGGTGGAAGTCCCCATTTCTGGGAAGCAACCCCTAGGGCCGGGCGCGGATGAAAAAACTCGGGGCGAAGTTCGCAGCGATCCCCAGCTCGCCGAGGGAGCGATAATGGGAGGCGAGTTCCTCCTGGACCCCCAAAAGCTGGCCGTTGTTTCCGTCATGTTCCGGGATGAAGGTTCCCGACCGGCAGTGCTCGTTGGCCGAACCGCCGGCAATGGGCAGGATGACCTGGGGGATCTTGTAGTCGGGATATGCGGCAAAGAACTCCGCCGGCCCGAATCCCGCGCCGGTAATCAAGGCCTGGTATTCGGCCATCGTGTGGGTGAATACCCGGAGGGGCTGCCGGGCCAGCGCTTCGTACCGGCGGGCGGCCGTGGCCGCGTCCAGCACGGAAATGCCGGCCGCGCCCGTGTGGTCATCCCGGGCGCCCAGCAGGTATTTGAGGCCAAGCCGGTTTTCGATGCCAATGATGCATTCGCCGCCCTCCGCCAGCAACCCCCGTAGACGCCGCAGGAAAATGCGTTGCGCTTCAATCGGGTCGAGGTCCTGCCGGAACTTAGGGACCCACTCCAGAACGCCGATGGCATAGATAGCATCAAACTTCCGGTCGGGAAATTCGGTGTCCTCGATGGCGGAACCGACAAAATACATCGAACCCGCCCGGCCCTCCTGTTCTGCAATCGCGCGCGTAATTTCCAGCCGGGCAGGAGTCGGCTCCAACGCCACCACCTGCGCATGGGCCGCCGCCGGAATCGCCCACTGGCCCCAACCGCAGCCGATATCAAGCACCCAGCCCTCCGGCTTCGGGGGATAGAGATCCAGCCACCGGCGGCGCAAGGGGTCCGTCACGATCCGCAACAGCCAAGGGTTGACGGACGCGAGATGACGCGTCGCGGCTTCGCGCCACGGCACCCCGCCCGCAATGTCGGCGGTGATGGCGCCGAGCACGCTGTCCGGGGCATCCCGATAAAGCATTTCCGAGGCGCACGCGGCCGTGGCACCCGGATTGAGCTGTATCACCTGCTTTCCGATGATGAGCCGGAGGGGTGCAGGGCTCATGGCGGGGTGGGGGATTCCGGTCGCACGTCAATTTTCGCGAACAGGTTGGCGATGCCAAACGTGTGGTCCACGCCGAGGACGGTGAACTTTAGCGTGTCGTAGCGGCGGTGAATCACCAGCAGCTCCGCCCCGACAAACTGGGTCCAGCCGAGCGAGATGAAATATTCCCCGGCCACGAGGTTGAGCGGGAAGCGAAATTCCACCGCGGCCGACTCCCCGGCGGAAATAGCGGGCGCGGGCTGGACGCTGAAGAGGGTGTTCGTTCCGTAGACTTCCTGGCCCTTGGTGTTTTTCAGGGTCAGGGCATAGATGGGAGCGGTGAGGGAGTCGCGGGCCCGCACCCGGAACCTGACGGTAACGTGCTCGCCGGAGGTAAAGACAAGCTTCTCCACGCCGTCGGCGCCTTGGATGGAACGATCGGTGATCTGGCCCAATTCGCCGCCATACGAGTATTCGGTTGCGCCCGGTTTTTGGGTGGAACGCTCGTTCCCGAGCAGCGCGCCGACCGTGGGATCCGGACGCGCGGCGGCGGCAATGTTTTCCAGCTGGCTCTGCAGGAGGGCGAGACGTTCGCGCAAGGATTCGACCTCCGGTGCAGAGGGTCTGGATCCCGTTCCGGCGACCGGGCCTTCCCCCGCCGTGCGCGCCAGCGGTTCCGGATTGGCTTCTTCACTCCCCAGCCGGCGCAGGTCCTCAGCAATCGCCGCGGCGCCGGTCGTGCCGGCCAGGAGCTTCGAGTAGAGATTCACTACCGTGTTCGGCTGGCCACGGAAAAGCATCCGACCCTCCTCGAGCAATGACGCCCGGTTGCACAGCCGCTTCACCGAATTGACGTCATGCGAGACGAACAGAAGCGTTCGACCCTGCTCGATGAAGCGATCGATCGTCCGGGCACACTTGAGTTGGAAGCGCGCGTCGCCGACCCCCAAGGCCTCATCGATGATCAGGATCTCGGCATCCACATGCGCGCACACCGCAAAGGCCAGGCGCACGACCATGCCGCTGGAGTAAATCTTGATGGGCTGCTCGATAAAATCTCCGATGTCGGCAAACGCCGCGATCGCGTCGAAGCGCGCGTCAATTTCCGGACGGGAAAGCCCCAACACCGTGCCGTTGAGGTACACGTTTTCCCGGCCGGTAAATTCGGGGTTGAAGCCGCTGCCCAGCTCCAGGAGCGCCGCGACGCGTCCGTTCACGCACACGCTTCCTGCGGTGGGCTGGAGTGTGCCGGCGATGATCTGGAGGAGCGTGGATTTGCCGGACCCATTGCGGCCGACGATGCCAATGGCCTCGCCTTTCTTGACGTCAAAACTGACGTCCTTCAACGCCCAGAAGTCCCGGTAATTTTTCGCCGAGCGGGACTTCAACCACCGGCTGGGTCGGGACTCCCCGGGAAGCAATCCCGCCAGGGATTCCTGCAAGGGAGACGCCAGCCGCCCTGAAGGACTTTCCCAGATGCGATAAGCCTTGCTGACATTTTCGACCGTTATGGCGGCGGAGCTCATGCGGCGTCGGGATTGCTTTTCAAGGAAGACCGCCAGCCGGACGATCAGGACGCCGCTGACAAACGCGTCAGCGCGAATGCCAGCAAACGGTCGGAGGAGGCGGACGCGGACTCCTCGGCCGTTCGAATCACCAGATCCGCCGCCGCGGGGGGCTCAAACGGGGAGGAGAGCCCCGTCATTTGCGGGACATTGCCTTGCTTTGCGCGCCCGTACAGTCCCTTGACGTCACGCTGCTGGCAAACGGCGAGGGGAGCGTCCACGAACACCAGCGACCAATTGGCCGGACCCAAAATCTCGGCGACCTGTTGCCGGTTCGCCGCAAGGGGCGTGATAAACGACGCAACGGTGCACAGGGCGGAATCAGCCGCCAGGCGGGCGATGCCCGCCGCGCGACGGAGATTTTCCGCGCGGTCTTCGGCGGAGAAGCCCAATCCCCGGCAGACGCCGTTGCGCAGGGCATCACCATCGAGCGCGAGCACCGGGACGCCCCGCGCGCGGAGGCTGTCGATCAGCGCGGTGGCGAGGGTGGATTTCCCCGCGCCGGAGAGTCCGCAGAGCCAGAAAATGTGTCCGTGGTCGGCAGGCATGGTCGATCAAAGCACGTCCGCGAATGCGGGCTTCATCTTCCGGAAGGCGAGGTGACCGAGCACACAGGCGAGAAACCCGGTCAGGTAGAGGTACCCCAGATGATGAAGGTTGATGGGTCGGTTCCAGAGGGCGACGTCGCGGGCGAGATCGATGGCCAGGAGCAGGGGATTGAAGCGCAAATACACCCACGCCGAATAATGCTGCGCGGTGAAAAACACCCCGCTCATCCACAGCAGGGCCATCGAGAAAAACGCCATGATCTGGCTGATGTCGCGGAAGAAGACGCCGAGCGCGGAGAAGAACCAGCTGATCCCGAGTCCGAGCAGGATCAACGGCGCGATAATGACCGGCAGCCAGAGCGCCGAGAGCGGGATGCCGTGGCCGAAAACCAGCAGGCTGATCAAGACGAGCCCCAGGCTGATCAACATGTGAATGACCGCGGCCCCGACATTGGCGGCGGGCAGGATTTCCAGGGGAAACACCACTTTCTTCACAAAGTTGGGATTGCCCACGATCAGGCTCGGTGAAATCCCCAGCACCTCGGCGATGAAATGAAACAGGGTCAGGCTGAGAAAGATCCCCAAGCCGTAATCCATCTTCGTTTCATTCGGCATCACGCCATACTTGCCGCCGAAAATGTAGCCCAGCGCCACCACGTACAGCGCGAGCATCAGCAGCGGATTGAGGAAGGACCAGATCAGTCCCAGATGGCTGCCTTTGTGGCGCAATTCCACATTCCGCAGCGTGAATTGCCAGAGCAGTTCCCGCTGCCGCCAAAGGTCCGACGCGAAGGCCAACGGGGAGCGGCTGGCAGTTTGGGCATCCTGACTCATCCGGTGAAAACGTAATGTCAGGGGGGCATAGTAAAGGCAAATCAGCGATAGCGGCTGGCACGGGTGAGGTTGTCGTCGAACATGAAGTTTTGGCTAAAGATTGAATTCCTTGGAAATGGCGTCTCGCATTTTGCGGCGGAACCGCTGCAATCGGCAGGCGTCATTGGTCAGCCACCTTTGGCCCGCCCGCCGCCGGTTCCACTTCTTCCATTTTCGTTCCCACTTTTCCCTTCCTCCACCTTATGCCCCGCCTCATCCGCCTGCTCGCCCTTGGAACCGTCCTGCTTTGCACCTTCCCTCTGGGCCTCCGCGCCCAAGCTCCTTCAGACGGCTCCCTGCCGGTCCCCGAGGACTATCTTCCCGCCCTGAAAGGCATCCTGGCCACCGCGGTCAGCCAATCCCCGCGGATGATCGCGCGGAATGCTGAAAACGCCGCCGCCGAGGGCGGCCGGATCGTCGCCCGCTCCGGGCAGCTTCCCAACGCCGGCGGCTACTTCGGCTATTATCCGTGGCAACGGGATTTCCGCGAGGACCTGCCCCGCTATGCCGACGTCACGCGGGTGAACTACAACTTTTCCATCAACCAGCCCCTATTCCACTGGGGCGCGCTCAAGAACAACACGCGCATCGGTGAGCTGCAGCTGAAAATGACCCAGGGCCAGACCGCCGAGGGTTACCGCCTGCTCGTGCAGGAAATTCGCGGGCAATATCTGGGCTTGATCATCAAGAAGACTTCGCTGGGCCGGGCGCGGCTCGGGCGCCAGGTGGCGGAGGAGAATTTCAACGTGGCGCAGTCCAAGCTGGAGAAGAGGGTGATCTCGGACGCGGACATGTTCATGCCCACCGTCAACCGGGACCAATCTGTCCTGGCGGCCGACCGGGCCTACGAGGATTTTGAGAACAGCAAGGTGATCTTTGCCCGTCTGTGCGGTGCTCCCGTGCTGACCGATGATCAGATTCCGGATTCAGTACCGGAGGTTCCGGTCGCAGCCGCCCCGGCGCTGCAGCCCCTGCTCGCGACCTACACTAGCCAGAAAGACCCGCCGTCTTATGCGCTGCGCAATGTCGGCGACCAGATCGAGGTCGAGAAGCTCAACTACAAGAGCATCTCCACCCGCTTGCTCCCGAAGTTCAACTTCCAGGTCGGCACGAGCCAGGACCAGACCAGCTACACCACCAACATCGCCGCGAAGTATCGCGTGACGAGCATCTTCACCGGCTTCATGGTGAACTGGACGATCTTTGACGGCTTGGCGATCCGGGGCGCGAAGGCCACCTCGTTGGCCCGCCGCCGCCAGCTCGAGCAGAGCTATCAGGACCTCTCGGCCAGCCTCGTGGACCAGGCGCGCCTCCAGATGAAGCAGGTCGATTTTTCCCGCCGGGACATGGAAATCACCAACCGACTCCTGACCTCGAGCGCGGGTGCCCTGCGCGAGAAGAAGGCGGACGCGGCCCGTGGCGTAGCCTCCGAGGCCGACGTCAACACGGCGCAGATGTATAGCAAGGACCTCGAGGTGCGGGCTTACATCGCCCGTTCGGATTACCTGATGAAAGTCGGGGAGTTCCTTTCCACCCTCCAGGTGGATCCCGCGCTCGCCAACCTGCCTGCGCAGCCATGACCAAGAAACTCCTGATCGCGGCGGCGGCATTGATTGTCGCCGGCTTTATCATCGCCACGCTGCTCAAGCCCACCGCTCGCGTGGCGGCGGTGACGACCGGGACGGCCACCAAAGCCGTGCCCGGCAGCGTCACGGTCCACGCGGAATACATCATGGAGCTCAAGAGCGAGGTCCCCGGACGCATCGTGAAGAGCGACCTCGACCTGGGCGGCAAGATCGCCGCCGGTACGGTGCTCGCGCAAATTGACACCGGCGATCTCCTGCTCGAAATCGAAAAAACCCAGAGCGACTACGAGGCCGCCAAGGCGCGCATCGCCGTCGGCTCGGCGATCCAGCTGGACCTTGAAACCGCGCGGGACTCGCTGGAAAATTACGAGCGTCTCGCCAAGACCGGCCAGTATCCGCTGGCCGACCTGGAAAAGCAGCGCCGGCTCTACAAACAGATCGAGCAAAAGCTCGCGTTGGAAAAGGTCGCCAACAAGTCGCTCATCGATGGTTACGAAAACACCCTGAAGGTGCAGCATCGCCAGCTCGACAAGATGACCATCACCGCGCCGTTCGATGGCATCGTGTCCCAAGTGTATGCGCGCCCCGGCGACCTGATCAGCTCCAATGCCCCGATCGCCACCATGATCGCCACCAGCCGGACGGTGGAGGCGAAGATCAGCCAGGAGGATTTCGCCGACATCAAGCTCGGGCAGAAGGCCACCATCCGCTTCCTCGGACGCGAACACGATATCTATGATGCCACGGTTTCGCAGATCCTGCCCACCGCCGAGGCCGACACGCAACGGTACCTGGTTCATCTCGATATCCAGGCCCCGCTCGACGTCCTCGTGCCCGGCCTGACGGGCGAAGCGAATATCGTGGTCGGCGAGCGGCCGAGCAAGGCCCTGATCCCGCGCCGCGCGCTTTTCGGCACCAATGTCTACGTCGTGCAGAACGGCCGCGTCCAACTGCGCAATGTCGAGGTGGGCTACGTCAGCCTCAACGTGGCGGAAATCACGTCGGGACTCGTGGCCGGTGACCTCGTGATCGTCGAGGAACTCGATAAATTCCGCCAGGGCGACCGCGTGCGGACGGAGCTCGTCAAGTAGGCGTCGCGCCCGCCGGCCGCGTCCTGTCATCCGCGCCACGCATCCCATGTCGCCGAACCTCCGCATCGCCTTCCGCTTCCTGACGGCCAAGAAGCGCGCCATGGTGATGAGCCTGTCCTGCACCGTGCTGGGCGTCGGGCTGTTCATCGTGACGCAGGCCACGACCAGCGGGTTCGAGGACTTTTTCATCAAGACGATCCTCGGCACGGACGGTGCGATGCGGATTGAAGACAAGATGCAGGACACGTTGCGCACCATGTCCGCGGTCCGGGGCTCTGATTTCATGATCAGCCACCGGGAGGGCATCAAATACATCGAGGGCGTCGAGGAGCCCAAGGCCGTGATCAGCGCCGTGCGGCAGTTTGCGAACGTCTCCGGCACCTCCGCGGTCCTGCGGGGCAACGTCCTCGTGCGCAGCTCGTTCAAGAATGAATCCGCGCAGGTCTTTGGCATTAATCTGGACGAGCATCTGAAGGTTTCGGACCTCAACCACCAGATCGTGCTCGGGGACCTGGCCACCTTCCGCCAGTCGCCCACCGGGGCCTTGATGGGCAAGGTACTCGCCGACCGGCTGCAGCTCGAAGTCGGCAACTCCTTCCTGCTGGATGTGCAGGGCCAGCTGCGGCGCTACCGCATCAGCGCCATCTTCGAGACCGGCATCCGCGACGTGGACAAGGCCCGGGTGTACGTCCACATGGGCGAGGCCCGCTCGCTGCTGAAAAAGCCGACCGGCGTGACCTTCATCCAGGTCAATCTCTTCAACAAGGAACGCGCGCCGCAAAACGCCTTCCAGATGCAGGAGGTCCTGCGTCATAGCGCGCGCCCCTGGCAGGAACGGGAAAAGGCCTGGCTCGAGGCCTTCCGCGCGCTGAGCGTTTCATCCGCGATCACCGTCTCGGTCTTCACGCTCATCGCCGGTCTCGCGATGTTCAACACCCTGGCCATGATCGTCCTCGAGAAGACCAAGGACATCGCGATCCTGCGCTCGATGGGCTACGAGCGCCGCGACATCACCCGGATCTTCCTCTGGCAGGCGGCGATCGTGCTCGCCATCGGCGCCTTCCTGGGCGCGCTGGTGGGGGCGGTGGGCACCTTCGCCGTTTCGCAGATCCCGCTCCCGATCAACGGCATCTTCAAGACCGAGACCTTCCAGGTTTCCGTGAGCGGCTGGCACTACGTCGAGGCGATCTTCACCGCCGCCATCATGGTGATGGCCGCCAGCATCATCCCCGCCCGCCGCGCTGCGCGGCTTGAGCCCGGCGACATCGTCCGCGGCACCGCGCAATAACCTCTTCCATGGCTGAAACCGGCAAACTCGCTCTGCGCTGTGACAACCTGCACCGCTATCTTGGTCAGGGGGAAGGACGCGTGCATGTGCTCAAGGGCGTTTCGTTCGAGGCGCACCGCGGTCAGGTTTACGCGATTGTCGGTCCGTCGGGTTGCGGCAAGAGCACGCTGCTTTACCTGCTCGGGTTGCTCGACCAGCCGGACAACGGGACGATCGAGATCAACGGGCAGGCGATGTCGAACAGCGATGATGCCGCGCGCACGGCGGCCCGCGGCGCCCACATCGGCTTCGTCTTCCAATTTCACTTCCTGATGCTCGAGTTCAGCGCGCTGGACAACGTCATGATGCCGATGCGCAAGCTTGGGAAATTGTCGCCCGAGGCCATGGTGGCACGCGCCCATTCGCTGTTGGAGTCCGTCGGGCTGGGGGACAAGACCCACCGGCTCGGCACGCAACTGTCAGGCGGCGAACAGCAGCGCGTCGCCGTGGCGCGCGCACTGGCCAACGAGCCCACCATCCTGCTCGCGGACGAGCCCACGGGAAATCTCGACGTGAAGAACTCTGCGATGGTGTTCGACCTGCTGACCCGCCTCGCGAAGGACCACGGGCAGGCCGTGGTGCTCGTCACGCACAACCCCGACATCGCCAATCGCTGCGACTTCGTGCGCCCGATGCGCGACGGTGTGTTTGTCTGAAGCGGCGCGGCCTTTGCGCGGATCAACTTCGGCAGCTGGGGGAGAGCGCACCGGGTCCCGGGATTTACGTCGCGCCAGACCAAGTTCGCACGGAGCCTTTTCGTCTTTTGCGCCGATAAGTCCGGATGCACGGACTGCGGAACTGTGCTTATGACTGGGAGAAAGAAAATTCCGCCGGAAATTTTGGTTTACAACCGAAACGCCGACGCGTTCCTTCGACGGCGATTCCAACCACTCAACGACGACCGTGAGCCACGATCCTACGCGAAAACACTTTATGGCCAAGATGCTTGGGCTGGTCGCCGTCGCCAGCCTGGCCCCGAAATTGTTCGCGAAAACCGCGGTGGCTCCCTTGAGCCCCGTTGCAACCGCGCCGACCCCGCAGGGATCGACGGCGGCCGTAGCCCTTCGCCCGGAATCCCGGGCGGTTGCGCGTCGCGCTGGCACCGCCTGAGCGGCCGCTAAACGGAGTACCACCGGCCCATGTCGAATCTCTTTCCCAAGTCAGCCAACAAGCTTCCGCTCCAGATCGTGGTCTATCTGGTCGTCCTCGGCGGGGTTTTGACGGCTGGAGCTAGCTATTACATGACGCCGAAGTACACGCGCGTCGGTTATGCCCCGGTGCAGCCTGTGCCGTACAGCCATGCGTTGCACGCCGGCCAGCTCGGGATCGATTGCCGCTATTGCCACAGCAATATCGAGAAATCGGGCGTGGCCAACCTGCCGACGGCGCAAACGTGCATGAATTGCCACAATCAGGTGAAGAAAGACAGTCCCCTGCTTGCGGTCGTGCGCCACAGCTTTGAGACGGGAGAGGCGGTTCCTTGGGTGAAGATCCACCAGACGCCGGATTACGTCTATTTCAACCATGCCGCCCACGTGAATCGCGGCGTCAGCTGCGTGGAGTGCCACGGCAAGATCAACGAAATGGACGTCGTTGCCCACGCCAAGCCCCTCAGCATGGGCTTCTGCCTCGATTGCCACCGCGACCCGGCGAGCCACGTCCGCGAGCAGGGCGACATCTTCAATCTCGATTCGAAGACTATCGCCGACAAGGCCGGGATCGACGCCGCGCATAAATTCCTGACCGACCGGAACATCAAACCTCCGCAAAGCTGCTCCGGCTGCCATCGATGAAACGCAAATTTCACCATCCCGAACCCTCGGAACGCGAACTCGCCGGTCCGAAATACTGGCGCAGCCTCGACGAGCTGGCCGCCACGCCGGGCTTCAAGGCGCAGCTGGCGCGTGAATTCCCCGAGGGTTCCTCCTCCATGGAGGGCGTCGACCGCCGGCAGTTCACCAAGATCATGGCCGCGTCCTTCGCGCTCGGCGGCCTCGGTCTCGCCGGCTGCCGCCGCCCGGAGCAATACGTTTTGCCTTGGGGCAAGTCAGTCGAAGGGGTGGTCCAGGGTCTGCCGCTCTATTTCGCCACGGCGATGCCGCTGCGCAAATCCGCCATTCCGCTGCTCGCGGAAACCCACCAGGGCCGCCCGACGAAGCTCGAGGGCAACCCGAGTTACTCCCCGCACGGCAGCGCCAGCTCGCTGATCGCGCAGGCCTCCATCCTCGACCTTTACGACCCGGACCGCGCCACCAAGCACACGATCAAGGGCTCGGATGCCACGTCCGCCCAGGTCGCGGGCCTGTTTGCGAGCATCGGTGATGCCGCCGTGAGCACCGGAGGCGACGGCCTTGCGTTTCTGGCGGAAGAGTCCAGTTCTCCGACGCGCGCCCGTTTGGTGGCCCAACTGAAGGCCAAATTTCCCCGCGCTATTTGGGCGGAATTCGATCCGGTGCAGGACGAGCCGCCGGCGGCCGCCGCCCGCGCTGCCTTCGGTCGCGACGTCAAACCCCTCTACCGTTTCGCCAAGGCCAAGCGCATCGTCAGCCTCGATGCCGATTTCTTCCACGCGGAGGCCGGCAGTCTCTATTATGCGCGCGAATTTGCGCAGGGTCGCCGCGTCAAGAAACGCGACGACGCGATGAACCGCCTTTATGTCGTGGAGAGCGGCCTCAGCCTGACCGGCAGCATGGCGGATCACCGCCTGCGCCTCGCCAGCAGCCATATGGCGGCCTTTGCCGCCGCGCTCGCCAGCAAGGTCATGGGCTCGTCCTCGCTCGATACGCTCGCGCAGGGCCTCGATTTCAAGGACCAGGACAAGTGGCTGACCGCCTGTGCCAAAGATCTCGTTGATCACCGCGGTGAGTGCGTGGTGGTGGCGGGTGCTCACCAGTCGGCGGTCGTCCACGCGATTGCGCACGCGCTGAACTCCTTCCTCGGCAATGTCGGCAAGACGGTCGACTTCGTCGACATCGGCGCCAGTAACGCGTCCACGATTTCGGCCCTCGCGACGGCCATCCAGGGTGGGGCAGTCAAGACCCTCGTCATCCTCGGCGGCAATCCGGCGTACAACGCGCCCGCCGACTTGGATTGGGCCAGCCTGCAGAAGTCCGTCCCGGAGGTCATTCGCGTCGGTTATTACGTCGACGAAACCTCCCTGCTGACCACGACGCACATCGCGAGCGCGCACTATCTCGAATCCTGGGGCGATGCCCGCACGGTGGATGGCACGATCGTCCCGGTGCAGCCGATGATCCTGCCGCTGTTCAACGGCCTGACGGAAATCGAGCTTCTCAGTCATCTCCTGCGTGAGGAGAAGACCGATCCGTACGCGCAGGTGTTTGCGACGATCACCGGCTTGAACGCCGGGGCCGACGCTGAAAAGACCTTCCGCCAGTTCCTGCATGACGGCCTGCTGGCCGGTTCGGCTTATCCGACGGTCACGGCCGCCTTTGATCTCGCTGGAGTGGGCGCGCTCTTCGCGGCCACCCCGAAGTTTGAGGCCCTGTCGGCCAAGAATCTCGAGGTCCGTTTCATCACCGACCACAAGATGGATGACGGCCGGTTTGCCAACAACGGCTGGCTGCAGGAGTGTCCGGACCCGATCACGAAGATTTCCTGGGACAACGCGATCATGGTCAGCCCCAAGCTCGCCAAGGAACTCGGCATCGATCCCAAGGGCGTGCTGCTCCAGGTTGCGCGCGTCGAGGAAAACGAGTTTTCGATCGGCAAGGAAAACGCCCGGGTGTTCGAGGTGACCGTGGGTGGCCGCAAGATCCGTGGCCCCGTGCACATCCAGCCGGGTCTTTCGAATTACACGCTCGTCATCGCGCTCGGCTACGGCCGCACCGCGACCGGCCACGTGGGCAAGGGCGCCGGCACCAACGCCTATCCGCTGCGCACCACGGCCGCGATGTGCTTTGTCACCGGCGCGACGCTGTCGGACACCGGCACCCGGACGCTGCTGGCGAATGTCCAGGAGCACTGGTCGATGGAAGGCCGCGATCTCGTTCGCGAAGCCAATCTCGATGAGGTACACAACGCGGACGGCCCCGGCCTCGCGTACGTCGACGGCATCGGCATGGAGTCGCACAGCCCGTCGGTGCTCGGCGAAGTTGGCACGGCGATGACGCCCGCCCAGCGCGCGACCGAAATTCCCCGCGGCGGTTCGCTTTATTCCACCCCGAAGTTCGACGGCATCCACCAGTGGGGCATGTCGATCGACCTCAACACCTGCATCGGCTGCAACGCCTGCGTGATCGCCTGCCAGGCGGAGAACAACATCCCGATCGTCGGCAAGGACCAGGTCCTCCGCGGCCGCGAGATGCACTGGATCCGGCTCGACCGCTATTATTCCGACGGCAAGGCCGACGCGGCCGCCTTCGGCGGCGAGGGCAACCATGAGCTGCCCGAGGATCCCCAGATTTCGCTCCAGCCCATCGCCTGCCAGCACTGCGAGCTCGCCCCGTGCGAGACGGTGTGCCCCGTCAACGCCACCGTGCACGACGAGGAAGGCATCAACACGATGGCCTACAACCGCTGCATCGGCACCCGGTACTGCGCGAACAACTGTCCGTACAAGGTCCGCCGCTTTAATTTCTTCGACTTCAACCAGCGCCAGCTCGACAGCCTCTATCTCAGCCAGTTCGGCCCGAAGGGCATGCCGGAGCTCGTGCAGATGGTGAAGAATCCCGAGGTCACGATCCGCATGCGCGGCGTGATGGAAAAGTGCACCTACTGCACGCAGCGCATCCAGAACGCCAAGATCGAGCACAAGGTGAAGCTGAACCAGGAACACAATGGCGGCGCCCTCGCCCTCGAGGAAGTTCGCGTCCCGGACGGTATCATCAAGACGGCCTGCCAGCAGGTCTGCCCGGTCGAGGCCATCGTGTTTGGCAACGTCCTCGATAGCGAAAGCGCCGTCTCGCAGGCCAAGGCGCGTGAACAGGACTATGCGCTGCTCGGCTACCTTAACATCCGGCCGCGCACCACTTACCTGGGCAAGCTCCGCAATCCGAACCCGGCCATGCCCGACTACGCCGCGATCGCGATTCCGTTCAGCCGGCAGGAGTACAACCTGAAGAATCATCCGGGTGGGGCCGAGGGCCATCATCCCGCCGGCGGGGAGGGCCATCATGCCGAGCCCGCGGAAGCCAAGAAACCCGGTCACACCATGATCAACGCGGTCTCACGCATGGGAGGGCTTAGCTAATGGCCCACGCTGAACACGCCGTAGCGCCGGCCATTCTCGAGGAGGTTAAGCCCGCGGTGCTGCCGCGCGCCATCCTCGTCGCGAACAACCGGAGCTTCTCCTGGATCACGGAAAAAATCTGCGGCATCATCGAGGGCAAGACCCCCGTGTGGTGGTGGTGGTGCTTCGCCGTCGCCTGCTTCGTCGCGTCCTTCACCGTCGCCGGCCTGACCTACCTCGTCGCCACGGGCGTCGGCGTGTGGGGCCACGCCAACCCGGTGAACTGGGCGTGGGACATCGTGAACTTCGTGTTCTGGATCGGTATCGGCCACGCTGGCACCCTGATCTCGGCCATCCTTTGCCTCCTGCGCCAAAAGTGGCGCACGTCGATCAACCGCGCCGCCGAGGCCATGACGATCTTCGCCGTCGTCTGTGCCGCCATCTTCCCGGTCTTCCACGTCGGCCGCATCTGGTACGCGTGGTTCCTGTTCCCGATTCCGAACTCCAATTACATCTGGCAGAATTTCCGGTCGCCGCTCGAGTGGGACGTGTTTGCCGTTTCGACGTACGGCACGGTCTCAGTGCTGTTCTGGTACATCGGCCTGATTCCCGACCTCGCAGTCCTGCGCGACCGCTTTGAAGCCGCGGGCAACCGGCTGCGCTCGTTCCTCTACGGCTTCTTCGCCATGGGCTGGCGCGGTTCGAACCGCCACTGGAGCAACTACGAGATGGCGTACCTGATCCTCGCCGGTATCTCGACGCCGCTCGTGCTCTCGGTGCACACCATCGTGTCGTTTGACTTCGCGGTCTCGCTGCTCCCCGGCTGGCACACGACGATCTTCCCGCCGTACTTCGTCGCGGGCGCCATCTTCTCCGGCTTCGGCATGGTGCTCACGCTGATGCTGCCGCTCCGAGCGGTCTACAAGCTCGAGGATCTCATCACGCAGTATCACATCGACTGCATGTGCAAGATCACGTTGGCGACCGGCACGATCGTCGGCTACGCCTACGCGATGGAGTTCTTCATCGCGTGGTACAGCGCGAATCCGTACGAGGGCTTCACGTTCATCAACCGCGCGTTCGGTCCCTACGCCTGGGCGTACTGGATCATGATCAGCTGCAACGTCATTACGCCGCAGTTCTTCTGGTTCAAGAAGGTCCGCGAGAACACCTGGTTCGTCTGGATCCTTTCCATCTTCGTCAACGTTGGCATGTGGTTCGAGCGCTTCGTGATCATCGTCACCTCGCTGGCCCGCGACTTCCTGCCGTCGAGCTGGGGTTACTACAGCCCGTCGATCGTCGAGATCTTCACCTTCTTCGGCACCTTCGGCGTGTTCTCGGTGCTGTTCCTCCTCTTCATCCGCTTCCTGCCCATCATGCCGATGGCGGAACTCAAGGCCGTCACGCCGCAGGCGGACGTGCACGGGCATGGCAGCGACATCACGGGTCACGGTGACCCGGTCGACGTCCAGCAACCCCACTAATCTCCCCGACCATGGCAGCACCCACCTATGGCCTGATCGCCACCTTCGAAACCGCGCCGGAAATCTACCACGCGGCGGAGCAGGTGCGTGATGCTGGCTACAAAAACTGGGACGTCATCGCCCCATGCCCGCTGCATGGCCTGGACAAGGCGATGGGCCTCAAGCGCTCGATCGTGCCCCGCATTTCCCTCGCGGGCGGCATCACGGGTTTCTGCACCGGCATGTCGCTGATCTGGTGGACGGGCGCCTACGACTACAAGCTGATCGTCGGCGGCAAGCCGCTGTTCAGCCCGATGTTCGCGTTCCCGGTCTCCTACGAGTTGACGATCCTGTTCACCGCCTTTGCCACGATCATTGGCATGTTCATCGTGAACGGCCTGCCGCGGCATTATCATCCGGTGCTGAAATACGACCAGATCAAGCGCGGGATGGATGACCAATTCTTCATCGTGATCGAGGCGCGTGACCCGCGTTTCAACCTCGCCAACACCACCGCGCTGCTCGCCAAGGCCGGCGGCAAGTCGATCAAGGAGCTGGAAGCCTGAGCCATGCGCAACGTCTACCTAGTCACCGCGTTCCTGGTCGTGCTGATCGTCTCCATCTTTGGATTCCGCGGCACGCTTTTCACCAGCCCGCCCATCGACGTCTTTCCCGAGTGGGCCTTCCCCGGCATGAAGCGCCAGCCCAAGCCGAAGCCGCAGGGCGAGAGTCGGTTCTTCGCGGATGGCCGCGCTGATCGCCCGTTGCCCGCCGGAGTCGTGGCCCGCGGTCCGCTGCGGAACGACGATTCGCTTTACGCCGGCAAATCCGCCGACGGCGCCTGGGTGCGTGGCTTTCCGGTCGAGGTCAATGACCGCCTCATGGCCCGGGGCAAAGAGCGTTACACCATTTATTGCGCACCCTGCCACGGGGCGGTGGGCGACGGCAATGGCATCACCAAGCAATACGGCATGGGCGCCACGCCCTCCTATCACGACGATCGCCTGCGCCAGATGTCCGAGGGCGAAATCTACAACACGATCACCCACGGCACGGCCAACCAGAACATGCAGCCCTACGCCGACAAACTCGTCCCGGAGGACCGTTGGGCAGTGGTGCTTTATGTCCGCGCCTTGCAGCGCGCCCAAACCGGGACCGCCGACGATGTCACCGACGCTAACGCCCGTGCAACCCTTGGCCTGAAATGAGCACCCCTGTTAACACCACCGCCCCCAAGGCCGGCAAGGCGCTCACCATCGGCCTGATCGGCTTGGCCGTCACCGCGCTCGGCGCACTGTTGATGCCCGACAAGCACGGCGTCGCGATGTCCTATCTCGTGGGCGTGACGTACTGGACGGCGATCGCCATCGGCTCCCTGCTGATGATCCTCATTCACCACATCACCGACGCCTCCTGGTCCGTGGTAATCCGCCGGCAGTGGGAACACACCCTCGCCGCCTTCAAGTGGCTGTTCCTGCTGTTCCTGCCGCTGTTGATCGTGGCCTGGCTGGTCCGGGGCTTTGTCTGGCCCTGGATGGACAAGAGCTACGTGCTGCACGGGCATGGCACGGTCGGCACCGACATCCTTTACCTGAAGAAGGAAGGATTCCTGAACATCTACACCTTCACGATCATGACGCTGGTGTTCTTCGGCAGCTGGGTGTGGCTCTCGGCCCGACTGCGCAAGGCGTCGTTTACGCAGGACGCGGACGGCAGCGCGAAGTGGACGTTCACCAACCGCTTCAACTCGGCCATCGGCCTGCCGATCGCGGCGCTCACGCTGACGTTTGCCGCCATCTACTGGGTCAAGAGCCTGGAATATCACTGGTTTTCCACGATGTACGGCGTGTGGTTCTTCGCCAACTGCGCTCGCGGCGCCCTCTGCATCGGCGTGCTCATCATGGTCTGGCTGTACAACCGCGGCGACTTCAAGGGCATCATCAACACGAATCACTTCCACAGCATCGGCATGCTGATGCTGGCCTTCACGGTCTTCTGGGCCTACGTCACGTTCTCCCAGTACTTCCTGATCTGGAACGCCAATGTGCCCGAGGAAACCTTCTGGTATAACCTCCGTGAGTTGAACCATGACGGCTCGACCAACCAATGGTGGTATGTCGGCCTGGTCATCCTCTTCGGCCATTTCGTCATCCCGTTCTGCGCGCTGCTGTCGTACCGCTTCAAGGTCACGCAGCACATCATCCGCCGCATCGCCTACTGGATCCTCGGAGTCATTCTGATCGACCTCTGCTACAACATCCTGCCTGCGCTGAAGGATGCGCATGGCGACTCGCTGCCGTTCCTCTCGATCAACCTCCTGTGGGTGCTGACCTCGGTCATCGGGGTTGGCGGCATCTGCATCTGGGCCTACCTGAAGAGTTTCCCGACCACCAAGCTCATCCCGATCCGCGATCCGCGCATCGACGAGTGCCTCACCCATCATGAGTGACCATCCCTCCCGTTCCGCCCCGCTGGTGACCATCCTCTTTGTGATGGCCGGCTTCGCGCTGTTCGCGGCGGTCGTTTATTTCCTCTATCTGCC
>JADMIO010604137.1_pt1 | contig 19352 bp, 16 predicted proteins | sample 8958161 | NCBI WGS metagenome assembly JADMIO01 (sample SAMN16585339, study PRJNA669376) | soil metagenome | isolation source: Crop rotation soil | place: USA: Cullars Rotation, Alabama | collected 2011
CGCGACAACTTGTCCACGTGGAATTCTAAGCTTAGGATCCCAATGTGCTGGAAAGCAATCCGCCAGTCGACCGTGATCGGCCGCTCGATGAAGTGAAAGACGTATACATGCACGTCGTCGACGAAACCGACACCGGCCTGATCGTCAGCGGCGCGAAGGTGGTGGCGACGACGTCGAGCCTGACGCACCTGAATTTCATCGCCAACAATGGTGCCCTCCCCATTCGCACGAAGCCCTTCGCGTTCGTCTGCATCGTGCCGACCGGTGCGCCGGGGGTGAAGCTGTTCTGCCGTCCGTCGTACGAGATGACGGCGGCGGTGATGGGAACGCCGTTCGACTATCCGCTCTCGAGCCGGATGGACGAGAACGATTCGATTCTCGTGTTCGATCGGGTACTGGTGCCGTGGGAGAACGTCTTTGCGTACGGCGACATCGACAAGGTGAACAACTTCTTCCCGCGGTCCGGATTCCTGCCGCGGTTCATGTTCCAGGGCTGTACGAGGCTGGCGGTCAAGATGGATTTCCTGGCCGGGCTGCTGCTGAAGGCAGTGGAGGCGACCGGGGCCAAGGATTTCCGCGGCGTACAGGCACAGGTCGGCGAAGTGCTCGCCTGGCGGAACCTGTTCTGGGGGCTGACCGACGCGATGGCGCGGACGACCACGCCGTGGACGCCTGGCTATGTGCTGCCGAATCTCGACTACGGCCTCGCGTATCGCGTGATGGCGAGCCTGGCTTATCCGAAGATCAAGGAGATCATCGAGAACACGCTGGCCAGCGCGCTGATCTATCTGCCATCGAGCGCGCTGGATTTCAAGGTGCCTGAGCTGCGCCCATATCTCGATCAATTCGTACGCGGGTCGAACGGCTACACGGCGGAATCGCGCGTCAAGCTGATGAAGCTGCTGTGGGACGCGATTGGCAGCGAGTTCGGCGGCCGGCACGAGCTCTACGAGCGCAACTACTTCGGCAACCACGAGAGCATCCGCTTCGAGACGCTGCTCGTCGCGGACGTCACCGGCGCGTCGGCTCGCTACAAAGGCTTCGCCGAGCAGTGCATGGCGGAATACAACCTCGACGGATGGATCGCGCCAGACATGATCAGGGCTGACGACGTGCGGGTGACGGGGAAAGTGACGAGGTAATTCAGAATTCAGAATGCAGAATTCAGTACGTATTCTCATTGCATTCGGAATTCTGCATTCTGCATTTCAGGTGTCTTCATGATTGAGGGTGTCGATCGAACTGTTGATCTCGTCGGTGTGAGGTCCTCTGCGCTGTCAGGAGCGCGCGAGCCGGACATCGTCTCGGCGATTGGGCGATGCGATACAGGCGCGCTTGCCCGTACGGACGGCCACTTTGCGGCGATTGCGCGCGATGGCCGTACCGTTCGCCTTGCCCGGACGATCGGCATCCCGCTGCGGTACTTCGTCGCCAAGATGTACCACGGGCCGTTTCTGGTAGTGTCTGACCGCATCGATCGGATCTTCGACTGGTGTCAGTCGCAGCGCATCGGTTGGCAGTTCGATCCCGCCTACACACGGATGGTGCCGGCGCACTACGTCGTCGAGCTCGATCAGGTCGGATGCCCCGATCCGTCTCCGCGTAATCACCGCTTTTTCAATCCGCCGATTGCGCATGGCTCGGCCGACATCGAAGAAGCGGGCGCTGCCTACATCCGTTCCGCCGCTGACGCCGTCCGCGGCTGGCTGTCCGGGGTTCCCCTGGGCGAGCCGGTCGCGGTGGCGTTTTCCGGAGGCATCGACAGCACCGCCACGCTGCTGCTCGCGCGGCACGCGTGTCTCGAGCTGGGTCGCGATCCCGGCTCGATTCGAGCGTTCACGCTGGACTTCGGCGGCGGGAGAGATGCCGCGCAGGCCGAAGCGGCAGTCCAGGCACTTGATGTGGTCGACGTGTGGGAGCGTATCGAGATGTCACCATCTCGCTACGACCTCGAAGAAGCAATCTCCGTTATCGAGGATTACCACCCGCTGGACGTCGAGTGTGCGGCTGTCGGCCTGTGCCTGCTGCGCGGGATCCGTGAGCGATATCCGTCGCTGCACTACGTGCTCGATGGCGATGGTGGCGACGAGAACCTGAAGTCCTATCCGCTCGAGGATTCGGATCTGACGCTGTCCAGCGTTCTTCGCAATCCTCTGCTGTATCAGGAGGGCTGGGGTGTCGATGCGATCAAGCACAGTCCTGTCTATTCGGGCGGGTTGTCGCGCGGTTACGTTCGCACCTACGCGCCGGCCGCGGCGCTTGGCTTCACCGCGTTCTCGCCGTTCAGCGTGCGGTCTGTGATTGCGGCTGCGGCAGCGATCCCGTTCGAGCAGGTCCTTGCGGGTGACATCGAGCGCCTCTATACGCTGAAGCAGGACGTGGTCAGTGCCGGCATCCGGGCGATCCTGGGGATCGAAATGCCGGTCAATCCCAAGCGGCGGTTCCAGGACGGCGCCGGGGTGGCGCGCCCACGCGTGACGAAGACCTGGTGCCGGAACGTGTTCACCAGGATGTGGGAGGAGCGCCTCAAGGACACGCCGGATGCGCTGGACCGGCGATCCGGGAATGAGGTGCCTGTGGTGCCTGTGGTGGCCTCCTAGCCCGTTCACACTTCCACGTTCTCACTTCTTGGTTCGTGTTCATGTTCGGTGCGAGGTTCAGGGTTCGGGGTTCGGGGTTCGGGGTTCGGGGTTCGGTCCCCAATGATTACTGACGCCTGGATCGTTGAACGGCGAGGGGCCAAAGCACGGCTCGATCCGCTGCGCGCATATGGTGTGCACGTCGAAGAAGAGCTCGACGCCCGTGGTGTGCTCGTCCCGACCGCCGTAATCCTGCTGACCAACCGCGAGTGTCCCTTCCGCTGCGTGTTTTGCGATTTGTGGCGCAGCACGCTCGACGAGACGGTTCCGACAGGCGCCATTCCAGCGCAGATTCGCGACGCCCTGTCGCAGCTGCCGCCGGTACGCCAGCTCAAGCTCTATAACGCCGGCAGCTTCTTCGACCCTGCCGCCATTCCTCCCGAAGACGACGAGCCGATTGCCCGGCTCGGCGCCGGGTTCGATCGGGTCATTGTCGAGGCGCATCCGGGCTTTTTGACGGGCGCCGGCGCCGAGCGATGCCGCCGGTTTCGCGAATTGCTCGATTCCTTCCCCCCGGCGGCGGACGCCACGAGCGCACGCGCCCAGGGCGCGCGCCTGGAAGTAGCGGTTGGACTTGAAACAGCGCACCCGCAGTCGCTTGCGCGCCTGAACAAGCGCATGACGGTCGAATCCTTTCGGCGCGCGACCGGATTCCTCAGAGCCAACGACATCGATCTGCGCGTGTTCGTGTTGCTGAACCCGCCGTTTCTCAAAGGCGAAGAAGCGATCGATTGGGCATGCCGATCCCTCGACGTTGCGGCAGAGTGCGGAGCCACGGTGTCCTCGGTGATCCCGACGCGCCCGGGCAACGGCGCAATCGAGGCACTTGGTGACGCCTATGAGCAGCCGCGCCTGCGGGCGCTCGAACGCGTCATCAAGTACGGTGTGTCGCTCGGGCGAATGCGGGTGTTCGCGGATCTCTGGGACATCGAGCGCTTCTTCGATTGCGCGTGTTCACCTGCTCGTCTAGCTCGTCTTCTCCGGATCAATCGCACCCAGATGCTTCCAGAACGCGTGTCGTGCGAACGTTGCGCACCGGTTGGGTGTGGGCAGTTGGGAGTTGGCAGTTGATCTCCGACGTCGACCTCGCCATCGTCGGCTCCGGCTTCGGCGGGTCGCTGCTGGCGATGATCGCACGGCGTCTCGGCTACCGGGTGATGCTGCTCGAGCGTGGCCGACATCCTCGTTTTGCGATCGGCGAGTCGGCGTCGCCGCTCGCCGGCATCCTCATCGAGCAGCTCGCCGACCGCTACGACCTGCCGCGCGTGAAACCGCTCTCGGCCTTCGGCACGTGGAAGCGCACTTATCCCGATGTCGTCTGCGGCCTGAAACGCGGGTTCACGTACTTCAGGCACGAGCGGACGCAGCCCTACAGCGTCGGCGCGGATCGAGCGACCCAGCTCCTCGTTGCCGCGAGTCCGAACGACGCGTTATCCGACACGCATTGGCTGCGGTCGGATGTCGACCATTTCCTCGTCCGCGAAGCGGTTGCGTCGGGTGCCGACTATGTCGATGAGATCCAGCTCGAGTCGTTCGAGCGTGCCGGGGACGTCAGCGTGTTGTCCGGACGCCGCCGCGGCGCCCCCGTAACAATTCGCGCCGGGCTGGTTGTCGATGCCAGTGGGCCGCACGGATTCATGAGCCGTGCGCTCAACATCCCCAACCGTGGGTTTGCAGCATATCCGCAAACGCAGGCTCTCTTCTCGCATTTCACCGGCGTTGCGCGATGCGAAGAGATGCGCGAATTCGTGGCTCCGGCGCCCCGAACCGGTGCGCCCTCCGACCACGGTGCGGGCGCTCCGCCCTATCCGATGGACGATGCGGCGCTGCACCACGTGTTTGATGGCGGATGGATGTGGGTGCTGCGCTTTGACAACGGCGTGACCAGTGCGGGGATTGCAATCACGGACGAACTGGCAGCGGAGTTGAGGCTCGCCGACGGCGAGCCGGCATGGCATCGGTTCCTCGCTCTTTATCCGTCCATCGCCGCGCAGTTCGCGCGCGCGGAGCCAATGCGCGAGTTCACATGGATGCCGCGGCTGCCGTGGCGTACGGAGCAGGCGACAGGGCCGGGGTGGGTCATGCTGCCGTCTGCGGCCGGGTTCATCGACCCGTTGTTCTCAACGGGGATTCCGCTGACGCTGCTCGGGATTGAACGAATCGCGGAGATTCTGAGAGGCCGACCTGAAGGTCGGTCTCTACCAGATGCGACAGGCGTCAACGCGGCGGCGAACGCGATTCCCGTTTCCGGTAGACGCCGCCTGTCAAGTCGGCCTTTCGACGACTACGCACAAATCACGCTCGCCGAGGCCGACCACACGGCGCGGTTCATCGCAGGGTGCTATGCGGCGTTCCCACGGTTCGAGCAGTTCGCCGCCTACTCGATGTTCTATTTTGCTGCGGCGAGCTTCGCTGAGATGTCCCGGCGGCTAAACGTTCATTCGGCGGACGCGCGCTTCCTCGCGTCCGACCGCCCCGCATTTGCCGAGGCGCTGACCCGACTCTCGCCGCAGGTGCGCGGTCACGACGCCCGCTTCGAGGCGGACGTGGCGGCTGCGGCCGAGCCGATCAACATCGCGGGCCTGTGCGATCGCAACAAGCGCAACTGGTATCCGGTGGACCTCGAGGACACCGTTCGCGGCGCGGCGAAGCTGGGTGTCACGGCAGAACGGATCGCGTGTGATATCTTGCAAACTTTTCAACCTGCAGGTCCGCCTCGAGGCGGACACTACGTCCATCAGGGATAGGTAGATGACACGAGCGGATCTCTGTGCGGCCGCCTCGGTCGTGGCGATGGTGCTGACGGCAGGCGTTGCGCCTGCGGCAGCGCAGGCGGATTTGTCGGGTGTCTGGCAGCCGCGTTATCACGAAGACTTTCCCGAACGCATTCCGGGCCCGGAGCTCCGCGATTACCTCGGCCTGCCGATCAACGACTCCGCGCGCCAGTTCGCCGACAGCTGGGACCCGTCGCGGATCACGCTGCCCGAGGAACAGTGCCGCGTCCACGTCGCACCGTACATCCTGCGCGGCCCGACGAACATTCGCATGTGGACCGAGAAGGATCCCAAGACCCAGGACGTCGTCGCGATCAAGCTGTACAGCAGCACCTACGAGCAGACGCGAACGATCTGGATGGACGGCCGGCCGCATCCGGGCCCGAACGCGCCGCACACCTGGATGGGTTTCTCGACCGGACGCTGGGACGGCGACATGCTCATCGTCGACACCACGCATCTGAAGCAGGGATGGATCCGCCGCAACGGAATTGCGATGAGCGACCGTGCGACCTACACGGAATACATCGTGCTCAACGGCGACATGATGAGTCACATCGGCGTGCTCGTCGATCCCGTCTATCTCGCAGAGCCGCTGGTGAAGAGCGAGGAATTCATCCGCTCCCCGCGCGAACTGCCGGCGCAGGTCTGGCTCTGGGTGTGCGAAGCGGTCCAGGAGATTGCGACACAGACCGAAGGTGACGTGCCCGCGTATCTTCCGGGCGAGCATCCGTTCAAGGGGGAGTTCGAAACGAAGCACCACGTGCCGGAGTTCGCCATCCGCGGCGGTCCCGAGACGATGTATCCCGAATTCCAGGCGCGACTTCGCGAGTGGCTCGCAAAGAATCCCCGCCCGGCCCCGGTCAAGAAGTGATGCGCTCGCTGCTCACCCTCCGAGCGATCCGCCTCGGCGCCGTCGCCGCCGCGATGACCGTGGGTGCGGCCAGTGCGGTGGTCTCGCGCGCCGTTGCCCAGCAGAATCAGAACGTCGACGCTTTGCAGACCAACACTGTGCAGATGGACGTCCAGCAGGTGAGCGGCAACGTTTACATGGTGGTTGGTGAGGGCGGTAACACCACCGTGTTTACCGGACCGGAGGGTGTGCTCGTCGTCGATACGCAATTCGCGCCGCTCAGCGGCAAGCTCCTCGACGCCATCCGGAAGCTGTCGGATCAGCCGATCCGCTGGATCGTCAATACACACATGCACGGCGATCACATCGGCGGCAACGAGGCGATCGCGAAAGCGGGGCGCACGCGTGCGGGTGGCAACGTGGTGGGCGACATCGGCGCGGCGGCGACCGCAACCGCGCGGATCATCGCACACGAAAATGTGCTCAACCGGCTCGTCAAGGCTGATCCGCCGCTGCCATCGGTGGCGCTGCCCACAGACACGTTCTTCACCGAGCGCAAGGACATGCTGTTCAACGGCGAAGCGATTCAGATGTTCCACGAGCCGGCGGCACATACCGATGGCGATGTGCTCGTGCACTTCCGCCGTGCAGATGTCGTGTCGACGGGAGATTTATTCACCACCGTCATGTATCCGTTCATCGACGAGGCGAACGGCGGCACGATCGACGGCTACATCAAGGCGCTCAACAACATCATCGCCATCACCGTACCCAGCAACGTGAATGAAGGCGGAACGATGGTCATCCCCGGGCACGGCCGTCTCTCCGACGAGCAGGGCGTCATCGAGTACCGCGACATGGTCACGATCATCCGCGATCGCATTCGCGAGTACGTGAAGCGCGGGATGACGCTGGAGCAGGTGAAGGCAAAAAAGCCGACGCTCGATTTCGAGCCGCAGTACGGCTCAGACACGGGATTCTGGACGACATCGATGTTCATCGAGGTGATCTATAAGCAAATGCTCGCTCAGAATCCGCCGAAGAACGCGAAGCCCGCCACGACAGCAAAGCCGGAGCGGAAATAATGTCGGTCGGTCGGTGCAATGACGGCGTCGCTGGTCGGAGCGATCGGTCTTTCGCTGGTCGGTGCACGGAGGTTGCGCAGTCGGTGCAAGCGGCCCTTGTCGTGGGCGCAATTTCGATAGCATTTGCCACCACTGTGATCGCTCAGCCGCCGCAGGGCCGTGGCGGTCCGCCGCCCACCGGGCGCACGGGTGCGCCCGTCGATCTCACCGGGACCTGGGTCTCGGTCGTCACCGAAGACTGGGAAGCGCGGATGATGCCTCCGGTGAAAGGCGATTACACCACGATCGAAACGGTGATGACGGCGGAGGCCCGAAAAGTTGCGGACACGTGGCAGCCTTCGATGGAAGGGCGCTGCGAGGCGTACGGGGTCGGCGGTGTCATGCGCGTGCCCGGACGGCTGCGAATCAGCTGGCAGGATGACCTGACGCTGAAGATCGAAACTGATGCCGGTGCGCAGACGCGCCTCCTGCGGTTTCCGATGGCGGGTTCCGCTGTTGCAGCCGCAGCGTCAGCGCCGCGGACATTGCAGGGCGTTTCGGTCGCTGAATGGCAGCTCGGCGGCGGACAGCAGGATGCGTTCCTCGGCCGTGGAGTCGGCGCCGGCGGTCAGCGCTGGGGCGGACTGAAGGTCGTCACGACGAACACGCTCGGCGGATGGCTCCGCACGAACGGCGTTCCCTACGGTCAGGGCGCCACCGTCACGGAGCACTTCACCCGCTTCACGCATCCGGTCGCCGGCGACTGGTTCGTGGTTACAACGGTCGTCGAGGATCCGCAGTACCTGACGCAGCCGTTCATCACGAGCTCGAACTTCAAGAAGGAACCGAACGATTCGAAATTCAAACCGGCGCCCTGTAAAAGCTAGCCGTTCACACTTCCGCGTTCTCGCTTCCGTGTTCGTGTTCAGGTTCGGTTCCGGGTTCCACGTTTCCGGGTTCCACGTTCCGTGTTCAACGTTCGGGGTTAGGTGTTCGCTATGAAAAGACGTGACTTCATCCAGTACTCGGCCCTCGCGGGTGCGGGACTCGCGATCGATGGATTGTTCGAGCGTACGGCTGCGCAGTCCACACCGAGTGCGACCGTCAAGACCTCACTCGGTTCCGTCCGCGGCTACATCGATAGTGGCGTGCACGTCTTCAAGGGCGTGCCGTATGCCGCCTCCACCGCCGGATCAAACCGGTTCATGCCGCCGCGGAAGCGGCAGCCGTGGTCGGACGTTCGCGACGCCACGCAGTGGGGCGAACGGCCGCCGCAGATTGTCGGCGGCGAGCCGGCGGAGATGCTGCCCACCGATCCCCGCGAACGGCAGGGTGAGGACTGCCTGGTGATGAACGTCTGGACGCCCAACCCGGGCGCCGCTCGTCGTCCGGTGATGGTCTGGCTGCACGGCGGAGGGTACCGGTCCGGTTCTGGCAGTTACGGCATTTACGAAGGTCGTGAGCTTGCGCGGAAGCACGATGTCGTGGCGATTACGGTCAATCACCGGTTGAACGCCCTGGGCTTTCTGCACCTCGCGCACTTCGGCGGCAAGTGGGCATCAGCGTCGAACGTCGGCATGCTCGACGTTGTCGCCGCGCTGGAGTGGGTCCGCGACAACATCGCAGCCTTCGGCGGCGACCCTGGCAACGTGACGATCTTCGGACAGTCGGGTGGCGCTGGAAAGGTCAGCACGCTGATGGCGATGCCCGCCGCCAAGGGTCTCTTTCATCGCGCAATCGCGCAGAGCGGTGCGGCGTTGACGGCGACACCTGCCGATCAGGCCGCCAAGGCCACTGAGGTGCTGTTGAAGTTGCTGAGCGTCGGTCCCGGACAGCTCGATCAGCTGCAGACGATGCCGTTGCAGCGAATTACCGACGCGCTGGCGGCCGCCGCCGCGCCGCTTGCGGCATTCGTGCCGGTGCTCGACGGCACGTCGCTGCCGGTTCATCCGTTTGATCCGACGGCGCCGGCGCAGTCCGCCAGCGTGCCGTTCCTGACTGGCACCACCGCGACGGAGACGACGTTCTTCGATCCAGACGAGCAGCTGATGCCAATCGACAACGGCACGTTGCGTCAGCGCGTGAAGGCGATGCTGAAGGTGGAAGACGCCGAGGCAGATCGGATAATCGCGCTCTACCGCAGCAAGCAGCCAGGCCGCGACAACATCGACCTGTTTCTCCGAATGGAAACTGACAATTCGCGCTTCCGGACCGCCGTTGATACGCAGGCGGAACGGAAAGGAGCGCAGCGCGGCGCGCCGGTCTATCTCTATCGGTTCGAGTACTACTCGCCGGTGCGGCAGGGACGGTTGAAGGCGATGCACTGTATGGAGATTCCGTTCGTGTTCGACAACCTCGAGGCGGGAAAGATCTACACCGGCATCAGTCCCGCCGCGCAGCGTCTTGCCGATCGCATGAGTGCGGCGTGGGTTGCGTTCGCACGCACCGGCAATCCGACCCACAAGGGAATTCCGCAGTGGCCGGCTTTCGACAGCACGAGGCGGCCGACGATGGTGTTTGGGGATGAGGCAAAGGTCGTCAACGATCCCGGTGGCGAAGAGCGGCTGGCGCTGAAGGCGATCCGCGACCGGCAGGCGGCGACAAAGACGGCGTAAACCGCCAAGACGGTTTCGGTGTCTTCGTGCTCCTGCGTGCATCTGATTGGCGACTTCGCGCCCTTCGTGGTTCAAGAAGGAGAAAAGTTGTGACCACACGACACGTGACTCATGTCGTCGGCGCGGCGATTTTGGTTGCCGCGGCTGTAACGGTGCTGACTGCGGCGGTGCCGAATGGCAAGCCCGAAGAGGTCGGCTTCTCGGCCGAACGCCTGGGCCGCATCAGGGAAGCGGTGCAGCGTCACATCGATGCCGGCAACGTTCCCGGGGTCGTCACGCTGGTTGCGCGCCGCGGCCGCGTCGTCCATTTCGAGTCTCACGGCTTCAACGACGTCGAGGCGAAGAAGCCGATGCCGAAGGACGCGATTTTCCGCCTGGCGTCGATGAGCAAGCCGATCGCCGCGACGGCGGTGATGATGATGATCGAGGAGGGGAAGGTGCGGCTGAACGATCCGGTGTCGCGCTTCATTCCCGAGTTCAAGCAGTCGGCGGTCGCCGTGCCGAAGGGCGGCGCGGCGGCGGGTGGCGGTCGCGGCCGTGGCGGTCCGCCGCCGGACGTGGACCTCGTTCCGACGCGGCCGATCACCGTGCGCGATTTGCTGACGCATACGTCAGGACTGATGAGTGGCGGTCCGGGTCAGCAGACGGCTCCGGCTGGGGCCCAGCAACGGACGCCGCAGGACACGCTGGCGACCTACATCCCGCGCCTGGGTGGCGTCTCGCTCGATTTCCCGCCAGGCACGCTGTGGCGGTACAGCGGCCTGCACGGCTTCGATGTGCTGTGCCGGATCGTCGAGGTCGCCTCGGGCATGACCATCGATCGGTTCATGCAGCAGCGGCTCTTCGATCCGCTCGGGATGAAGGACACCGGCTTCACGATTACGTCCGCGCGCCAGCCGCGCATGGCGATCATGTATCGGCGCTCTCAGGGCGGCGCGGGCGGGTTCGAGCGTCTGCCCGATCAGAGCGGCCTCAGCAGCCCGACCTACTTTTCCTGCTCCGGCGGTATGGTCACCACCGCGGAGGATTACCTGCAGTTTGCGCAGATGCTCGTCAACGGCGGCGAGCTCAATGGCCGCAGGTATCTGAGCCCGAAGACTGTGGCGCTGATGGCGTCGAACCACACCGGCGATCTGGTCAACGGGCAGTTCGGGCGCCCCGCGCGCGGGATGGGGTTCGGCCTGGGCGTGCAGGTGGTCGAGGATCCGGTTGCCGCCGATCTGCGGCAATCGAAGGGCACGTTCGGCTGGGCTGGTGCGTATGGCACGAACATCAACATCGACCCGCAGGAGAAGATGGTCAACATCATCCTGATGCAGACGTCGACGCCGCAGCTGCAGCGCGACTTCGAGAACGCTGTCATGCAGGCTATGATCGACTAGCACCAGTCACGACACACCGACACACCGGGCACCGAGAATTCCATGCAGGTTCTTTCCTCGGTGACCTCCGTGCCTCCGTGTGTCGTCTTATGAATACGGGTAAATACTTTGCAATCGACACTACGTGGTTTTGACCTTGCCCACCTCGCGCATCTCGAGCTGCTGACGCCGAAGCCAGACGAGAGTCTGAAGTTCTTCGTCAACGTGATGGGTATGACCGAGAGCGGGCGCCGCGGCGAGTCGGTCTATCTGCGGGGCTGGGACGACTACGAGCACCACACGCTGAAGCTGACGGCGTCGAAGGCCGCCGGGATGGGGCACTTCGCGTTCCGCGCGACGAGCCCGGAGGCGCTGCAGCACCGGGTCGGCATCATCGAGCGCTCGGGGCTCGGACGCGGCTGGACCGATGGCGATCTCGGGCACGGGCCGGCGTATGCGTTCACCACGTCCGATGGCCACAGCATGGAGCTGTACTACGAGACCGAGTGGTACCAGGCGCCGGCGGATTTGAAGCCGTCGCTCAAGAATCAGGCGATGCGCTTTCCCGCCCGCGGCGTCAACGTTCGTCGTCTCGATCACCTCAACCTGCTGGCCGCCGATGTGCCGGCGCTGCGTGTGTTCTTCGAGGACGTGCTCGGCATGCGCGTCACCGAGAAGATCGTGCTCGACAGCGGTGAAGAAGCTGGTGTCTGGGTGACGGCGACGAACAAGACGTACGACGTCGCGTTCACGCACGACCACTACGGCGCGGTGGGGCGCTTTCACCACGCCACCTACGCGCTCGACTCGCGCGAAGAGGTCCTGCGCGCGGCCGACATCTTCCTCGAGAACGGCGTGCACATCGAGACCGGCCCGCACAAGCACGCGGTGCAGCAGACCTTCTTCCTCTACGTCTACGAGCCCGGCGGCAACCGCGTGGAGGTGGCGAACGCCGGAGCACGGCTGATGCTGGCTCCCGACTGGCAGCCGATCGTCTGGACCGAAGCCGAGCGGAAGAAGGGCCAGGCGTGGGGCCTGAAGACGATCGAGACGTTTCACACACACGGCACGCCGCCGATCGACCAGTACACCGGCCCGATCAAGAAGTAAGAAGTTTCAAGTAAGAAGTAAAAAGTAAGTAAGAAGTAGAAGAAGGCGTGTCGATACGGATCGTTTCGTCGATGGCCACGCGGCGTCTTCTGGGCGACCTCGTGGCGGCATCTTCAGCGACTGATGTCGTCGTCGAATCTATCGGCGGTGTCGATGCCGCCCGGCGCGTGGCTGCCGGCGAGCCATTCGACGGCGTGGTGCTGGCGGCTGGCGTCATCGACAAGCTGATTGCGCAAGGTCACGTCGCCGGCAGCCGCGTCGACCTCGTGAAATCGCCGATGGCGGTTGCCGTTCGCGCCGGGACGGCGAAACCGGCAATCGATACGGAAGAAGCCGTGCGCACAGCGGTCCTGTCCGCACGTCAGATCGGCTATTCCACCGGTCCGAGCGGCGACCATCTGCTCGCGTTGTTCGAACGATGGGGAATTGGCGCGCGCGTGAAGGAGCGGCTCGTGCAGGCGCGGCCTGGCATCCCCGTCGCCTCGCTGGTTGCCGGCGGTGAGGCCGATCTGGGATTCCAGCAGCTGAGCGAGCTGCTGCACGTCGATGGCATCGACATCATCGGGCTGCTTCCCGATGTGATCCAGGGGACGACGACGTTTTCCGGCGCGGTGACGCGAGTGTCGGCGCAGGCGGACCGCGTGCGCGAGCTCCTCGCGTTCATGGCGTCCCCGGCCGTGGCGGCGATCAAGCGTCAGCACGGCATGGAACCAGCCTGATGCGGGAGTTCACGGTAACATCACCCGCATTCATATCCGCATCCCAGGCATCTCCCTCCGGCAGTGCGCGTTGCTGCTCGGCGCGATCATCGTCGCGGTCACCGCGCAGCAGTACGTCCGCCATGGCTACAACAACTACCTGATCTTTGCGAACAGCCTGAAGCTGCTGCTGTCGCACCAGAGCCTCTACGCCGCTCATCCAGAGCTCTACAGCGACTCCTTCAAGTACAGCCCGACGTTCCCGCTGCTGATGGCGCCGTTTGCGTGGCAGCCCGTGTTCAGCGGGCTCCTGTGCTGGAACCTGCTCAATGGCTTCGCGCTGTTTGCCGCAATCAAGGCGTTGTGGCCGGGCGACGACCGCCGCGTCGTGGCGGCCATGGCGCTCGTCGCCATCGAGCTGGTGACGTCGCTCCAGAACGCGCAGGTCAACGCGCTGGTGGCGGCGCTGATCGTCATGGCGTTCGTCCACCTCGAACGCGCGCAATCGTGGCGGGCGGGGTCGTCGATTGCAGCCGGCTTCTTTGTGAAAGGCTACGGAGTCGCAGTCGGCCTGCTGGCGCTGCTCTATCCGAACCGATTCCGTGTCGCCGGGACGGCACTGGCGTGGGGTGTCGTGCTTGGTGCGCTCCCCCTCGTCTTTGTCTCGTGGGACGAACTGCTGCGCCAGTATGGCGACTGGATCAACGTGCGCGAGGCTTTCGACCCGCTGCGGAAAGCGTCGCTCATGCGCGTCTGGGCCCGGTATGTCGATCCCGACGTCAATCCGATTGCCATCCAGCTCGTCGGCGGCGTGATTCTGCTGCTCCCGTTCGCGCGCCTAAACGCCTGGCGCGATCCGCTGTTTCGTCTGCGGCTTCTGTGCTCACTGCTCGTGGCGTTGGTGATCTTCAATAATGCCGCGGAACCGCCGACCTATATCCTGGCCATGACGGGCTGCGCGATCTGGTTTTTGTCCGATCCGACGCGCAGTCGTCTGGATCGCGTCACGACAGTGGCGATCATGCTCGGCGTGTCGCTGATTTCAACCGACCTGTATCCGCGGTCGCTGCGCGGCACCTTGATCGGTCCCTACACCGGCAAGGCGATAGGCTGTGTGATCCTGTGGCTCAGGATGAACGGGGAGCTGCTGACTGCCCCCCGCGAGCGACAAACGACTCGAGCGTGAATCGAGGGCCTATGTGCGCAAAATGTCTACCCGCAGTTGCCGCCTTGATCGTCTGGGCGACCTCGGCCGCCGCGGCCCAGCAGGCGCCGCTGCCCATTCAGGACGGGCAGTTGCTCCAGTTGTGGGCTGGTCCGGCGCCGGGCGCATTGGGCGCGGAGGCCGGTGACATTCCCGCCCTCACCGTGTTCCTGCCACGGACCATGACGGCGAACACTCCCGCCGTGATCGTGTGCCCAGGCGGCGGTTATGTGAACCTGGCGACCAATCACGAGGGACGCCAGGTCGCGAGCTACCTCAACTCGCTGGGCATCGCGGCGTTCGTGTTGCGATCGAGGCTCGGGCCCAGATACCACCATCCCATCGAGCTGGGCGACGCGCAGCGGGCGATTCGAACTGTGCGCGCGCACGCCGCCGAGTGGCGGCTGGATCCGGCACGCATCGGCATCATGGGATTCTCGGCCGGCGGACATCTGGCGATGACGGCGAGCACGCAGAGCGACGCGGGCATTGCCGGCGCGCCCGACATCGTGGATCGCGCCAGCAGTCGTCCTGATTTCACCGTCCTGGGATATCCGGTGATCTCGATGACGGAGGCATGGACGCACCAGGGCTCGAAAGACAATCTTCTCGGCCCTGATCCTGACCCGGTGCTGGCGCGCCGTCTGTCCGGCGAGCTTGCGGTGACGAAGCAGACGCCGCCGACGTTCCTGTTTCACACCAACGCGGACACCGCCGTGCCCGCGGAGAACAGCGTCTACTACTACCTCGCTCTTCGCAAGGCCGGCGTGCCTGCCGAGATGCACATTTTCGAGAAGGGGCCGCACGGTGTGGGCCTGGCGAACGACGATGCGGCGTTGTCAGAGTGGTCGAAGCTGCTTGCCAACTGGCTGCGCGTGCGTGGCGTCGTCAAGTAGGAGCCGCCCCGCACGGTTGGCTATCGGCCGACGTCCATGATCGGCGTCAGCGTGGAGAGGCGAGCGGGCGCCCGCACACTTACCGCCCTGAGGCTGGGGCCTTCACCGTGACATAGACGAGAGGCTCCTTGCCAACTGGTGCGAACTGGTGCGCGACACCCGTTGGAATCACGATCAGGTCGCCCGCGCCGAGTTTTCGCTCGACAAAGGCTGGAATCGCATCACCACGCCACTCCCCAGGTGATGTTTCCCGCTTGTTCGTAATCTCGTGTCCGGTTCGTACGACACCCTGACCGGACCGGATGAACGTGATGTCACTCCACTGGGTGTGAATCTCAGCCGAGCCGCGTTGCTTCCGCGACGCCACGTAATACTGGTACGTGCCATCTGGCAAAAGACGGGTGGTTGGATTGGTGCTCGCGGCCGCCCGGGCGATCGCGGCGTCGATTTCTGCGGATGCCGCGAAGGCGACCGCGGCTGTGCCCTGACTTCTTTGCGCAACCGCGACACCTGCCCGACTCGCGGCAAGACCCACGACGATCGGCAGCAGCAAACTCGATCCCGCAATCAGATACCGTTTTATGCGCATCAGATCTCTCTGGTGATGACTCAAATGAAAATGAACGCAATCGAGTTACGGCAGTAGAAGCTTCTGCAGCTCCGGCATCGGCACGGCGCTCTCTTTCAGGGCACGATCGTGAAAGTCGCGGAGCGCGAAGGCGGCGCCCTTTGCCGACATGTACTTTGCGCGTGTGTCGAGCCAGCCCTTGAGTCCTGCGTAGTAGGTCGGCAGCTGCGTGGACGACAGCTGCGCCCGCTGCAGCTTCGCCGTCGCCTCCTCGCGCTCCTGATACGTCTGATTGATCATCAGGTCCAGCGCCTGCTGATCCGTCATGGCCATCGTCTGCAGCCGCACGTCGAGAATCGTGTTGGCGAGTCCGCGCATCTTCTGTTTCAGCCATGTCAGCCGCAGCGGGACGCTGTTGTTCAGATATCCCTCGTCGGACATCAGCTGCTGCACGTAGAAGCCCCAGCCTTCGATGTACGGACCGTTGCCGAACACGCTGCGGAGCACACGCCGCGACGTCGGCTGCACGTCGTTGGCGATCTCGAGCTGGACGTAGTGGCCAGGCATCGCCTCGTGGATGGTCAGCTCCTGCATGCCGTAGTTGTTGTATTCGCGCAGCTTTGATTCGATTCGTTCCTTTGCCCAGGTCTTCGGGATCGGCGTGATCCAGTAGAAGGCACCCAGCTCCGGCTGCAGTGCCGGCGCGGCATTGAAGCCGCCAACGCCGTAGATGCCGCGCAGGAATTCCGGTGTTTCGATGACCTGCAGATTCGAGCGCGTCGGCAGCGTCAAGAGTCCCTTGTCGCGGACGAACGCGGTGGCCTGCTCCAGCGTCGTCTTTGCCGCGTCCATGTAGGTCTCGGGCGTGGCGTGCTCCCGCGCGATGGCGTCGAGTGCCTGCTTGACTGTGCGCGGCGCCGCCAGCGTCTCCATTTCCTGCTGCGTCTTCTTGAGATCAGCTTCGGCTTCACTCAGCAGCTGCTCCGGGGTGGTGCCGACCGCCAGCGCCAGCGCGAACTTCTGTGCGTACTTCTCCTTGCCCAACCGCCAGTCGCTGGTCTTGGTCGCCAGCGGACCCGCCAGGTACGCGTTGAAGTCCTTCAGGGCCGAGAGCGCGCTCTGGGCGGCACGCGCGAAGTCCTCCCTCAGCGAGGGCGGCGCTGCGTCGCGCAGCGTGCGATCGATGAGGGCGATGTTCCCTTCGTTCTCCTCGCGGGCGACGCGGTTCCACACTTCGGGTGCGTCGAGAAGGTTGTCTTTCGCCTGCTGGACGAGCACGGGAATCCGTTCGAGGCGCTTCACGATGTGGCGGAAGCGCGCTTCCGCCGGGGCGTAATTCAGGATGTAAGGCACGTACAGCGCGTTGCCGGCGAGCTCAACGTAGATCGTCGGGTTGTGCCGGAACGCCTGAATCGTATCGAGCTCGAGCAGAGACAAGCCGATGCTGTTCTTGATGATCTGGACGTCAGCCAGCTGTTCTCGATCCAGTGCCGCGGTGTCCAGTGCGCTGACCTGCCGCTGGATGTCCTGATAGAAGCGCCGCTGTGCGTCGATGCCGGCGGCGCTGAAGTCGTCGATCTGTTCGTCGAGCGCGGCGCCGTTGTGCGTGTGGTAGCCGACCTGCGTCGCCCCGACAGGGGCGAGGGCGAGCGCCCCCTTGACGAAGGAATCGGTCAGCGTGTCCATGTCCGCTGCTGGTCGTGCGCCCGTCTGTGCCGGAGTCGGCGAGGAGTTCCGACAGGCGGCGAGGACCAGCAGAATCGACCCGATAGCAAGCGCGCGGTTCATCCGCGGAGTATATCGCCCGTTCGCACGTCGAATGCCGCGGCCACGCGGGGGTGCTGATGATCCGGACTCTCGGTGCGAATGTGCCCGATCGTCCGTGAAGCGTGATTGGAGCGGCGCAGCGCCGCCCCGATCACGATTCATGATGCTCGATTACGCGGCCGGCTTGACCGGCACGAAGATGTTGCTGCCTTCGCGAACGATCAGCAGGAGTGCGGTCTTGTCGGCGGCCTGGCGCAACGCGCTGCGCAGCGTCTCCACCGATTCGACCGGGCGCCGGTTCACTTCCTGAATCACGTCGCCGGCACGCAGGACGCCGGCGGCACGGCCGTCGGGATCCACGTCGCGCACCACGACACCTTTGGCGTCGCGAGGGATGCCGAGCTGCGCGGCAAGTTCCGGCGTCACCGGTGCCACGGTCACCCCCAGCGCTGCCTTATCGTCCGTGGTGCTGCTGTCGCTCTCTCCGCCGCGCTCGTCGCTGCCGCGTGATGCCCGGCGGCTGTCAGCTGCTTCGAGCGTAACCTTCACCTGCTTCTCGGCGCCGTCGCGGATGATCGTCAGATCCGCCGTCGAGCCGGGGCCCGCAGCGGCAACCCGATTCCGCAGCGTGTTCAGGTCGCGCACCTGCTGGCCGTTGAGCGAGGTGATCACGTCGCCGCGCTTCAGCCCCGCCTTGTCGGCCGCGCTGCCGGGAGACACGTTGCTGACGAGCACACCGCGTGCCTCCTTCAGCCTGAGGGCGTCGGCCATGTCCGGCGACACCGTCTGCACCGTGACGCCGAGCTGCGCACGCGTGACCTTGCCAGTGGTCCGCAAATCGCTCATCACCTGACGCGCCATGTTGGCCGGGATGGCGAAACCGATGCCGATGTTGCCGTCGGAGTTCGACAGGATCTGCGAGTTGATTCCGATCAGTTCGCCCTTCATGTTGACCAGCGCGCCGCCGGAGTTGCCGTGGTTGATCGGGGCATCCGTCTGCAGGAAGTCCTCGTAGCTGCCATCACCGACGCCGGTCGACCGTCCCTTGGCGCTGATAATGCCCATCGTCACCGTCTGTCCCACGTTGAGCGGATTGCCGACGGCCAGCACGACGTCGCCCACTTTCACCGCGTCGGAGTTGCCCAGCGTCAGCGAGCGGAAATTGCTGCCCTCGATCTTCAGCAGCGCGAGATCGCTCGGCTTGTCGGTGCCGACGACTTTGGCTTTCAGCGTCCGCCCGTCCGTCAGATCGACGCTGACTTCGTCAGCGCCGTCGATGACGTGGTTGTTGGTCAGGATGTAACCGTCCCCGGTCACGACCACGCCGGACCCCAGTGCGCTTTGCCGCGGCTGACGTCCACGCGGGGCCTCGAACGGCGAGCCCGGCCGTCCGAAGAATTGATCAAAGAAGTCGTCCGGGACCTGGAACTGCGTTTGCGAGGCACGAGCCCGGCCGGTGGCGTGCACCGTCACGACTGCCGGCGACACGATGTCCACCACGTCGGCGTAGGAATCGCGTCCGGCGGCGATGGCATGTGCGATGGATGGGTTTGCCTGTGCGGCAGCGGCCGCCGGCGTCTCGGCGTGTGAAACGGCGAGGCCGGACCACGCCGCACTCCCGAGTAAAGCTGTTGCGCCGATGCCGGCAACCCACGCTCGGGTCGCGCGCGGCGTCAGGCGGACGAATCTGTTCATGGTTCTACCTCTCCTTGTAAACCCCGGCGCGGGTGTTTCCGCGTCCTGATCCACTTTCCAGCACAGTGGGATCCGAAGCTTGGAATTCACGTGACTTGAAGTCGCGGC